>OEPS010000061.1_pt1 | contig 39520 bp, 36 predicted proteins | sample 1539411 | NCBI WGS metagenome assembly OEPS01 (sample SAMN02671747, study PRJEB22543) | soil metagenome | biome: bacteria | place: China:Hunan Province, Lengshuijiang City | collected 2012-10-15 | depth 0.08m m
TTCCCCATGTGAGAGTAGGTCATCGTCAAGATTAAATTCCGAAACCCCTATCTGCGTACGCAGGTAGGGGTTTTGTCTTTGTGGCCGCTGAAATTTCCTCGGTGGGAGCGGGCTTGCCCCGCGACGCGTTATAGCTGACACACCGCAATCGCGGGGCCGCCACAAAACACCAGCCCAAAAAAAACCACCCCGCGGGGTGGTTTTGTCATTTCTAATAACTAATCAGTCGCCGTAATACTCGCAACCACTGGTGCACGTCTCATGGATACGCACCTTGGACAGCTCTGGCAGCAACGGCTTGACCTGGTCCCAGATCCACTTGGCAATCACTTCGCTGGTAGGGTTTTCCAGGCCAGGAATATCATTCAGGTAATTGTGGTCCAGCTGTTCATACAGCGGCTTGAAGATCGCCTTGATTTCGGAAAAGTCGCGAATCCAGCCAGTATGCGGGTCCAGCGGGCCGGTCAGGTGCAGGGCAACCTTGAACGAGTGACCGTGCAGACGGCCGCACTTGTGCCCTTCAGGAACGTGCGGCAGGCGGTGTGCCGACTCGAAGGTGAACTCTTTGAAAATTTCCACGATGTCTCAACTCTGAAAGCCAATGCTGATGAGCAGTTTACCAGTATGGTCGTTATAGCGGTTGCAGTTGCGCATGCAGCCTGCCGGTTTCTATCAGCTCAAGCAGTTCGTCGCCCAAGCGCTGACTTTCCGACATTGCCTTGTGCCAGTAACGCTGACGGCTGCCTGCATCACCCATGAAGCGCTTGAAGTCGCTGCGGTCTGGCAGCTTGCCGTAAGGCAGGCTAGCCAGGTACTGGGTTGAGGGCGCCAGCAGCAGGACATTGCGCAAGCGTTGACCATCTCCACGCCGCCAGGGCAGTGCCTTGTCGAACCAGCCTGGGATCACCTTGTCGGTGAAATGCGGGTAGAGCACGATGTCGTCGCCCTGATACGGCAAGTCCAGGTGATAGTCGAGCAGGCCACCATCACGGTAAGTGCCCTGGCCAACACCGGGTATATCGTGCACGCCCTCCATCACCATCGGAATTGAGCCCGAGGCAAGCAGGGCATGGCGCAGGTTGGCCACATCCAGCGGTAGGCAGCGTGACGGAAAGTCGGTCAAGGGCTGTAGCGGCGGGTTGCTGCGCGCATCGTGGAGGATGATCCGCTCGAAGTGACGAGCCAGGCGGGGGCGGCCGATCAGGTTGTCGGCTATCACCGAAGACAACCCCATGCCCAGCCGTGCGCGATGATCATGCGCCAACAGCCCGTGGCTTTTCACCACCATGATATTCAGGCGGTAGTCGGGGCTTTCGAGGATCTGCGCGTCGCGCCCTTGCAGCAGCTCGTCGAGCATGCGCTGGCAACTGCGGCTGACCTCGGCCTGGGTCACGCCTTTGGCAAAGTCTTGCTCGGTATAGAGCTGGCCGAGGCGCTGCAGGGCCTCGGCCGGGTTGGGCAGGCAGGCACTGGCGAAGCGCCAGGAACCGATGGAGGCACCGATCAGTGCCCGTTCACGCGGCGCGCCGGGCAACCAGTGACCGAACAACGCCAGGTCCAGACCCTGTATCCCAAGGGCTTTAGGGCCGCCCGCAGCGCCCGGCAGCACACCCACATCGGCGGCCTGCAATCCGCGTTCGCGAATGCGCTGCAAGGCACGATGGCCGGCCTTGAGTGTCAGGGCCGGGTACTTGATATGGATTGCGCTCATACGGGCCTCGCTGTCTGGAACCGGCAATTATAAAGAACAGCGGTCCAGTTGTGGGGCGGGGGTGCGCTATCATGTCGCCAGTTGTTTTCAGCTTCAATTAAGTTCGGTTGGTTAATCTAGGCCCCGTAGACACATTATTGATCTCAACGGAGAGACACCATGAAAACTTTGACTGCCCTGTTCGTGACTGCTGCCCTTGCCCTGAGCGCCAATGTTGCACTGGCCAAAGACATTCCTATGCATGAAGTCACCAAGCTGGTTGAGAACAAGACCATCCTGTCCCTGGACGACTTGAACGCCAAAGCATTGGCCAAACATCCGGGCGCCACGATCAAAGAGTCCGAGCTTGAAGATGTTTACGGCCGCCTGGTCTACAAGATCGACCTGCGGGATGCCCAGAACGTTGAATGGGACGTGGACCTGGACGCCAAGACCGGTGAAATCCTCAAGGACGTTCAGGACAAATAATGAGCTTTTGCACGCGAACAGCACAGACCGTTCTCGTTGCGCTGTTGGCACTTTGTTCGCTGGCCTCGGCCCGTGACCTTGATCAGGACGAAGCCCTGCAGCTACGGCAGCAGGGCATCATCCTGCCGCTGGAACAGTTGCTCAATGACGCCCTGGGACGCTATCCCGGGGCGAAGTTGCTGGAGGCGGAACTCGAACACAAGCATGGCCGCTACGAGTACGAAGTCGAGTTGCTGACCCCTGAAGGCGTAGTGCGCGAGATCAAACTCGACGCATCCAATGGAGCCCTGCTCAAAGACGAGGAAGATGATTGATGCGCCTGTTACTGGTCGAAGACAACGTGCCGCTGGCTGATGAATTGACTCAGGGTTTGCAGCGCCAGGGTTATGCGGTCGACTGGCTGGCCGATGGCCGTGACGCGGTCTACCAGGGCAGCAGCGAACCCTATGACCTGATCATTCTCGACCTCGGCTTGCCGGGGATGCCGGGGCTTGAAGTACTGGCCCAGTGGCGCGCCAGCGGTTTGGCGACGCCAGTGCTGATCCTGACCGCACGCAGTTCCTGGGCGGAGCGTATCGAGGGCCTGAAGGCCGGTGCCGACGACTACCTGAGCAAACCCTTTCATCCGGAAGAGCTGATGCTGCGTGTTCAGTCGTTGCTGCGTCGTGCCCGCGGCCTGGCCAATCAGCCAACCCTGGAGGCGGCTGGCCTGCAACTGGATGAAGGGCGCCAGTGCGTGACCCGCGATGGCGTCGATATTCAGCTCACCGCTGCAGAGTTCCGGCTGTTGCGCTACTTCATGCTGCATCCGCAGCAGATCTTGTCCAAGAGCCATCTGGCCGAACACCTCTATGACGGTGAGACCGAACGTGACTCCAACGTGCTGGAAGTCCACGTCAATCACTTGCGCCGCAAGCTCGGCCGCAGTGTCATCGAGACCCGCCGCGGTCAGGGTTACCGCTATGCCGGGAGTGCCGAGTGAAGTCGATCCAGGCGCGTTTGAGTCTTGGCCTGATTGCGGTACTGGTGCTGGTAGGTCTGGCGCTGGCTCAGTTGAGCCTGTGGTTGTTCGAAGTGGGTTTGCAGCGCTACCTGGAGACAGGTTTGCGCAAAGAAAGCGAAAACCTGCTGATCGCGCTGGTCCGTGGGCAATCCGGCCTTGAGCTGGATGAGCGACGTCTTTCCTCGGCCTACCAGCGACCTTTCTCCGGCTACTATTTCCGCATCGATTTCGAGGGGGGCAGTTGGCGTTCCCGTTCGCTTTGGGATCTGGACATGCCCGCGCCGGCAACCAGCGGCCTGCACACGGATCTGGAGCTCGGTCCCGAGAACCAGCAACTGTTGGTGTTGCGCAGCGACTACCGGCGCTTCGGCCAGTCGATTGCAATCAGTGTTGCCCAGGACTACACCCCGGTGCGTGACCAGTTCCGCCGTATGCAGCAGATTGGCCTGGGGTTGGGGCTGGTCGCCCTGATCCTGGTGCTGGTCCTGCAGCGCATCACCGTCACCCGTTCATTGCGTCCGCTGGAGCGTGCACGAGAGCAGATCGCCCAGCTTCAGCAGGGCAAGCGTTCGCAACTCGACACCCAGGTACCCATTGAACTGGAACCCCTGGTTGCGCAGATCAACCACCTGTTGGCGCACACCGAAGACAGCCTTCGCCGCTCGCGCAATGCCCTGGGCAACCTCGGTCACGCGCTCAAGACGCCATTGGCGGTGTTGCTGAGCCTGGCATCCAGCGAGCAGTTGAAGGACGCGCCGCAGGTCCGTGTACAACTGCGCGAGCAACTGCAACAGATCCAGCAGCGCCTGAGTCGTGAGCTCAATCGCGCCCGGCTGGCTGGCGACGCATTGCCGGGAGCGCAATTCGATTGTGATGCCGAGCTGCCCGGGTTGCTTGCAACCCTGGGCATGATCCATGGCGAAGGACTGGAGCTCAGCCAGCGCGTGCCGCCGGGACTATTGTTGCCCTGGGACCGTGAGGACCTGCTCGAACTGCTCGGCAACTTGCTGGACAACGCCTGCAAATGGGCGGACAGCGAAGTACAGCTGAGTATCGAAGAGCAACCCGATGGTTATCTGCTGATCATCGACGACGATGGGCCGGGCATTCCGGCGTCCGACCGCCAGCAAGTCCTCGAGCGCGGCACCCGGCTGGATGAACAGGTCGATGGTCATGGCCTGGGGCTGGGCATCGTGCGTGACATTGTCGAGGTCTGGAGTGGGCAAATGACACTGCAGGACAGCCCCTTGGGTGGACTGCGGGTCAGTATCGAGCTGCCGCGCAGGGCTTGATACAGCCTCTAAAATTGGCCATTACGATCTCTTTTTGGCCAACCACACACTGTGAACCCTTAAAACCCTCAGCAAGAATCAGAAGGCCAAACTTGGGGGAACAATCCATGGCCACACTGAAACGTATGCTTGCTGTCGGCGCCGGGGCACTGACGCTGCTGGCCGGTGCCGTGCAGGCTGAAGTAGAAGAGTTGAGGGTGTACAACTGGGCAGACTATATCTTGCCATCCGTGCCCAAGGACTTTGCCGCGAAATCGGGAATCAAGGTGACGTGGGACACCTTCGACACCAATGAGTCGCTGGAGGCCAAGTTGCTGACCGGCAACTCGGGCTACGACCTGGTGGTGCCTTCGAACCAGTTTCTTGATACCCAGATCAAGGCGGGGGTCTTTCAGAAACTGGACAAGAGCAAGTTACCCAACTGGCGCCATCAGGACCCGGTACTGCTCAAACTGCTCGACAGCAATGACCCGGGTAACCAGTACGGTGTGCCCTACATGTACGGCACTGTGTTGATCGGCTTCAATCCGGCCAAGGTCAAGGCTGCTCTGGGAGAGCAGGCGCCGGTGGATAGCTGGGACCTGGTGTTCAAACCCGAGAACATGGAGAAGCTCAAATCCTGCGGCGTCGCCATGCTCGACTCGCCTTCCGAAATTCTACCGTTGGCCTTGCACTACCTTGGTCTGGACCCCAACAGCCAGAACCTCGATGACTATGAAAAGGCCAAGGCTTTGATGTTGAAGATCCGCCCCTATGTCACTTACTTCAACTCCGCCAAGTACATGACTGACATCGCCAACGGTGATATCTGTGTCGCAATTGGCTATTCCGGAAGTTTTTACCAGTTTGGCAACCGCGCCAAGGAGGCAGGTAACGGGGTGGTTGTGGACTGGCGCCTGCCCAAAGAGGGAGCGCCCATCTGGTTTGACACCTTTGCGATCCCGAAAAGTGCGAAGAATGTCGCCGAGGCCCATGAGTTTCTCAACAACTTGTTGGACCCGAAGGTCATTGCCCCGATCAGTGATTTTCTCGGCTACCCCAACGCCAACAAAGACTCCCTGGCACTGATCAACCCTGAAATCACCGGCAACCCCAACCTGACCCCGACCCCCGATGCGCTGGCAAAGCTTTATGTGGTGCAGCCACTGCCACAGAAGCTGGAGCGCGTGCGTACTCGCGTCTGGACCAGCATCAAGTCGGATAAATAGTGCTTGCGGCGGGCGGCGCACAGGGTAGGCGCCGCCGCTCCCAATCCAGGTTCAAGCCAGTGTCAGGCTCAACATTACAGGCAGCGTCAACGCCGCCAGCAAGGTCTGCATGGCAATGATGTTGGCCATCAGCGGAGCATTGCCACCCATTTGCCGGGCCATTACATAAGAGGACGAAGCGGTTGGCAGGGCCTGGAACAAGATGGCGATGATGGCCGCCTGGCCACTGAGACCGAGCATTCGACACACTCCGTAGGTTGTCAGTGGGAGTACCACGAACTTGAACAACGATGCCGCCAGCAGAGGCCGTGGCCCGAGTCCCTGAGCGCTGCTGCCCAGCGCGGCGCCGACGCAGAGCAAGCCCAACGGCAAGGCGGCCTGGCCAAGGGCTTTCACGGTCGGCTCGATACCCGCTGGTAGCCCTATCCCGGTAATGCGCAGGGCCATACCGATTGCGCAGCCAACGATCAGTGGATTGCTGCAAATAGCCTTGATTACAGCCGCGGCGGAACTTCGCGTGCCGCTGTAGCGGGCAAAGACCATGACGCACAGTACATTCACCGTAGGCACGATGGCGGCATTGGCGACTGCCGCCAGGGCGATCCCGCCCGTGCCATAAATCCCGGCGGCCAGTGTCGCACCAATGTAGTTGTTGAAGCGCACACCACCCTGGAAGACCGAGGTAAAACTGGCGCCGTCGCTGGCTACAGCACCCTTGCACAGTACCAGCAAACACGCGCCCATCAGTGTCGAGAGCAGCAACACAGCCACCATGTCGAATACCGGCAGGCCGGTAAGGTCGGCTGTTGCCAGTCCATGCGTGAACAGGGCAGGGAGTAACACGAAGTAGCTCAGGCGCTCAGCGGCTGGCCAAAAGCTCTCGCCAAGAAAACCAACGACTCGCAGCCAGCGGCCCAGCGCAATCAGCAGGGCGATAGGCACGATGGTAGCGAGGATCAAGTTCAGCATCAGGTGTTTTCCCTTCCAGTCCGGCCTCCCAGGTGGGAGTCGACATCAGGCTAGCCTGTGCTATCGAAAGAGAAAAACGCTGAATTCTCAATCGACCATTGAGAAAAACTTCATGATTGAACCAGGGCTGCCTTCAACACGGCTGTCAGGTGGCGTCGACGGCTGCTGGCATGCTCCAGCAGACCGACATGACGCACGCGTTGCGGTTCGCCGAACGGCAGTAATGTCACCGGTGGCAGGCGCTGCAAGTCTTCGTCGGCCAGGGGCACGATGGCCACGCCCAGGCCCATCGAGGCCATGTGGGTCAGGGCTTGCTGGCTATCCAGCTCCATCTGCTCGCTAACCGGCAACTGCTGCTTGCGCAGTTCCTGCTCGATGATCCGCCCGGCCCAGGCGCGTTTGTCAAAGCGCAGGAAGGGCTGGCTGGCGAGTAACTCGCGCAGACTGACGCCGGTAAATGCGGGCCCGGCAACCGCCCAGAAGCGGTTCTGGTAGAGCGGAGTAAAGTCCAGGTTGGCCGGGTAGGGTGCAACAGGTTCGGTGGTGATTGCCGCATCCAGCTCGCCATCTTCGACGCGTCGCGCAAGCTCGGCAGACATGCCCGACAGCACACTGATATGCAGGTGCGGGTGCTCGGCCTTGATTCGCACCAGTGCAGCCGGCAGGCGCCCGGCCAGGGCGGTGTGAATGGCGCCGATTTTCAGTCGTCCGCTCAAGCCAGGCCCGCTGACCAGGGCATCGGCCATGTCGTCATAGGCGGCCAGGATGCCCTCGGCTCGCTCCAGCACCAGGTGCCCGGCTCCGGTCAGGCTGACCTGGCGCCGGCTGCGGTCGAACAAGGTGACCTGCAGTTCCTCCTCCAGGCTGCGGATGTGCAAGCTGACGGCAGAGGGCGTCAGGCTCAGGACATCGGCTGCGCGGGCGAAGGTGCCGTGACGGGCGATGGTGACCAGGGTGCGCAGGGCTTTGAGAGACACGCGTGGGCTCCGGTTGGGCGAGGGAGTGAGCGTGCATCATCGCGTCGATCAACGTTGATTGAAAGCACCCGCTTTCGGCTGGCCATAGGCTTGGGTGATGCGGTCAATCACCATGGCCAGCGCCACAATGGCCAGCCCGGCTTCAACACCTTTGCCGACATTCAAGGTCTGAATCCCCGCCAGCACATCCTCCCCTAAACCTCGCGCACCAATCATCGAAGCCACCACCACCATCGACAAGGCCATCATCACCGACTGATTCAGGCCCGCCATGATGCTCGGCATGGCAAGTGGCAACATCACCCGGCGCAGGCGTTGCCAGCGCCCGGCACCCAGCCCCTGGGCGGCCTGGGTCAGGGACGGATCGATCTGCGACAGACCCAGTTCGGTAAGGCGGATCAGCGGTGGCAGGGCGTAGATCAAGGTGGCGAAAATGGCCGGGACCTTACCCAGGCCAAACAGCATCAGCACCGGAATCAGATAGACGAAGCTGGGCAGCGTCTGCATGACGTCGAGAACCGGCATCATCAACTGGCGCGCCCGCGGGCGGCTGGCCAGCAATACACCGACTGGCACCCCGATCAGGATGCACAGCCCGGTACTCACCAACACCAGGGCGCACGTTTGCAGAAGTTTGTCCCACAGGCCGATCATCCCAATAAAGAACAGCAGGCTCGTCAGTACCAGCGCGCGGAGGATGCTGCGGCTGGCATGCCAAGTGAGCAGGGCGACAACCAGCAGCAGTAACCACCAGGGGGTTGCCCGCAGCAGACTTTCCAGGCCGACCAACAAATGCAACAGGCCGTCAGAGACGTTGCGCAAGTGGTCGCCGTAGCTCAGGACCAGCCAATCGACGAAGCGGTTGACGCTGTCGGCAAAGGAGAAGTGCAGGGTTTCTGGAAAGCCTCCACTCACAAGCCGGCCTCGACGCGTTTGGCCACGTCGGCGGGCAGCCAGGCTTTCCAGATCGCCGGCTGATCACGCATGAACTTCAACGCGGCCTCCTTGGGCGACTCGCGTTGTTCGCTCATTTGCGCCAAGGCCTTGTTCAAGATATCGATGGGCAAGTCGACCTTGGCGAAGAACTCGACCAGCTCCGGGTAGTCTTGGCGAAAAGGCGCCGAGATACCAATCGAAAGCTTCGCGGGTAGAGAGCGGGAACCTTGAGGGTTAGGGTTGCTGGCGTCAGTCAGGGTTTGCCAGGCCTGTTCGTTGAACGCGGGCTCTTCCAGGCGTACCAGCGAGAAACGTCCCATCAGCGGTGTCGGTGACCAGTAGTAGAACAGCACCGGTTTGCCTCGGCGGATTGCCGAGGTGATTTCAGCATCGAGGGCTGCACCGGAACCGCTGCGAAAGTTCACGTAGTCATTCTCCAGACCGTAGGCCTTGAGCTTCTGGCTGTTGACGGTTTCGGAGGTCCAGCCGCTGGGGCTGTTGAGGAAGCGGCCCTTGTCAGGTGATTCCGGGTCCTTGAAGACTTCTTTGTACTGCTTGAGGTCATCCACTGAGCGCAATTGCGGAGCCAGGGGCTTGAGACCGCGAGCCGGGTCACCCTTGATCACGTATTCAGGCACATACCACCCTTCATCGGCGTTTTTTACCGTATCGCCGATAGCGAACACCTGACCGGCTTGTTCGGCCTTGACCCAGGCGGGGCTACGCCCTGCCCATTCTTCGGCAATCACCTGGATGTCGTTGCGCGCCAGGGCTACCTCCATGCTCACCGTGCTGCCGGGGAGTGTATCGGTGGCATGACCGTAACCCTTCTCGACGATTACGCGCAGGATCTCGGTGGTCAAGCTGCCGCTTTCCCAGGTGATGTCGCCGAAGTGGATGGGGCTGGCCGGCGCGTTGGCCGCCATGGCGTTGGTGCTGGCCAGGCCCAGGGTGAGCAGTAGGCCGACCAGCAGCGTTGGGATTTTTTTCATCGGGGCCTCATCGATGCGCCGCTCCTTGGGTTCGGGCAAGTGTAGACGACAGGCTTGCAGCCGTTCCGGCCAGGGCAATGGAAAGGCTTCGACCTGTGTTGGCGGCGTGGCCACTGCAAAGATCGGGCGAGGGTGCGCCATGGGCGCGCGAAATGTCGTGCAAGGAAGGTAGCTGATGAGTATCGACGTAGGTTTTGTGTATTACAGAAATTTCCGCTTCGATGGAGCGTTCCATGTCCGCTGTAGTGGTAACGATCTGGGCAAGGTGAGAGAGATTCGCTATGTACTGGAAAGGACCGGGCCGGACGAAGCCGATCACGTGGACGCCATGACCGTACAATCCATGGCCCAGAGCGGTGCCCTCAGGGACCATGGTTGTCCGGTGACCTTGAGGTCTGACATTACGCCTGGCACCTATCGCATCACCCCGAATATCAGATTGACGGACGAGGAGATCATCGCCAGAGATCTCCCGAGCGATGCGAGCGGCGTGGTGGTGATGGAACCTTTGGTGATGGTCATCGAGGAAGGGGAGTCGACCAGAAGCGTGCTCGACAAAGTGCCTCTGCCTGCTTCTGCAGGGCGGAGGCGACGCGACGTGCCAGACTTGTCCGAGACTACCGGGCCGGTCCATGATCCCTTTGGCGAGCGCCAGCCGCAGTTGCCGGTGCTGGAGAATGGCGAGCGCTTTCCCCCTCTGCTGGTGAAGTTCAAGGCCGGTGGCTTCGAGCGGTTTCTTTTCGATCTTGACCCCGCCTCGAACTCTTTTGTCGTACGCCATTGGCCCAACCTCAAGCAGGTGCTCAAGCCGCGCCCGCTACTTGAGGAGCAGGAGCAGCACGACGAGTCGCTCAAGGCGCTGTGGCATTTTTATTTGATCGAACAGCCCGAAAGTATGCACAACGACACCTTCGCCGAGTTGATCAAGACGTTGGCGCCGCTGGATTATCTCGAAGCCATTCACTTCCTGATCCCAGAGGTCGAGTCAGGTAACGTGGTGGTTGCCGGCGTTGCGGCTGTCGTCGCGACGCTGATCACCGGTGCGACCGTGGTCGCGGGTAATCGAGCACAAGACGCGGCTCAGCCGACTCCTGACTTCGAGGTGTTGCAGACCTATCTGGACCATCCCGGCCAGCGATGGAAGGGCATGAACATCCGCAAGGTCTGGGATCGGCAGGTGATTGGACGAGGGGCCAGGGTGCATTTTTCAGACGGTGGGCTGTACCCCAATCATGAAGACCTGCGAGGGAATCCTGATCTCCACGTTGTCGGGCTCTCGCCCAACGATAACCCCCATCACGGAACAGCCTCGGTTGGGTTGCTCCTGGCCCGTTCCAACGCCTTTGGGATGACCGGGATATGCCATGCCAGCGAGTTGTATATGTACGACAACCGGGCAACGGATACGCGTGATCAATGGCAGACACCGAAGGATCTTCTACGTCATGTACGGCCGGGGGATATCGTTGCGGTCAATCGCCAAACCGCAAATATCAATGTGTTGTCGACCTTTCTGCCGTCCTTGCATGACCAACTCTGGTGGGACTCGACGCGGGCATTGACCCAACGTGGGGCGGTAGTCGTCAATGCAGCGAGCAATGGCAGTAACGCAACCGACGCCAGCAAGGGTGTCACGCGTGGTTATGGTGTCGATCTTTCACAATGGCGGTACTTCGAGGACCTTGGGGACGCTGATGCCATCCTGATAGGTGCTTGCCAATCGTGGGACGGTAAAGCCCATCAGTACTCCAATTACGGTTACCGCTATCGCATGCTCAATGCCTGGGGCGACAGTGTTGCCACCCTGGGTTACGGGGAATTGCAAGACAAGGCCGGCAATGATCGGGATTACACCAATACCTACGCGGGAACTTCCAGCGCAACACCGCTGGTAACCGGTGCCCTGGCGTTGATCCAGTCCTACGCCATCGAGCACCATCACATCTACCTCAATGCCAACCAGATGCACCTGCTGGTGATGGAGTCGGGTTACCTGGATGCCACGCTGCCCCATACCGATGTCCTGCCCATGGGGGCGCGGCCCAATGTACATGGAGCGCTAGTCCTGCTGGATCGTATCCTCGGTGGTGGCAGGTTCCATCCTGTGAAGGACGAACTGTAAGGCATGGCGAATCTGTCCCGTGGCGCCTGGCAACGGCGCCACGGGTATAGCGGTCAGACGCGGAACTGGTCCATCAGCCCCTGCTGCTGATTGGCCAGGCTGTTCAGCGACTGGCTGACCCGCGCCGATTCGTTGGCCTGGCCGGAGAGCGATTCGGTCACGTCGCGGATAGTCGCGACGTTGTGATTGATCTCCTCGGCCACGGCGCTTTGTTCTTCGGCGGCGCTGGCGATCTGCAGGTTCATGTCGCTGATCACGGTGACGGCATCGCCGATCTGCTGCAAGGCGGTGACGGCCTGGCTGACCTGCTCGACACTGCCCTGCGCCTGACGATGACTGCTGTCCATGGCGCCGACCACTTCGCGGGTACCGGCCTGGAGCTCTTCGATGACCTGACGGGTTTCTTCCACCGACTCCTGGGTGCGGCGGGCCAGGTTGCGCACTTCGTCGGCAACCACGGCAAACCCTCGGCCCGCTTCACCGGCGCGGGCGGCTTCGATGGCCGCGTTAAGGGCCAGCAGGTTGGTCTGCTCGGCGATGGAGCGGATGACTTCCAGCACCGAGCCGATTTTTTCGCTGTTTTCGGCCAGGCCTTCGACCTGCGCCATGGCAGTGCTCATGTCGGCGGCGAGGGTATCGATGCTGGTGGTGGTGCGGTCGATAACGGCCAATCCCTGACGGGTGGCCTGGTCGGCATCGCGAGCGGCCTGTGCGGCTTGCGCGGCGCTGCGGGCAACGTCCTGGGCGGTGGCGCTCATTTCATGGGAGGCGGTGGCAACCTGGTCGACCTGGCGGTACTGCTGTTCCATGCCGGCGCTGGTCTGGCTGGCAATCGCCGAGGACTGGTCGGCGGTGTCGCGGGCCGCCTGGACCGAGCGCTTGACCTCGGCAATGGTCGGCTGCAGCTTGTCCAGGAAGCGGTTGAACCAGCCGGCCAGCTCACCCAGTTCGTCGTGTTTGTCGTAGTTCAGGCGACGGGTGAGGTCGCCTTCGCCGCTGGCGATGTCCTTGAGCATGGCGGCAACACCGAGGATCGGCCGGGTCACGCCGCGGGCCATCAGCCAGATCAGCAGCAGGCCAACGATGGCTGCCAATGCGCCCAGGCCCAGCTCCATGAGGGTGCCGCTGGTGTTGCTGCGGTCGAGTTCCTGCTTGAGGGTCTCGGCTGGGCCGGTCAGGGCGCTTTCCGGGACGTCAAGCAGTACACCCCAGTCTTTGCCGCCTGGAATCGGAGCAAAGGAGGCCAGCACTTTCAGACGCTGCTCATGATGGATGCTGTGCAGCGGTGTGCTGTCGGCCAGCAGGCGAATCAGTTCGGCGCCTTTTTCCGGGTCAACCTGGTCAACGCGCTGGGCCAGCTTGCTGGCGTCCGGGCTATAGCCGGCCAGCAATCCCGCAGGGCTGAGGATGCTGACCTGGGTCTGGCCCTGGTAGAGGTTGCGGCTGGCTTGCTGGCTCAGGGCCTGCAGGCTGTTGAGGTTGATGTCGATGGACAGGGTGGCAACCACCTTGTCGGCGACCATCAGCGGGAACACGATGCTGGTCATCAGTACCTGCTGACCGTCAATCGCATAGAAGTAGGGTTCGATCACGCAGGTCTTGCGTGTAGTGCGTGGGCACACCGACCAGGTGTTGGCCGGTTCGCCGCTAGGGCCGATGCTGGTATCGGCCATGTCTTTTTCCGGCAGGGCCATGGAGGTCAACTGGCCCGGGGTTGGTTGCGACCAGTACAGGGCAAAGCGGCCCTTTTCGTTGCTGCCCAGTTGCTCCTGGTTGACGAACAGCTCGTCCTTGTTGTCCAGCGCATTGGGTTCGAACACCAGCGACAGGCCGAGCAGGTCCGGGTTGGCCTGCAGGGCGGCGCGCACCTGGCGGGTCAGGTCTTCACGCAGGTCGAAGGCATCGAGAAAGCGCTTTTCCGCCTGCTCACGCAGGAACAAGACCTGGCGGGAGAAACCGGCACCGTACTGGTAGGCATCCATGAATTGCCGGCGAATGTTCAAGGCCTGGACTTCGCCCTGGGATTCGATGCGGCCCTGGGCGGCTTCGGTGAGCATCTGCATGCTGCTGGTTTTGACCAGCTCCGAACTGTGTCCCATGCGGTACAACGAAAGGCCCACCAGCAGGGTAACGATGCTGGCCAGGCACAAACCGGCCAGCAGGGTGATTTTCCACTGAATGGAAAGTTGTCTGAACGACATGGCGAAGTCCTTTGATCCAAAAAGATTGAGGCTGCCGACGTTATCGGCGGATACGCCGTTTTCTTTATTCAAACGTTCAATTCAAATGCGTCGTTTTCGGTCATTCCTACGACACCCATCGCCCTCTGAACTTTGACAAGCGCGGGGGCCTGCTTCAGAGTGTGCGCCCTCCATAAAAATACCCGTCGTTCGGCCACTGCTCCCGGGCAGTTTGTCGCCGAATCGGTCGCTTTTTGTCTGGTTTCTAGAGGTCACAGGAATGAATGCAGTAATTGCCGCGGTCGGCATCATGCTGATATTGAGTCTGTCCCGCGTGCATGTGGTGATCGCCCTGATCGTCGGCGCGCTGGCGGGCGGGCTGGTGGGCGGCCTGGGAATCGAAGGCACACTCAAGGCATTCAACGGTGGGTTGGGCGGTGGTGCCACGGTCGCCTTGTCGTATGCCTTGCTCGGTGCCTTCGCGGTGGCGATTGCCAAGTCCGGCATGGCCCATGCTCTGGCCGATCGCGCGCTGGCGATGGTTGGCCAGCAGGGGCATGCCGACGGCGGCAAGGTCAAATGGCTGCTGATCGGTTTGCTCTTGGTAGTGGCGATTTCCTCGCAGAACATCCTGCCGATCCACATTGCCTTCATTCCGCTGCTGGTGCCGCCGCTGCTCTATGTGCTGACCAAGCTGCAGATCGACCGGCGCCTGGTGGCCTGCGTGATGACCTTTGGCCTGATCACGCCTTACATGTTTCTGCCGGTGGGCTTTGGCAACATCTTCCTCAATGAGATTCTGCTGGCCAACGTCAGCCGTAGCGGGGTGGATGTCAGCGCTGTCAACGTCACCCACGCCATGGCGATTCCGGCTGCGGGCATGCTCTTCGGCCTGCTCATGGCGGTGTTCTTCAGCTACCGGAAAAAACGCGTCTATGACCTGGAAAAAATCGAGCAGGTCGAGCAGGTGGCCGTGCGCTACAACCCGCTGACCCTGCTGGTTGCCGGTGTTGCCATTGGCGCGGCGTTCATCATTCAGCTGTGGCTGGACTCGATGATCATCGGCGCCATGGTCGGCTTTCTGATTTTTTCGGTGTCGGGCATCGTGCGCTGGAAGGACACCGACGACCTGTTTACCGAAGGCATGAAGATGATGGCCATGATCGGCTTCATCATGATTGCCGCCTCCGGTTTTGCCGAGGTGATGAAGGCCACTGGCGAGGTCAAGAGTCTGGTCGAGACCTCGGCCTTGTGGATTGATCACAGCAAGGGGATTGGTGCGCTGCTGATGCTGCTGGTGGGCTTGTTGGTGACCATGGGCATCGGCTCGTCATTCTCCACCGTGCCGATTCTTGCCGCGATCTTCGTGCCGCTGTGCGTCCAGTTGGGCTTTGACCCTGTCGCTACCGTGTGCATCGTCGGTACTGCAGGCGCGCTGGGGGATGCCGGCTCACCGGCTTCCGATTCGACCCTGGGCCCGACCTCGGGCTTGAACGTGGATGGCCAGCATCACCATATCTGGGACACCGTGGTGCCGACGTTTATCCACTACAACCTGCCACTGCTGGCGTTCGGCTGGCTGGCGGCAATGACCCTGTAACGTTTGGCAATGAGGGGGTTGAGCGCAAGGCTCAACCCCGAGCGGGCGGTGGCGAGATACGATTGAGGAGCATGCTGCCGTCTTTGTTGCGGGTCAGGTAGACCGGCAACACCTTGGGCAAGTTGCTCACCAGACGCTTGATCTGACGGGTGTCGTAGATACCGCTGATACGGATGCTGCCGGTGCTTTCATCGGCCAGCTGCAGCGGTTGCTCCAGGTAGCGGTTGATCTGCGGCAGGGCCTGAGCCAGGCTAAGGTTGTCGAGGATCAGCTTGCCATTACGCCAGGCCAGGCTGGTGTCGTGGCCGTAGGTCTGGTTCAGGCGTGGTTCGTAGTCGCCAGCCTGGTAGCTCGCCTGCATGCCAGGGCCCAGGCGATAGCCACCGTCAGTGTCGCGCGCATCGCTGCTGACCAGTACCGAGCCTTCGACCAGGGTCACTTTGACCTGATCTTCATACTTCCACACATTGAACTGGGTGCCGGTTACCCGCGTCTGGCCTTGGGCCGCATGCACCACAAACGGATGCTGGCTGTCATGCCGGACCTTGAAGAATGCTTCACCTTTGATCAGCGTGACCCGGCGTTCATCCTTGTAATTGGTGAAGCGCAACTCGCTCCCCAGGTTCAGCTCAACCTGGCTGCCGTCACTGAGGACTACACGGCTGATGGCGCTGCCGCTTTCCAGGTGCTGGTAGTGATTGGGCAGCCAGCCTTGCTCCCAACCGATCCAGGCGCCGATCGGCAGTGCCAGGAGAGCAACGGCGGCGGCCGAGGCATAGTGGCGCCAGGTTTTTGCACGACGCTGGGTGAGGACGATGACCTTGCCGGGTGTAGCGCTACGCGGCAGTTGATCGGCGGTTTGCCAGATATCCTGCATGGCCTGGTATTCCTCGGCATGCCGAGGGTCGGCGGCCAACCACTGCTCAAACGCCTGGCGTTCGGTTGCCGTGCAATCTTCAGCTTGTAAGCGCAGGCACCAATGCGCGGCGGCATCGGTAATGGCATCGTGTTCGTCGGCGCTGTGGCTGGTGTGGTTCATCAAGGCTCCCGGTTTTGCCTATTCTACCCTTGCAGCGTAGGTGGCGAGAACCCGAGATAATGGCGAATGACTATCAGTTGTAAGATTTTTCATCAAGAAAATGGCCGTAAATGCACGGAGTTCACAGTCATACCCCGCCTGCAGGCGGGGTAAGCTACACAACCCTGGGCGACTAACGGCCGCAGTCCGATCTCAGAACTGCTCGGCGGCCAGGGCAAACAGAGCATCGCTGCCTGCCCGAATGCTGGTCTGCAGCGACAATGTACGCGGCAGCAGCCGGGCAAAGAAGAACGCGGCGCTGGCGCGTTTAGCTGAGTAGAAGGCCGGGTCTTGCGCCAGGTTGGCTTCGGCCACGGCATCCATTCGCGCCCACATATAGGCGTAGGCCACGTAGCCAAACAGTTGCAGGTACTCCACCGAGGCGGCACCTACGGCGTTGGCGTCCTCACGGGCTTGTTCGCACAGCCACTGGCTGAGGTGTTCAAGATCGGCCGTGGCCTTGAGCAGAGGTTCGCGATAGGCCGTATCGCCTTCACAGAAGCGGCGAATCTGCCCGCTGAACTCGGCCAGCGCCTTGCCGCCGTCTGCCACCACCTTGCGCCCCAGCAGGTCCAGCGCCTGGATACCGTTGGTGCCTTCGTAGATCTGGGCAATGCGCACATCGCGAACCAGCTGTTCCTGTCCCCATTCGCGGATATAGCCGTGGCCGCCGAACACTTGTTGCCCAAGCACACAGCTTTCCAGACCATTGTCGGTGAAGAACGCTTTGGCCACTGGTGTCAGCAGGGCTACCTGGCGCTGTGCGAGGTCTCGTTCATCGGTGTTTTGCGCGTACTTGGCGATGTCCAATTGCTGGCCGACATAGGTGGCAAAGGCCCGACCGCCTTCGGTCAGTGCGCGCATGGTCAGCAGCATGCGGCGCACATCGGGGTGAACGATGATCGGGTCGGCGACCTTGTCGCGTGCTTGCGCACCCGTAGTAGCGCGGCTTTGCAGGCGATCCTGGGCATAGCGCGCGGCGTTCTGATAGGAGGCTTCTGCGCAGCCGATGCCCTGGATGCCGATAGACAGACGTTCGTAGTTCATCATTGTGAACATCGCCGCCAGACCGCGGTTCGCCTCGCCAATCAGGTAGCCGGTGGCACCGTCGAAATTCATCACGCAGGTGGCCGAAGCCTTGATACCCATCTTGTGCTCGAGCGAGCCGCAGTGCGCCGGGTTGCGTTCACCCAGGCTGCCGTCGGCGTTGACCAGGAACTTGGGCACCAGAAACAGCGAGATCCCCTTGGGGCCGGCCGGGGCATCCGGCAGCTTGGCCAGCACCAGGTGGATAATGTTTTCGGTCAGGTCCTGCTCACCGCCGGTGATGAAAATCTTGGTACCGCTGATACGGTAACTGCCATCCACGCAGGGTGCGGCCTTGGTACGGATGATCCCCAGGTCGGTGCCGGCATGCGGTTCGGTCAGGCACATGGTGCCGGCCCATTGGCCGTTGTACAGCGGCGGCAGGTACGTGGCCTTGAGATCTGCACTGGCGTGGGCGTCGAGCGCCAGGCAGCAGCCGGCACTCAGCGCCGAATACAGGCTGAAGCTGCAGTTGGCGGCATAGAGCATTTCTTCGAACTGCACCGCGAGCATTTTCGGCATGCCCAGGCCGCCGTGCTCGGGGTTGCCGGCAAGACCGACCCAACCGCCTTCGCGGTACGTTTGCCAGGCCTGGGCAAAACCGTCCGGGGTGCGCACCTGGCCTGCGTCGAACACCACACCCTGCTCATCGCCACTGCGGTTGAGCGGGGCGATCAACTGGCCGGTGATCTTTGCCGCTTCTTCAAGAATGGCATCGGCAGTGTCGGCGTCCACTCGCTCGGCCAGGGCCGGCAGGCGCGCCCACAGGGCTGGGCCCTGGAACACTTCGTGAAGGACAAAGCGCATGTCGCGCAACGGAGCATTGAATTCTGGCATGCGGGTTCTCGCTGTTTAATAGGTCAGAGCGCTTTGGCCCAGTCGCGCAACAGGTACTTCTGGATCTTGCCGGTGGAGGTTTTCGGCAGTTCGCTGAAGACCACTGTCTTGGGCAGCTTGAAACCTGCCAGGTGCTCGCGGCAGAAACTGATGATGTCTGCCTCGCGGGTTTGCTCGCAGCCAGTCTTGAGGGTGATGTAGGCGCAGGGGGTTTCACCCCATTTCTCGTCCGGGCGGGCGACGACGGCGGCCTCGAGTACTGCCGGGTGCTTGTACAGGGTATCTTCGACCTCGATGGTGGAGATGTTCTCGCCACCGGAAATGATGATGTCCTTGAGCCGGTCCTTGATTTCGATATAACCATCGGCATGCCAGACCGCCAGGTCGCCGGTATGGAACCAGCCGCCGCGAAAGGCTTCCGCCGTGGCTTCGGGGTTTTTCAGGTAGCCCTTCATCACTGTATTGCCGCGCATGAAGATTTCACCCAGGGTGTTGCCATCGCGTTGCACCGGTTCCAGGGTTTGCGGGTCGGCAACCATCAGGCCCTCAAGGGTAGGGTAGCGCACGCCCTGGCGAGACTTGATTCGCGCCCGTTGCGCCAGCGGCTGCTCGTCCCATTCCGCGTGCCAGGCACAGACGGTTACCGGGCCATATACCTCGGTCAGACCATAAACATGGGTGACCTTGATGCCCATCTCTTCCACCGCACCAATGACCTTGGCCGGTGGCGCCGCACCGGCGACCATGGCGTTGACCGGGTGGTCGATGGCCGCTTTGGCCGACTCGGGCATGTTGATCAGAGCATTGAGCACGATCGGTGCACCACACAGGTGAGTGACCTGGTGCTCGCGGATCAGGGTGAGAATTTTCTGCGGGTCGACGCGGCGCAGGAACACATGGGTGCCGGCCAGGGCAGTGACGGTCCAGGGGTAGCACCAGCCGTTGCAGTGGAACATCGGCAAGGTCCACAGATACACCGGGTGATTACCCATGGCCCAGGTCATCTGGTTGCCCAGGGCGTTGAGATAGGCGCCGCGGTGGTGATAGACCACCCCTTTGGGATTGCCGGTGGTGCCGGAGGTGTAGTTCAGCGAGATGGCCTGCCACTCGTCCTCGGGCCAGTGCCAGGTGAACTGCGGGTCGCCTTCGGCAAGAAAAGCCTCGTAGTCCAGTTCGCTGACCGCTTGGCCTTCACCGTATTCCGGGTCGTCGACATCGATCACCAGCGGGGGGTATTCCATCAGCGCGAGGGCGCCGCTGATGACCTTGTGGAACTCGCGATCGGTGATCAGCACCTTGGCTTCACCGTGTTCAAGCATGAAGGCAATGGCTTCTGCATCCAGGCGAACGTTCAGCGCGTTGAGTACGGCACCAATCATCGGCACGCCAAAATGCGCTTCGAGCATTGCCGGAATGTTGGGCAGCATCACTGCCACGGTGTCGCCCTGGGTGATACCGCGGCCGGCCAGGGCACTGGCCAGGCGCCGCGAGCGTTCATAGGTCTGTTGCCAGTTGCGCCGGATGGCACCATGGATCACTGCGGGGTACTGGCCATAGACGGCTGCCGTACGCTCAATGAAACTCAAGGGGCTCAAGGCCTGGTGATTGACAGGGGCGGGCGCCAGGCCCTGGGAGAAGATCGACATGAGTTGTTCCTGTGCAGGGGGCGCCCGTATGGCGTACTGCAACCCCCGGTGGCTGATTGTTAGCTCTGATCAGGTGTCGTGAAGGGCGAGCCCTTCAGGTGTCATAAGTTTTACGCGTATTTCTATGGTACTTGGAAGATAGACTATAGCAATATGGTAGAAGTACTATATGGTTCCCGAGGCTACTGAATTGAGCTCGTCCATGGTTTCTCTGCTCGCCTGCGACCCACAACCCAGCGTGCTCCTGGATGCAACGGCAGCGGTGCTGGCAGTCAATCCGGCCTTGCAGGTCATGCTTGGCCCCTGGCCCGAGCGTTCGGTCGACTACTGGTTGCCGCGTAACTATCAGGCGTTGGTGCGTGCCTGCCTGAATCAGTCGCGGGCCATCAGTGACGTCGAAGCGGCAGTAGCGGGGCAGGTCCTGCTCTGGACGTTCATTCCAGACGGTGACTCCAGCCAGGTGCTGGCGCGCTGTCGCGATGCCACGGCTGAACGTGTGGCCGAGCGCGAGGCGAGCCAGGCCCGGCGCCTGTACCGTCTGATTACTGAAAACACGACGGACCTGATCTCCCGCCACAGTCCCGATGGCTGCTTCCTGGATGCGTCCCCGGCGTCTTATCGTCTGCTCGGTTACTGGCCAGAAGAGTTGCGCGGGGTGGCGGTGCAGTCGCTTTTTCATCCCCAGGATCGACAGCAATCGCTGCAGCAAGCAGCCCAGGCACTGGAGCAGGACGGTTATCAGACCATGACCTGCCGGGTGCGCCACCGCGACGGCCGAGACTTGTGGTTCGAGATTGCCAGCCGGGCGATTCGCGAGACCTATACCGGTGCGGTGGTGGAGATTGTCAGTGTCTCGCGGGACATCACCGTGCGCATCGAGGCGCAGGAAAACCGCCGGCGTCTGGCGCAGGTCGTGGAGGCCAACACCGACTTGGTGTTATTCACCGACCGTGATGGCCGTCTGAGTTACCTGAACCGCTCGGCGCGGCGTGCCCTGGGCCTGGAGGAGGTCGCGGCATTGCCCGATTTGCAGGCCTTGCTCGACCCTGGGTTACAGCAACAACTGGAACGCGAAGGCTGGCAGCGTGCCGAGCAAGCGGGGGTCTGGCATGCCGAGACACGGCTGATTCCCTGGCAGGGAGAGGCGGCCTTTCCGGTGTCGTTGGTGTTGCTGGCTCACCGTGGCACCGGTGGCGAGCGGTATTACTCGCTGGTGGCCCGCGACATGACCGAGCGCGAGCTACGCGAAAGCCAGCAGCGCCGCCATCAGGACGAACTGGCCCACAGTGCCAGACTGATCACCCTGGGCGAGTTGGCTTCAGGCATTGCTCACGAGATCAACCAGCCGTTGGCAGCAGTGGTCAATTATGCCGGTGCCAGCCAGCGTTACCTGCAAGCCCTGGATCGCGATCCGCAGGCGGCCACCCGGGTTGCCCAAGGGCTGGCGCGTATCAGCGAGCAAGCAACCCATGCCGCCGAGGTGATCAAGCGTCTGCGTGCATTCCTGCGCAAGGAACCCCGGCGTCTGCAGGCGTTGTCGGTTTCCGATGTCGCCGCCGAAGCCGTGCGCTTGTGCGATTGGGAGGCAGCGCGGGACCGGGTGAGCATTGTGCAGCAGATGGCTGATTCGCTGCCTGCGGTGTACGCCGACCGGGTGTTGCTCGAACAGGTCCTGCTCAACCTGTTGCGTAATGCCATTGATGCCAATCGCGAGCAGCACCAGGGGCAGCCGTCACGGATTGAAATCGGCGCGGCACTTGTCCAAGGGCAGGTGCAGATTCAGGTCAGCGACCAGGGGCCGGGTGTGCCGGAGGAACGCCTGGATGGCATTTTCACACCGTTCACCACCAGCAAGCCGGAAGGGCTGGGGCTGGGCTTGAGCATGAGCCGCAGTATTATCGAAGGTTTCGGCGGTACCTTGCAGGCATCACCGGGCGTATCAGGCGGTTTGATCTTGTGTTGCCGGTTGGCACCGGTGGCCAGTACGGGAACAGAGGACGTGTAATGCAGCAACCCAAAGTCTATGTGGTCGACGATGACCAGGGCATGCTCGACTCGACGGTCTGGCTGCTGGAGTCGGTCGGTATTCAGGCGCTGCCCTTTACCAGCGGTCAGGCGTTTCTGGAGGCCTGTGACGCCTACTTGCCAGCCTGTGTGCTGCTCGATGTGCGCATGCCCGGCATGGGCGGCTTGAGTGTGCAGGAGGCTTTGCGCGGGCGCGGGATTGAACTGCCGGTGATCTTTCTCAGCGGACATGCCGATGTGCCGATCGTGGTGCGGGCGTTCAAGGCCGGTGCCTGCGACTTCATCGAGAAGCCTTACAACGATCAGCTGTTGCTGGATGCTGTCCAGGCGGCGCTCGAACGCTCCTGCCAGACCCTTGCAGGCAGCGCTCCACGGGCGACGGTGCAGGCACGGATCGACAGTCTTACGCCGCGTGAGCGTGATGTGTTCGTACCGCTGGTGCAGGGTTTCAGTAATCGCGAGATTGCCGAGCAGCTTGAGGTCAGCGTGAAGACCGTGGACCTGTATCGGGCGCGGGTGATGAAACGGATGGAGGCCGAGCACCTGCCTGCTTTGGTGGGAATGGCGATTGCCTGCGGGGTGGTAGAACCGTTGAATCTGCGCTGAATTCATCGCGGGGCGAGTCAGGGAGCGCAAGTGCGCGACCCGACTTGCCCCGCGATGCCTTCAAGGGCGTCGCGCGAGCAACAACCCCACCACCAGCCCGAATCCGGCCGAGATCGCCACGGTCTGCCAGGGATGGCCACCAATGTAGTCGTGAGTCGCATCGACAACCGGCTGTGCCTTGCTGCGCACATTACCAACCGCTTCGCGGGCCTGCTTGAGCTTGAGTCCGATCTGGGCGCGCAAGGTTTCGGCGTCTTCGCCAACCAGCGCGGCGCTGTCGCGCAGCAGTTTTTCCGACTCTTCGATCAACGACTGCAGTTCGCTGAACGCCTGGTCCTTGATTTGCTCGGCATCGGTTTGCACGGTGGTTTTCCTGGCCATGGACAGTTCCTCGTCAATTGATGGGCATTGAACAGTGGATGCCGACGGGCGCGGAAAGTTGCAGCGGTTTGCCGGCCCTTCGCGGCTACAGTGTAAGATAGCGGCTATTTTCCAGCAGCAGGACACCCCCTCATGAGTTTCAATCTGGCCAACAAGAGTTTCGCCGAACGGGCGCAGATCGAGGACGAGAAAGCGCGATTGTTCGAACTCTGGCAGACCAATCTGGGCAAGGCCAAGGGCGAAGCGGCCCGGTTGATTGCCGAAAAGCCCCGGCGCAAGGGCAAGTGGGCGGAATGGGTACGTTCCGAGCTGGATGGCATGTCGCCGCCTGAATTTGCCAACATGGTCCGCAGTGAGGTCAACAAGCTGATGGCGGCAGCCAAGTAACACTGCTGTCAGGCACGGCCTTGGTGTGGGAAATGCACGGCGACGTTGTAAGCAGTGGATGTTTTGAACGATACTGTTTCTCATTAACGTCTACCCCCCGTTCCCAAGGCCCATCGAATCCCTCCATGTTGACGTCTCCCGTGTCCGGGCTGCTTGCCAGCTTCCAGGAACATTACGATGACCTGCTGCAGTTTCTGACCCGGCGCATGAGCGACCGTCAGCGCGCGGCCGATGTGGCACAGGAGACCTACCTCAAACTGGTCAAGATCGAGCAGCAGGACCTGCCGGTGCTGCACGCTCGCAGTTTCATCTTCCGCGTGGCCGGCAACCTTGCCATCGATACCTTGCGTCGCGAACAGCGCATGGCCGGCAGCCTGGACGATACCGAGGCGGCGCGCCAGGTGCCGTGCCCGGCGCCGGCGCCGGAGGCTGCCTTGCTCGCTCGCGAGCGTCTTGAGCAACTGGACGAAGCCTTGCTGCAACTGTCGCCCAATGCGCGGCAGGCACTGCTGCTCAACCGTGTCGAAGGTCTGACCCAGGCGCAGATTGCACAACAGCTGGGCGTTTCCGAGAGCATGGTGGCAAAATACATTGGCCAGGCGTTGCGCCATTGCCGTGACTGGCTCAAACACAACCATGATTGATGCCCAACCCATGCCTGCAGCGCAGCCGATCAGCGATTTGTCCGACGATGCCCTCGACTGGCAGGTGTTGCTGCACTCTGGCACCGCCAACGAGGCTGACCGCGCGCGGTATCAGCGCTGGCGCCAGCTGAGCCCTGCGCATGCTGAAGCTGCGCAGGAAGCCGAATCCTTATGGGGCGATCTGGGCCAGACCCGCGCGGCTGCCGCCGTGACGGTTGCCCCAGCACCTCGCCGTCGCTGGGGCTCGGCCCTGGCTGCGTCGCTGGTGTTGGCGCTGGTGGGCTATGGTGGCTGGCAGCAGGCCCCGGCCTTGCTTGCCGATTACCACACCGGCGTTGGTCAGCAGCAACGCATTACTCTGGCCGATGGCTCGCAGGTACTGCTCAACAGTGCCAGCGCCTTGTCAGTGGACTTCAGCACCGCGCAGCGGCGGGGGTTGCTCAAGGCGGGCGAAGCCCTGTTCGAGCCGGCAAGCGATCCGCGTCCCTTCGTCGTCGAGGCCGGTGGCGAAGCCGTGCAAGGTAGCGGGGCGGTGTTCAGTGTGCGTCGTGATGGCGACCAGAACCGCGTGGTCATCGCCCAGGGTGAAGCGCAGGTTGGTCAGCGCACGTTGCTGGCTACCCCGGACGCCCGCTCGTTGACGGCCTGGCAGCGTGGCAAGCTGATCTTCAATGGCAAGCCGTTACGTGAAGTCCTGGCCGAGCTTGAGCGATATCAGCACGGACGCATTGTGTTGTCCGATCAACAGCTGGGGGCGATGCAGGTCAGTGGAGTCTTTGACCTGGATGATCCTCAAGGGTTGTTGCGTACCCTTGAGCAGCGTTATGCGCTCAAAGTTACCTATTTACCGTGGTTGGCTGTGGTGTACTGATCGACCGCGATAATGTCACAACAGAATTATTTTCAACGTCGTACTGCAAGTTCTTCCTCGCCCAATCGTCGTAGTGAGACTGATCAGCAATCCATTCTCATTTACAACATCGCCTGGAAGAATATTGTGAAGGGTACGCTCAAGCCTATCGTCCGCTCCACCGGTAGTTTCAAGCACGCACTGCTGGCTTCGACCGCCGTCGCCGCCTTGCTTGGCCCAGTCTGGGTACACGCCGCCGATACCCTGACTGCTGCGCCAGCCAGCACCCAGCAAGACCGTGAAGTGAGCCTGGCGCTGCCAGCCCAGGACCTTGACCAAGCGCTTACCGCGTTCGCCGACCAGGCCGGCCTGCACCTGTTGTACACCACCGCTGACGTTGCCGGTTTGCAAAGCCCGGCCCTCAATGGCCGCTACAGCATCGCCCAGGCCCTGCAAAGTCTGCTGGCCGGCAGCGGCATGAGCTGGCAGTTCAGCGAGTCGCGCACGGTGATCCTGCGCAAAGCTCAGGCAGCCCCTGCAAGCGTCAGCCTCAAGCCGATCGAAGTCAGCGTGGCGTCGCGTACCAGTACCTCGATCAGTGAAATTCCCGGTACCGTCTGGGTGGTCGACCAGCAGCAGCTCAATGAGCAGATCAACAGCGGTGTCAGCCTCAAGGAGGCGATTGGCAAGCTGGTCCCCGGCCTCGATCTGGCGCCGGAAGGGCGTACCAACTATGGCCAGAACATGCGTGGGCGCAATGTGCTGGTGATGATCGACGGCGTCAGTCAGAACAGCTCACGCGGCCTCTCGCGGCAGTTCGACAGCATCTCGCCGTTCAACGTCCAGCGCGTCGAAGTGCTCTCCGGTGCCAGCGCCATCTACGGTGGTGGTGCCACCGGCGGTATCATCAACATCGTCACCAAAAAGGGCGAGGCTGGGCCTGCACGTTTCGAAACCCAGGTGGGTGCGAGCAGCGGCTTCAACAATAGCGACGACCTTTCGACCCGCATCGCCCAATCGGTCAGCGGCGGTAACGAACAGATCAACGCGCGCCTGGGTGTTTCTGCCGAGCAGAACGAAGCGTTCTACGATGGCGCTGGCGACCAGATTTTCATCGACAACACCCAGACCGACTTGCAGTACAACCGTGCTATCGATGTGCTCGGCAGCCTGGGCCTGAAGTTCAACGACGAACAGAGCCTCGACTTGCTGGCCCAGTATTACGATTCGGGTAACCACGGCAGCACCGGGATCTACTTTCCCAACCTGAACCACAATGCCCCTTCGGACCTGGAAGACGCCGAGTTGCGCGGCGGCTACTCAACCGACCTTGAACCGCGTACCAAGCGTCTGCTGCTTAACGCCAACTACCACCACAGCGATGTACTCGGGCAGGACTTCTATCTGCAGGCGTCCTACCGCAAGGAAGACGACAACTTCTACCCTTTCCCGTACTACAACCCCGGCAAGCCGGCGGGTTCCAAGGGCGTGTACTTTGCCGCCTCGCAACAGAACTTCGAAGTCAGCAGCCTCAAGGCGCTGTTTGCCAAGCAATGGGACACGCTCAAACTGACCTATGGTGTGGACCTGGATCGCGAACGCTTCAATGCCGAGCAGACCACCTTCGATGCCCTGACGTCGTCGGAAAGCGGCGGCCTGGACCTGGACAAGGCCAGCAAGGCACCGCGCTATCCCAGCTACCGGGTTGATGGCCTGTCGTACTACGCCCAGCTGGACTGGCATGCAACCGACAACCTGACCGTCTCCGGTGGCGCCCGGCGCCAGCAGATGGACGTCGATGTCGGCGATTTCAAGAACGTGCCCGGCGGTACCAACGACTATCAGGTCAACCTGTTCAACCTGGGCGCCATCTATGACTTCAAGAACGGTCACCAGGTCTGGACCAATTACGGCGAAGGTTTCGATTTGCCAGACCCGGCCAAGTTCTACGGCAAGCCCGGCTTGAGTGTCGAGGACAACCCGCTGGCCGGGATCAAGAGCCGCCAGGTGGAAATGGGCTGGCGCTATGCCGACCTGGATTGGGACGCCCAGGCGGCGGTGTACTACATCTGGTCGGACAAGATCATCACCACCGACATGGCCACCTTGACCATCAACGTCGAAGAGCAGAAAAGCCGTGACTTCGGTTTCGAAGGGGCGCTGACCCGTCACTTCGAAAGCGGTTGGGAAGCCGGTAGCACCCTGCACCTGGTGCGCTCGGAAGAAGAGGACAAGGACGGCGACTGGATCAAGCGTGATGCCCGTTATGCTTCGCTGTCCAAGTCCACCGCGTTCGTTGGCTGGAAGGGCGAGGGACGCAGCGCGCGTCTGCAGGCCAACCATGCCTTCACCCTCAAGGATGACGCCGACCACGAAATCAGCGGCTACACCACCTTCGACCTGCTGGGCAGCCAGGACACCGGTTTCGGCACCTTCAGCGCCGGTATCCAGAACCTGCTGGACAAGCAGTACAGTACGGTCTGGGGCCAGCGCGCGACCCTGTTCTACTCGCCAACCTACGGTCCGGAGTACTTGTATGATTACCAGGGCCGTGGCCGCACCTACACCCTGACCTGGTCGATGGCTTACTGAGTCAGGCGAAGGCCGTCAGCAGGTCGGCTTCGAAGGCCTGCTGGGCATCGCTGGGCACCTGGGCGCGGTGCCGGGCGAGGGCGAAAGGCACCTGAAAGTTCAGCGTCGGGTCCAGGGCGTGCAACAGCCCGCGCTCGACCCAGGGCGCGGCGAAGTGGCAGGGCAGGTAGCCGACATGGCGCCCGGACAGAATGAACGTCAGGGCACCTTCCACCTGCTCGGAACGCGCCGATGCTCGACCGCCACTGAGCGGATCAGGGTTTTCCAGAAAACGGTAGGGGTGCTCGACCTGATCAGCCTCCAGCAGTTCTTCCAGGCTTACCTGTGCCTGGCTGGCCAATGGATGATGGCTGGCGCAGTACAGGCGCTGGGTCTCTTCGAACAACGGCGTGTAATCAAAGGCGGACTGTTTGCCGGAGAAGTAACCGATCGCCAGGTCCAGGCGCTGCTGTAACAGCAGGCGTTCAAGGTCGGCCGGCATGGCGCTGACCAGTTCCAGGCGTACCGATTCGTCACGTTGACGAAAGCGCTCGATGGCCTGTGCCAGGCGCAGGGTCACGCTGCTGTCCTGGGCTTCGGAAATGCCCACCCGTACCTCGCCAAGTAAACGTCCGGCTACGCCATTGGCCTGATGGCGGAAGGCTTCGATCTGGACAAGCAATTCCCGCGTGGCCTTGAGCAGCACCTCACCTTTTGCCGTCAGGCCAAAACCGCCTTTGCCACGGCTGCACAGGCGATAGCCCAGGCGTGTCTCCAGGCGCGCCATTTGCTGGCTGATACTTGGCTGGCTTAGCCCCAGCACACCTTGGGCGGCACTGAAACCGCCAGATTCGACGACCGTGACGAACAGCCGCAGCAGGTGCAGATCAAGGTCGTGCAGTTGGCCGAGCATCAAACATTGCTCCCGGTGAATGTCAGGTTAAGTAACTTGCCATTTTAGCAATGTAACCCGGCGCGCATGCTGTCGGCATCCACTGATAAAGGTGCCCGACATGCGTACGTCCCTGTGGTTGCTCCCCCTGATCCTGGCCTTGCCGGTGCATGCCGAAGAGAAAATCCTCAATCTCTACAGCTGGGCCGACTACGTGGCCCCGGAGACCTTGCAGCGTTTCGAGAAGGAAACCGGCTACAAGGTGCGCTACGACACCTTCGACACCACAGAAGTGCTGGAAACCAAATTGCTCACTGGCGGTAGTGGTTACGACGTGGTCGTGCCGTCTTCCAGTCTGCTCGCCCGGGCCCTGGCCGCTGGCGCGCTGCAACCCCTGCAGGCGCAGTCGATGCCTGGCTACGGCAACCTCGACAAGGACCTGCTGGCGAAACTGGCCGACGTCGACCCCGGCAACCAGTACGCCGTGCCCTACACCTGGGGCACCCTGGGCCTGGGGATGAACCTTGAGGCGGTACGCCAGCGGGTCGGCGATGCGCCGCTGGACAGCCTCGACCTGCTGTTCAAGCCCGAGTACGCCAGCAAGCTCAAGGACTGCGGCATTGCCATGTCCGATTCGCCCCAGGAAGTAATCGGGGTGGCCCTGAACTATCTGGGCAAAGATCCCTACAGCCGCAACAAGGACGATCTGGCGGCTGCCCAGGCGCTGCTCAAACAGTTGCAGCCTTCCATCGCTTACGTCGCCAATGGCCGGCAAATCAGCGACCTGGCCAATGGCAGCATCTGCCTGGCGCTGACCTACAACGGTGATGCCGCCATGGCCGCCGATCAGGCCCGCCAGGCCGGCAAAGCGTACCAGGTGGTCTACCGGATTCCGCGCGAGGGCACCTTGATCTGGCAGGACAATCTGGTCGTGCCCAAGGACGCGCCGCACCCGGAGGCGGCCCGCGCCTTCATTGCCTTCATGTTGCGTCCTGATTCGGTCGCGCCGCTGACCAACACACTGTTCTTTGCCAACGCCAACCAGGCCGCCACTGCACTGGTCGATGAGGCCGTGCGTAACGACCCGGATATCTACCCTTCGAACGAAGTGCGCGCCCGGCTGTTTGCCGACCGCAGCATGGCCCTGGCCGACATGCGCCAGCGCACCCGTCTGTGGACCACATTCCGTAGCCGCCAATAACCATCCACAAAGGAGCCCGATGATGGATCTCGCCCCCGACAACGACCAGGCCATGACCCGTGACAGCCTGTATGGCACCGTCGCCGAAAATACCTTCGCCGGCATCACCAGTTTTTCCCGCCGCCGTTACACCCGTGATCTGCGTGGTGTCGATGTGGTGGTCAGCGGCGTGCCGTTCGACACCGCCACCAGCAACCGCCCTGGCGCCCGCTTTGGCCCGCGTGCCATCCGCAGCGCATCCGTGCAGCAGGCCTGGGCCCGTCACTGGCCATGGGAATTCGACCCGTTCGACCACCTGGCGGTGATCGACTATGGCGATTGCAACTTCGACTACGGCAGCCCACACACCATACCGGACAGCATCCAGGCCCATGCCGAGCAGATCCTCGAAGCGGGTTGCGCGATGCTCACCCTGGGTGGTGATCACTTCATCAGTTACCCGCTGCTCAAGGCCCATGCGCGTAAACACGGCCCGCTGTCGCTGATCCACTTCGACGCCCACAGTGATACCTGGCCGTGCGAGGAAGATGGCGGCCGCGTCGACCACGGTACGATGTTCTGGCATGCCGCTCGCGAAGGTCTGGTTGATCCGTCGCGCTCGGTGCAGATCGGTTTGCGCACCACCAATGACGATACCCAGGGCTTTGCCGTGCTGGATGCGCGCCAGGTGCACCAGCGCGGTTGTCAGGCGATCATCGAGGCAATCCGTGCGCGGGTAGGTGACCACCCGGTTTACCTGACTTTCGATATCGACTGCCTCGACCCGGCGTACGCGCCAGGCACCGGGACCCCGGTATGTGGCGGGCTGACCACAGTGCAGGCGCTGGAAATCATCGGTGGCCTGCGCGGTATCAATCTGGTGGGGATGGATCTGGTGGAAGTCGCGCCGGCCTATGATCATGCCGATATCACCGCCTTGGCGGGATCGACGTTGGCCATGGAAATGCTCTGTCTGTATGCCGCCCGCCACAAGGTCGACGGCTGATCTGGAAACAAAATGAATTACCTGTAGGGCAATTCGCAGTTTCCTGTCGAACCCGACGCGTCTTAGGCTATCCAATGCTTGGGCGCGTCGTTTCGCGCAGGAGGTGTACCGTGAACGCATCATTGTTGGGCCTGTCTCTGGGCCTGCTGCTAAGCACACCGCTACAGGCGGCGCCGGCTGAAACGCCAGTGCAGTTAGCGGGCTCGCCAAACAACCCCTACAACAGCCCGATCATGCGCGCCAACCCCAACAGCCGCCAGGGTAGTGTGCAGGCCACGCCGCCCGTACGTGGCCCCTCGACCCAGCCCAATCCACGCCCGCCGACCCTTGAGAACCGTGGTATCGGCAACGGCGAAAACATCCGCCGCGAGCAGTCCACGCCGCATCTGGAACCCACCCGGCCGCCTCGCGAATCGACCCGCACGCCTTGATTGGCAGGTTCTCCCTGGAAGGAAACACGAATGACCGCACGCACCTGGCTACCCACGCTGCTGACCGCTGCACTGCTACCGCTGCTGGCGCATGCCGCGCCTGAGCGCACCTTCAAGAGTGAGGAGGGTAGCGTCAGGGTCAGTACCCTCGCCGAGGGGCTGCAAAACCCTTGGGCGTTGGCTTTTCTACCCGACGGTAAAGGCATATTGGTGACCGAGCGTGCGGGCAATCTGCGCATCGTCAGTGCCGAGGGCAAAGTCGGTGCGCCACTGGGGGGCGTCCCTGAAGTGTGGGCCAAAGGGCAGGGCGGGTTGCTCGATGTCGTCTTGTCGCCGACTTTCAAGCAGGATCGCATGGTTTACCTGAGCTATGCCGAGGGCGGTGGCGAGGAGGGTAAAGCCGGCACGGCCGTGGGTCGTGGACGCTTGTCTGCCGACAACGCCAAGATCGAAGACTTCAATGTGATTTTCCGCCAGCAGCCCAAGCTGTCGACAGCCAACCACTTTGGCTCACGTTTGGTCTTCGACCGTGACGGCTACCTGTTCATTGCCTTGGGCGAGAACAACCAGCGCCCCACGGCGCAAGACCTGGACAAGCTGCAGGGCAAGCTGGTGCGCATTCTCCCGGACGGCACAGTGCCGAAGGACAATCCCTTTGTCGGCCAGGCCAATGTCCGCCCCGAGATCTGGTCGTTCGGCCACCGCAACCAGCAGGGCGCGGCGCTCAATCCCTGGACCGGTGAGCTGTGGACCAACGAGCACGGACCCCGTGGTGGTGACGAAATCAATATTCCTAAAGCCGGTAAAAACTACGGCTGGCCCATCGCGACCCACGGTATCAACTATACGTTGATGCCGATTCCGGAAGCCCAGGGCGAGCATGTCGAGGGCATGGTCGACCCGCACCACGTCTGGGAAAAGTCGCCGGCCATCAGTGGCATGGCGTTTTACGACAACCCGCGTTTCAAACCCTGGGAACACAGTGTGTTCATCGGTGCATTGGCGACCCAGGAACTGATTCGTCTGCAGCTGGACGGCGACAAGGTGGTTCACGAAGAGCGCCTGCTGGGGGAACTTGATGCACGGATCCGTGATGTGCGGGTGGGGCCGGATGGTTATCTGTATGTGCTGACCGATGCCGAGGATGGAGCATTGCTGAAAGTGGGGCTTGAGTTGTAGCGGCCTAATCGCGGGGCAAGCCCGCTCCCACCGTATGAGGTGATCCCTGTGGGAGCGGGCTTGCCCCGCGATGCTGTTAATCGCCAGAATGCTACTTTTTGACCCTCAGGCTCGTTTCATGACCTGCTTCATCGAGCAGTCCCCTCTGCAGCTCTACCAGCAAGCCATTGACCAAAATGGCTTTGTCAGCGAACCGGCACAGTTGCAGGCTGCCACTGCCTTGCAAAGCTGTTTCGAAGCGCTGCAACGCGGTGAAACGCCACAGGGCGTTTACCTGTGGGGTCCGGTAGGACGCGGTAAAACCTGGCTGATGGACCAGTTCCACCAGTGCTTGCAGGTACCGGCCCGGCGTCAGCATTTTCACCACTTCATGCGCTGGGTCCACCAGCGTCTGTTCCAGCTCAATGGCACCGCCGACCCCTTGCAGGCCCTGGCCTTGTCCCTGGCCGAAGAGATTCGGGTACTGTGCTTCGACGAGTTGTTCGTCAACGATATCGGTGACGCGATCATTCTGGGGCGGCTGTTCCAGGTGATGTTCGAGGCCGGGGTAGTGATTGTCGCCACCTCCAACCAGCCGCCCGACCAGCTGTACGCTGACGGCTTCAATCGGGAGCGCTTCCTGCCGGCCATCGCCGCCATCAAGCAGCATATGCAGGTGCTGCCAGTGGCGGGTGAGCAGGATCATCGATTGCACCCGGGCGCTGCGCAACAGCGTTACTGGGTGCGCGAACCTGGTCAGGCGCAAGCACTGGGCGAGGTCTTCCGCCAACGCTGTGGTGAGCAGTCTTGCAGCGATCAGCCCTTGCAGGTGGGGTCCCGTCAGATACAGGTGGTGCAACGCTGCGATACGGTGATCTGGTGCCGCTATGCGGACTTGTGCGAGCAGCCCCTGGCCGCCATGGATTTCATGGCACTGTGCGACAGCTTCACAGCCATCCTGGTGGGAGAGGTGCCAGCCCTTGGCGCACGCCAACGACCCGCGAAAATTGCCCGGGGCACCGAGGACGCTGCCAGTCGCGTAGTGGCGGGTGATCGCGAGTTACCGCAATTGTCGGTGCATGATGACAGCGTGCGCCGCTTCATCGCATTGGTCGATGAATGTTACGACCGTCGGATAGCGTTGTATCTGGAAGCAGAGGTAGCGCTGGATGCGCTCTACACTCAAGGGTATCTGGAGTTCCCGTTCCGGCGCACCCTTAGCCGCTTGCGGGAGATGCAACTGCAACGCTTCTGTTGAAGGAGTCGAACATGCAGCCGCTGTCGCATCATTTACTGACCATGGCCTACCAGAACGGCTGGGCCAACCACAGGCTGTACAAAGCCTGTCTGCAACTGAGCCAGGACGAATTCGTGGCACCGCGTTGCAGCTTCTTCGGCTCGATCAAGGCCACCCTCAACCATATCCTTACGGTGGACTGGTTTTACCTCAACGCCCTGGAGTCAGAGCAACGGGGCGAGGCGCCAGAGCCGGACAGCGAGCGTTTCTTCGAGCCTGAAGAGCCATTTTCCAGCTGTGAGGCGCTAAGAGAAGAACAGGCCCAGGCCGACCATCGGCTGATTGCCTACTGTAGCCAGTTGCGCGACGACCAATTACAGCGCTACGTGAGCATCGTGCGCCCCGACTGGGTTCAGCGAGAGCAACGCTTGCGCCTGTTAGCCCACCTGTTCGAGCACCAGGTCCATCACCGCGGGCAGGTGCACGCCATGCTCAGTGACACCTCGGTCAAACCACCCCAGCTGGACGAGTTTTTTTGCGAAGACGAAGCGCATCTGCGCGCCCAGGATTTTGCCGAACTGGGCTGGACCGAAGCGCAGATCTGGGGGCGCTAACGCCCCAGCCAACCCAGGGTCAGCAGCGCCAGTACGGCGTAACGCCCGGCCTTGGCGATGGTTACAAGGACGACGAAACGCCAGAAGGGTTCGCGCATGATCCCGGCGATCAGGGTCAGCGGGTCGCCGATCACCGGCATCCAGCTCAATAGCAGCGACCACTGGCCGTAGCGCTGGTAGCGTTGCTGAGCTTTATCCAGTTGCGCCTGTTTGAACGGAAACCAGCGCCGGTCACGCAGGTGTTCGATGCCGCGGCCCAGCAGCCAGTTGACGATTGAGCCCAGGACGTTGCCGGCCGTGGCGATCAGCAGCAGGCTGAACACGGCCTGTGGATCACGCAGCAGCAAACCCACCAGCACGGCTTCCGATTGCAGCGGCAACAGCGTCGCTGCGCCAAAGGCGCTGAAAAACAGCGCCCATTCACTCAACATGGCGGGCTGATCAGTAGTTGGCGACTACTTCGTCACGACCGTCCTGGGTCAGGCCGATGACCTGGTAGGCATCCTTGTGGTCGCCCATTTCCATACCGGGTGAACCCATCGGCATGCCGGGTACCGCCAGGCCGCGCAAGTCGGAACGCTTGGCCAGGAGTTTGACCTGCTCGGCTGGCACATGGCCTTCGACGAACTTGCCGTCGATCACCCCGGTGTGGCACGAAGCCAGGCGTGGGGCTACGCCCAGGCGCTGTTTGACTGCGCTCATGTTCGGCTCGACATGGTCGTTGACGGTGAAACCGTTGTCACGCAGGTGACTGATCCACTCCTTGCAGCAGCCGCAGTTGGGGTCGCGGTAGACGTCGATGGTCTGCCCGGCCTGAGCCAGGGTGCTCAGGGCCAGCAGGCCGAAGGCGACGATTTTTTTACTCAACATGGTGATTCTCCAAGACTAGAAACGCAGGCGGACACCGGCGACCAGGCGGGTCTGGCCGATATCGCCCTGGTCATCACGGATCTGCTCGGCGGCATTGCCGTAGCTCCGGTTGAAACTGACGCCCAGGTATGGGGCGAAACCACGGGTGATCTCATAGCGCAGGCGCAGACCGATCTCACTGTCGGCAAGGCCGCTGCCTTGATCGCGGCTGGCATCGTTACGGCCATAGAAGTTCGCTTCCAGGGACGGTTCAAGTATCCAGCGGTTGGTCAGCAGGATAGCGTAACTGCTCTCCAGGCGCAGCGCGGTTTGTTGCCGCTCACCGACATAGGCGGTGGCCTCCAGCTCCAGGCCGTACAACGGCATGCCCTGAATGCCGAAGGCTGCCCAGGTCTGGCCTGTGGCCGGTTTGAAATCCTGGCGCAGGCCACCGACCAGCTCCCACCAGGGACTGATGGCATGGCCCCAGAGCGCCTGCAGCTCGGCTTTGTGAGTGACACCTTGTTCCCGTTCACCTTCGGTACGCAGCCAGAGGCGGTCGATGTCGCCGCCGATCCAGGCATTGGCATTCCAGTTCAGGGCACTGCTGTTGTCGAAGTTCTGATATTCCAGCTGCTCGACAATCACTGCCCAGTTGAGCTGCTTATCGTGCACCTGATGACCGGGCAGCGGCGGGAAGGCGGCGCGGCGGTCGGCTTCGGTGATCGGCCGCAAGGGCGTGCGTGGGGCGTCCAGCGCCTGGCCGTGAGCCATGCCGCTGTGGTCCATGGCGCCATGGTCCATTGGCGACTGGGGTTTGCTGGCGTGGTTCATGGCGCCGTGGTTCATGCTGCCATGGTTCATCGCGCCATGATCCATGCCCTGGGCCCGGACTTCTTCGCTGGCCAGCAAGGCCAGGAGAGCCAGGCTGCCCAGCAGGGGACGGTTGAGTGCTTCATTCATCGACGCGTACCTCGCGGAACATGCCCATCTCCATGTGATAAAGCAGGTGGCAGTGGTAGGCCCAACGCCCCAGGGCATCGGCGCTGACCCGGTAGCTGCGGCGACTGCCGGGCGGAATGTCGAGGGTGTGCTTGCGCACCTGGAAGCGCCCGTGCTCGTCCTCCAGGTCGCTCCACAGGCCATGCAGGTGAATCGGGTGGGCCATCATCGTGTCGTTGACCAGGGTGATGCGCAGGCGCTCGCCATAGCGCAGGCGCAACGGTTCGGCGTCGGAGAACTTGATGCCGTTGAACGACCAGGCGAAGCGCTCCATGTGGCCGGTCAGGTGCAGTTCGATCTCGCGGGACGGTTCACGGCCGTCCGGGTCGGCAAAGGTGCTTTTCAGGTCGGCGTAGGTCAGTACCCGGCGACCGTTGTTGCGCAGGCCAATGCCCGGGTCGGCGAGGTTGGGCTTGGGACTCATGGTCTGCATGTCCACCAGCGGGTTGCCGGTTTCACTGGCCGGGTGGGTCTGCATGCCGGTCATGGCCCCATGGTCCATGCCGCCCATCTGGCTGTGATCCATCCCGGCCATGGCGTCCATGCCACCGTGGCCCATGTCGGCCATGGTCAGGATCGGCCGTGGGTCGGGTGCCGGTACCGGCGCACTGAGCCCGGTACTGCGCGCCAGGGTGCCGCGGGCGTAACCGGTGCGGTCCATGCTTTGCGCATAGAGGGTATAGGCGGGCAGGTCGCCCACCTCCACCAGGACGTCGTAGGTTTCGGCGACGGCAATGCGCAGCTCGTCGACGCTGACCGGCTGCACCGGCAAACCATCGGCCGCGATCACCGTCAGTTTCAGGCCCGGAATGCGGAAGTCGAAATAGCTCATGGCCGAGCCGTTGATCAGGCGCAGGCGTACGGTTTCACCGGGCTGGAACAGGCAGGTGAAGTTGCCATCCGGGGGCTGGCCGTTGAGCAGGTAGGTGTAGGTGGCGGCGCTGATGTCGGCCAGGTCGGTCGGGCTCATGCGCATCTCGGCCCAGTTCTTGCGCTCAGCCACGGTCTTCGACCAGCCGTGCAGGGCGACATCATCGATGAAGTCACCGACGGTGCGCTTGTGGTAGTTGAAGGCATCGGACTGCTTTTTCAGTGTCGCCATCAACTGCTCGGGGGCCTGGTCACTCCAGTCGCTGAGCAACAGCACATAGTCGCGCTGGTAGCGATGGGGCTCGGGTTGTTTCGGCTCGATGACGATTGCCCCGTAGACCCCGGCCTGCTCCTGCAAGCCGGAATGGCTGTGGTACCAGTAGGTGCCGCTCTGCTGCAGGGTGAACTGATAGAGGTAATCGCCACCGGGCTCGATACCGGCAAAGCTCAGGCCCGGGACACCGTCCATGTTGGCGGGCAGGATGATGCCGTGCCAGTGCAGCGAGGTCGGCTCGTCCAGGCGGTTGCGTACGCGCAGCGTCACCGTGTCACCTTCACGCCAGCGCAACACGGGGCCAGGCAGGCTGTTGTTGATGGTAAGCGCGGTGCGCGGACGACCGGTGATATTGACCGGCGTCTGGCCAATGAACAGTTCGAAGTTTTCGCCGCTGAGCTCATTGCCCAGGGGTGCGCCTGCGGCGAAGGCGGGCAGGCGCCAGAGGCCGAGGCCTGCCAGGGCGCTAGCGGCGGCGAAGCCTTTGACGAAGGTACGGCGGTTGGGATTCACAAGCATGTCGTAGCCAATCCAGGAGCTAGGGTGACACGACATTAGTCAGCGACGACTGTCAGTAAACTGAGCTGCAGATTACAGATTTGTCAGCCAGGTTCGTACGCCACTAGCCGGTTGAAGGGTACGACGCTGCTTTTCGCTCGACGCGTCCTGCGTTAGCCTTGGCAGGTTAATGCCATTGGGGGCAAGGAGTATCCATGGACAAAGTCATTGTGATCACCGGCGCCAGTCGCGGTATTGGCGCTGCCACCGCACGTCTGGCGGCCCGAGAGGGGTATCGCATCTGTATCAACTACGTGAGCGACGACGAAGCCGCTCAGCGGGTGCTGGCCGAGGTGCGCGAACTGGGGGCCGAGGCCATTACGGTCAAAGCCGATGTCAGCGTCGAAGACGAGATCATCCACTTGTTTCAGCGCGTTGATGCCGAGTTGGGGCCGGTAACCGCCCTGGTCAACAATGCCGGGACCATCGGCCAGAAAAGTCAGCTTGAGCAGATGTCGGAGTTCCGCCTGCTCAAGCTGATGAAGACCAACGTGGTCGGACCGATGCTGTGCAGCAAACATGCCGTGCAGCGCATGTCGAAACGCAATGGCGGGCTGGGTGGCAGCATCGTCAACGTGTCCTCGGTGGCCGCGCGTCTCGGCTCGCCCAATGAGTATGTCGACTACGCCGCTTCCAAGGGGGCGTTGGACACCTTCACCCTGGGGCTGGCCAAGGAAGTTGCCGATGACGGCATTCGGGTCAACGCCGTGCGTCCTGGCTACATCTTTACCGACTTCCATGCCCTCAGTGGTGACCCTGAGCGCGTCAGCAAGCTTGAGCCGAATATTCCCATGGGCCGTGGCGGGCAAGCTGATGAAGTGGCCGAGGCGATTATCTGGCTGCTGTCCGACAAGGCCTCGTATTCCACGGGCAGCTTCATCGACCTGGGCGGCGGGCGCTGAGCCTGCTGGGTAACGCAGGCCCTGTGCTGGGGAAGGTTCAGAACGAACGCACAATTCTGCCCAGGGTTTCCATGGCCTTCTCGGATTGCTCGGTCCAGGGGCTGCCGTAGTTCAGACGGATGCAGTTGCGAAAGCGCTGGGTCGGCGAAAAGATCGGCCCGGGCGCAATGCTGATGCCCTGGGCCAGGGCCATCTGGAACAATTTGAGCGAATCCATCTGCTCCGGCAGCTCCAGCCACAGGAAGTAGCCGCCGGACGGATGGCTGACTCGCGTCTGCGCCGGAAAATGCCGGGCAATGGCGGCAAGCATGGCGCTCTGCTGTTCTTCCAGGGCGTAGCGCAGACGGCGCAAATGTCGATCGTAGCCGCCGTGCTGCAGGTAGTCGGCAATGGCCGCCTGGGCTGGCATCGAGGCGCACAGTGAGGTCATCAGCTTCAAGCGTTCGATCTTCTGTGCATAGCGCCCGGCAGCCACCCAGCCGATGCGGTAACCCGGTGCCAGGCTCTTGGAAAACGAGCCGCAATGCATCACCAACCCGTCGGTATCGAAGGCCTTGGCCGGTTTCGGTGCTTGTTGGGCGTAATAGAGCTCGGCATAGACGTCGTCTTCGATCAGCGGCACCTGGTGCTCGCGCAGCAGTTCAACCAGTTGCTGCTTTTTCTCCTCCGGCATGCTCGCGCCCACCGGATTCTGGAAGTTGGTCATGCACCAGACGGCCTTGACCGGGTGTTTGGCCAGGGTCTGCGCCAGTACCCCCAGGTCGATGCCTTCGCGCGGGTGCACGGGGATTTCCACGGCTTTGAGCTTGAGGCGTTCGAGTACTTGCAGGCAGGCATAGAAGGCGGGGGCCTCGATGGCTACCAGGTCACCCGGTTCGGTTACGGCTTGCAGGCACAGGTTAAGCGCCTCCAGTGCCCCGTTGGTGATCAGCAGCTCCTCCATCGGCAACATCAAGCCGCCGACCATATAGCGCAGGG
>OEPS010000062.1_pt1 | contig 39374 bp, 33 predicted proteins | sample 1539411 | NCBI WGS metagenome assembly OEPS01 (sample SAMN02671747, study PRJEB22543) | soil metagenome | biome: bacteria | place: China:Hunan Province, Lengshuijiang City | collected 2012-10-15 | depth 0.08m m
CGTCCTTCCCGCCGGCGCCGTTCCGCCGTGCCTGACACCTGACACCTGACACCTGACACCTGACGCCTGACACCTGGCACCTGGCACCTGGCACCTGACCCCTGACCCCTGACCCCTGACCCCCCCTGCCCTACAGGAACATCCCCACCGCCGCGCCGAACATCAGCAGCGCCGTCAATCCGACCACCGCGCGCCCGAGCCGTGAGCTCGGCTGGCCCTGCATCAGCTGGCGGTCGGAGGCGGCGATCAGGATGCCGACGAGCAGGAAGGGCGCGAGCACGCCGTTGATCACCGCCGTCCAGTAGAGCGCGGCGACCGCGTTCACGTTCGCGAAGTCGAGCGCGACACCGATCGCCACCGACGAGATGAACATCGCGTAGAAGCCGGGCGCGCGGTTGTAGGGCTCGTCGATCCCCTGCCGCCAGCCGAAGATCTCGGCAAAGGCGTACGCTCCCGACCCGGCGAGCGTCGGGATGGCGAGCGCTCCCGTCCCGAGCAGCCCGACGGTGTAGAGCAGCGACGCGAAGCGTCCGGCGATCGGCGCCAGCGCCTCGGCCACCTCGCGCGATGTCTGCGGATTCGTCCGCCCCGCGCGATGGAGGGTGAGCGCGGTCGCGAGGATGATGAAGAACATCGCCGCGTTCGAGAAGAATGCGCCGATGGTGATGTCGATCTTTCGCGTGTTGATCTCATATGGCTCCGCGCCGACACGGTCCGCGACACGGCGGCGGCCGATCGCCTTCTCCTCCTCGACCTCCTGCGACGCCTGCCAGAAGAAGAGGTAGGGCGAGATCGTGGTCCCGAGGATCGCGACGACCGTCGCCCACGCGCCGCCGCGCGCCGGGATCCGCGGCACGAAGGTGTCGCGCGCGACCACCGGCCAGTCCGGGCCGACGTACAGCGCGGTGACGACATACGCGGCGAGACTGAGTGCGAGCCACTTCAGCACGCGCGCGAGCGTCGCGTAGCGGAGCCGGATCGTCGCCACCGCGATCCCGACGCCGAGCACGACGACCCACACATGCGAATTGATCCCGGTCAGCAGCTCGCTGGCGTCGGCCATGCCCGTGAGGTCGGCGCCGAGGTTGATCGTGTTCGCGGTGAACAGCGCGATCGCGGCGACGAGGAGCACCGGCCGCGGAAACTTGTGCCGGAGCGCGCCGGCGATCCCGCGGCCGGTCACCATCCCGACACGCGCGCACATCGCCTGCACCGCGACCATCAGCGGCCAGGTGAAGAGCGCGGTCCAGAGCAGCGCCGATCCGAACTGCGCGCCGGCGACGGAATACGTCGCGATCCCCGACGGATCGTCGTCGGCGGCACCGGTGACGATCCCGGGCCCGAGGCTCTTCCAGAACGCGCGCACCCCGACGGGCCGCGGCCGGTCGCGCGGCTCCTTCCGCCGCTGCGCTCCGCGGTGCTCGACTTTCTCGGGATGCGTCGCCAGGGATCCTCCGCGGTACGGCGTGATCGTACTCTCCGGCGCCACGCCCTGTCGAGGGCGTGCCGCTCGTCGCGGACAACCCGCCGTCCACGGGGACGGACGTTGTGCGGCCGGTCACCGGCGTTACGCGAGCGGTAACGCTGTGGTGCGCAACGCCTTGTCCCATTCTTTCCCGACCGGCCGCCGGTATGCCTTCATGGGTGGCGACTCCAACACGGAGACGGGATGCGTCCGTCTACTCTCCGCGCGACCTCGATCACGGCCACGCCCCGCGCCTGCCGGCTGGTGCCGGTCGCCGCCACCTTCTGTGCCGCGCTGCTCGCCGCCGCCTGCGCGGCGACCCCGTCGGCGGTGGTGTCGACCGGGCCCACCCCCGAAAGTGGTCCGCGCCTGACGGTGAGGACCGAGCCAGGTGCGCCACCGGCGGCCACGGCGCCCGCGATCACCGCCGCGCCGGCCCCGCGCGCGCTCGTCGTCGCGACCGCGGACGAGCTGGTCGGCACGCGCTACCGCTACGGCGGCAGCTCACCGAAGAGCGGCTTCGACTGCTCGGGATTCATTCACTGGGTCTACTCGCGGCACGGGATAGAGCTCCCGCGCACGGCGCGCGGGCTGGGCACCGCCGGCGCGCGCATTCCGGCCCGCCGCGCCGAGCTCCTTCCCGGCGACCTCCTCCTCTTCGCCGGTCACGGGACGCGCATCACCCACGCCGCGATCTACGTCGGCGACGGCCGCATCATCCATGCGAGCTCCGGCCAGCGCACCGTCCGCTACGACGACCTCGACTCCCCGCGCGGCCGCTGGTTCCGCCGGCACCTCGTCTCGGCGCGGCGCGTGATCGACGTTGAACGGGGGCCAGGCGCCAGTAGCCAGGCGCCAGGCACGGCGGCAGCAGGCGTGGGCCAGGCGCCAGTAGCCAGACGTTAGGCAGGGCGGGAACCACTGGGTGCCACTGGTCAGCTCTCAGGCACGGCGGCAAGGCCCCGGCGCGACGAACGAACGGTAGCGTCGTTCCTGGCTCCTGACACCCATGGCCCTCCGCCTACGGCCGCATGTAGTGGCAGGTATACCCGCCCGGATTCTTCCGCAGGTAGTCCTGGTGGTACTTCTCCGCGCTGTACCACGTCGACGCCGGCTCGATGCTGGTGGTGACGGGGCGCTTCCACTTTCCCGACGCGTTGACGCGCGCGATCACCTGCTCGGCGGTCGCTTTCTGCTCGGGGCTCTGCGGGAAGATCGCCGAGCGGTACTGCGTGCCGACGTCGTTCCCCTGGCGGTTGAGCGTCGTCGGGTCGTGCAGGCGGAAGAACCACTGCTCGAGCAGTGTCTCGTAGCTCAGCACCGAGGGATCGAAGACGATGCGCACCGCCTCGGCGTGTCCCGACTTGCTGTCGTGGGTGTCGTGGTAGGTGGGGTTCTCGAGCCAGCCGCCGGTGTAGCCGACGTCGGTGTCGAGCACGCCGGGCACGTCGCGGAGGATCTCCTCCACTCCCCAGAAGCAGCCGCCGGCGAGGACGGCCACCTCGGTCTGCCGGCCGCCGGCGACCGGCGGCGATGTCGTGTCCTGTTGTGTAGCCATCTGCGAATGTCCGCGATCGGGTCGATGAAAATACGAAGGCGCCGGGCCGCTGTCTTCACCTACAAGACGCGGTCCAGCGCCATCGTTCCCGCCGGCGTGGTCAGCCGCCGAGCTGCCTGACGAGCCGTCCCCCGCGGTAGATCCGCACCGCGTCGGCGCGGCCGTCGCGATTGCCGTCGATCCACTGCTGGATCATGGTGCCGTTGCTCGTGAACCACGACGCGGCCTCCGGGCGGCCGTCGCCATCGCGATCGACGTAGCGCACCCGATAGTCGTTGCCACCGAGCCAGCGCGTCGCGGTGTTGGTGCGCTGCCCGCGTCCCCAGATCACCGCCGCGGCCATGTCGGGAAGGGTCGTCGGATAGCGCCGCCGCTGGACGACGTCGCAGTTCGGGTTGCGCGAGTCGAAGCAGCTGCCACCGTTGCCATAACGGCCGTCGCCCTGGCGGCGATCGCCATAGCCGCCGTTATCATAGCCGCCGCCGTTGTCGTAGCGGCCGTTGCCGTAGCGGCCATGGTCATCGTCATCGTCCTCGTCGTCCTCTCCGTGCCCGTAGCCCTTGTGCCCCCTGACGCTCCTGCACTTCACCTCGTACTTCTCGTCGCCATTTCCCTTGAGGTGGGTGGTCTCGCGGCACTGCCGGCCGCGGGCATCGACGTAGGTGCGGGTCTGCTTGCCGCTGTGCCCCTGCGCGGCGAGCGGCGCAGCGAGGCCGAGGGCAGCGATCGAGACAAACACGATGGAACGGTGCATCTGCTTCCTCCTTGCGATTCCGCCCGGATGCGGATTGTGGTGTTCGTTGCTGCACCACCAGCAAGGGCAGCAACGGTGCCGACTCCCGCCGGCGCGCGCGCAGCGACTAACGCACCGCCGTGCAACGAGTTGTCGCGTTGTAACGCGCATCACGCGACGGCGTGTTGTCCGCCATGGTGGACGCCGCCCGTCCCGCTCGAGCGACGATCGCGGTAGCTTGAGCGCGAGTCGGCCGCGACGCGGCCCGCGTCGATTCCACCCTCGCGCACGTGCAGCACTTCACCCCCGTCATCGTCGGCGTCTTCTTTGCCGCGCTCGTCGTCGCGCTCACCGCCGTCGCGCGCCGGCTTCCGGTGCCGCCGCCGATCCTGCAGGTCGCGGCCGGGCTCGTCATCGCGCTCATTCCCGGTCTCGTCGTTCCGGAGCTCGAGCCGGGCGTGGTGTTCTTCGTCTTCCTGCCGCCGATACTGTGGGCGGCGGCGTACTTCACGCCGCTGCGCGAATTCAAGGCGAACATCCGGCCGATCGGGTCGCTGGCCGTCGGTCTCGTCCTCGTCACCTCGGCGGCGGTCGCCCTCGTCGCACGGATGCTCGTGCCGGAGATGCCGTGGGCCGTCGCCATCGCGTTAGGCGCCATCGTCAGCCCGCCCGACGCCGTCGCGGCCGCGGCCATCGTCGCCCGGCTGCCGGTGCCGCGCCGCGTCACGGTCATCCTCGAGGGGGAGAGCCTCGTCAACGACGCGTCGGCGCTGATCCTCTACCGCACCGCCGTCGCCGCCGCCGTCACCGGCACCTTCAGCTGGGGGGAGTCGGTCGTCCGCTTCTTCATCGACGCGGGGATCGGGACGCTGATCGGGCTGCTCGTCGGCTGGCTGATCATCCGCGCCTCACGGTGGACGAAGGACGCCCTCGCCGAGACGCTGCTCACCCTCGCCGGTCCGTACCTGGCGTGGACCGCGGCCGAGTCGCTGCACGTGTCGGCGGTGCTCGCCTGCGTCGCCGGCGGGCTCTATCTCGGGCAGCACCTCTCGACCGCCGTCTCGCCGATGTCTCGACTGCAGACGCGGACGGTCTGGGACCTCGTGGTCTTCCTCCTCAACGCGATCATCTTCCTCGTGCTCGGTGCGCAGTTCGGCGGGATGCTGCGGACCGTGCCCAGCGGAACGTTAGGCTTCGCGCTGCGGAACGGGCTGATCGTCGGGGTCGTCGCGATCGTCGTCCGCCTGCTCTGGGTCCCGGTCTGGACGCTGCTTCCCCGCGACCTTGGGCGGCGGGGCCGTCGCGACGAGCCGCCCCCGAACGGGAAGTCGGCGTTCCTCATCGGCTGGACGAGCATGCGCGGGATCGTCTCGCTCGCGTCGGCGCTCTCGCTGCCGCGCCTCCTCGGTGACGGGACGCCATTTCCCTGGCGCACCGAGATCATCCTGATCGCGATGTGCGTCATCCTCATGACGCTGGTCGTCCAGGGGCTGACGCTCGCCCCGATCATCCGCGCCTTCCGCTTTCCCCCCGAGCAGACGCATCTCGAGGAGGAGACGCTCGCCCGGCGCGAAGCGCTCCGCCGCGGCGCCGAGGCGCTCGAGGACCTCTCGCGCGAGCCGTGGGTGGACCGCCGCGACGTCGAATGGCTGCGCACGGAGCTGCGCGACCGCGCCCGCCTCTCCGAGCACCATCTCGGCGGCCCCGCGGCCCGCCGCCGGCTCCGCGCCGCGATGATCGACGCCGAGCGCCGCATCCTCGTCCGCCTCCGCAACGAGGGCGCGATCTCCGACGAAGTGCTGCGGGAGCTCGAGCAGGAGCTGGACCTGGAAGCGATCCGCGCCGGGGCGGGGGAAGCGCGGTAGGGGCCTGGGTGCCAGGGGCCAGGTGCCGGCAGTGAGGCACTGCGCCACTGCGACTGCGCAATGGCTGCCCTCTGACCCCCGCGGTCCCGCCGTGCCTAACGCCGGGCACTGCCCCCTGGCACCCTCGTCGCCCTACGACGATCGGCTGGCCACGACGGGTGGGCTCTCCCCCGCCGCCGGCACGCGCGTCGCCCCCTCCGGCAGCCGCTCCGTCCGGTCGAGGCGGTCGACGTCGATCGCCAGCGTGCCGTCGGTGGTGCTCGCGAAGACGCTCGCCCACTTCACGTCCCAGCGGATCTCGTCCCAGGTGTACGAAGCGCGGGCGGTGACCCGCGTCGAGAACGTTTCTTCATGGGCGTTCACCAGGATCAGGAGCTCGGCCTCGGCGGCGAGCAGCGACTCGGGGGTCGCGCCGGCGAGCGGGCTCGCGGCGGTGATCGGGTGGACCACCGTCCAGTGCAGCGTGAAGAGATCAACCGAGTTCCGCTCGAGGGTGAGCGGATGGAAGTTGCGCTCGCGGCGCCCGTCGTTGTCCTCGAAGACGACCAGGTTGACCCGCACCTGCACGTCGCTCAGCTCCCCCGGCTGCAGGCTCACCATCCGGAACATCAGCCCGCGCCCCCCCTCGTACGGCGCGACGATCGCCGACTCGCTGAAGCGGATCCGCATTCGCGGCCGCGTCAGCCGGGCGATCACCAGCCCCGCCGCGGCGACCAGCGTCAGCGGCCCGGCGAGCGACTCGAAGACGACGAGCCAGTTCGCCGTCGCCCCGACCGCGTACATCCCGCCCGTCCCCGTGGTCGTGAAGATCCCGACGCTGAAGCTGAAGGCGCGGAGGAACGGATCCTCGAGCCCGAGCGCGGCCGCCCCGTGCAGCGCGCCATCGCCTAACGCCCGGTAGGCGAGCGCGAAGCACCCGTTCATCAGCAGCACGATCCCGACGAGCCAGCCGATGAACGCCAGCCAGCCGACATTCAGCGCTCCGAGGTAGAACCGAGCCGCCCGCTGCGCGCCGATCCCGTACTTCCGGCTCGTCGGAATTCCCTCGTGCGAGAGAAACCGCCCCCGCACCTGGTTGGCCACCACCCGGCCGAACCCGAGGTCCGTCGGGTGCGTCGTCGATGGGGGCGGGGCGGGGAGGTCTTCGTCCGGTCTGGTGGCGGTCACATGACGCAGCGGTGGGAGTCGAACGCGAGCGCGGCAGGACGCGTCGCGTGCCATAACGTATCTTCCATGGCGTATGAGGGGGAGCTTCAACGTTCCCCCCCTCTCCGGAGTATCGAGGACGATGAGCGACAGCGACGAACAAACCGTTCCCGGCGCCCACCCGCACGACCCCGCGCACGGCTGGCGCGCGCACCTTCCCTTCGTCGCCTTCTCGTTCGTCGTCGCCTGCCTGCTCATCCTCGCCGTGACTCCGATCGTGATGATCCATCGGCTCGACGAGCTGCGGCGCGTTGCCAACGGCACCGTCGGAGCGGCGCGCCCGATTGCCGGCGACCTCCGCCTCCTCTTCGTCGAGGAAGCCGAAGACCACCAGCGCTACATCCTCGAGGGCGATCCCCATGCGCTCGCCCGCTATCGCGCCCACCGCGCCGAGGAGCGGCAGCTCTTCATCACCCTCACCTCGCTCGCCGGGGAGATCGGCAGCCCGACCGATACCGACGTCGACGAGCTGCGCAGCCGGGCGGACCGCTGGCATGGGCTGACCGACCTGCAGGTCGACCAGCGGATCAGCCCAGCCGCCCTCGCCGCGGCGCTGCCCCGCCTCACCGCAGGGCGCGATTCGGTGCTGGCCGCCAGCGCGCAGGTCCGGGAAGATCTCAACCGCGCCTACGAGCTCGACACGGCGAAGGGGACCGCGATCCTCGAAGACCAGCGACTCATCTCGGCGACGCTCGGTGTCCTCGCCCTGCTCACGACCCTCGTCATCGCCTGGTTCGCGCGGCGCGAGCGCGCGCTCGGCCGGGCGCTGACCCGCGCCATCGCCGAGGAGGCACGGCTGCGCGCCGAAAGCGAACGCCGGCGCGAGGAGCTCGAACGGATCACCGAGACGAAGAACGGGCTGATCCGCGGGTTCACGCACGACGTGAAGAACCCGATCGGCGCCGCCGACGGCTACCTGCAGCTTCTCTCCGAGGGGCTGCTCGGGCCCCTCGGCGAGAGACAGCGCACCGGAGTCGAACGGGCCCACCGGTCGCTGGTCTCCGCGCTCGAACTGATCGGGGACCTGCTCGAGCTGTCGAGGGCCGAGTCGGCGCAGTTCCATGTCGAGCAGGTGCCGACCAACGTCGTCGAGGTCGTCCGCGACGCAGCCGAGGAGTATCGCGCGCAGGCGGAAGCGAAGGGGTTGGCGCTGTCCATCGACTGCGAGGACGGGATCCCGATCATCCGCAGCGATCCCGGGCGCGTGCGGCAGGTGCTTGGCAACCTCATCTCGAATGCGGTGAAGTACACCGCCGCCGGATCGGTCAGCGTGCGCGTTCGCGCCAGCTCGGATACCGGGGTCCCGATGGTGGTTGTCGAGGTCGCGGACACCGGCCCCGGGATCCCGAAGGAGAAGCAGCACCTCGTCTTCCGCGAGTTCGTACGACTCGACCCATCCGCCGCCGCGGGGGCCGGGATCGGGCTCGCCATCAGTGAGCGCATCGCCGCCGCGATCGGCGGTTCGATCGAGATGAAGAGCGAGGTCGGGCGAGGCTCGACGTTCGTTCTCTCCCTGCCTGTCGGCGCGAGTGCCCCCGTGCGCGATCAGATGTCGCTGCAGGCGTGAACGATCCCGCGGGACGCGGTCGTGCCCCCGGGCCCACCGTCAGGCGCGTGACGGCACAAGCGTCAGGCAGGGCGGTCAGGGCGTGCTGCTTCCGTCGCGGTGGCGGCCGGCGGAGAACGACGGGACGATGCTGAAGCCGATGAATGGCCGCGCCGGCAGCGAGGCCGATCGAAGGAGGGGGAATCCGAGGTCGAGCCGGAGGGTGGCGCGGCCGAAGCGCGTTGGCACGAGCCGGATTCCGAGCCCGGCGGCGCCGACGTAGAGCCGGTCGGTTCCCGAGCTGGTGCCGGGGAGCGCGGGATCCCAGCGCATCGAGGCGGCGCCGAACAGCGCTCCGTGCAGCGTGTAGCCGTGTCCCACCGCGACAAGTCTCGCCGACCGTTCGAGTGATGCGGCGAACGCGGTTTCCGCCAGCCCGCTGCGGGTGTTCAGGGCGCGCAGGGTCGGATCGACGGTCGCCAGCGCGCGCACGTCGGGGTCCGGATCGGTGAGCTGCTCACCGGCGATCCGCGCGGTCCAGAGCCCGCGCGCGGCCGGATGCATGATGCCGACGGCGGCGCGGGCGCTCCCCGCGGTCCAGGAGTTCCCGAGGCGATACCCGGACGCCCAGGCATCCGTCGTCACCACCCATCGCTCCCCCGGTACCCAGACGCGTCCCCCCCAGAGATCTGCGTGAAGCCCCGGGCGGCCGGAGGCGAAATCGCGGCCCACCGCGACGACACCCTCGCCTTCGAAGCCGACCGGGAGGTCGGCGATGCCGCGGGAGGACGCCGCATTGGCCGGGGTTCGCGCGGGATCGCCGCCGAGGAGCCAGCTGTTCTGGCGATAGTGCGCCGTTCGGCGCGTCGCTCCGACGTCGACGCCGGCGAAGGCGCGCCGCACCGTGCGCGGGCCGACGATCATGGCGCCGGGCGCCGCACTGACGGCGGCACTCTGATACTCGAGCCCGGCGATCAGCGCGGTCGCTCCCCGCGGTGACGCGGAGACCCGATGACTGACGAGAAGGTGCGCGCCGTCGCGAATGACGGTGTCGCCCCAGGTGGCGCCGGGCGCCCGGCGGAGCTCGCGCCCGACGACGAGCTCCGCGTGCCACGGATCGAATATCGAGCGGGAGCGGGTGGCGATCCCGCCGCCCCACGATGCGCCGTCGCGATACGCGTTTCGATAGATCGACGCCGACAGGTTGGAGCCGAGCACCCACGGGTCGGAATAGGCGGCGCCGAGGCCGATGCGCCCCGCGTCCGACCGGACGTACAGCTTCGCGCTGCGGCCGGTGCCGAGGACGTTGCTTTCCGTCAGGCCTAACGTTCCGCCGCTCGACCCGTTGGCCTTGAGCGTCGGCTGCGTGCTCCACGCATCGCGGGTCAGGACCGTCAACCTCACGCTCCCGTCGGCGCAGCGGCCGGCGAGGAGCCCGACATCGGCGAGGTAGCGGAGCCCGCGAAGGCGGCGGACGGACTCCGCCACCCGCAGCGTGTCGACGGTATCCCCCGCAGCGAAGAGCAGCCGCCGGCGGACCGTCGCCTCGCGCGTCCGGATATGGAGGTTGTCGACCACGGAGGCGGGACCGGGGAGCCCGTCCGGCGCGCGCGTGACCACGTCGACGGCGGAGATCGGCCGTCCGGAGAATTCCCCTGCCGTGGTGATGGGCGTCGCAGCCCGGCAAGCGCTCGCCGGGGCGCTCGTGCCAGCCGGGGCCGGCTGCTGGGCGGCGGCGACGTGGGCGGCAAGCAGCAGGAACGACGCCCCCGCCCCGGACACTGCCATCACGCCCGTGCGCCGCTGCCCGGTGGCGGGCGGTGCGCTTCGCTGCGATCGCTTCATGCTGATATTCTCCGGGGTGCTGGCGGCTGCTGACGAGCATCGTTGCCTGTCAACGAGCGCAAGCTGTCATCGCGAGCCTGACTCCAGCTTAAACATCCCGGACTGCCGACGAGCCTCGCCCCCCGCGCGCGACGCCGGGCAGGGTAAGCACGAATGTTGTTCCCCGCGGTGACGTGCTCCCGATCCGGAGGTCGCCGCCATGCGCGCTCGCGATCCACTGGGCGATCGCAAGTCCGAGCCCCGCTCCGCTCGTCGTGGAGGCCGTGGAGCCCCCGACATCGGCTGCGGCGGTGCGCGGGGACGCGCCATCGCCGCGATAGAATCGCGCGAAGATGCTCGGCTGGTCTGCCGCGGAAATGCCCGGGCCGGTGTCGGTCACCGAGATCTCGAAGTCGGGAGGGGCGCCTCCATCCGCGGCGCGCCCTCGCTCGAGCGACACGTCCACCATCCCCCCGGGGGGAGAGTACTTGATCGCGTTGTCGAGCAGGTTGAGGAGGACGCGCTTCAGCAGCGCTTCGTCGCCGGCGTACTCGTGTTCGCCGTGGGCCTGGAGGCGGAGCCCGACGCCGCGCCGCGCGGCGAGTGAGCGCACTGTCGTGACGCCGTCGCTCACCAGCTCCTCGAGATAGAACCGCGAGATACGGAGGGGCTGCTCGCCGGAGTCGGCGCGCGCCAGCAGGAACAGGTCCTCGACGATCGTTCCCATGCGCTCGGTTTCCCGGGAGATGATCGCGAGCGCGTCGCGATATTCGCGCGCGGGGCGGTCGGAGCGCGCAAGCGCGACGTCGGCCTCGGCGCGGAGCACGGCGATCGGGGTGCGAAGCTCGTGCGACGCGTCGGCGATGAAGCGGCGCTGCTGCACGAGTGCCCGGTCCAGTCGCTCGAGCAGCGCGTTGATCACCGTGGCAAGCATCCCGAGCTCGTCGCGTGCGTTGGCGATTGGCAGGCGTTCGTGGGCATTCGACGCGCTTATCTCCGCCGCGCGGCGGCTCATCGCCGAAAGGGGCTCGAGACTCCGCCGCGCGATGACGTAGCCGCCGATCCACGCGAGCAGGAGCGCGATCGGGATCGCGATCAGATAGGCCGTGCGGACCTGCTCGAGGGTCTCCTCCTGAGCGTGCATGGAGAGCACGACCACGATCTGCAGCCGGCTGGCGCCAAGCCGGACCGGAAGGACATATGCACGATGCCCCCCCTCCTCGTCCGGAAGCGTCAGATACGTCGCACCCGGCCCCGCAGCTGGCATGGCTCGAACGAGCTCACCCAGCCGCTCCACATTCAGTTCCGGAGTGCGCTCCTCGTCCGCCGACAGCCGGACAGGGGCGGCCAGGCTGGTGGCGATGGGGCGGCCGCCACTGTCGTACAGGAAGACCGAGAGGTCGCGAAGGCGAAAATCCTGCAGCGTGTGCGCCGCGGCGATGCTGTCGGAGGGTTCTTCGCGGCGTTCAGCGAGGAGCTCGAGCCTGAGGGCGTCCGCCGCGTCGGCGAGAACCGAGTCGACGTGCTGGAGCGTCGCGCGCTCGAGCACCACGTAGGCGGTGGCCATGAACACCATCAGCAGCGCGGCAAGCGCCCCGGTATGCCAGAGGGCGAGCCGGGCGCGAACGCTCTCGACCAGCGGTTTCATCGGAACAGGTCCCTGTCCGGAATTCCCATCAGGAGCGCGTGCCGCTCCGCTTCCCGGGTTCCGACACAACGCCAAGCATGTAGCCAGCACCGCGCCGGGTGTGGATGAGCGGCTGTTCGCCGGGCGCGTCGATCTTCCTGCGCAGGCGACTCACGTAGACCTCGAGCGAGTTCGACATGGGGTCGTGATTGTCATCCCAGACATGGGCGCACAGGTCCGCTCGCCCGAGCACTCGTCCCGCGTTCCTCGCCATGTATTCGAGCATGGCGTATTCCTTCGTGGTCAGCGAGAGGGTCCGGCCGCCGCGGGACGCACCCTGGGCACGCGTGTCGACGACCAGGTCGGCGACGGTGAGCACTTCCGACGCGGTCTGCGGCCCGCGCCGCATGAGCGCACGCAGCCGGGCGACCAGCTCGTCGAATGAGAACGGCTTCGTGAGATAATCGTCCGCGCCCGCATTGAGACCGACGATCTTGTCGGTCACGGTGTCCCTGGCTGTCAGCATGAGCACCGGGATGCGACTGCCCTTCTCCCGCAGGCCGCGGCAGACGTCCAGCCCGGAGTGGATCGGAAGCATGACGTCGAGCACGATGAGGTCGTACTCGTTGATCGCGGCGAGATAGCGTGCCTGCTCCCCGTCAGCGGCGAGGTCGACGGCCCAGGCATGCTCACGCAGCCCGCGGACGAGCGTGGGTCCGAGTTGCGGGTCGTCTTCGGCGAGGAGGAGGCGCATGGAGTCAAACCGGCAGGAGGCAGGCAGGAGGTAATCCGAACGTACCCCGGCAACCCTTTCACGGGAATAAGCGCCGCGATAAGGATCTGTTTAGCGTCGCTTCAGACTCGGCTGGTAGACTGGTGCACACTCCCGCCACCCCGGAGGGAAGTCACACCAGCCACGACTGAACATGGCGACCGCAGCGCGACCAACTGAGGATGCCACCGACCCGCGTTGGCGCGCCGAAGCCGGCGGGCCGCTGCTTGTCGCCGCGAGGGCGGAGACGGTGGCGCATCCGCGCGGGGCGGTATGGCCGCTGGCCGCGACCGCGCTGGTCGTGGCCTCCGCGCTGGCTGCGCGGCCCGCCCTGATCGACGGAGGAACCGGCGGCGCCATCACGACCGCGAGGCTGGTCGTGACGAGGACGTACCTGCTCGGGGGCCCGCTGTTCAACCTGCTCGACCTGCTCACGTTGTTGTCCGTGCGCCAGCATATCGCGATCGGCGTGACCACCATCGCCACCGCCATGCTCGTGGCCGCAGTGCGCACGCGGCGCGCCGCCCCGCGCACCCTCACCCGCCATGCCGTCCACTACGGAGCCACTGTCGGGGTCGCGCTCGCTGGCGTTCTCTCACTCTACGCAACAGGCATCCTCGTTCCGCGACCGATGGCTTCGCTCAGTCTGGGCGATCCGGCCGAGCTGGCCATCGACGTGCATAGCCATACCGACGCCTCGCACGACGGGCGGGCCGGCTTCGGTCCGGAAGAGAATCGTGCGTGGCACCAGGCCGCCGGATTCGCCGCCGCCTATGTCACCGATCATCGCTCGTTCGACGCCGCCGCATCCGGAGCCCGGATGAACCCGCGGGCGTCGGGCGAGCGGACGGTCCTCCTCAGCGGGATCGAAACCGTGTACGCAGGCGCGCACCTCAACGTGCTCGGCGCGACCATCGCCGACTCCGCCATCGATCATGGAGGGCATCTGGACAGGGTCGCGTTAGGCACCGCCCCGCGTGAAGACCGTGGTCCCGCCGTGAGCATCCTGACGATTCCCGCCGATCTCGAAAGGATCCCGCGCGGGGCCCGGCTGCGCGGCATCGAACTGTCCGACGCAGCGCCAAGGGGGATCGAGGCCGGGTCGTCGCACCGCGCCCGCATCCTCCGGCTCGCCGACAGCCTGAACCTCGCCCTCGTTGCCGGCTCCGACAATCATGGATGGGGACGCACCGCGGCCGCGTGGACCGTGATGCGCATCCCGGGGTGGCGCGAGCTGAGCCCGGCGGCGCTCGATCGGGCGATCCGCACCTCCCTCGACCGGCAGCGCCGCGGTGCGACCTCCATCGTCGATCGGGCAGCCGTGCGCCAGCCGCGCAACGCTCTGGAGCTCGCGGCGACGGCGCCGATGGCGCTGTGGGGGATGTTCGTCACCATATCCCCGATCGAGCGGGTCATGTGGGTGGCGTGGGCCTGGGCTGCCTGGTTGGCGTTGAAGCTCTTCGCCGACGCCCGTACGCGTCTCGGAACCGAGTCTCGGGCGGCCAAAAGGCCGATGCTCGCGCCGATCGCCGGCCAGTCTCGCCGTCGTCCTGCTCTCAAGCCGGCGCGGGGATGAAACGATTCGTCATGACACCCAGTCCCGCTCAGACTCCTGCGGGGCTCGCCCGGCGCCCCCGTATTTCCGGGTTCCTGCTCGCGCTGATCCTCGTGTCCGCGCCGGCATATGCACCGGCGTCCGCACAGGGCACTGCCGCCGCCGAACAATCGCTGCGACCCGTGACTGTCGCCGAGGCGGTGAGTGCCGCGCTCGCGAATGGCGCACGAGTCGCGGTCGGCCGTGCCGACACCGCCGTCGCGCGGGCGCAGCTCGCGATCGCCGGTGCGCTTCCCAATCCCGTCCTTGCGGGGAGCTACACCAGGTCCGCGCCGCAGCTCCACGCAACGATCGACCTGCCATTCGACCTGCCATACCTGCGAAACGTGCGCGTCCGCGGCGCTCGTGCCGCACGGCGCGCCGCAGACCTGCGCTTCGAGTTGACGCGAGCGGAGGTGCGTTACGACGTGGACACGGCGTACGCCGCCGGACTCGCGGCGCGGTCGCGTGCAGAGCTGTCGGCCGAGAGCGCGCGCAATGGCGACAGCCTGCTCACGCTGGTCCGACAGCAGCGCGACGCGGGTTACGCGAGCGAGCTCGATGTCGAGCTTGCCCAGATCAACGCGGGACAGCAGCTGAACGTCGCGGAGACCGACTCGCTCGCGGCAACGCAGGCGCTGCTCACGCTGCAGAACCTGATGGGATTGCCGGCAGAACGTCCATCGATCGCGCTGGCGGATTCGCTCGACACGCTGATCGCTGCCGCGCGCGGTCTCACGGAGAGGCAGGCGCTTCGAGGGTCACCGGCAGTCGCGACGCTGCTTCCGGTAGCAGCGGCTGGAGCGGAGTTCGAATCCCGGGACCTCGCGCTTCGCTTGTCGCGCCGGCGTGGAGCACTCGTTCCGGCCCTGCAGTTCGGCGTCGAGGGTCGCGACCCGACCGGCGGGCCGAAGGGACTCCTGCCGATCATCGGACTCTCGATCCCTCTTCCGCTGTTCAATCGGTATGGCGGTGAGATCGCGTATGCGGAGGCGGGGCGGCGCCGGGCCGCGGCCGAACTGGACGCCGCTCGACGGGATGCCGGCGCGGCGATCGCGGCAGCGCAGCGGGAGATTGCACAGGCGCAGCGGCGGCTCGATCGCGAGCGAAGCCTTCTCCAGACCGCGCGCGACGTCGCGCGAAAGGCGCTCATCGCGTACCACGAGGGCGCGTCGGCGCTCCCGGCGGTGCTGCAGGCCCAGCAATCCGCGCGCGACACATTTGCCCAGTACATCAGCGACGCCCTCGCGGTTGCCAAGGCGGCGGCGGCGATTCGTCTCTCGACCGCCACGCAATGACTCGAACACCGTCAGGCGCCGTCAGGCGCGCAGCATGGGTTGCAGTGCTCGTCACCGCCGCGCTCGCGGGTTGCGGCAAGGGGACGGCGGGCGGTTCGGACTCGGGTCATGCGCTCCCCGCGGTCCGCGTGCGCACGGCGACCGTGGTGCGGCGACCGTTTCCCATCACGCTCAACGCGACAGGGACGATCGTCGCGCGGCCCGGCAGCGTCGCCACGCTCAGCGCACCGGCACCGGCGCGCATCACGCGCGTATTCGCGTCCGAGGGCGACCTGGTGCGCCGCGGCGACCCGCTGGTCGCGTTCGATCGCGCCGCCTTTCAGGCGGCGTTCGACCAGGCGCAGGCGGTGGAGCTGAGCGCGCGACAGGAATTCGCTCGCGCGACGCGGCTCGCCGCGCAGGGAATTCTCCCCACTCGCGACGTCGAGCAGGCCCGTGCCGCGCACGCCCAGGCAGCGGCCGCGCTCGTCGTCGCCAGTCGTTCGCTCGAACTGGCCACGCTCCGCTCGCCGATCACCGGAGTCGTATCGAAGAACAGTGCGGTCCTCGACGCGTCGGTCGACCCGACGCAGCCGCTCGTACAGGTGGTCGATCCGCACGCGCTGGAAGCGCGCATCCTTCTCGCCGCGGGCGACGCAGCGCAGATCCATCGCGACGCCGCGGTGACGTTGACCACGGGATCGGGCGAAGGCACCGTGGTCGCCCGGGGCCGGGTCCTGGCGATTGCGCCGACGATCGACTCCCTCACCGGGACAGTCGTCGTGCGCGCCCGCGTCGAAGCTCCGTCGCGCGAACTGCGCCTTGGGGAAGTGGTCGGCGTCCGGATCGAGGCCGGCGTCCAGGCGAACGCCCTCGTCGTGCCGGTCATGGCGCTGGTTCCATCCTCGAGCGGCGACGGTTACCAGGTGTTCGTCGTGACCGCGGGTGATACCGCGCGCGCGCGCCCGGTGACCGTCGGTATTCGCAGCGCCGGATTCGCAATGGTAACGGATGGCGTGTCAGCGGGAGAGGTCGTGGTCGCCGACGGCGCCTTCGGTGTGGAGGATGGGTCGCGCATCCTGTCGAGCGGGGGGGCACCGCAGGTGCCGGCGCCCGCGACGGGGAGCGCGCCGTGAACGACCTGTTCGGACTGCTCATCCGCCAGCGCCGGTTCGTCTATCTCACGATTGCCGGGCTCAGTGCAGCCGGGATCTGGGCGGGAATGCGGATGCCATCGGCGATTTATCCCGAGCTGCAGTTTCCCCGCGTCGTAGTGGTGGCACAGGGCTCCGCACTGGGCGCGCGCCAGATCGCGTTCAGCCTGACGCGGCCGATCGAGCAGGCGGTGAGCATCGTGCCGGGGGTGACGAGGGTGCGCTCGCGGTCGATCCGCGGCTCCTCGGAGGTCGACGTGACCTTCCTGCCGAGCACGGACATGAACATCGCGCTGCAGCAGACGCAGCAGCGTGTTGCGCAGGTCGCGCTTCCACCCGGGATCGTGCTCCAGGTCGAGCGCCTGACGCCGTCGATCTTCCCGATCCTGTCGTACAATCTCGAAGGTGGGGACGCGGCCGCGCTGTACGACATCGCGCGCTACCAGATCGTCCCGGTGCTGTCGCGAATTCCCGGGATCGGCCGGGTCGAGGCGCAGGGCAGCGCGGTGCGGGAGATCGAAGTGATCGCGGACCCGTCCCGGCTCTCGGCGGCGGGGCTCACGTACGGAGACCTCGGGGACGCGATATCGAGGGCGATCACTCCAGCGGCGGTCGGCCGCGTCGCGCGCGACTACAAGCAGTTCCTGGTCGTGACCGACCTCGAGGCGCACACCCCGGAAGACGTTGGCGCGGTCGTGGTACGCCCCGGGGTGCGCGTGCGCGACCTGGCGAGCGTCCAGCTCGGAACCGAGGATCGCGTGAGCATGGTCACCGGCAACGGCCGGCCCGCCGCGCTCATCAACATCTCGCGGCAGCCCGGGGCGAGCACGCTCGCGGTAGCCGACAGCGTCGCAAAGACGATGTCCGCGCTGCAGCGCACCCTTCCGTCGGGAGCGGTGCTCCGGCCCGTGTACGATCAGGCGGCGCTGGTCCGCGAGTCGGTGGCGTCGGTGCGCGACGCGATGCTGATCGGCGCCGCGCTCGCGGTGGTGGTGCTGCTCGTGTTCCTCCGGCATGGCCGCATCACGGCCGTGAGCGCAACGGCGATCCCGCTGACGATGGCAATCACCGTGTTCGTGATGTGGGCGACCGGTGAGAGCTTCAACCTCATGAGCCTGGGGGCGATGGCCATCGCGATCGGGCTCGTCATCGACGATGCGGTCGTGGTCGTGGAGAACATCGCGCGCCATCTGGCGATGGGCGGCGAGCGGCGAGCGGCCATCCGTGATGCCCTTCAGGAGCTGATCTGGCCTGTCACCAGCTCGACGATCACCACCGTGGTCGTCTTCCTTCCGCTCGGCCTGCTGCAGGGGGTGGTCGGGCAGTTCTTCAAGACGCTCTCGCTCACGCTCACGATCGCGGTGCTGGTCTCGCTCGTGCTCGCGCTGTCGATCATACCGCTCCTCAGCGAGCAGTTCGTGAAGGAGAGTGACAGCGAGGACGCGCCCGAGGCGCCCGGCTCGAGCGACCCGGCGAGTGCGGCGGCGAGCTCGCGCGCGACACCACATCGCGGCGCGCTCGCGCGCATCGGGGCGGGGGTGGGACGTGCGCTCGACCGCATCACCGACGGCTACGACCGCGCGCTCGCCGGGGCATTGCAGCGGCCGGTCGCGATCGTCGCCGCGATGGTGCTGCTGGGCGGCACCGGCTACCTGCTCTTTCGATCCGCCGGAACCGGCTTCCTCCCGGAGATGGACGAGGGTGCGTTCGTGTTCGACTACTTCGCGCCGGGCGGGACGGCGCTCGCCGAGACCGACCGGCAGGTGCACGTCGCGGAGCAGATCATGCTCCGCACGCCGGAGATCCAGGCGATTTCGCGGCGGACAGGGGCCGAGCTCGGCCTGTTCGCGACGCAGCAGAACCGGGGCGATCTGGTTGCCCGCCTCGTCCCGCGCTCCCAGCGATCGCGCTCGATCTTCGAGATCATGGATCAGCTCCGGAGCGAGATCGCGGCTGCGGCCCCGCGACTGCGCATCGATTTCATCCAGTTGATGTCGGACATCATCAACGATCTCGCCGGCGCGGCCACTCCGGTGGAAGTCAAGCTGTTCGGCGAGGACCTGAATTCACTCGAGCAGTACGCGGCGCGGTTGACACCGCCAATGCAGCGGGTCGCGGGGCTGGCGGACTTCTACAACGGCGTGAGCGAATCGAGCGCGGAGATGCTCCTTCGCGTCGATGCCGCGGCGGCGAGCCAGGTCGGGGTGACCGCGGATCAGGTCGGGGCGGCGGTGAGTGGCGCGCTGCTCGGCGTGAACGCGGGATCGATACGCACCCAGGACCGGGCGATCGCCGTGCGGGTTCGTGCGCCTGATTCGGTGCGCTTCGATCCGGCGCGGATCCAGTCGCTGCCCGTCGCCGCCCGAGCCGGCGCGCCGGCGACTCCGCTTGGCGCGGTCGCGACGATGCGCGACACGTCGTCGCGCGCGGAGCTGCTGCGCGAGAACCAGCGGCAGATGATCGCGATGACCGCGCAGGTCGACCGGCGATCGCTCGGTGCGGTGATCGGAGACGTGCAGCGCGTGCTGAAGGCGAACCCGCCGCCCGCGGGAGTGACCGTCGAGATCGGCGGCCAGTACGCCAACCAGCAGGAAAGCTTCAAGGCGCTGCTCGTCATCCTGCTGCTCGCGGCACTCAGTGTCGTCACGGTGATGGTCGTGCAGTTCGAGTCGTTCGTCGAGCCGCTGGTGGTACTGCTGGCGGCGCCGCTGTCCTTCGCGGGTGCACTCGCGCTCCTTCACCTCACCGGGACGCCGCTCAACGTCTCCAGCCTGATGGGGCTCATCCTGCTCGTCGGGCTCGTCGTGAAGAACGGGATCATCCTGCTCGACTTCACACGGCACGTGATGGCGCGCGACGGTGCCACGCTGGGCGCGGCGCTGCGCATCGCCGGTCGGGTGCGGCTCCGGCCGATCCTCATGACGACGCTCTGCACCCTGTTCGGCCTTCTTCCGCTGGCGCTCGGGATCGGCGCCGGCAGCGAGCTCCAGCGACCGCTGGCGCTCGCCGTCATCGGCGGGCTTGCGCTGTCCACCCCGATCACACTCTTCGTCGTCCCGACGTTTCTCGTCGCCATCCGCGGCCGCGGCTATACCCTCGCCCCAGGCGCCGCGCGATGATCGACCCGGCCTCGCTCGCGGGCTGGGTCGCCCATTATGGCTACGCCGCGCTCGCGTTAGGCGTGTTCGCCGAGAGCGCCGGCGTACCCCTCCCCGGGGGAACGCTTCTCATCACCGCCGGCGCGCTGGCCGGTCGCGGGCAGCTTTCACTGGTCACCGTCGTCCTCGTCGCCACGACGGCAGGGATCCTCGGGGACAACCTCGGATTCGCACTCGGGCGCACGCTCGGCCGCGGCTGGCTCGACCGGCATGGCCGATGGGTGCTGCTCACTCCGTCGCGTCTCACGCGCGTGGACGCATTCCTCGCGCGGTTCGGCGCAGCGGCGGTCGCGATCGCGCGGTTCGTCGCGGGCGCCCGGGTCATCATGGCGTTCACCGCCGGCGCGTCGCGCATGCGCTGGCGCACCTTCCTTCCCCTCAACGTGCTCGGGGCCGCGGCCTGGGCCACCGTGACCGCGCTGCTCGGCGCCGCGGTCGGGCTGGGATACTCGGCGCTCTCGGGTGCCGCGGGACGGACGGGCGTCGTCGTCGTACTCGCCGGCGCAGCGCTCGGCGCCGGCATCTGGATGATGCGAGGCCGGCTCCGGGCAGATGAAGGCGAGGTCACGGCGGGCGCCCGCCTCGCGAGGCTGCCAGCCGCGCTCGGCGCCCATACCATCGCGGCGCTGGCGGTCGGGATGAGTGCCGCGTGGGCATTCATCGCGATCGCCGAGGAGGTGAATGAGCGCGATACCGCGCCACTGGACTTTGCCGTGCGCGGCTGGACACTCGCGCACCACGCTCCCGAGCTCGATGTCGTGTTCCGCATGGCAACGTGGGCCGGCTCGACGCTCTGCGTCGTGCCGCTCGCAACGGTCGTGGCGTGGTGGCTGTGGCGCCGGCGGGGACGTGCGGTCGCTGCGGTGACCATGATCGCGCCTGTCGTCGCTTCGCTCGCGATCATCGTGTCGAAGCTCGCCTTCCATCGCGCGCGACCCGAAGGTGCGCTCGGCCTCGGGCTCGGGTACAGCTTTCCGAGCGGCCACAGCACGGAGAGCACCGCCATCGCCTGCGTGCTCGTGTACGTTCTCGTGCGCGAATACCTGATCCCCCGCAGTGCGATATTGTTCGCGGTTCTCTTCCCCATCGTGGTCGGTCTGAGCCGCGTCTACCTCGACGTGCACTGGGCGACCGATGTCATCGGCGGCTGGAGCATCGGGGTCGGGATCGCGATGGTAACCGTCGTGCTGTACGAGCGGGTCAGGGTTCCCGACCCCGGTGGCCGCCGCGTCAACACTCCGGCATAGCGGCGGCATGCGCGCGTCTCTTCCCGTCGTCGCGATCGCCTGCCTGCTGGTGAGCCCTGGATGCGACGGCGGGGCGGCGACGACCGCCACGCTGGTGTCCGGCGAGGCGGCTCGCGCCGAGGCCGCGCCGGACAGCAGTGCCATCATCCCGCCGTACGCGGGGACGGACAGCGCCGGGATCCCGCACTACGTCCGGCGGGCGTTCACCGCGGAGGAGAAGGCGCTGCTCCGCGGGGCGTTCGGCATCGAGGACCCTGACCGCCTGTACCTCTCGGATTCCACGCCGGAGCGCCTGCTCAAGTACGACACCCGCGTCAAGACCTGTTCGACCTGCTACGTGAACTCGTACCGTGTCGGCTTCGTATCCATCCGCAAGCCGGGCGAGAGCTGGGACTCACTCGAGGCACGGGTTCGCCGGACGCCGCGGCGCGACTTTCCGGCAAGCGCTCGCAGGACGCAGCGCGCCATAAATGCACTCGATCCGACGGTAGCACCGGTGGTCCGGCGGATGCTTGCCGCGGCCGCGGCTGCGGGATTCCAGCTGCGCGTCACCGAGACGTACCGGTCACCCGCGCGCGAAGCCTACCTGATGGCGCGCGGTGGCGGTCGTACGCATACGCTGACATCCATGCACTCCTACGGGCGTGCGCTGGACATCGTCGTCGGCGATGGCAACACGCGTCACCCGCGCACGCGAGCGCAATGGATCGCGTTCCGGCGCTGGGCTGCCGCGTATGACCGGGGAGAGTTCCGCATCATCGGCACCGCGACGCAGTCGTGGGATTGGGCGCATATCGAGATTCCCAGCCGGACGCTGGGCTTTCGGTCGATCGAGGCTGCGCTGGCCAGGGCGCGGACATGCCGCGCGGCCGCTGGCGAACGTGTCGCACGCTTCGCCGTCACACCCGCGTGCGACTTCATTCCCTCGCGTGCCGCAGCGGGCGCAGAAGCGGCCGTCGCCCCGGCACCGTGAGCGTTTAAGGCCCGTTCAGCGTGACGTCGTAGTCTTCACCTCACGCGTCGGGCACGTGGTGGAGCGAGAAGCACATTTGAGCTCTGCCGGCGCGCGTTCCTCCTTACAGGAGTCGATATGCACAGCACGCTGGAGTCTCTCACGCCGAACCTTGCCGCGCTTTCGCTTGGGCTCGTTCTCATGCTCCCGGCCTGCAGCCCGGCCCCATCGGCCGATGGCAAAACCCGCACGACCCAGGCGTCGGCCTCCCAGGGCGGAGTGGCTGCCGCACCGCAGGTCGCCGGCACCGCAGCGCTCCCGCCGGCGGTCGAGGCGGTCGGGCGTCACGCCGAGGACGCATACGACGTGGCGAAAGCGGGAACGTGGACGACCGCTCGCGTCATCGTGGATTCGCTCAAGCGGGCGGTTTCGACTCTTCCTGCCGCCGCGCAATCGGCGGTGGCCCCGTCCGGCGCCCTGCACGCGGAGGTGGCAACCCTCGATCAGGCGGTGACCGACAGGAACCACGTTCGCGCCGAGCGCGCGGCAAATCACATCACCGCGCTGGGCGCCCAGATGGCGGCACAGTACCTGGCGCCCGTCCCGGCGAACGTCGTCCTGCTCGACTACTATGGCCGCGAGCTCGAAATCTGGAGCACCGCGAACGACCGCACGAAGTTGCGCGATACCGCGCTTGCGATGAGTCGGACGTGGGGTGCGGTGCGTCCGCAGGTGATCGCGCGCGGCGGGAACGCCGAAGCCACACGCTTCGATGCGCTCGTATCCCGCGCGGAAGGTGCTTCCACCGTCGCGGCGTACGCACGCCTGGCAACTCCCGTCCTCGATGAAGTGGACCGGCTCGAGGCCGTGTTCACGCGGTAGCAAAGGAGCGCGGTGACACTCGTGACGAGGTGCCGCGGCACCCGCCCGCGGCCGCTCCTGCGGCTCATGCGGATCCTGCTTCCCGTGAGTGGGGTGGTCGTCGCCGCGCTCGCGATGCGCCACGTGGCCGCCGGACTCGATCAGGCGTCCATCCGGCGAGCCGTGCTCGGGCTGCCGGCCCCGCGCGTTGCGCTCACGCTCCTGCTCACCGCGGTGAGCTACGCCGTCCTCGCGATGCTCGACGTGGTCGCGCTGCGGTATGCGGGCGTGCGCCTCGGGAAGCGGCGGACGGTCCTCGCGTCATTCGCGGCATACGCGCTCAGCCACACCATCGGCTTCGCCGTCATGACGGGCGCCGCGGTCCGGTACAGGCTCTACTCCGCGTGGGGGGTTGCCCCGGCGGGAATCGCCCGCGCCGTCGCGTTCACGGCGCTCACCTTCTGGCTGGGTGTGCTTGCGGCTCTGGGGACGACGCTGGCGGTAAGCGGTGCGGCCGTCGCGGCGTCGGTTCAGCTCTCGGCTGCGCTCGCGACAGCGCTCGCCGTTCTCTGCGCGACCGTGCTGCTGGCTTACCTCTGGCTGGCCGTACGGCACACCGGCACGCTCCGCTTCCGGAGATACTCGCTCGTGGTGCCATCGACGGGAACCGCGATCGGGCAGATCCTGCTTTCGCTTCTCGACTGGATCGTTGCCGGACTGGTGCTCGCGGTGGCGCTCCCCGCCGGATCGGTGCCGATCGGCATCGTGCTCGCGGCGTTCGTGCTCGGCCAGCTCGCCGGAACGGTCAGCCACGTTCCCGCCGGACTCGGAGTCTTCGAGGCGACGGTGCTGGCGATCCTGCACCCATGGCTCCCCGCGCCGGCGATACTTGCGGCGCTGCTCGCGTACCGGGCGGTCTATTACGCGATCCCATTCACGCTGGCGGTCGGGCTTCTGGCGATTCGCGAGCTGACCGCCGCCGGCGCATCGGTCCGGGTGGTGCGAAACGCCGGGCTCCGCGCGGCTCGCGCGATCCGAGCGACGACCGACGTCTGCCTCGCGGCGATTCGTGCTCACGCGGAGGCGCTCACTCCGCCTGCGCTCGCCGCGGCGGTATTCGCGGGTGGAGTGGTACTTCTCTACTCGGGCGCTACCCCGGCCGTCAGCGACCGCATGCGGCTGCTCCATGATGTCTCGCCGACACCCATCATCGAGGGGGCGTACTTCCTGGCGAGCCTGACCGGGGTTGCGCTGCTGCTCGTCGCGCGTGGACTCTGGCGCAGGCTGGATGGGGCGTACGCTCTCTCGCTGCTGCTGCTCGCGGCGGGTACGGTGCTGTCCGTGCTGAAGGGGCTGGACTACGAGGAGGCGATCTTCCTCGCCTGCGTCCTCGCAGCGCTGGCGCCCGCGCGCCGCTATTTCCATCGGCGCGCCGCGCTGTTCACCGTCGACTTCAGCCCGCGGTGGCTGCTGGCGGTCATGACGGTGTTGATCTCCTCGCTGTGGCTGTTCTTCTTCTCGCACCAGCGTGTTCTCTTTTCCGGCGACGTCCCGTGGCACTTCATGGTCGCCGGGGGCTCGAGCCAGGCGCTGCGCGCGACCGTCGGCGCCGCAGTGTTCGCCGCGCTGGCCGGCCTCGCCCGCCTGCTGCGGCCGGTGCAGCCCACGCCGCCGATACCGGGCCCCGATGAGCTCTCGCGCGCCGCCACGATCGTCGCCGGCTCTCCGGTGACGTCCGCCGCGCTCGCGCTCCTCGGGGACAAGGCGCTGTTGTTCAACGATGCGGGAACGGCCTTCCTCATGTACGGGGTCTCGGGGCAGACCTGGGTTGCGATGGGCGATCCGGTCGGGCCGGAACGGGAGCGGGCCGCGCTGGCCCGGGAATTCCGTGAACTGGCGGACCGTCACGGGGGGCAGGCCGTTTTCTATCAGGTATCGCAGGCAGGGCTGCCGCTCTACCTGGATCTCGGGCTCACTCCGTTCAAGCTCGGTGAGTCGGCGCGCGTCTCCCTCGAAACTTTCTCGCTCGATGGGGGAAGCCGGAAGTGGCTGCGGCGGGCCAGGAAGCTGGCCATCGATGCCGGCTGTTCCTTCGAGGTGGTCGCCGCGGGGAGGGTCCGCGACCTCCTGCCCGTGCTTCGCAACGTGTCCGACAGCTGGCTCGCGACCCGGCGGGCGCGAGAAAAGGGATTCTCGCTTGGATTCTACGATGACGGATATCTCGGCCGGCAGCCGATCGCCGTCGTGCACCGGGGTGGCGCAATCGTCGCGTTCGCGAATTTATGGCTTGGCGACGGTCGCGAGGAGCTGTCGGTGGATCTGGTGCGCTACTCGACCGGCGCGCCGCCGGGGCTGACCGACTACCTTTTCAGCGAATTGATGTTGTGGGGACGGGCGGCCGGCTACCGATGGTTCGATCTCGGCATGGCCCCGCTGTCGGGTCTCGAACAGCGGCGGTTCGCCCCGCTCTGGAACCGAGTCGGGGGAATTGTCTACCAGCGCGGCAACACGTGGTACAACTTCAAGGGGCTCCGTCAATTCAAGGAGAAGTTCGATCCGATCTGGGAACCCCGGTACCTCGCCGCTCCAGGTGGCGCCGCCGCGGCGGCCGCGGTTACGCGAGTCACCGCGCTCGTGTCGCGCGGACTCACCGGCGCGGTCAGCCGCTGAGCCGAGCGTCGCGTCAGGCAGCGCTGTCCACGTGCGGTCAGGCGCGGCGAGCGAGCGAGGCTGGAGCGAGCCGCTGCCGCTCGGGGCGCGACCATCGCGGGACGAGCCAGTCGAGGGCGCGCCGGACGACCGGGCGGGCGACGATGATCCGCTTCAGCGAATGCCCGGCGAAGCGAACCAGGTACCGTTGTGCGCGCGTTCCGCCGGCGGCGATGAGTGCGGAGTCGGCGAACCTGTACCGGTCGTGCTCCCCGCGGATCAGCGCGAACCGCACGCCTCCGGGAAGCCGCCTCACTTCGTCGGCGACGGAGAAGCTCCCGCTTCCGCTCGGCTCGGCGCCGTTCGCGATGTCTGATGCGTCCACACCGAGGTGGCTGCGCGAGCCGGGGGACAGAGCGATCACGCCCGCAAGCCCTGCGATGGGTACGTTGGCGGCGGTCCAGATCGCGACCTCCGCCCCGAGCGAGTGTCCCCCCACGATCAGCGGTATCGTCTCCGCGCCCAGCTCGCGCCGGCTCGCGGCGATCACTGCCCCGATGCGGTCCGCGAACGCCGCCTCGCGCCGCGCCGGATCGCCAGGCAGCGAGGCGAGAAGCGGCTTCACGTCGAAGCCAACCACGTCGTAGCCCTGTCCCGCCATCGCGAGCGCAAGCTGCCGATGCGGGCGCCAGAAACCGATGTCGTTTCCAAGAAAGAAGACAATGGCACGCGGGCCATCGGGACTGTTCCTTGCGCGATAGAAATACAAGGGGAGGGCGCGAAGCTCGGCACTCCGCGGGACGTACGTCGGCTCGGCGGAATCGCCACAACCGGCCAGCGACAGGAGCGCGAGCAGGGCAATGCCTGCTCCCGAGGTAACACTGGCGATCTTCATTTGCCCGCAAATCTGCAGCTCCCCGCTGAACCGGCGTTAAACGACCGATGCCCGCACGCCGATCCGGCGCGAGGCCGGTGGCTGGCGGCGACGGCGGCTTCGCGGCCGCTCGCGGGTGCGGTCGCCGTCCCCCGGGCGCGCTCGTGCCGGCCGGGATCCATGTCGCCAAACGAACACCGCGTGTCCGCGCGGTCGAACCGGAGCCATTGCTCGAATGACCGCACTCGCACCGACGGCTACTGAGCCGGACCAGGAAGGAGCCGCGCCGCCACACGGCCGCGCGCACCTCCGGACGCTCACCCTCGCCGCGTTAGGCGTCGTCTACGGCGACATCGGCACGAGCCCGATCTACGCGATGCGCGAGGCGCTGCACGGAGTGCACGGCGTCGCGGCGTCGCACGACAACGTGCTCGGGCTGCTCTCGCTCATCCTCTGGGCGCTGATCCTCGTCATCTCGGTGAAGTACCTGATGTTCGTGATGCGCGCCGACAACTGCGGCGAGGGAGGGATGATCGCCCTCACCGCGCTCGTCACCCCGGCGACGGCGAGCGCGCGGCGGCACCGGCTGATCCTCGTCCTGGTCGGGTTGTTCGGGGCATCGCTGCTCTACGGCGACGGGATGATCACCCCGGCGATCTCGGTGCTCAGCGCCGTCGAGGGGCTCGAGGTCGCGACGCCGGTGTTCACTCCATACGTCATCCCGATCACGATCGTGATCCTGATCGCGCTCTTCTGGGTGCAGCACCGCGGCACGGCGCGCATCGGCTCGATCTTCGGCCCGGTGATGCTCGCCTGGTTCGCGGTGCTCGCGGCGCTCGGCGTCGCGCAGATCATCCAGCACCCCGCGGTGCTCGCCGCGATGAACCCGTCGTACGGCGTCCGCTTCTTCGCGCAGAACGGCTCGCACGGATTCGTGGTCCTCGGCTCGGTCTTCCTCGCGGTGACGGGCGGGGAAGCGCTCTACGCCGACATGGGACACTTCGGCATCCGGCCGATCAGGCTCACCTGGTTCTTCTACGTATTACCGGCGCTCGTGCTCAACTACTTCGGGCAGGGCGCACTGGTGCTCGCCGATCCCGAAGCGGCGGAGCATCCGTTCTTCCGCCTCGCGCCGGACTGGGCGCTGATCCCGATGGTGGTGCTCACCACCGCGGCGACGGTGATCGCGTCGCAGGCCGTGATCTCCGGCGCCTTCTCGCTCACGCGGCAGGCGGTGCAGCTCGGCTACCTGCCGCGCATGCACATCCAGCACACGTCGACCACGCAGATCGGCCAGATCTACATCCCGGGATTGAACTGGGTGCTGATGATCGCCTGCATCGGGCTCGTCGTCGGCTTCGAGTCGTCGAGCAACCTCGCCGCGGCGTATGGAGTCGCGGTGACCACCGACATGGTGTTCACGAGCATCCTGTTCGCCGTCGTCGCGCGCTCGCGCTGGCACTGGAGCCTTCCCGCCGTCATCGCGCTGGCGACGTCGTTCCTCGCCGTGGATCTCGCCTTCTGGGGCGCCAGCCTGCTCAAGATCCCGAGCGGGGGATGGTTTCCGCTCGTCATCGCCGGCGTGGTCTTCACGATCATGACGACGTGGAACCATGGCCGGGCCATCCTCGCCGAACGCATCGCCGAGCGGACGATCCCGTTCGACCGGTTCCTCGCCGAGATCACCGCGCATCCCCCGACTCGCGTGAAGGGGACCGCGGTGTACATGGTCCGCGACCCGCGCGGGACCCCGCACGCCCTCATCCAGAACCTCAAGCACAACCGGATCCTCCACGAGCGGATCGTGCTCCTCGCCGTCCTCACCGACGCGACGTCGCACGTTCCCGACGCCGAGCGCGTGGAGGTCGAGACGCTCGCGCCGACGATCCACCGCGTCGTCGCACACCACGGCTTCGCCGAAGATCCCGGGGTTCCCGAGCTGCTCGAGCGGCTGCGCTCGGAAAAGCTTCACATCGATCCCGCGGAGACGACGTTCTTCCTCGGCCGCGAGACGCTGCTGGCCACGAACCGTCCGGGGATGGCCATCTGGCGCGAGCGGCTGTTCGCGGTGCTGTCACGGAATGCGCGCCGGGCGACGGTGTTCTTCCGGCTCCCCCCCGACCGCGTTGTCGAGTTGGGGGCCCAGATCGAGCTCTAAGTGGCGGGTTACGCTCCCGCTCGCTTGGGCGTCTTCTGAGCGAAGGACGAGAAGCAGCAGACAGCAGAAGGCCGACAAGAGCACACCCGTCGTGAGGCGGGGCCGCAAAGCCAGGAGTCTCGCCGCCCGACGCGAGATCGTCCGGATGCCGAAGCCGAGCACAGGTTCGCGGTCCCGTGGCCGCCCAGCGCTCGACGGAGTTTCGTCGCGATGGGGTGCCGCGGGATTTTGTCTTGCCCGGAAGTCACGCGCAGCGGGTGCCTGACGCTCGCGCCATCACGCCAGCAGGAGAAGTCAGCAATGCCGGATACGTCCGCACCAGCGGTGCAGCAGCTCTCGCAGCGTCCGATCCCGGGTGCCGAGCTCGAGCGACGCCGCGTCGAGAACGCGGAGATGATCGAGCTGGCGCGACCGCATCTCGAGTGGTTGTCGGCCGCGCACCAGGACGTCGCCCACATGGTCGCCCTCGTGGATCGCGACGGGGTGATCCTCCTGTCGATGGCGCGGGAGCTCGACGCGAACCGCACGCCGCGAGTTCCCGGGATGGGTGCGCCGGTGCAGCTGGCGAATGGCGAGACGATCGGCGCGATCAGGCTGCACGTCGCCACCGACGGCGAGTCCGCGTCGCGGCTGCTCGTCGTGGCGCACACCGCCTTCGCGATCACGCACGAGCTGAAGCGCCGGGCCCAGTCGCAGGCGCGCGCTGCCTGACGGCGCGACCAGCCGGCGCCGGTGAGCGGCCCCGCCTGACGGCGGCTCGGGCGCCGGGGATCCCCCTACCCCGATGACCGCCTAAGCCGCACGCAGCTTCCTGACTTCAGCCGACAGTCAGGGCCCCGGGAAAGAGCGATTCTCATATCGAGATGAGAAACTCGCCTTGCCCGGAGAACACGATGTTGTCGGCTACCGCAGATCACGCCATCCGAGCAGTGCTGGTCCTCGCCCGCGCCGATCGCGTCATGCGCGCCGAGGAGATCGCGGACGCGACCGGCGCCCCGCACAACTACATGGCGAAGACGCTCAACGCGCTCGCAAAGACGGGGCTCGTCACCAGCGCCCGCGGACCAGCCGGCGGCTTCACCCTCGCCGTCGCCCCCTCCGCGATCCCGATCGCCCGCATCGTCGACCTGTTCGACGTCCCGCGCATCCGGACGCGGTGCATGCTCGGCAACGTCCCCTGCGACCCGGCGAATCCGTGCGCCGCGCACGAATGCTGGACGCGCGTGATGCGCGCCCGCCGCGAGCCGCTGCTCTCCACCACCGTCGCCGACCTCCTCGGTGGCGCCGCTCTCCCGATCGCTGCCGACGCCCGCGACAGGAAGCGCTCGACGTCATCCGCCGCCTGAACCGACGCACTCACTTCCTTCTTCCATACACTCCCATGACCGCCCCCCATCTTCACCTCCCCACTCCCTTCCCGCTGGCGAAGGTCGTCACCATCGCGACGGTCGCCGCCCTCGCCCTCACCGCCGCGACCGCGGTCGCCTACCGCGGGCTCCCCTCGCTCGGCGCGGTCCGCGCCGCCGGCGTCCCCGTCCGCAGCGCCGATGGCAGGATCGTCGGCCAGGAGGTCGCGGTGCTGACCGAGGCGCCTGACGTTCCGCCGCCGATCACCCGGAGCTACGCGACGAAGGTCATCGTCAACCTCGAGGTGATCGAGAAGCCGATGCGCCTCGCCGACAGCGTCGAATACACGATGTGGACGTTCGGTGGCTCGGTGCCGGGCAGCTTCATCCGCGTCCGCGAGGGCGACCTCGTCGAGTTCCACCTCAGGAACGCGGCGAACAGCACGATGCCGCACAATATCGACCTGCACGCGGTCACCGGCCCCGGCGGCGGCGCCAGGGCGTCGCTCACCGTCCCGGGCGGCGAGTCGGTGTTCAGCTTCACCGCGATGAACCCCGGCCTCTTCGTCTACCACTGCGCGACCTCCCCGGTCCCGATGCACATGGCGAACGGGATGTACGGGATGATCCTCGTCGAGCCGAAGGAAGGGCTGCCGAAGGTCGATCGCGAGTTCTACGTGATGCAGAGCGAGTTCTACACGAAGGGGAAGTACGGCGAGCACGGCATGCAGACGCTCGACATGGACAAGGGGATCGACGAGAAGCCGACGTACGTGGTCTTCAACGGCGCGGTCGGCGCGCTGACCGGCGACCGGGCATTGCAGGCGAAGGTCGGCGAGCGCGTGCGGCTCTTCGTCGGCAACGCCGGCCCGAACCTGACCAGCTCCTTCCACGTGATCGGCGAGATCTTCGACAACGTCTACGGCGAGGGCGGGAGCAGCGTCGGGGAGCACAACGTGCAGACGACGTCGATCCCCGCCGGCGGCTCGACGATCGTCGAGTTCGGGGTCGAACAGCCCGGTGACCTGGTCCTCGTCGACCACGCGATCTTCCGCGCCTTCAACAAGGGGACGTTAGGCATCCTCCATGTGACCGGCCCGGAGAACAGGACCGTCTTCGCCGCGATCAAGGGCATCGGCGTCACCGCGAAGGGCGGGCAATGACGCACGGGCACGATTGATCGGCCATCGGAGCGCCATGCTGCACCTCATCCTCCCACTCCTGGTCGCGACCGCGCCGGCGGCCCGCGGCTGGGCATCGGCCAAGCCATCGGCGACGATGGCGCGGATCCCGGCGGGCTCGTACCAGCCGCTGTACGGGGCGACCGGTGGCGCGCCGGTGGTCGTCGGGTCGTTCTGGCTCGACCGCGAGCCGGTCACCCGCGGCGAGTATCTCGAGTTCGTGAAGACAGACCCGGCGTGGCGCCGCGGCGCGGTGCGGCTGCTCTTCGCCGGGCAAGGCTACCTCTCGGCGTGGCCCGGTGCACTCGACGCGGGCAGCCCGACCGACCTGCGCCGCCCGGTCACCGAAGTCTCGTGGTTCGCGGCGAAGGCGTACTGCCGGTCGCAGGGGAAGCGGCTCCCGACGGTGGACGAATGGGAGTACGCTGCCTCGGCGAGCGAGACACGCACGAGCGTCGCTCGCGACGCGGGCTTCATCCGCCGGATCCTCGCGCTCTATGCCGCGCGACCGAACAACGGGGTGCTCCCGCCCGTCGGCAGCGGCTTCCGCAACGCCTATGGCGTGCGCGACATGCACGGCCTCGCCTGGGAATGGACACTCGACTTCAACGACGTCATGGTGTCCGACGACTCGCGCGAGAGCGGGAGCGCCGCCGGCGGGAAGGATCACACGCTGTTCTGCGCCAGCGCCGCGATCGGCGCCAGCGACCCGTCGAACTACCCGGCGTTCATGCGCTACGCGTTCCGCGCCGGGCTCACCGGCCGCTCGACGGCCCGCACGTTAGGCTTCCGCTGCGCGGCTGGAGGCGCGGCCTGATGACACACGTCACCACACGCACGATCGTTCGCGCGCTCACCCCGGTCGTCGCCGCGCTGCTCGCGCTCCCCGCCTGCGCGCCGTCAGGCACCCCGGCGCCGCGCGCGGGGGCGCAGGGAGCGGCGACCAGCGACCGCTATTCGGTCTACGATCTCGGCGCCCGCTGGCGCGACCAGCGCGGCACTCCGCGCCAGCTCTCCTCCCTGCGCGGGCGGCCGCAGGTCATCGCGATGATCTACACCCACTGCTCGACGACCTGCCCGTTCACCGTCGCCGAGATGAAGCGGATCGAGCGCGAGTCCCGGCGCGACGCCGGGTTCGTCCTCGTCTCGCTCGACCCGGCGCGCGACGGCCCGGCGCGGCTGGCCGAGTTCGCGCGCGAGCGCGGGCTCGACACCGGCCGCTGGACGCTGCTCGACGGCAGCGACGACGCCGTGCGCGAGCTCGCGACGGTGCTCGGCGTCCGCTACCGCCGGCTTTCCCCCGAGGAGCTGGCCCACTCCAACGCCCTGACGCTGCTCGATGCCGACGGCGTCGTCGCGTACCAGCACGCCGGACTCGACGCCGCGGAAGAAATCACGAAGGCGCTCAGCGCCCTGGAGACTCGATGAAGCGTTTCGATCCACTCACCGCGGCCCGGGATGCGGTCGCGAATCGTCCGGACCGCGCCGCCACCGCGATGGTCCACGACAGCCCCGGCGACGTCTTCGTCTACCTGCCTGACGAGCGGCACGGGATGCGGGCCGCCGGCGAGGAGTTGCTGCTGCTTGCGACGATCACCCCCCGGCCGCGAGGAGCGCACTGATGGACTGGTACGTGCGCGCCTTCCTCAAGGCGAGCCTCAGCTGGCTCGCCGCGGGTGTCTCGCTCGGCGTCGCGATGGCGGCGCATCCGCTGTGGACGGTCTACCGTCTCGTGCACGTGCACATGCTGCTGCTCGGCTTCGTGACGATGATGATCTACGGCGTCGCCTACCACGTGATTCCGCGCTTCGCCGGATTCCCGATCCACAGCCGCCGGGCGGCGGTGCTCCACTGGTGGATCTCGAACGCGGGGCTCGTCATGATGGCGGCGGGGTTCGCGGTCCGCGTGCACGACGCGACGGCCGGGACGATCGTGCTCGCCAGCGGCGGGACGCTCTCCGCGCTCGGCGCCTACACTTTCGTCTACGTGATCTGGCGGACGATCGACGGGCCGAACGCCTTGCGCCAGGCGAACCGCCGCGCGCGCGAGGCGACGCTCGGCGCGCGGAGCACCGCCCTCCCGGTCCGGCAGGGTTGAGTGCATTCGCTCGTTCGGCGCTACATCAAGACGGCGATCCTCTTCCTCGGCGTCGGACTCGCGCTCGGCGGGTGGATGATGGTGCGCCGCGAGATGTCCAGCGTCGCCCCGTCGTCGTACATCGTCAGCGCGCACACCCACGCGATCTTCGTCGGCTTCGTGATGATGATGATCCTCGGCGTCGCGCTCTGGATGTTCCCGCGGCCGGAGAAGGGGGACACGCGCTACAGCCCGCGCGTCGCCGAGGGTGCGTACTGGCTGGTGACCCTTGGCACCGCGGGGCGCATCGCCGGTGAGATCGCGCGGCCGGTGATCGATTCACCGGCACTTCGCTGGGCGATCCTTCTCTGCGGCGCCGCCCAGATCGGCGGCATCGCGATCTTCTTCGTCAACATGTGGCCGCGCATCCGTCCTCTCGGCAGCCGGGCGCGCGAGGCGAGGGGCGAGAAGTTCTGAGCGGCGAGAGCCCGCCGTAGCCGAGCCGCGCCTGCCTGGAGACCCAGCTTTCCAGAACTGCTCGAGTGACTCCCCCCCCGCACGGGCCCCCGCGGCGCACGCGCGCATCGCGCTCCCATCGCACGGGATTTGCCATGTCACCGGCGAGCATGCAGCGATTCTACCTCGCCATAACGGCGAGGCCGCACCGCCACACGGGGGATGGGTCACATGTTCGAGCGGCAAACGACACTGATCGCATTCACGCTCCTGACGCTCGCGCTCGGGGGTGCCGAGGGTCCACGGCGCGCGGTCGCGCAGGGGGTGGCGCCCTCCGCCGCGGCGGAGACGCTCTTCGTGTACGGGCCGGGCGGGCCGCTGCCGGCGATGAAGGAGCTGGCCGCCGCTTTCGAGCGGGAGCACGGCATCCACGTCGTGGTCACCGGCGGCCCGACGCCGCAGTGGCTGGCGAGGGCACGCTCGAACGCTGACGTCATCTTCAGTGGCGCCGAGAACATGATGACGGACTTCGTCAAGCAGCTTGGCGACACGGGACGTGCGGCCGGCGACAGTGCCGGGGCCGGCGCGCCCGCGGGCCGGATCGATGAGGCCACCATCCGTCCGCTCTATCTCCGTCCCGTCGCGATGCTCGTCCGCCCTGGCAACCCGAAGCGCATCCGGCGCTTCGAGGACCTGCTCAAGCCGGGGATGAAGGTGCTCGTCGTGCAGGGCGCCGGGCAGACCGGGCTCTGGGAGGATGTTGCCGGGCGTACCGGCGACATCGAAGTCGTCCGTGCCTTCCGCCGCAACATCGGCGCTGTCGCGGGAAACAGCGGGATGGCGAAGGAGCGCTGGACCACGGACAGCACTTTCGATGCGTGGCTCATCTGGAACATCTGGCAGGTGGCCAACCCGAAGCTGGCCCAGGCCGTGCCGATCGCCGAGCGGTGGCTGATCTATCGCGACGCCGGGGTCGCGCTCACGATGAAGGGGCGGGAACGTCAGCACGCCCGCGAGTTCGCCGCGTACCTCGAATCACCAGCCGGGGCGCGGGTGTTCGCGAAGTGGGGATGGGTGACCGGCGCGCCGCGCGCGCGACGGTGATCGTCGTCCGCTGGAGCTAGCGGCGCCGGCACGGCGAACCGCTCAGCGAACCGCTCGGCGAACCGCTCAGCGAACCGCTCAGCGAACCCATTGGACAGCGAGCGTCCCCGGTCCTCGGCCTTGCATCACCGTATGACGATGTAGCAGGATATCGCATGGCTCCGGCCGTCGGTGGCCGGACCGTCCTCGAATGGGAGCATATCTCATGGCATTTGCGGAGAGCGGGTTCGCCCAGTTCATCAGCTCGGGCGCGGGGCGCGTCCTGCGCGTCGCTGCGGGTATGGCGCTCATCTGGTGGGGCTACAGCCGGCGCGGCGAGGCATCCGGAATCGTCCTCATCGTGATCGGCCTGGTGCCCCTCGCCGCCGGCACCTTCGATCTCTGCCTCCTCAGCCCGCTGTTCGGTGGCCCGCTCTCCGGCCGGGCGATCCGTGCCTGCCGGCGGTCCCCGGCGCAGCCATGAGCGCGGCATGCGTACGCCGGCCGCTCGCTGCCGCCGCTCTCGGGGCGCTCGCCGGGCTCGCCGCCTGCGGCCCCGCCTTCGCGCCTAACGCCTCGCTCGACGTGCCGCCGCTGTTCTCCTCCGCCCCCGGCGCGGCGTCGGGCACCTTCACGATCCTCCACACCAACGACATCCACGGCGACCTGCGCGAGTTCGTGGTCGACACCGGGGACGCGACCGCGCAGACGGGGGATCCGGGGCGCCCGTACCAGCAGTACCCGCGCGCCGGCACCATCGGCGGCTTTGCCCGCGTCGCCGGCGCGGTCGAACGGATCCGCCGCGAGCGCGGCCGGGGCAACGTCCTGCTCCTCGACGCCGGCGACACCTTCGGCGACCAGCTCCTGTCCAACATCACCCGCGGCGAGGCCACGCTCCGGCTGATGGACGCCCTCGGCTACCAGTTCATGGCCCTCGGCAACCACGACTACGAGTACACCGCCGCCAACACCCGCCGGCTGCAGGGGCTGGTGCGCTTCCCGATGCGCGCCGCGAATGCGATCGTCGCCGCCACCGGCGAGCCCTTTCTCGGCGACCCGACGACGGTCATAACGGTCGGCGGGGTCCGCGTCGGCCTCCTCGCGCTCACCTATCACAACACCGACCAGACCGGGAACAAGGACAACACGAAGGAGCTGCGCTTCACCAGCGGGATCGACGCGGCGAAGAAATACGTTCCCGAGCTGCGGAAGCGCGCCGATGTCGTGGTCGTCGTCTCGCATCAGGGGACGGTGGTCGACAGCATCCTCGGCGCCCGCGTCCCCGGGATCGACATCATCGTCGGCGGACACTCGCACGACCGCATCCAGCCGCCGCGCCGGGTCGGCGGGGCGTGGATGGTCCAGGCGCTCTCCGACGCGTCAGCGTTAGGCGAGCTCACCGTCACCGTCCGCGGCGGGCGCGTCTCGGCGGTGACGGGGGTGGTGCACGAGCTCTACGCCGACAAGTACCAGCCCGACCCGCGGTTCGCCGCGATGCTCGACAGCATCCGCGCACCGCACCGCGACACTCTCGAGGCGGTCGTCGCGACCGCCGCCGACCGGATCGGGCGGCAGTACAAGTCCGAGAGCCCCGTCGACCGGCTCGCCGCCGAGGCGCTGCGCAGCTTCGGGAAGTCCGACGTCGCCTTCCTCCCCGGGCTCGGCTTCGGCGTGACCATCCAGCCCGGACCGGTCACCCGCGAGATGGTGGTCGCGCTCTTCCCGCATCCGACCACGGTGGTCCACGAGAAGTTGACCGGCGCCCAGATCCTCCAGGTGCTCGAGCAGAGCGCGACCAATCTCAAGCCCCGCGACGACATGGATCGCGTCGGCGGCATGGTGCAGACCGCCGGGATGCGCTGGACGATCGACCTCACGCGTCCGGAAGGGGAGCGGATCCGCGACGTCTCGATCGGCGGCACGCCACTCGATCCGGCGAAGACGTACACCGTCATGACCAACGGCGGGATGCTGCAGGGGACGCACCGATATGTCACCTTCGCGAACGGCACCGAGATCGAGCGCGACGAAGTGCCGTTCGCGAAGATGCTGGAGGATGCGCTGCGGGCGATGGGGACGATCCGCGCGCCGGCGCTCGGCGATGTCACCCTGATCAAGTGAGGACGCCCATGCGGGACTATCGTGTGCGGGGAGGCATTGCAGGCGGGGCGGTTGTCGCGCTCCTCGCGATCGCCAGCGGTCGGGGTTTTGCGCAGGCGGCGGGGCCCGGCGAGAAGCCTGCGGCCGCGGGGACGCCCGCCGAGCGGACACCCGCGGCTCCTCCCGCCGCGCTTCCCCCGATCCAGTTCAAGGTGCTGTTCGACGTGGACTACGTGAGCCAGGAGCCGCAGGCACAACCGCCGCAGCTCGGCTTCGGCCTGCGCCGGGCGCGCCTCTTCGCGCAGCTCAATGGACCAGCCGGATTCTCGTTCCGGCTTCACTTCGATCCGACCGCACTGGCCAACGGCCCGCAGTCGGTGGCCCCCTACCGGGGTGTTCCGCTCGTCGAGGCGTACATGGACTATGCGCTGCCCGCAAAGCTCGTCATCCGTGCCGGGCAGCAGCGCGTGCCGTTCACGCTGAACGCGACGACCGGCGGCCCGCCGATGACCGTGCCCGAGTACGACCAGCTTTCACGCTACACCACGCAGCGTGTCAGCGCGTTTCGCGACATCGGTGTCACGATCAACGGGGTCACCGGCCCGCTCGAGTACAGCGCCGGGGTGTTCAACGGCGCCGGCATCAACGTCGTCACCGACAATGACAGCACGCGGGACTACGCCGCGCGGCTCAGCTACACCCTGCTGCCCGGGGTACAGCTCGGAGGGAGCGCCTGGGCGGGACACACCGGATCGCTCTTCGTCCGCAACGTCGGTGCACCCCCGCTGAAGTCGTTCTACGACAACGCCGATTTCCACCGCAGCAACATCGACCTGCACATCGGCCGTGGCGCGCTCGACCTGGCCGCGGAGTACGGACGGGAGCGGCTCGAGCACAACGCACGCGCGCTCAACCCGATCCCGGTCCCCGGCCATCTCGACCGCGGCGGGTACAACGTCACCGGCTCGCTGCGGCTGAACGCGCTGTCCCCGGCGCTCCGTCGCTGGGAGGTGGCGGGCCGCTACGACAAGTGGGACCCGAACCGCGCCCGCGGCGGCGACAGGGTCACCGAGTACGTCGCCGGCCTCAATTTCTACCTGCAGCAATCGAACGCGCCGATCAACCCGCGGCTGGGCCGCGCGGTCAACTTCGTGCAGAGGCAGTCCCGGGTGATGGCGTTCTGGGAGTGGGATCGGCCGGAAAGGGTCGGGGGCAGCGCTCCCCCCGGCGCGCTGCTCAATCGCAACACCCAGCGCTTCCACGCGCGGTGGGAGCTGTTTTACTGACCACGTCGTTTCGACCACGGGAGGGAGCCGGAGACATGCAAGCGTTGCGCGATCGCGCCCACGGGCACGAGGGATGGGGGCGGTGGAATCGGCGTGGTGGGGGTGTGCTGCTCGTGCTTCCCTTTGCCCTGGTCGCCTGCGGCGGAGGGAGCGGATCGTCCGCGGGGGACACGGCGAAAAAGGGAGACTCGCAGGCCGTCGGCTCCGCGAACACGGAGCTGGGAGGAAAGTCCGCGGCGGCGGCCGACAAGAACGCGAAGCCGCTCGACTACACGCCGCCTTCGGATTCGCAGATTCCCGGCGGCCTCCTCGGCGAGGCGATCCGGCGCGGGGAGGCGCTGCTCAACCACACCACCGACAGCCTCCCCGAGTACGCCACGAGCAGCCTGCAGTGCTCGAGCTGCCACATCAACGCCGGCCGCACCCGCGACGCCGCCGGACTGCTCGGGGTGTACGCCCGCTTTCCCAAGTACATGGATCGAACCGGCGCGGTGATCCCGGTCGAGGACCGGGTGAACTACTGCTTCACGCGAAGCCTCGCCGGGAACAAGATCCCGAACGACAGCCGCGAGATGCGCGACATCGTCGCCTACCTGGCGTTCATCTCGACCGGAGTGCCGACCGGCTCTCACGTCATGGGCGAGGGGATGCCGCAGATGCCGAAGCTCGTCGGCGATTCGGCTCGCGGCCGGCAGATATTCGCGACGACGTGCGCGATGTGCCACGGAGCGGACGGGCAGGGCAACCCGCCCGCGTTCCCCGCGCTCTGGGGTCCGAAGTCGTACAGCATCGGCGCGTCGATGGCGCGTGAGGAGCGGGCGGCGTCGTTCATCCGGCACTTCATGCCGCAGAACAACCGGGGGTCGCTCACCGACCAGCAGGCGTTCGACGTCTCCGCGTACATCAACTCGCACCCGCGCCCCGACTCGCCGGAGAAGGAAAAGGACTGGCCGGCGGAGGGGGTGCCTTACGATGTGCCGTACGACACGCGGGGTCACAAGGCCTACCGTCCGCCGGCAAAGCTGCTCCCCCGGCGCAATCCCGCCGGCGCGATCGTCCCGCCACCACCGCCCGTGAAGCGCACGACGCGTGTGGCGGCGGCCTCGACGACAGCGGAGAAGAAATGACCATGTCACGCGACGATCCGGCCACCCGGGAGCGCAGCACGGTGTCAGAAGATCACGAGCCTGAAAATGCGGGGAGCGCGCCGACCGTCACCCGGCGGGCGATGCTCGGCGTCGTCGGAGGGGTGGCGGCGGGGGTCGTCGCCAACGTGGTCCTCGGCGACCACGCCGAAGCGCTGGCACGGCAGGGTCCCGCGGCAC
>OEPS010000063.1_pt1 | contig 39096 bp, 39 predicted proteins | sample 1539411 | NCBI WGS metagenome assembly OEPS01 (sample SAMN02671747, study PRJEB22543) | soil metagenome | biome: bacteria | place: China:Hunan Province, Lengshuijiang City | collected 2012-10-15 | depth 0.08m m
AGAGCAACTGCACAATCAACTAAGTACCAGGCGATAAAAGCGGCGCTGTTAGATTAAATAAGAAATGGGACTTTTAAACCTGGTGAGAAATTTTACAGTGAATCTGAACTAAAAGAGCGTTACTCCGTTAGCTCTGCTACCGTCATTCGCGCAATTCACGAGATGGTAAATGAAGGTTATTTGGTACGCTACCAGGGTAAAGGGACTTTTGTCTCAAAAGCAAAGCGTAATGAAAATATTATTTTCTCTGAATCAGACAGAGATATGAAAGGCATGCAGTCGGTAAAAGTCATTACCTGCACCACTGAAAATGATACCTCTATTCAGGAAAAGCTTGGACTTGACGCTACTGAAGAATACTACCGTATTTCCCGACTTAAGTTTGATAGTGGCAAACCCTATGCCTTTCAGATCTCTTATATTCCGGTACGTTATTTTGAGCGTAAACTGCTCGTCAATAACTCAGCACTCAACTCTATTTATGAGGCGTTTAAAGTAAACCACGGTCTGGATATGTATGCCATGCCATATCGCCAGACGATTTGCGCAATAACTGATGTCTCTCCAGATGTACAGGATCATCTGGTACTTTCCAACCAACAACCAGTTATCGTCATGAAACGCTACACCTACAATGAGCAAGCCCAGGTCATTGAATATATTGAAACATACAAGCGGTTAGAGTCATTTTATATCGAAATCAGAACGCCAGATAAGGGGCCAGGATGAATCAACTTCTATTAATATCTCACGGTGGTTTTGCCAGCGGTGCCAGACAAGCAACAGAACTCATTCTGGGACCGCAACCCAATCTTCATTTACTTGAACTAGACGGCCAAAAAGGCATTGATATTTTCAAAAGAGAACTTACCGAAAAAATATCAGAGTTAAGGTCCAGGCAAGAAAAATTAATTATCATCTCAGATTTAAAAAATGGCTCTCCCTACAATACAGCAATGGAGCTAATTGCGTTAAATAATTTATGGGATAACGTTACGCTACTTTCCGGTATGAATTTAAATTTAATACTAGAAATAGTCATGGTTCTTGACGCTCCTGTAAGCCAGCAGATGATAGGCGAGATTATGACAACAGCCTGTGCAGGCATTCATCATTTGCAACCTATGGCTTTAACCACAAATACTAATGATGGAGATGAATAAACATGGAGCATATAGCGGTTTGGCAGATAGTCTTACTCACTCTCTATTCAGGATTAGCGATATATGATGGCAATAATACAACCTTAGGTTTAGTTAAGCCCGGAATGGCCGGTTTTTTTGCCGGACTTATTATGGGAGATGTCACGACAGGATTAATAGTTGGCGGCACATTAAATCTTTTAGTATTAGGGGTAGGTAACTTTGGCGGCGCGTCAATTCCCGACTATATGACAGGAGCGGTGCTGGGTACAGCTTTCGCTATTATCAGCGGCCAGGGCGCGGCCTTCGGTGCAACGATTGGCGTCCCTATTGGGTTACTGATGGTTCAGCTGGATATTCTGGCCCGGTTCACCAACACCTTTATTCATCATAAAGCAGATGCGCTCATCGAAACGGGCCAGGTTAAGGCCGCAGCCAGGCTGAATCTACTTGGGCAGGTGCCTATTTCGCTTTCGCGCATGGTACCTGTTCTCCTGGCGTTAATTCTCGGAGCCACCTTCGTTAACGAGGTAGTGACCTGGATCCCGGACTCCATTATGAACGGACTGAAAGTCGCTGGCGGCGTGCTGCCTGCATTGGGTATCGCTATCCTTCTGCGCTATTTACCCATTAAAAAGAATATTACTTTCCTGATCCTGGGGTTCTTTCTCGCCGCGTATCTCAATATACCGGTACTCGGTGCGGCATTAATGGGTCTGGCTATCGCTATCTATATCTTTAATGCCGAAAAACAGGTGGCCCAACCGGCTGTCTCTTCCACAAATGGAGTAATGGGTGATGAATAAAGTCCTGAAACGCGTATTCTGGCGCTGGTTCCTGTTCGGTCAATCCGGATGGAACTACGAAAAAATGCAGGGTCTGGGTTACCTGTACAGCATCTACCCATTCCTGGAGAAGAAATATCAGCAGCCTACAGAGCTAAAAGAAGCAGCAAAAGTTCATAGCCAGTTTTTTAACACTAATAACACGATGGCGCCGGGAATACTGGGGGTCAATATCGCCCTGGAAGAAAAAACCGGTCTGACGGGAAAAGATGCCGTTACAGGGATTAAGACCGGACTGATGGGGCCACTGGCGGGGATTGGCGATACTCTGTTCTTCGTTATTCCTACCACCATCATCGGCTCGGTCGCCTCCTACCTTGCTTTACAGGGCAATCCGGTAGGATTAGTGCTCTGGCTGCTATTTGCGGTAGTCCGCATGCTGTTCATGCGCTTTAGTATCAATAAAGGCTATCAGGAGGGCGTTAACCTGCTGGGATCGCTGACCAACAGCCTTAATAAAATTACGCGGGCTGCCAATATTCTTGGCCTCACCGTTATAGGCGCGCTGATTCCTTCGGTGGTAAAAGCCAAACTTAACTTTGAATTCAGCTACGGTGAGGTATCACTAAAACTGCAGTCAATTGCCGATCAAATCATGCCCGGGCTGATTCCATTACTGGTAGTGGCATTAACCTACTGGTTATTGGGTTTAAAAAAGATGAATTCTACCCGGGTTATTTTCATCCTGATTGCTCTCGGCATAGTTGGCTATAACCTGAATATTCTCGGCTAAATAAATATCATTTTCTCAGGAAATAATAATGAAAGGTATCGTACATATTCGTGTCGACGATCGCTTAATCCATGGTCAGGTCGCCACCCGTTGGGTCAGCCACTTTAATGCTAATCGCATCATGGTTATTGACGATGCGGTCGCGGCAAATGAGGTTGAGAAAATGCTGCTGCGCAGCGCGGCTCCGGAAGGCTGCAATACTTCAATCCTGACGGTTGAAAAAGCCAGCGCCAATATTCTTGCCGGAAATTACGCCGGTCAGCGCGTTCTTATTCTGCTGAAAACCCCGGAAATTGCCCTGCAGATGGTTAACAGCGGCATCGGGCTAACTCAATTGAATATCGGCAATATGTCAAACAAAGAAGGGCGTAGCCAGATCAAACGCTCGGTAAGCGTCAGCGACGCTGAAATCCAGGCGATCAACGCCCTGCTGGCTAAAGGAGTTTCAGTCACCGCGCAAATGACACCAGAAGAACCAGACGTCGCCATCACCACTTTTTTAAAAGATAAAGGATAAGGAATGTCTCCAAATCAGCAGCAGTATTATCAGCATGTGATAGCCACTCTGGATCGCGTCACGCTAACCCAGGGCGATACAATAGAACAGGCCGCAACGCTCTTTGCCGAATGCGTAAAGGCTAACGGCGTTATCCATGGATTTGGTTCAGGACACTCATTTGCCGCAGCGGTTGAGCTTGCCGGAAGAGCCGGCGGGCTGGTGAACACCAAAGCCATTGACCAGTTCTACGGCCCTACGGGCTGGTTCGACTCGCTCACAGGCATTGGCGATATCTTTGCCGGACTTCTCGATCTGCGCGAGGCTGACTGCTTTGTCATGATATCCAACTCCGGCACCAGACCTTTGCATACGGAACTGGCGCGGCAAATAAAGCAGCAGGGGCTGAAACTGATCGTCATCACTCGTCACGATCCCGCCTCGACAAAAGGCGTTGAAAGCATTCGTGATTACGCCGATGTGGTGGTGGATAACGGCTGCCCTGCCGGTGACTGCACGCTAAATCTTGATAGCGGCCGCATAATGACCGGCCCGGTCTCCTCATTATCGGCAGCCTTCATCATCAACAACATCGTTTTACGCTGTATCGAAATCTTGCTGGAACAGGGTATCGAGCCGCCGGTCATGCGCAGCATCAATCTGCCCGGAGGCAAAGAATATAATGAAGCTCTCATGAAACAGTACAAAGAACGTGTTTTTACGCTCTAGGGAAGGCCATGAAAGAAAATCCGTTATTGACCAGCCTCTCGCTCCCCTTCCCTGCACTGACCCGTGCGCAGTGCCGGGATGAGCTGAGCGCGATAGGCAGAAAACTCCTACGAAACGCCGAGCGCTATGGAGATATGTTTCCCTCTGCCTGCACCACGGAGAATCGCTATGCGCTGAAAGAAAATAACGACTGGACCAATGGTTTCTGGACCGGAATGCAGGCAATTGCCTGGGAGTTCAGCGGTGAAGCGGCGTACCTCGATACGGTAAAACGCAATGTCGCCAGCTTCCGGGCTCGTTTAGACGCACACCATGTACTCGATCATCATGATATCGGTTTCCTCTACAGTTTATCGGCGGTGGCGTACTGGAAGCTAACGGACGATAGCGCGGTGAAATCACTGATTCTGGCGGCAGCCGATGTTCTTATCCGGCGGTTTCATACCGATGCCGGCTTTATTCAAGCCTGGGGGAAATTATCGGATCCGGAAGAGTATCGCCTGATCATCGATTCGCTCATTAACCTTCCACTGCTACACGTGGCGGCAAATATTAGCGGCGAACATCATTACCGGGAGGTTGCGGAACGCCACTACCAGAATGTCATCGACAATATTTTCCGCGAAGATGGCTCTACTTTTCACACATTCTATTTTGATCCGGCCAGCGGAGAACCAGCATATGGCAAAACATTCCAGGGCTTCAGCGACCAATCCTGCTGGGCTCGTGGACAGGCCTGGGCCATTCTCGGGATCCCGCTTAACTGGTCAGCCAGCGGAAAAATTCAGCATCTGGAACGTTGGTTGCAGGCCTGCAGTTATTTTTTCCGCCATCTCCCTGCCGATGGTGTCCCGGCCTGGGATCTTGCCCTTAACGACATCGACGGTACGCCTAAAGACAGCTCGGCGTTAGCCATTGCTATCTGCGGCCTGCTGGAAGCACATAAACATCTTCCCGACGAACATTACGATCGGATAGCCAGTCAGCTTCTACAGACCTTGATGGTGCAGGCTTCGGCCAAAGACGACGATGCTTGTGACGGGCTGCTGAAGCACGGGGTCTATGCCTGGGCTTTAGGAAAAGGTATCGATGAATGTAATCTCTGGGGCGATTATTTCTATATGGAAGCCCTGTACCGACTCTATCAACCACAATGGTCAGGATACTGGATATGACAATCACTCAACAATACTTAAAGATTGTTCAGGAAAAGCTTAACGACATCACTCAGCAACAAAATAATAAAATCATTACCGCCGCAAGCGAAATGGCACAAAGAATCGCCAACGGCGGCATTATTTATATTTTTGGCTGTGGCCATTCGCATATTTTTTCTGAGGATCTATTTTATCGCGCTGGCGGAATTGCTCCGGTCAGGCCTATATTCATTGAACCCTTAATGCTTCATCAAGGTGCCGCCGCCTCATCGCATTATGAAAAGCAGAATGATTATATTAACCGTCATCTTGATAAATATAATCTTACCGAGCACGACTGCTTAATTGTGATTTCCACATCGGGTATTAACCCTGCGCCAATAGATGCGGCGCTGTGGGGGAAACGCCACGGCGCTTTCACCCTGGCGTTGACCAGTTTTATATACGCAGAAACCCAGCGCTCAAAGCACAAGGAGGGCCGCTATCTCAAAGAGTGCGCGGATATAGCGATTGATAACCAAGTGCCGATAGGCGACGCAGTGCTCTCGCTTCCAGGCCAGCAGGCTCCCTTCGCGCCGGTATCATCAATGACTGGAATATTTATTCTTCACGCTCTGTTCGCCGAAATCATCAGCAACCTGAGCCAGCATAATCAGCCGCTACCGATATTTCTGAGCGGTAATATTGAGAACTCGGCCCAACATAACCAACTTCTCTTAGAAAAATACGGAGATAAAATCCCTGAACTCGTTAATAACTTAAATTAAAAACAAATTATCTGTCCCTACCATAAATATTTTATAAGGTAAAAATGATGAGCACCATAAAACTCAGAGCCTCTCTGTGCGCTCCGCTTTTATTTTTTATTTCCTCTGCTGCCTTTTCCGCTGAAGAGATGGATTATGAACCTCCCTCTTTATTTGAGAAAGCGTTTTATGACGAAGGTAAATTAGATCTTAATACATCTTTATATATCCGTCATCGCGCGGTTAAAGATCCTACTACTGGAAAATATGGACTGGGTCCCGCGGGGATCCAAAACCAGACCGGTAATATTGCGCTTAGCTATATCTCGGGCTATTACAAGGACGTTATTGGATTCGATTTCTGGGGCAATGCCAATATCAAACTAGGGCATACTGTCGGCCAGTCGGAGATCCTTTATTATGACTACCAATGCGGTCAGGCAGGGAAGTTCAGCCCATGTGAGAAATCCTATATGGCCGTGTCGGTTGCCGCGCTGAAGCTAAAGCTGGGTGAAGAGAACGCTAATTTTAAGCTTGCCGCAGGCTATACGCCGATTAACTCCGGGACGATTAAAAGCAGCTGGGGCCTGAATCCCCATGCCTTCCGCGGTTTTGACGGCGCGTTAACTATTGATGATCTCAAACTCACCTACGCGTGGGCGGATCGTTTTAAAAACGACTGGAGCCGCGACTTTAAACCGATGACAACCTCATGGCATCAAAATAACGCCGCCGGACTCGATAACAACGGCGGGACAATGAAAGCCGGCAAAATTATCGATTACATTCACACCGCTGGCGCAATTTACAACTTTGGCAATACGGTGCTGGACCTTGGCTATGGCGAAGGCAAAGATTATCGCCGCAACTGGCAGGCTCAGGTTGAACGCAACGATACCTTATCGAATGACTTTTCCCTGCGCAGCAAGCTGTTTTACCAGGGCGCACGCTACAACGAGAAGCTTTCAGGCATCAGCGATCCTGCCACCGAATATTACGTCGGTATCGGCTTCAATCTGAGCCATCACAATACGGTGTGGTCGCTGGGTTACAGCCAGAACTATGCTCCCAATACCGGCGATTACAACTTTCGCTTAACGCCGTGGGCAAATTCAGACAAACGAGACTATCAGCCCACGCTGTCACAGCTTGAGGATTTCAACGTCTCGGGCGCCCGGGCCGTAAGACTGGGGGTAAGCTATAATTTTGCCGACTTCCAGCTACCAGAATTAACGCTGGCAAGCGCCGTCACCTATGGCTGGCACGTTGTCACGGATGTCAGCAAAACCCGGGGCGAACGTCAGTATGATGGAAAGATGACGTCGATGGATTTTTCAGCCCGCTATCTGGTCGCGGATGGTCCGGCAAAAGGCTTATCGTTTACCCTTCTGCCCGCCCTGCTGCGCACGACTGACAGCAACTATAAAACCGACCGTAACGATGTGAAGTTTATCGTCGGTTACAGCATGAATGTTTTCTGATGCCATCGCTCCCGGCCCGGGCCGGGAGCAAATCCGCCTGGATATACAGGGACAAATTGTTTATAACGTTGCCTCCTGATGCCCAACACTGACAGGATTTACGGTGGAAATTTTCTCAAAGCGCTGCATCATACGGCCGTTCAACACCGATGAAATTGAGCCGTTCATGGCTTATCGCAATGATGCCGAATGGATGCAATATCAGGGCTTTAAAAACCTGACAAAGGAAGCTTATGCAGAGGCGTTGCTGGGAAACCTTTCACTGGCAACGGGTATGCAGCTGGCGATATTCGATACCATCAAAAGAACCTTAATTGGCGATATCTATTTAAAACAGGACAACGAAGCCCTCTGGCTTGGCTACACCGTTAGTCCGCGACATGCCGGAAAGGGATATGCTTTTGAGGTCGCTACGGCGGTGATTGAGTGGAGCAAAAAACAGGGATTTTCAGCGCTAAAAGCCGGGGTTGCTGCAGAGAATCTTCGCTCAATAAACTTACTGCACAAACTCGGTTTTTCCTGTTCCTGCACGGAAGAGGATGAACTGGTTTTTGTTCTGCGTTTACGCTCAGCTGATTGACCCTCTCGCATTCCGCACACTATCTTTCCACACCTCGCTTCTGATGAAGCGCCTCTGTACTACCCGCTGTTATCCCATTCACCGCGCGGGAGGTTACATGTTACTTTCCGCATCATTGGTTTTTAAAACAACAAGATAAATAAGATAAATAGCCTCACATCTCTTGCTCATGCTGTTTTATGCCTGTGACGCACCCTGTGCACGGTTCTGTAAAAGAGATAACCATGAAACGAGCCGTGAACGCCCTATAAAACTGAGGCAAGCAGCGGCAAAAGTCAGGCAGTAACCCGCCCGACTTTACTATTCATCCCGACCGATTGTTCAGGGGCTCAGCTCGAAGGTAATTGAGATTAATGCGTCGGGATTAATGTCAGCCGGAGTGGTGCTGTATAATGAGCCAGCCTGGCCATATAGGGTAATTTTTCCGCCTTTAAAACCTGATGATAAGACCTTTTCCATTAAAGGATCGAGCTGCTTGTCGTACACCATCTTTGAATTCATGGTGTTCAGTATCGGCGTACCATCGAGCTTTTTCTCCAGTATATTCATGGATAAAGACTCATTCGGCTTGTAAGGTTCCTTCCCTTTTTTATCAATAACAAAATAAACGCCGTTAGGCATTATTTCGTATTTTTTATTTTTGATTTTAGCCATGATTCTTTTTTCGATATCAACGTACTTTGACGACAACTGGTCATTAAGCGTGTTGACGATGCTTTCTATTTCATCCTCTTTAATTTGCAGCTTTTTATTGTAAGCATCGTTAAACCCGGAAACCAACGCCGAGGGAGTCAGCTTGATATCATTGTCGGCCATTTTATTTACATCGGATAGTGCCTGAGTCAGATAGAATACCCCAAGCGCATAAGCATTTTTATTGCTTTTATCCGCAAGATTTAAATCACTTTTCTTTATAGTCAGGCTATCAAGAGTAGACTGCAATTTTTTATTTTTATCGTTTAAATCAAGCACAGAAGCAGCATATTTTTTCTGTGCCGTCTCAGCAGCCGCGGTTAGCTCACCGTTCTTTTTGGTCAGCGTATCGATAATCTTTTTCTGCTCAGTTTCGTTTTGTGTATTTTTCGTTTTTAGCGCAGCAATCTCCGCCGACAGCGTGCGGGTGGTCTCATCCAGCTTTTTCTGCGCCGAGGCGGCGACGGCGGTCAGCTCGGCGTTCTTCTTCGTCAGCGCATCAAGGGCGGTTTTCTGCTTACTCTCCCCCTGAGTGTTCTGCGCTTTCAGCGCAGCAATCTCCGCCGACAGCGTGCGGGTGGTCTCATCCAGCTTTTTCTGCGCCGAGGCGGCGACGGCGGTCAGCTCGGCGTTCTTCTTCGTCAGCGCATCAAGGGCGGTTTTCTGCTTACCCTCATCCTGAGTGCTCTGCGCTTTCAGCGCGGCAATCTCCGCCGACAGCGTGCGGGTGGTCTCATCCAGCTTTTTCTGCGCCGATGCAGCGGCGGCGGTCAGCTCAGCGTTCTTCTTCGTCAGCGCATCAAGGGCGCTTTTCTGCTTACCCTCCCCCTGAGTGCTCTGCGCTTTCAGCGCGGCAATCTCCGCCGACAGCGTGCGGGTGGTCTCATCCAGCTTTTTCTGCGCCGAAGCGGCGGCGGCGGTCAGCTCAGCATTTTTCTTCGTCAGCGCATCAAGGGCGGTTTTCTGCTTACCCTCCCCCTGAGTGCTCTGCGCTTTCAGCGCGGCAATCTCAGCCGACAGCGTGCGGGTGGTCTCATCCAGCTTTTTCTGCGCCGATGCAGCGATAGCGGTCAGTTCAATATTCTTTTTCGCCAGCGCATCCAGCACGGTTTTCTGCTTGCTGTCGCTCTGGATATTCTGCGCTTTCAGCGCGGCAATCTCCGCCGACAGCGCGCGGGTGGTCTCATCCATCTTTTTCTGTGCGGCTTCGGCGGCGGCGGCCAGTTCAGCATTCTTCTTCGTCAGCGCGCTAACGACGCCAGGATCGCCGCTGTCCGTCTGTCCGCTCTGCGCCTTCAGTTCGGCAATCTGCGTCGAGAGCTCACGCGTCGTTTGTTCCAGCTTTTTTTCTGCCGCTTTGACCGCAGCGCTTAGTTCCGCATTCTGTTTACGAAGCGTTCCGACCGTACTTTCAGCCTTGTTACTCTGAGTGGCTCTCTTTCTGACAACATCTTGCTTTGGCGGTGTTTTTTTACCGCCGCTATCTCTTCCTTGATTAGCCGTCGTTGCTGCCTCAGCGCTGGCTTCTGCTTCCGGCAGATTTTTTATCTCAAGTTTCGATATATTATCGAGGAAGTCACCCTCGGCAGAGTGAGCAGGGAACATAATAACAAGGGTAGAGAGAGCAAATACAATCGCAAGACCTCTAAGATCGTATATATTCAGTTTCCCCTTCTTGTATCTCATCTGGCAATCCCATCCTTGAGATCGGCTTTTCTCGCCCGAATTTCGAACTCTTTAATTAATTTCTGAGAAATAACATTGCACTTATAGTTTATCTTATATTCAAAAAGCGGAGTAATCGTTGACTTTACGCTTGATGACGTTTGACCTGAAACAGAAGCATAAAACTTAGCATCATTGATTAAGCCATACAGTTCAGTTGAATCCTGCTGAAACTTTTTGTCGAGCTTAACTAAAGCATCAGCATCCTGGATACACTGCTGTAAAGCTGGTATCTGCGCTGGCTGCTCTTTTTCAGCAACATCCTTTTTTATTAGTACACTGTCTATTTTTTTATTATTAGCACATCCCTGCATTAGACCCACAGAAATGCAAACCAACGCCAATAAGCTATTTCTTATCATTTTCCCATCCGCTAGAAAAAAATTTCAAAAATATATTCGCCGATTCCAGCAGAAAAAAATTTAACAAACAACGTTGTGAGTTTGATTTAGCATCAATTCGGAAAAAACACACGAAATGGTCGTTTTTTAACCAATTAAAGAATGGGAATTATCCTGGTAACAGGCGACATTCTTATCTAATTTTGTCTTAACCGCATATTATTATGTGGCGGATTATCAATTTATATCTGCTATTGGATAGTCGCAGTCGAAATCAGAGTCGGTAGAAAAATTACGCTCTGGAGAGAGACCTCTGCCCGACTCAGACTGCGCTGCCCGCTAATGCGGCGCAGCGCAGACACCGCCTGATAAATTAGCCCCGGCGTGCAGCCCGTCCGCCGATCGGTAAAACCGCCAGCGCAACCACAACCGGCACCAGCGATCCCCACAGTACGGCATTCCAGCCGAAAAGGTTCATTAATGCGCCGGAGGAAAATGAACCAATCATCATGACGCCAAAAACAATAAAATCGTTCAGCGATTGCACCTGGGTTTTCTCTTCCGGTCGATGGAAGTCCATAATCTGCGCCGACGCGCCGGTAAAGCCAAAGTTCCAGCCTAAACCCAGCAGGATCAGCGACAACCAGTAGTGCATCACCTCGACGCCGGCCAGACCAACCATCACCGACAGCACCAGCAAAAACAACCCGGCCGCGTTAATACGCCGGGCTCCGAAACGCTGAATTAACCTGCCGGTAAAAAATCCGGGACCATACATGGCGATCACGTGCCACTGAATACCGAGGCTAGACGCCTGCTGCGAGATCCCGTGCATATGCATGGAAAGCGGCGCGGCGGTCATCAGGAAGTTCATCACCATGTAGGAGATTGCGCCGCTAAATACCGTCCGGGAAAAACCCGGCTGGCGAACGATTTCGCCCAGCGGACGGCCGCTGTACTTCGCCTGCGCCACCGGCTCAGCGGTTTTCACCCCCAGCAGTACCAGCGCCGATACCGCTGCCACCACTCCCTGAGCGATAAAGGTCATCGCGAAAGTATGCGGCGGCCACAGATTCATAGTCCCGATCACCAGCATCGGGCCGATGACCCCGGCAGCCACGCCGCCGCCCATTACCAGAGAAAGCGCCCGCGCCCGGCGATCGATGCTGACGCCATCGGTGGCGGCGAAGCGAAATGAGACCGCCACCGCCGCATAAGCGCCACCGCAAAAGGCCGCGACACAGAACAGCCAGAACGAGCTGATAACGACCGCCAGCGCCGCCAGGAGTCCCGTCAACATACCGGCGCCGGTACCGGTCATAAATACCGTTTTCCGTCCGCGCCTTCTGGCCATCGCGCCAAATGGTAGAATACAGGCGGCCATGCCCAGCACAAAAATAGTGAGGGGCAGCGTTGCCAGCGTCGGAGAAGGCGCGATGGCGTTGCCAACAAGCGCCCCGGTGGTGTAAAACACCACCGCGTTTGCACCTGCCAGCGCCTGTGCCGTAGCCAGACGAACAATATTTTGGTTTTGCTGCCTGACGGGCAACGTTATCTCAGCGCTCATGGATTCCCTTATCCTGAATTTATTTTCGTTATGCCAACATCCTGGACGACATAATGAACGTTATCAGGCATTCAGACCAGCCGTCTGGCGCCAGAACTATTCGCTGGCGCTCTGCCTGCAGGAAAGGGAGTAATGGTTCTGCCTGCTGTGCCGGGAAGGTCCTGGGCGTCAGGCTTTGACCTGGTTATGGATCCGCCACTTCTGCTGGAGCACATTTTTGTCCTGGCTTTCCAGCCACTGATTAACTTTCTCCAGCAGCTGCGGGTTATCTTTATTCATCATATAGACCTTGAAACTGGCGGTGCCCGGAAACGGCGTCTCGTTTGCCACGCAAAATATGCCCGGTTCATTGCTCTGGTAATAAACGCCTTCAATCAGGTCGGTCACCATCATATCCGCCGTTTTCTGCCGCAGCGCTTCAAGGTTATCGATATTATTTTTTACCCGAATGATTTGCGCGTGCTTGATGTGTTCATCGACAAAGCTTTGATTGGTGCCGCCCGGATTCACAACCACTTTCACATTCGGCCGATCGATTTTTTCCAGGCTGCCAAGAGCCGGTGCCGCCGCGCAGTTAGCCAGGGCAATCTTGCCATTCGGCACCACCGGCTGGCTTAACGCGAACTCTTTCGCTCGCGCCGCGGTTTCCGTCACTCCGCCCATGGCGATATCAAACTTATCAGCCTTCAGATCGGCGGAAAGCGTAGGCCAGCTGGTCAGCACGAAGCTCACCTTCAGACCGAGCCGCTTGCCAAGATCTTTCGCCATATCAACATCGTAGCCCAGCAGCTCTCCGGCTTTATTATGAAACGCCAGCGGCGCGTAGTCTCCCGGCACGCCGACTTTGAGCTCGCCGCTTTGCTGAATGCTGTTCATGTCGCGTGCCTGGGTGCCAAAAGCGGCGACGGCGATGACCAAAGCAATGCCTGACTTCAACTTCATTTTCTTATCCTTGTCCAGATCTGAACCGTTTGTGATTAAACCACGCCGCGCAGCGGGTGATGTTTATTAGCCATAAAATCTTTAATCATGGATGCCGTCAATACCGGCGGCGAGAAAGGCTGTATTGTCCCTTCAGCAATGCGCGCAGCGAACAGTTCACAAAAGCGCTCAACCTGATTAACCGGAAACCCGGCGATATCCTGAGCGGAATAACGCCACCAGCGTAGCGCCAGCAGTTGTTCGATAATCTCGTCGCTAAAGCGTCCGCGAATAACTTTCGCGGGATTACCGCCAACGATGGTATACGGCGCAACGTCCTTCACCACCAGCGAGTTGGCCGCAATCACGGCGCCGTCACCGAGGGTGATGCCCTGCGCCAGGGTAACATTCTGACCAATCCAGACATCGTTACCGATAGTTATCGGACGAGGAGTTTTCTCAAAAGGGTAAAACTGGTTGGGCCTACCGCTATCGGCGGCCAGAGTGGCCATCATGCCGGAGTGATGCGCATAAAATACCGGGCTGGCGCTGGCCCATTCCAGAGGGTGCCGATCGCCTAACACCTGTAGCCTGTCGGCAATAGAGGTATAGCGCCCCACCCGAACGAGCGCCGGAAGCAACGTTCGCGTATAGCTAAACGCTCCCATTGAGGCCAGCCGTTCGCCGCAGCGCCCCCAGTAGGTTGTATATGCCTCGGTGGCTAAATTTTCCGGCACCTCAATCAGCAGATCGTCACGATAAAAAGCGTGGGCGCAGACCAGCTTTTGTCCGCCGACAAAAACGCGCTGCGCCTGTAATACAGGCTTAAGCTCACCAAAGGCGATTTTCATTTTCGATTTTCCCGCATAAAAGTATTTCAGGTCAGCCGCTTAATCTCTCGATCATTGATAGCGTACCGATCCGCTCATCGTGCAAAAAATCGCAATGACATCTCTTTTTTGTGAGCCACAGCGCGAAAGCGATAGCCTGCGTCTCGCCAGTTGGCGTCAGTTATATTCCAGCGCAAAAGTCACCATGCTATTGGCGGTGCCGGCGGTTACCGCCTCATCGGTCTGCACGTACTGGGCATTAAAGTTGATATTTTCTGCGCTGCCGGCATGGCTGGCGTTAATTCGTTTTAGTACCGGCAAGTTGCTGGCCTCATTGATTTTAACGCTGGTGCCGGCAGCGGGTGCCGGGGCGCTGTTATTGCCGTAAGTGAGCCGGACGCCTACCCCGCTGGCAGAGGCGTTTTCTTTGCTCAGCGCCAGGGTATCAGTGGTCCCGGTTTGCGTCGTCACGCCAAAAAAACCGATGCGGATATCGGTCGGCGTTGAACAAAAGACCGGGATAGAAAAGCTTCGCGCGCTGCCGCCGACGGTGTTTTTGCCTTTGAATTCCGCCTTATTGACCGTCCCGAGGTTTACGTGAATGTTTGCGCTCGAAACCTGACAGCTGCCGCTGCTGCCAATATCGACGTTCAGCGCGGCCATATCGAGAGTGACCGGCGGGCTGGCGACATAATCGGCGCCGCTGCCGGCCCGCTGCTGAATAGTGAGCTCACCAATCTGCGGCTGCGCCGGGACATTAGCGTGGTTGCCGCTGACCAGGGTAACCTCTCCGGTCTTATAAAACGTCACCAGCACTTTCACCGCAATCTGCTGCTGCGCCAGCAGAGCGGCAATCTCATTGCTATCGCACACCGTCACCGACTCCGCGCCCCCGGCAGCATGATTACCGTCAATTGCGCGAACAGGTCCGCCGTTGCACTGGAAGCCCAGCGAGTAGCCTATACCGTCCAGCGCCGAGGGAAACACGTGCTGACCGTTAATCGACAGCGCCGATGATGCAGTTTTAAGCTGCCGATACACCAGGCGCTTAGCTACTGCTTTCGGTAGCTGAAGGTCACAGGAGAAACGAATCCCGCTACCGTTATCCGCCATCATGCTGGTCATCTGCGAATTCAGCGGTAGCGTAGGCAGGTACTTGATATTCTGGACGTTAACGGTCATCTGGCCGATATCTCCTTTGCAGGTTTCCGCCCGGCCGCCGTGGCTATACATTCCCGCCATCAGCAGTAATAAAAACGATATTATGCGCAAAATCACCTCAGTTCAGAGCTACTGACAAAGGCCAGAAACGGTTTTTACCGGACTCTGCCCCTGCTGTACGGTATCGGTAAGCTGGAAATGCAGCGCGCATCTCCGTGAGATATTGTCAGCGTTCCAGGTAACATCAAGCGTTCCCTGCTGCGGAATGCCGCTCAGATACACCTGTCCGCTATCGGCCACCATGCCACCGGGAGCCGTCCCCTCGTCATCCTCAGCCTTACGCAAGCGGACGCGGGCGCCAAACGGCAGGGGACCACGGCTATCGCTCAGGGTAAACAGCACGCGATTACCGATATGGGTCTGATAAGTGGCCTGTACCACCGCTCCGCCGCCGGGGATCACCGTCTGTCCTTCCAGTTCAACATCGGTATCATCGGCCAGCGATTCGGTATCCAGCGTAATGGTGTTTTTGCGATAGGCCGTCAGCGAGGGCACCACTGCATACCCCCGCCAGTCGGTGTGCACGTTGCTACCGTTCTGAATCGCCACATCGGCGGCTCCCGGCGCACGTACGATGGCAAAACTTTCGCCGACGGTTTGCCCCAGCGTCACGCCATGGCGATGGGCGACGATAGAACCCGATGCTCCCCAGGTAAGCTGGTGGCTGGCGCTATCGCGACGATAGCTGAGCTGCGCGGTTCCGTAGCCGCCGTGGTAATCCAGCGATGCGCTGCTGTTGCTGCCCTGGCCGCCGTTAGCGTAGCCCTGCTGAAGGGAATAATAGAGATTTGGATTACGCGGGATCGAACCATACAGCGATGCCTGCTGCGAGGTGCGCCCGTTATTATCGGAGGTCGTGCTATAGCTAATCGCGCTCCCGGCAAGCGGACCGCCAAGCGGAATACTGAGGTTGAAGGAGCACGAACGATCGGCTTTTTGCCGATCGGAGGACCGGGTGTAGTAATACCCCACGCCCCACGAAACGCCTCGCCAGGCGCTGTAAAGTCCGAGGTGCAGCGTCTCGTCGCGGTTTTGTCGGTGCCAGTACTCCTGCGACCAAGCGGAAATCGCCAGGCTACTCACACCGCCAAACGCCTGCGATACGGAGACCTCCTCACGGCTGCGCTTGTTCTCAACCAGCCCGCTGGGGCTCTCAAGCGCATTCGCCTCGCTAAAGTCATAATAACCGCCAGAGGAGTAGCGATAGCTGGCGAGGCTAAAGGAAGTGCCGGTACCGGCAAAATCCTTCTGGTACTGTACGCGCAGCGAGTGCCCCGCCGAGCGTTTTCCTGAAGGCATCGTAGTGTTAGCCCAGGTCACATCGCCACCGAGCGAACCCAGTTCGCCAAAACCCCGCCCGACGCCCAGCGCCCAGGAGCGGTAATCATGCGCCAGCTGGCTACCGCCGTAGAGGGTTAACTCCGCCGGTAGCCCATAAAACAACGTCCCCTGCACAAACGTCGGCGACGGCGCCTGGCTCTGACCCGAATGGTAGCGTCCGGCGCTCAGGCTGAATTTCACTCGCCCTTCGCGCAGCATAAACGGCACGGCTGAAAAGGGCTGCGTAAAGGTCCGAACCGAGCCATCGCTCTCTTTAACCTCGACCCAAAGGTCGCCGCTTTGTGCCGTCGGATAGAGATCGTTAATCGCAAACGCCCCCGGCGAGACGAAAGTTTCATAGATAACATAGCCATGCTGGGAGATAGTCACCTTCGCATTACTGTGCGCCATCCCTCGAATCGTCGGAGCAAAACCGCGCTGGCTATCCGGCAGCATTTCATCATCGGACATCAGCTGCACGCCGCGAAACTGCACGCTGTCAAAAATTTCCCCGGTGGTAAAGGTATCGCCCATCCGCAGCAGGCTTTTGAGCGACTTCACATCGCGCTGTAGCCAGGTACTTTGCGAATTCCAGCGTCGGGTCCGGTCATATTCCATCGACGATACGTTGCGCAGACGCCAGGCTCCGAGGTTAACTCCGCTACGTAAATTCAGATAGCTGGAGCGGTTGTTGTCATCCGCCTGCCGGGTCTGCGATCCCGTCAGGTTATAGTTAACAAACGCCGCCGGGATGCCGTCATCCCAGCGCGCCGGATCAACGTACCCACGGCTTTGCACGTTCATTGCCGCCTGGGGAACACTTAAATTCAGACGCTGGGTGGCGAAATCAAAACGGCTGCTGGCATCGGGGATATAGCGCTCAATCCGGGTAAACGCCTCCCCCTCATGCAGCGTATTAAACGCCGGGAACGCGCTGACGTTAACGCCATATTCCGCCAGCTGCGCCGGGGTTAATTGCGGCTGCAGCGCGCCATTGCTGTCGACAAAAGTCACCTCAGCCTGGGCTATCTCCTGATTATTTACCCAAATACTGACTGGATATGTCCCAGGCTGCTGGCCGCCTGATTTGGCAAAATAGTGCAAATCAGCGGTCTTTTGCTGCGGATTGGCAAATTCTAATGCCGCTGGGTCAAAGTAATCATCCGCCTGCGCAATGCTGCTCTGGCAAAGCAGGAAAAGCGCCGTCGGTGCCGTCGCTGATAAAAAAATTCTGCCGGCGTGCGCAACGATCGCCGAATAACCGGAAGTGATACCAGAAGCGTTATTTTTCACAATATCCTGACCAGGCGAAGCAAAAATTACTGTTGCGCGTAATCCGTAATACCACCGAAATCATTAATAGCGCGCCATTTAACTACTCCGGAATGATTAATCGGCCACTCTTTATAGGTAAGAGGGCCAATCATACCGGGTTCAGGAATTTCCTTAGCGCCAACCGAAATAATAAAAAAAGAGACGAAGTAAGGCGTTGGATTTTGGGCAACCAGCTTTGAACCCTCAATTTTAAATTTCAGCTTGCGCCACGCCTCGGCAGGTTCACCAGCAAGGCCATCAGGACGATAGAAAATCTTAAACTTTGATTTAATATTGACCTGAAGCTTGTTCGCTTCATCTTTTTTGCTGGGAGCAATACTTTTTACATTGAGCCAAAAAACGGACTCACGATCCGCAGGCAGCGTTCCGCCGATATAATTAATACGCAATACGTTCTGCTGTTCGGGATCGAGTCGAAATAACGGCGGCGTAACGATAAACGGCACCCGACTTTTATCGTTTGGCCGATAATTCTCTACCCACGATTGCACCAGATACGGTGAATGGGTATCTGCGTTAGTCACCGATATTGCCGCTTCACGCTTCCCTTCCTGATAAATAACACGGGTCCCACCCGTGACAATACCGGCCTGTGCCGCAGCGGATAACGCTGACAGGGCTATCGCGGCGATTGTTCGTTTCATAATCACTACCGTCCGGGATTAATAAAGCGGGTAATATCATCCGGGATGGATGACCACGCGTTACTCAATATGCTGCCCGTATTTCAGCCGGATAAGAGCGGGTCCCCGGCCTACGGAACCATGAATTCAGCAGCTTTACCCGCTTTAAAGGGATTAGTTGTAAACCATATTGAAGTTGGCTGTACCGTTAGCTGAACCGGCGGAAACCGCGCTGGTCGAGACATAGTCAGCAAAGAATTCCAGATCGGCCGTCCCTGTAGCCGCTCCGCTCGCGCCGGCGGTAACGCTGTGGGCGTGTGATACAGCGCCGAGATCAACCGGCGTCGACTTGTCGTCTTCGTACAGTTTTATCGCCACCCCGCTCGCGGTACCGTTAATCGCCAGCAGGTCGCTATTGTTGGTATCGCGGGTACCGTCAAACAGTACCGAGACGGAGGTAACGGTGGACGGGCAATCTTTCACTTTGATGTGGAAGGAAGTTTTAGTCGTTTCAGAACCGGCTCCGGTAAAATAGCTGCTCGCCCATTTCCCCAGATCGACGCTTTGATTCGCGCTGGTGCTATCAACATTACAGGAGGAGTCGGTAATGGAGCCGGTAAACTCTACCTGGCCGCCCGTTCCCTGGGTTCCCGCACTGGAACCTGGATTGACGGTCATTGCCGAGCGCGCCGGTTGCGAAGGACTGGATAATACGGTACCGGACACCAGAGCACCGACAAGCATTGCCATAATACGAAATTGCGTCTTCATTATTAATCTCATCTCTAACTTATATTTTCTACAGATTGAGCACGGAGACTTTAAAAGCCGGGCAAATCTGCGTTTAGTTCCTCCCTGTTAATAATATTCGCGTTCCATCCGCAGGACATCAGGAGCAAAACCTGAGCTGCTTAATCAACTATTTAATAAACAGAATGTATGCCGCCGCACGGATGAACCATTTATTAAGTGAATAAATAAATACTATCTCGCTCAATTACAAACCGCAATATTTTGTTATGTTAATGAAATGATGTTTTATTTTACATATAAAAATGATATTAAATATACCCTGCAAGTTGTTAATTAATACCGCCTAAAATCACGACACAACAACATCAAAAAGCAACATTATGCAGTAAAATTTAACAATCACCATAAATTTCAAGCCAATTATTCGGCTATAATTTTGTGATCAACCCATTTATTTACGCAATATTAGGATTATTCTTAGATTAGCTTTCATATTATTTTCGTAACCCAATAAACAATAATCAGGCTAATGATTTTAAATAAACGGTACGGAGGCTATTTCAAACGGAAGCCGCGGATAATGGCAGGCGAATAACAATCATGATTTCCTGAAATAATAAACCCGCAATCTGTGATGACGATTGCGGGTTGTTTTCAGCATGAGTAGATAATGGCTGGCGCTCAGAACAGACCCAGCGGCGCGGTACCATAGCTCACCAGCAGGTTTTTCGTCTGCTGATAGGCGCTGAGCGCCATCTTATGCGTTTCGCGTCCCACGCCGGACTGTTTATAACCGCCAAATGCGGCGTGCGCAGGGTAGATATGATAGCAGTTGGTCCACACCCGACCGGCTTTAATGCCGCGCCCCATGCGATAGGCCAGATTGCTATCCCTCGTCCATACCCCTGCCCCCAGGCCAAATTGGGTCTGGTTCGCAATAGACAGCGCCTCTGCTTCATCTTTAAAAGTAGTGACGCCGATAACCGGGCCAAAGATCTCTTCCTGGAAGCTGCGCATATCGTTATGCCCCTCAATCAGCGTCGGCTGAATGTAGAAACCGTTATGCAGTTCCGCAGAGATGCTGGCGCGTTCGCCGCCGGTCAGGATTTTACCGCCTTCATCGCGCGCGATCCTGATATATGAAAGGATCTTATCGAACTGCTGGCGCGACGCCTGCGCGCCAATCATGGTGTCGGTATCAAAGGGATCGCCGCGGCGAATTTGCGCCACCTTGTCCATAACGCGCGCCATAAAAGGCTCATAAATAGATTCCTGAATCAGCGCGCGAGACGGGCAGGTACAGACCTCCCCCTGGTTAAAGAAGCCCAGAACCAGACCTTCAACCGCCTTTTCAATAAACTCTTCTTCGCCTTCCAGCACGTCGGCAAAGTAGATATTAGGGGATTTGCCGCCCAGCTCAACGGTACAAGGAATAATGTTTTCCGCCGCGCAGGCCATTATGTGGCGGCCAACCGGCGTGGAGCCGGTAAAGGCGATTTTAGCGATGCGTTTACTGGTGGCCAGCGCTTCGCCCGCCTCTTTACCAAAGCCCTGCACGACGTTCAGGACTCCCGCCGGGAACAGATCGCCGATAATCTCCAGCAGCAGCGTGATGCTAAGCGGCGTCTGCTCTGCCGGTTTCAGCACCACGCAGTTGCCTGCCGCCAGCGCCGGAGCCAGTTTCCAGGCTGCCATTAACAACGGGAAGTTCCACGGGATAATTTGACCGACTACGCCAAGAGGCTCATGGAAGTGATAGGCCACCGTCGTTTCATCAATCTCCGCCGTACTCCCCTCCTGCGCGCGCAGGCAGCCGGCGAAATAGCGGAAATGATCGACCGCCAGCGGCAGGTCAGCATTCAGGGTCTCACGGATCGGTTTGCCGTTATCCCAGCTCTCCGCTACCGCCAGATACTCAAGATTAGCCTCAATACGATCGGCCACCTGCAGCAGTATATTTGCCCGCTCCTGAACCGACGTTTTCCCCCAGCCGTCGGCGGCCCGATGCGCCGCATCGAGGGCGAAGTCGATATCTTTGGCATCGGAACGCGGAAACTGACCAATGTTGCTACCGTCGACCGGGGAGGTATTCATAAAGTATTCACCGCCGATCGGCTCGACAAATTTACCGTCAATAAAGTTACCGTAAGCTGACTTCAGTGAAACCAAAGCGCCCGGCGTGCCAGGATGTGCATAACGCATCGCGAATCTCCTTCATGTAGGGTTGAGGCGCAGCGGCGTATTAGTTTTGTCCGGCGGCTCGCTGCGTCTCCACTCCATTGCAGGGGTTATGCCACTTTTTTATTAATTAAAAAGACTATGATTTTCAAAAAATTAGATTATTTACCTATTTTCATAACGCGCAAAATTTCCCTTATGTGTCGCGAATCGCAACACATAAAAAACCTTATCGCTACAATATTGCAACACAAATAAGACGACGAGGTGTCCCGTGCCTGGAAATCCATTTGCCCTGTCGCCAGAGGTGGAAGCAAGCCCGCTGCTGAGCGACTCCTGGTGCCGCAGTCGGCGCTATGGACTCGACCCCGCCACGCATGACTTCCCTCGCCTGCGCGCCAGCGAACTGGCAGACAGGCTCGCCAGCCATAGCCGTCTGCAAAAGCTGGCTCAGCCGGTGGTCAATGAACTATCCGGCAAAGTAAATGAACTACAATCCGTCGTGGTTCTCTCCGACGCCAGCGGCCTGGTGCTGCAAACCTTCGGTAATTCGCACGCCATGAAGCGTGCACAGCGCCTGGCTTTAGCACCGGGCAACCTGTGGAGCGAAAGCGGGCGCGGGACTAACGCCATTGGCACCGCGCTGGCGATTAACGATAGCTGCGAAATCAATGGCCGCCAGCATTTCCTGACCAGCAACCAGAGCCTTTATTGCGCCGCCGTGCCGTTGCAAAGTCCCGATGGCAAAATAGCCGGAGTACTGGATATCTCCGGCCCGGCCCAGTTTCCGCACGCCCGCACGCTGGCGTGGGTAAAAGGCGCCGCCAGGCAGATAGAGTATCTGTGGGTTAAACAAAGTCTCCATCCGCAGCAGTGGCTGATGAGCCTGCATTCTCAACCGGAAAAGCTCGACGGCGTGGACGAACTGTTGCTGATCTTCAGCGATAATATCCTGATGGCGGCTAACCGGCTGGCAATGCGCGAACTCTCTCTCAACGCCAGCCTGTTCGGCCAAATCACGTTCCAGCAGCTTTTTCCGCAGCTGCAGCAAACCGCCGTCAGCGTGCCGCTGCCGCTCGCCGTCGGACAGCAGAAATACTATTACCTGCTACGCGCTCCCGCTACCGCCAGCGTGGCGATCGCTTCCCGTCCGAGCCTCGATTTGCCTTTCTCCAGCCAGCAGGAAGGGGAAAAGCTGCTGCGCCTGCTTAATGCCGGTATCGGGTTATGTATTGAAGGAGAGACCGGATGTGGCAAAGAGTATGTCAGCCGTCTGCTGCACCGGCACAGCCGCTGGAGCAGCGGTACATTTGTCGCCATCAACTGCGCCGCCATCCCGGAATCACTGATTGAATCAGAGCTGTTTGGCTACCAGCCCGGCGCGTTTACCGGCGCCAATAAAAACGGCTATATCGGTAAGATTCGCGAGGCCGACGGCGGCGTTCTGTTTCTTGATGAAATCGGCGATATGCCGTTAACGCTACAAACCCGTCTGCTGAGGATCTTACAGGAGAGAGAAGTCACCCCGCTTGGCGCCAGCCGAAGCTTGCCGGTTAACTTCGCGGTAATTTGCGCCACGCACCGCAACCTGGCGCAGAGGGTAGCCGAAGGCACCTTCCGTGAGGATCTGCTCTATCGCCTGCGTGAGTTTGCCCTGACGCTGCCGCCGCTGCGCGAGTGGCCTGGACTGCCCGCGTTTATCCAGCGATTATGGCGCGAACTGGGAGGAGAAAAGCGTCGCATCACGCTGGCTCCGGAAGTTGTGCAACACCTGGCGACTCAGCCCTGGCCGGGCAATGTTCGCCAGCTGCAAAGCCTGATGAGAGTTTTGCTGGCGCTCGCCGAAGAGGGCGAAACTCTGGGTATCGATGATTTGCCTCATGAATATCGAATCCCGGCTGTCGCCCATACGCCGTGCGGGCTTCAGCAGCACGATGCCCGGCTGATTGCCGATACTCTGGCAAACTATAACGGCAACATCAGCAAGGCCGCACGGGCTTTAGGCATCGCGCGCAGTACGCTGTACCGCCGTGCAGCACGCCGCGGAGACCATGGCGCATAGCATCTGCCTTCGCTCAGGGGGTAAAGCGCGGCGGTAGCCATGCGAACATACGTCTGCTCACGGCTTCACATAGCAATGTTAAGCGACGGCCAACGAGCAGCCAGACAAGCTTTGCGATGCAGACGCCCCAGGCGGAAACCAACACCGCCCCGACCATATCCAGCGGAAAGTGAACCCCAAGGAAGATTCGCGCCCAGGCCACCGGCAGCGCCGCCAGCAGCAGAAATATCCCCAACGCGCGCAGGCGCAGCGACAGTAATGCAAAAGCGGCGCTAAACATTACCGTGCCGTGGTCGCTCGGGAATGAATTATCCGCCGGATGATTTATCCAGGTATGGCCGAGAGGGATCATGAACGGACGCGGATGAAACCACAGCATGGCACAGGCAGCTCCCAACCCCAGCGCGGTCAGAATGCTCAGGGCACAAAACAGCGCCTGACGATGCCCCTGCCGCCCTCCTGAAAACCACAGCCAGAGCATAACAGCCGGAACCACAAAGATAATTCCGCTCGCCGAAAAACGAGCCAGCGCCAGGATGATTTCCGGGGTACCGGGCGATGCATTCAGCGCTAAAAAAGCGCTTTGATTTAACGTTTCCAGTGCGTTCATGGCGATAGCTCGCGGCAGTCATATTACCGTCATTATCGCTGAGCCGGCTTAAGTTACGCTTAACCCGGCGCTAAGAATCGTCCTGATTGCGGCCGGTTTAAGTCGTTGGATATATCTGCGCTGGAAGACGCGCCAACAGCTCATCTATTGCTACACGAATCTTCTGCGGGATCCATGGCGCCTCCGGCCAGACGGCGCTGATTGCGAAATTAACCCTCGCGCTATCCGGCAAGACGGGCATCAACAGTCCCTGAGCAATCTCTTGCGCCACCAGCCAATCAGGGATCCAGGCAATCCCCATATCGCTCATCGCCGCAGCGGCAATGGCGGCAAAATCATCCATCGCCAGCTGCGGCTGCGGTCGCACCAACAGGAGGCCGGTTTGCGGCTCGTTGAGCTGCCATCTCTGAACCTGACCGCCGCGCAAATAGCCGATAGTTCGATGCTCAGTCAGCTCTGCAACGGTTTGCGGGGCGGGATGCGTTTGCAGATAACGGGGCGACGCGCAGAGTACCATTCCATGCTCGCCCAGATGACGAGCCTTAAGGAAGCTCGAATCAGCTAAAGTACCGATGCGAACCGCCAGATCGAACCCCTCTTCAAATAAGTTAACCTGGCGATCGTTAAACGATAGCTCCAGCGTTAGCTGCGGATAACGCTGGCCCAAAGTAAACAGGATTGGCGCCACACAGCGCTGGCCAAAGAGAACCGGCAGACTGACCCGCAGCCGTCCTTTAACCTCAGTTTTTCCCCGATGAATTTCATCTTCCGCTTCACGAATACCGTCCAGCGCCTGTCGGCACTGCTGATAGAACAGCGCTCCCTCTTCGGTCAACGTCTGTTTACGCGTCGTTCGTTGAAACAGCGCAACGCCCAGCCGCTCCTCCAGCCGCCCGATAGTTTTGCCCACCGCTGAACGGGTGACGTGCAGCGTTTGCGCCGCTTTCGCGAAATTACCGCTCTCAACGACGGTGACAAACACCGGGATACCGCTCAGGTCATGGTTCATAAAATTGGTTCCATAAAGGCTACAATCCAGGAAAATAATGTCACTACTGGAGAAAAATAGACAGTGCTAATCTGTGCCAAACGAAGTTACCTGAGGCGCTATTTATGAGTCAGATATTAGTATTGAAATCCAGTATTAACGGCCCGGCATCGCTAACGAACCAACTCATTGACGAGTATATTTTATCGCGTCGGGAAACCGGTCATCAGGACACCCTTGTTGAACATGACCTGACAAAGATGGCGCTGCCAACGCTGAGCGGCGAGCTATTTGCCGCCCTGCGCGGCGCCACTGCTACCTGCCAGCAAACGCAGCGCTATGTCGCCTTATCCGATACCTTAATCGAAGAGTTAAAAGCCTGCGATGTGCTGGTCCTTGGCGCACCGATGTACAATCTTAATGTCCCGACAGACCTGAAAAAATGGTTTGATTTAGTGGCCCGCGCCCAGAAAACGTTTCGCTATACCGAAACCTGGCCTCAGGGGCTAGTCGAAGGCGTCCGCGCGGTGGTGATGAGTTCACGCGGCGGCATACACGAGGGACAAGCTACCGACGCCGTGACGCCATATCTCCGATCGGTCCTTGGCCTGATGGGCATCAGCGATGTCGAGTTTATCTACGCCGAGGGGCTGGATATTAAGCCGCACGGCCGCGATAAAGGAATTGCCCTTGCCAGACGCGGCATCGTGGATGCGGCAGTACGGAGCTGACGGCTGCGTTATCGAGAGATCTGGCGTAATCTTGTTTTTTATTTTAGAATTTACTAAATTTAGAAAAGACTAAAATAAATGAATACGCCAGAACAGCTACAGTCCAGCGCCGGTGAAGCCGCCGCGCTATTGAAAGCCATGAGCCATCCCAGCAGGTTATTGATCTTGTGCATGCTGTGCGATACGCCAGGCACCAGCGCCGGTGAACTGGCGCGGATAACCGGGCTGAGTCCCTCCGCTACCTCCCAGCATCTGACGCGAATGCGCGATGAGGGGCTGATCGGCTGCGAACGTCAGGCGCAGCGAATCCATTATTTCATCACCCAACCGGCGGTTCAGCAAATCGTGAGCACGCTGAAGTCGATCTATTGTCCTTAAGGAGCGTTTATGACTATCGCCACGCTTTCTCCTGCGGAAACCCAGGCACTCATCGAACGGGGCGCCCGGCTGGTCGATATCCGCGACGCCGATGAGTACGCCCGCGAACATATCCCCGGAGCGGAACTGGTGCCGCTGGAGACGCTAAATAACGCCGCCGCGCTACACGCCCGCCCTGAGGAGACCATTGTGTTTCACTGTCAGGCTGGCTCGCGTACTCAGAATAACGCCATCCGCCTGGCGAACGCCGCTGCACCGGCCCAGGCAAAGCTGCTGGCCGGAGGTATTCAGGCGTGGAAAGCGGCGGGTCTGCCGGTAAAAGAGGATAAATCTCAGCCGCTACCGCTCATGCGTCAGGTACAAATCGCCGCGGGCATTCTGATTTTGCTCGGTGTGGCTTTAGGTTACGCTTTTAGCAGCGGATTTTTCCTGCTGAGCGCGTTTGTTGGCGCCGGTTTAACCTTCGCCGGCGTCACCGGCTTTTGCGGTATGGCGCGCCTTTTAGCGCTGATGCCGTGGAATCGTCGCTAACCGCTACTTCTTTTGGTCAGCTGTTTACAATGCTTTTGCTAAGCTATGGTTATTATCAGCGATAAGTTTTTTCAGCCCATAGGAGAAGAAGTATGTTTTCAGTCGGTGACCTGGTACAACCGCTTGCAGGCGGGCCAAAACTCAAAGTCGTTGAAGTCCAGGACGGTCACATTATCGCCGTTCAGGCAAGTAACGAGCAGGGTGAGAAATATACGCTGAAGCCAGAGGAAGTGACGGCCTATAAAGAAGAGGGTGATTTCGGCGTGTGCTGATTAGGCCGAGAAAAAAACGGTGGGCTTGCCCACCGTTTTTATATTAGATCAAAAAGCTCTCAAGGGATTTCCCCTCGGCGACCGCTTTAGACAGCGGCTTCGGCATACGTCCCTGTCCGGTCCATGTTTTTTCTTCACCGGTATAATCGATAAAACGATATTTAGCCGGACGCGGCTGGCGCTTTTTACCGCCTTTAGGGGTGGAAGCAGTTTGACCGACTAATTGCTCAGGCGTAATACCGTCAGCCATCATTAATTCCAGCCAGGTGTTTATTTTTTCCTGATATTCCGCCCGCTGTGCCTGAGCAGCCTGCTCTTCAGCACGTTTTTCTTCAGTGACGGTCCTTAGCTTTGCCAGCATATCTTCAAGCACGTCAATGGAGAATTCACGGGACATTGCGCGGAGTGAACGGATATTATTAAGTTTATCTAATAGTAATGACATATAATTCAAAAAATTCCCAAATAGCAAATGAAACAAATGTTACGGCACTAGTTTAATAGATAAGATTATTTATTTCCAGTCTTTAAGCACTCCCGAATATATCAAAAAAAGATTCATAAAACATACAACTAATAAATCAATAAACACAACATTATCAGAAATGAATAAGCTCGTGCAGACCGAAAAATATTAATAACGCCCCTATCGTCAGTTATTGCCTGTATGCTCAGCAGGTTATCAGCACCTCCCGGTCAGAAAACCAAAACACGGCATATAAAGGCACGGAATAATAATGCGCTCAATATGAATAGCCACCCGGAGATAGAAATAGCATATTGCACTACATTTAAGCCATTTAATGCACAAAAAACTCCAAAAGTGACATCAGTCACATCAATACGCGATTCTGTAATGAAATCACGCTAGCATCGGCCGAAATGCGGCCGATTCCTGGAACAGGAATAAAAACATCCATTTGATATATAAAGAAAAAATTAGCAAAGGGAACAAAAGTAGCGCAACGAACAAAAAATAGACTATTGCAGAGTATTTTATCGACCAAAAGCCATTAAATAAAAATTTATAGCTAGTTGATAGTTTTAATGCAGAGATATAATCTACGCACATCAAAACATACACCCAAAAACGCTGATTTAACGCGAATATTTTGGCATTATCGACTTCATTTTCGAGGAGCACACCGATGTTCTCTGCGCAGTCCCGCTTGCGTCATGCGGTAGCAGACACCTTTGCGATGGTGGTTTACTGCACCGTTGTGAACATGATGATCGAAATTTTTCTCTCCGGAATGACTTTCCAGCAGTCTTTATCTTCGCGACTGGTGGCGATCCCGGTGAACATTATTATTGCCGTGCCTTACGGCTTCTATCGCGATTTCGCGATGCGTCAGGCGCGCAAAGTCAGCCTGTCGGGCTGGATGAAGAATATTGCCGACGTGGTGGCCTATGTTACTTTCCAGTCACCGGTCTACGTCGCGATTCTGCTGGTCGTCGGCGCCGACTGGCATCAGATCGCCGCGGCGGTGAGTTCAAATATCGTCATATCGATGATGATGGGTGCAGCGTACGGCTATTTCCTCGACTACTGTCGCCGCCTTTTCCGCGTCAGCCCCTATCAGCAAGCCAAAGCCTGAGTTGATGCAAAAAAGCGACTGGTTCCGCCAGCCGCTTTTTGTCAGCTATATTGCGTTTCGCCAAATAAGCCACTCAGAAAACGCTCAAGCGCCATGCGCGAACTGAACCCGTGTGGAATACCATAATGCTGCTGAGCATCACCCGCTAAATACAGCGGAAACTGCTCGTAATGATCGCAGGTTTTGATATCCGACGCGGGCTCCGCAAGCGTGGTGCTGCGCTCTTTTAAAGCCGGATGAATAATTAACGCGGTACGCCCCATACGAGCTTCACGGTTCACATATACATAATTATCGCCACGGCGATAGCCATACGCTTTTTGCGTAACAACATCCATGGTGAAGCCGGCTTTTTCAAGAACTCGCGCCACCTCATCGGGTCTTAAATACATACTAATTCCTCATTATCTTTTACCGCACGTTAACCTTACCTTATTCATTAAAGACAACGCTTTCGGAATATTCCATAAAGGGCTATTTACAGCATAATGCAAAATCCTGTCCTACACTTATAGACTGAATAATTCGAATTGCAGGACAAGGCACTTGTGCTTTGAACAGCACTGGCGCAGGCCCACAGGGGCCCGGGTAACACGGCCAGGGCGCGTGCAACTTGAAGTATGACGGGTATAAACCCAATGGAATAAAAGGGAGAAACTAATGGCCAATCGAGCAAACCGCAACAACGTAGAAGACAGCGCTGAAGATATCCATAATGAAGTCAGCCAATTAGCGGATACGCTGGAAGAGGTGCTGAAATCATGGGGCAGCGATGCAAAAGACGAAGCGGAAGCGGCGCGTAAAAAAGCGCAAACGCTGTTGAAAGAGACCCGCGCCCGTCTTAACGGCAATAATCGCGTTCAGCAGGCCGCATGTGACGCCATGGGCTGCGCCGACAGCTATGTGCGCGATAAACCATGGCAGAGCGTTGGCGCTGCAGCAGCCGTTGGGGTATTTATTGGCGTATTATTGAATTTACGTCGATAATATCTCTGTCAGACCAATGAAGATAACAAATACGCGTCTACCCCTGCACGCTCCGGTATGCAGGGGTTTTTCTTTGCTGGTCGTGCAGCGCCGCATAAAGCTTACGCACGGCATCATTTGCCATTTCTACTGACGTCAAATTAGTAAAGCTCATTAGCAACCCTCCCTGGCCGCGGCTATCCATTCGCCAGTCGCTCAGCGCCTGCACGGCCAGACCTGCCTGCCTGCCGCGCAGCGCCAGCTGACGATCGTCTCCGTCAACCCTGACCACCATCTGGATCCCGCCCGCTTGCGGTACAACCTTAAATCCCTGCTCTCGCAGTGCCGATTCAAGCCACAGACGGCGCTGAGCATAGCTGGTGCGCATTTTCTTCAGGTGACGCCAGAAATGACCTTCGCGCATAAAATCCGCCAGCGTCTGCTGCCACAGCGTCGGTACGCTACAGCTCATCAGCGCCGCGCCGGCGCGAAATGGCGCCACCAGCGGTTCCGGTACGACCAGCCAGGCCGCGCGTAACGCTGGAAAGAGAGACTTACTGAACGCTCCGGCATAGATAACTCGCTGCGGGGCATCAAGGCTCTTTAACGGCGGTAGCGGCTTTCCGCGATAGCGGAATTCGCTGTCGTAATCATCTTCGATAATCCAGCTATCGTTTTCCGCCGCCCATAGCAGCAGCTGCCTGCGCCTGGCTAATGACAGGGCTACCCCGAGCGGGCTCTGATGAGCGGGCGTCAGTAATGCAAAATAGGCGTCCGGATAATGCTGCTGCGCCCAGCTGATATCCATCCCGTCGTCGTCGACCGGAACGGGATTTATCACCACGCCCTCACCGTTCACCACCGGCCGGATCAACGGAAACCCCGGATCTTCCATCCACATTTGCTGTCCAGGCTGCGCAAGGGTCCGCAGAATCAGGCGCATCGACGCGGCGTAGCTACCGGTGATCAAGACCTGTTCAGGCCGGCATTCAATGCTGCGCGACAGGCGCAAATAATCAACGATCGCCCGACGAAGTATCCGTTCTCCACAGGGATCGCCGGGGGCCAGATCAAAACGCGTTTGTGTCCGTAGCCGCCGTCCCATCACCCTCGCCCACAGCCCTCGCGGGAACAGATCCAGGGCTGGAAGCCCCAGTTGAAACGGCAGCGGCGCTGTCGGTTCATCTCCCGCGATGGGCTGTACTGGCGCGCTTTGCTGCGGACTAAGACGATCGCTAACAAAAGTCCCCGCCTGCCCGCGCCGTTCCACCCAGCCCTGCGCCACCAGCTCCCCCCAGGCGTTCTCAATCGTCGCGCGCGAGACGCCAAGTTCCTGCGCATAGACTCGGCTCGCAGGCAACCTGCTCCCCGGAGCCAGTTCGCCGTTCTCAATAGCCAGCTTGAGCTGGCGGGCAATACGCTGGTAGTGCGGAAGTTTTTTGGCGTCCATTATGGTCTGCTTTTTTCATCACAATATGGCTATCTTATGCAGTCCATTATAGTGCTATTTTCCTCGCGTCTTAATGAGGAGAGTAAAATGAGCACATTACGTCAGCCGTATAATGAACTGAGTCCGGAAGTCTATAACGCCCTGGTTCAGGCCAAAATTGCGCTGGAAAAAAGCGAGCTGGACGGCGCGCTGATAGAACTGGTTTATTTGCGGGTGTCGCAAATCAACGGCTGCGCCTTCTGCCTGGAGATGCACAGCAAAGCCCTGCGTAAATCCGGCGTCGCGCAAAACAAGCTGGACGCACTGGCAGGCTGGCGGGTGAGCGCCCATTTCAGCGATGCGGAACGCGCGGCGCTGGCGTGGGCCGAATCGGTTACCCACATCGCCGAAAGCCATGCGCAAGACGACGTTTATCTGCCCCTACTGGAGCATTTTAGCGCCCGCCAGATAAGCGATCTGACGTTCGCCATCAGCCTGATGAACGCTTTTAACCGCCTGGCGGTCAGCATGCGCCTGTAATTTCAAGCCAGCAGATAGCGCCCCCCCTGCGGTTCCTTTTGCGGGGGCTAATCTTTACAAAAACCATATATATTGAGCTGTTGAACTTTTAAATAACTACATCTAGTATTTCCTGCAACGATAGCCCATAGCGCGCGACGCCAATTTTTGCGTCGTGTTGCTATATTAAATGGAAATACGAATCATGCGCATTACTATTTACACTAAAAATGACTGCGTGCAATGCCATGCCACGAAACGGGCCATGGAAACCCGCGGGTTTGAATTCGACATGGTCAATATTGACCACCATCCTGAAGCCGTCGATATGCTGCGCGAGCAGGGCTTTCGCCAGCTGCCAGTGGTAATTGCCGGAGAAATCCGCTGGTCCGGCTTTCGTCCCGACATGATCAATCGACTGCGCCCGACGGCATCAGCGGCCAGCTTATGAGCCTGATCGTCTACTTCTCCAGCAGCTCCGAAAATACGCACCGGTTCGTCCAGCGCCTGGGGCTGCCTGCGGTGCGCATACCGCTTAACGAACGCGAGCGCATTCAGGTAGACGAACCCTACATTCTTATCGTCCCCAGCTATGGCGGCGGCGGCACGGCGGGCGCAGTCCCCCGCCAGGCGATCCGTTTTCTCAACGATCCGCATAACCGTCAGAACATTTGCGGCGTTATCGCTGCGGGCAACCGCAATTTCGGCGAGGCCTACGGTCGGGCTGGCGACGTCATCAGGCAGAAATGCGGCGTACCGTATCTCTATCGTTTTGAGCTAATGGGCACCCCGCAAGATGTCGACAACGTGCGTAAAGGAGTAAGCGAATTTTGGCAACGACAACCGCAGAACGTATAACCACCGAGGCGCCGGATTTCCACGCCCTCAACGCGATGCTGAATCTCTACGACAGCAATGGCCGCATCCCGTTTGACAAAGACCACCAGGCGGTGGCGGCGTTTATGGCCAACCACGTTGAGCCGAATACCGTTCCCTTCGCCAGCCAGGACGACAAGCTGACGTGGCTGGTCGCCGAAGGTTATTACGATGCCAGGGTCCTGGCGCGCTACGATCGCCAGTTTATTCTTGAGCTGTTTGCCTATGCTCAAAACGGCGGTTTTCGCTTCCAGACCTTTCTCGGCGCATGGAAGTTTTATACCAGCTACGCGCTGAAAACCTTCGATGGTAAGCGCTACCTCGAGGGCTTTGCCGACCGCACCTGTATGGTGGCACTGAGCCTGGCGCAGGGCGACGAGACGCTGGCCCACCAGCTAACCGATGAGATCCTCTTCGGGCGTTTCCAGCCCGCTACGCCGACGTTCCTCAACGCCGGTAAACAGCAGCGCGGCGAGCTGGTCTCCTGTTTTCTGCTGCGGATCGAAGATAATATGGAATCGATTGGCCGGGCGGTGAATTCGGCGCTACAGCTATCCAAACGCGGCGGCGGCGTGGCGTTTCTGCTCTCCAACCTCCGCGAAGCCGGGGCGCCGATCAAGCGCATCGAGAATCAGTCCTCCGGCGTCGTTCCGGTGATGAAAATGCTGGAAGATGCCTTTTCCTACGCCAACCAGCTCGGCGCGCGCCAGGGGGCCGGCGCGGTCTATCTGCATGCCCATCATCCGGATATCCTGCGTTTCCTCGATACTAAACGCGAAAATGCCGATGAGAAAATCCGCATTAAAACGCTCTCTCTCGGAGTCGTGATTCCGGACATCACCTTTCAGCTGGCGAAAGAAGATGCGCAGATGGCGCTGTTCTCGCCCTACGACGTCGAACGTCTGTACGGTAAACCGTTCGGCGATATTGCGGTAAGCGAAATGTATGCTGAGCTGGTGGCCGACGAACGAGTGGGCAAGCGCTGGATCCGCGCCCGCGAGCTGTTCCAGAGGCTGGCGGAAATTCAGTTTGAGTCCGGCTATCCGTACATCATGTTTGAAGATACGGTTAATCGTGCGAACCCGATTGCCGGGCGTATCAATATGAGCAACCTGTGCTCGGAGATATTACAGGTCAATACGCCCTCCACGTTTAACGAAAACCTGGATTACGCCAGCGTCGGCCAGGATATCTCCTGCAACCTCGGCTCGCTGAATATCGCTCATACCATGGACTCTCCGGATTTCGCCCGCACGGTCGAGGTGGCGGTACGCGGGCTGACGGCGGTTTCCGATATGAGCGATATTCGTTCGGTGCCTTCGGTGGCGGCGGGCAATTCCGCCTCACACGCCATCGGCCTGGGGCAGATGAATCTGCACGGTTATCTGGCGCGCGAGGGCATTGCCTACGGTAGCGAGGAAGGGCTGGATTTCACCAATTTCTATTTCTACACCATTACCTGGCACGCGCTGCGCACTTCAATGCTGATAGCACGTGAAAGAGGGACCCGTTTTGCTGGATTCGAGCAGTCGCGGTACGCCAGCGGCGACTATTTCCGCCCCTATCTGGAAGGCGACTGGCGGCCAAAAACCGCCAGAGTCCGTGAGCTGTTCGCTCGCGCCGGTATTACCCTGCCCGACCGCGAAATGTGGCGGCAGCTGCGCGACGACGTGATGCGCTACGGCATTTATAACCGCAACCTGCAGGCGGTACCGCCGACGGGATCTATTTCCTACATTAACCACGCGACCTCCAGCATCCATCCGATCGTCTCGAAGATAGAGATCCGCAAAGAGGGGAAAACCGGGCGCGTTTACTACCCCGCTCCGTTTATGACCAACGACAACCTGGCGCTGTATCAGGATGCCTGGGAAATTGGCCCACAGAAAATCATCGACACCTACGCCGAGGCCACGCGCCATGTCGATCAGGGTCTGTCGCTGACCCTGTTCTTCCCCGATACCGCCACCACGCGCGATATCAATAAAGCGCAAATCTACGCGTGGAAAAAGGGCATCAAAACGCTGTATTACATCCGTCTGCGCCAGCTGGCGCTGGAAGGTACCGAAATCGAAGGCTGCGTGTCCTGCGCGCTGTAAGGAGAACAGGATGACCCATATATCGCGCATCAGCGCCATTAACTGGAACAAAATTGAGGATGACAAAGACCTGGAGGTCTGGAACCGGCTGACCAGCAACTTCTGGCTCCCGGAGAAAGTACCGCTATCCAACGACATTCCCGCCTGGCAAGCGCTTACCCCGGTGGAGCAGCAGCTGACGATTCGCGTCTTCACCGGGCTGACGCTGCTTGATACTATCCAGAACACCGTTGGCGCCCCGGCGCTGATGGCCGATGCCCTCACCCCGCATGAAGATGCGGTGCTGTCTAACGTCAGCTTTATGGAGGCGGTGCACGCCCGATCCTACAGCTCGATTTTCTCAACCCTTTGCCAGAGCAAAGACGTTGATGCCGCTTATGCCTGGAGCGAACACAACGCGCCGTTGCAGCGCAAAGCGCAGCTGATGCTGGAGTATTATCAGGCCGATGAACCGCTGAAGAAAAAAATCGCCAGCGTGTTTCTCGAATCTTTCCTCTTTTATTCCGGATTCTGGCTGCCAATGTACTTCTCCAGCCGGGGCAAAATGACCAACACCGCCGATCTGATTCGCCTGATCATTCGCGATGAAGCGGTGCATGGCTATTATATTGGCTACAAATTCCAGAAAGGGCTGGAGATTGTCAGCGACGAAAAGCGCGAAGAGCTAAAAAACTTCGCTCTCGATCTGCTGATGGATCTGTACGACAACGAGCTGGCCTACACCCGCGAGCTGTACGCCGATAGCGGCTGGATTGAGGAGGTCAACGCCTTCCTGTGCTACAACGCCAACAAGGCGCTGATGAACCTTGGCTATGAAGCGCTGTTCCCTGCGGAAATGGCCGCCGTCAACCCGGCGATCCTCGCCGCACTCTCACCGAACGCCGATGAAAATCACGACTTCTTCTCTGGCTCCGGATCGTCGTATGTGATGGGAAAGGCGGAAGAAACCGCCGACGATGATTGGGACTTTTAACCTTACTTTCACCGGGAATATATCGATATATTTCCTGGTGATTTATTTCACATTATCCGTTTTCATCTCACTCAATATCTTTCCGTCATCACCGTGTCATATTCAGTAGAATGCTATCGATTTTCGCCAGAATTAACCCAACATAGCTAAAAAATATCGACTACAGGCAATTCGTGCTCAGCCCTTATATCACGGGGGATGCACCGAAAATTCGCCTTTCGAATTTCCGTGGCAACCCGAGATTAAGGGTTGTCACAGATTCTCAGTATGTTAGGGTGTAAAAAAGCAATTATCACCACCAGGTACTTTATCGATATTAATAAATAACAGGAAACGCTCTATTGCATGGCAATTAAATTAGAAATCAAGAATCTCTACAAGATATTTGGCGAGCACCCACAGAGGGCTTTCAAATATATCGAAAAAGGACTTTCGAAAGAACAAATACTGGAAAAAACGGGGTTATCGCTTGGCGTAATAAACGCCAGTCTGACCATTGAAGAAGGCGAGATATTCGTCATCATGGGGCTCTCCGGATCGGGGAAATCCACCATGGTTCGCCTTCTCAATCGCCTGATTGAACCCACCCGTGGCCAGGTCCTGATCGACGGTGTCGATATCGCGAAAATCTCTGACGCCGAACTCCGCGAGGTGCGCAGAAAGAAAATCGCAATGGTTTTTCAATCATTTGCGCTTATGCCTCATATGACCGTGCTCGACAACGCCGCCTTCGGCATGGAGCTGGCAGGCGTGCCGACTCAGGAACGCCAGGAAAAAGCGCTGGAAGCGCTGCGACAGGTCGGTCTGGAAAACTATGCACATGCATATCCTGACGAGCTCTCCGGCGGCATGCGTCAGCGCGTAGGCCTTGCCCGGGCGCTGGCGATTAACCCCGATATCCTGTTAATGGACGAAGCCTTCTCGGCGCTCGATCCACTAATTCGTACCGAAATGCAGGATGAGCTGACGAAATTACAGGCCAGACATCAACGCACCGTGGTGTTTATTTCTCACGATCTCGATGAAGCAATGCGTATCGGCGATCGTATTGCCATTATGCAAAATGGTGAAGTGGTGCAAGTCGGTACGCCGGATGAAATACTCAATAATCCCGCTAATGATTATGTCCGTACCTTCTTCCGCGGTGTCGATATTAGCCAGGTCTTCAGCGCCAAAGATATTGCCCGCCGTAGTCCAGTCGGTCTGATCCGTAAAACGCCCGGCTTCGGCCCGCGTTCAGCGCTGAAATTATTGCAGGATGAAGACCGCGAATATGGCTACGTTATCGAACGCGGTAATAAGTTTGTCGGCATTGTTTCCATTGATTCCCTGAAGGCCGCCCTGAGCGAAGGCCAGGGAATCGACGCGGCGTTACTCGACTCCCCGCAGGCGGTCGATGCGCAAACGCCGCTCAGCGAGCTGCTCTCCAACGTTGGTCACGCACCGTGCGCGGTGCCAGTTATCGACGAAGGGCAACAGTACATCGGCATCATTTCCAAACGTATGCTGCTGCAGGCTTTAGATCGCGAGGGGACAAACAATGGCTGATCAATCTAACCCGTGGGACACCGCACCAGCGGCGGATAGCGCAGCGCAATCCGCCGACGCCTGGGGTACTTCAACGCCGGCGCCAACCGATGGCGGCGGCGCTGACTGGCTGACCAGCGCGCCCGCGCCGCAGCCGGAACATTTCAATATTATGGATCCGTTCCATAAAACGCTTATTCCGCTCGATAGCTGGGTCACACACGGTATCGACTGGGTGGTGATGCATTTCCGCCCGGTCTTCCAGGGGATTCGCGTACCGGTGGATTATATCCTGAGCGCCTTTCAGCAGCTGCTGCTGGGTATGCCGGCACCGGTGGCGATTATTATTTTCTCGCTGATCGCCTGGCAAATCTCCAGCGTCGGTATGGGTGCCGCGACCCTGATTTCACTTATCGCCATCGGTGCTATCGGCGCCTGGTCGCAGGCGATGGTGACCCTGGCGCTGGTGCTGACCGCGCTGCTGTTTTGTATGCTGATCGGCCTGCCGCTTGGGATCTGGCTGGCGCGAAGTCCACGAGCGGCGAAAATTATCCGTCCGCTGCTCGACGCAATGCAGACCACGCCGGCGTTTGTCTACCTGGTGCCTATCGTCATGCTGTTCGGTATCGGTAACGTTCCGGGCGTTGTGGTAACAATTATCTTCGCCCTGCCGCCGATCGTTCGCCTGACCATTCTGGGGATTAACCAGGTACCAGCGGATCTGATTGAAGCTTCACGCTCATTCGGCGCCAGCCCCCGTCAGCTGTTATTTAAAGTTCAGCTGCCGCTGGCCATGCCGACCATTATGGCCGGAGTTAACCAGACGCTGATGCTGGCCCTGTCGATGGTGGTTATCGCCTCGATGATCGCCGTAGGCGGTCTCGGCCAGATGGTACTGCGCGGCATTGGCCGCCTGGATATGGGTCTCGCCACCGTCGGCGGCGTCGGGATCGTCATTCTTGCCATTATTCTTGACCGTCTGACTCAGGCCGTAGGACGGGATTCACGCAGCCGCGGCAACCGCCGCTGGTACACAACCGGCCCGCTGGGGCTAATTACTCGCCCTTTCTGTAAATAAGAGCTCACCTCCCCGGCAGTCGTGCCGCTGGGGGGATGAACTTCCCATCTGATGAATAAAAGGAACAACGATGCGACATACAGCGATCCTTGCCACAGCGTTTACCGCCCTCATTTCCACCACCGCCTTTGCGGCGGATCTGCCTGGCAAAGGCATTACCGTTAAACCGGCACAGAGCACTATTTCGGAAGAGACCTTCCAGACTCTGCTGGTTAGCCGTGCGCTGGAAAAGCTCGGCTATACCGTCGAGAAGCCGAGCGAAGTCGACTATAACGTCGCCTACACTTCTATCGCCGCAGGCGATACCACCTACATCGCTACCAACTGGCAGCCGCTGCACGACGATATGTACGCAGCCGCCGGTGGCGATAAGAAATTTTACCGTGAAGGCGTTTTTGTGACCGGTGCAGCTCAGGGCTACCTGATTGATAAGAAAACGGCGGAGCAGTACCACATCAAATCTATCGATCAGCTTAAAGATCCGAAAATCGCCAAACTGTTTGACACCAACGGCGACGGCAAAGCCGACCTGACCGGCTGTACGCCCGGCTGGGGCTGTGAAGCGGTTATCAACCATCAGATTGATGCCTATGGCCTGAGCAAGACGGTCGTGCACAACCAGGGCAACTATGCGGCGATGATGGCTGATACCATCGCCCGCTATAAAGAGGGCAAACCGGTGATCTACTACACCTGGACGCCTTACTGGGTCAGCGATGTACTGAAGCCGGGTAAAGACGTGGTCTGGCTGCAGGTGCCTTTCTCTTCCCTGCCGGGCGAGCAGAAAGATATTGATACCAGGCTGCCAAACGGCATGAACTATGGTTTCCCGGTGAACACGATGCATATTGTCGCCAACAAAGCCTGGGCCGAGAAAAACCCGGCGGCGGCGAAGCTGTTTAGCATCATGAAGCTGCCGATTGCCGATATCAACGCCGAAAACGCCATGATGCACGCGGGCCATGGTTCAGAAGCGGATATCCAGGGCCACGTTGACGGCTGGATCAAAGCCCACCAGCAGCAGTTTGACGGCTGGGTGAACG
>OEPS010000064.1_pt1 | contig 38794 bp, 24 predicted proteins | sample 1539411 | NCBI WGS metagenome assembly OEPS01 (sample SAMN02671747, study PRJEB22543) | soil metagenome | biome: bacteria | place: China:Hunan Province, Lengshuijiang City | collected 2012-10-15 | depth 0.08m m
GCCAGGTCGATGGGCTGGCCGATTTCGCCTGGCTGCACCGTGTGCCTGATGGGCTCGCCGTTCCATTGGAGTTCGATCCTGTCGAGCTCGGTCATGTTGTCGTACGGCGGCACGGTGGCGACAATGCTGTCGGCATTGCTCTCGTCGACCGGGTCCGGCACGCTAGTGACGGCCAGCAGGTTTTCGTTGATGTTGGGCGTGGAGGGATCGATGTCGCGGCCGCCGGGAATGTCGATCTTGATCCGGACGGAGTAGGGGTAGGACGTGCGCACGTTGTTGCCGGGCTGGCTGGTGGTGCGGAAATGCACCTGTGAGGTGCCGGGCTCAAGGTGTATGGGTGAGACCCAGAAGGTTATGATGCCCACCTCCATGTGGTCCGGGTCGACGACTTGGACGCCAACCTCTTGGCCGTCCCAGAGCAGTTCAATTATGTCGCCGACTTGCATGTTCCGGTAGGCGGTGATCATCACCAGGATGTTCGAACCGGGGTCGAACATATCGCGCCAGCCAATTCCGCCATTGCTATCGGCGGTGGGGATGAGCGGAGGGGGGAGGGACGGTACGGGGTCTTGAAACAAAGCCGCCGGCCGCAAGCTGGCGAGCAGGCGGCTGATGGCACTGAGTCGATGGTAGGTGGACATGCACTGTGCTCCTGATGAGGGGGGGAGATACCGTCAGGAGTATTGAGGAAATGCTGGGTGTTGAAACCTGGTAAAAATGCTAGGTAGCGTGCTTGCCGGTGGGCGAGCCGGGCCGTCGCGGGAGCAGCAGAACGCCCCGTACAGGCGGCGTTCTAGACTGGGATGCGATGACTATTTCAAAGGTTTTCCGGACGCTGCCTGCGCCTGTTCAAGGCTCAAGATCAACGGTATCGACAAACACGTGGTAGTACGCTGCCGGTGCCGTGCCAGCGTTGTTGGTGATCCAGTGATAACCGTTGCCGGAGCCGCGATTGATGGCAACCAATTGCGCACGGCCGACGGTGAAGGCGTAGGTACCCTGATCCAGGTCCTGCCGTGTCAGCGTGTGGCTAGCTTCCATGTATGAACCGGCAATCGGGTGGTCGGGTTCGAGTTTGGGGTCGTCGCTAAAACCTTGGTGGCCACGGAACTTGAAGTCGATCCGGTCGCCGACGGCAGCGTTTTCATAGTCGAGACGGATCTCGTACGGCGTACCGTCAACGGCCGCTTCCTTGTTGATGGTGTTGCGGTCGTTCTTCTCCGGGAAGTCAGCGGCGGGCAATGGATCGCCACCACCGGGTAGCTCGCTCGGGTCAGCGACCTCGACGGCTTGCGGTGACGAGTAGGCTGTATTGCTGTAGCCAGGATGCCCCGTAAGTTCCCGTGTGACGCTGTAGCTCAGTGCCAGCCTGCCGGAGCCGGCCTGTTTCATCTGCTCGCTGGTGATTGTCAGCCGCAGCGGTTGTTTGGCGATCACTTCGTTGGCACTGACCACATGCGGTAAGTTGATACTCGCCCAAACCCCATTCACCCGATCATTTTCCAGGAAGACTTCCTTGCCGTCCTTACCGTACCAGTCGATAACGACTTCGGCGGGAAGCTCAAGATCAGCAGCGGAAATGACATTGGGAACACCGCTGGCTCCCAAGGCCTCTGGTAGTTCCAGATTGCCGTGCTCAGGGTTTTCCGGGTCGGGATCGGGCCCACCGGGCAGGGTAATGTCCACCGCTATCTGGGTTATCGGCGATGTGCCAAGTGATACACCATTGCGTCTGACTTCATAAGTGATCGCCAGGGATCCGTTGCCGCCCAACTGGACCAGTCGATAGGGGAAGTCGATGGTCAGGAGTGGGTCGGCATTCTCGTCCCGCACCACATAAGTCTGTGCCGGAACAGTGCCCCAGTTGAGCAGGATCAGATCATCAACGGCGGCATGTTCGTAGTGTGGAATAACGACCTGGACCGGACGGCGGGCACGCTCTTCGTCGATCAGGCCATTTTCTTCGTACAGGGGCACCCGAGGAGGGAGGAGGGTGTCTGGAACATTCTGCAGCAGGATCTGTAGCGGCCGAACGGGAGCCAGGTCAGAAGTATTGCCTGCGCGGTCGCGTAATCTATAGGTGAAATCAGCCGGCCCGTCACCCACTTCGAGAAGTTTCGCCAGGTTGAAATACACCGTGACGGGCTGGTTCTGGTCGTTGGAGGTTACGCGGATCGGCGCATCCTCAATCATCACCGGCAGACCTTCGCGCATCGCGCTGATGAGGGGCAGCACGGTATCGCCTGCGCGTTTCTGCTCGTACCCCTGCAGGGTGGTGTGCAGACGTCCCTGTTGGTCGAGCTTGTCCGGGGTTACCCCAAGATTAATGATCTCTGGGTCAACCATAAGCTGAGGAAGCGCACCACCGCCCGGTGCGCTTCGATCCACGCGCAGCGTTTGCGGGTCGGAAAAGTATTCGTTCTCGCCGGGATCAGAAAGAAATCGGTAGGCCAGGGTAAAGGAGCCTTCGGTTACCAGTTCGGCCTTGTCAATAAAGAAGGTAAAGCGGGTTGACGGGTCTTCAGCTTCTGCCTGGGTGATAACGTGAGCAGGACCGTAGAGCACGCCGTTCCATTGCAGTTGCAACTGCCCTTGTTCGTGTACGTCTTCCCACCAATCGATCTCGACCGCAAGATCTTCATCGGCCACCACCACGGGCAGCAACCCATCCGGTAAAGCGCCCAGGGCGCGGCAGGGGGGCAGTGTGTCTAGCGTTGCGCGGAGCTCAGGATTCATATCGTTCATTCGTCAGTACCTTGTGCAGCAGGTTTACTCCGCGCCCTGGCGGGCAGCGGAGTAAACCAGGTCAGGTGGTCGAAGGCTCTCAGGGCAGAGGGCGCGCGTCGATCAGCACTTCAACGTCGGCGCCGTTGTTGGTGCCGAATGAGTTCCTGATGCTGTAGCTGGCGAGGGCCCTGCCGCGCCCTGCCTGTGCGCCACCAGGCCTACCAGCCAGGTAGAGTTTGTCTGACGGTACGAGGAACTCGTGATAGCCGCGATTGAGGTCATCACTCGAGATTTCCCGAGTATCTGTGTGTTCCGACGTTGGTACTTCATTGGCGCCTGCGCCATAGCCATCGTAGGCAATGAAGCGCAAGACGATGTAGTCGCCAACCGCCATGTTCAGGTAGTCCGAAATCCTGAACGGCGTACCCCCGCCCGAGGCTGCGGCTTCACTGTTGATCGCGTTGTTCGCGTTGGCTTCAGGGAAGCTGCCGGTATCCAGATTCTCGCCGCCTGGCAGTTGAGCTCTGGAAATCACCTGCACCGGTTTGGAAGGTGCGAGCGCGGTATTGCTTTCTCCCGGTGGAGTGGCCAAGGCTCGCTCGATGGTGTACTTCAGGTCGAACTCACCGGCACCTTCTTCCTTCATCTCGGTACTGGTGAGTGTCAGCACGAGGTCTCTTGTGAGATCAGCGGGTTGAATGATGTAAGGGGTTAGCGGCCTGCCACCCCAGGCAACCTGGACAATGTCACCGCTCAAGAATACGTCCCGGTTATTTGCACCTTGGTAGGGAATGACGACCGTTGCATCCAGCTCGAGATCTTCGGGGGAAATAATGTCTTCGACACCACTGGCACCCACTACCTTGGCCGCAATCAGGTTGCCGTGTTCGGGGGTTTCCGGGTCTGGATCTTCACCACCTGGCACGGTCAGGTCTACATTGACCACAACGGCAGGAACCGAGGTACCAATATCGATGTTATTTCGAAACACGTTATAGGTAACGTCGCGTGCTCCATTCCCCGCAGCTTGTACCAGGGAGTATGGCAACAGGATGGTCATGAGCGGGTCGGCAGCAGGGTCGCTCACCAATTCCGCCTGGGCCTGTTGGCCGCCCCAGTGGACGACAATGCTGTCGTCTGGCTGGAAGTTGCCATCCGCTGGAATCACCACGCCAATCGGGGTACGGGCAGCGGCTTCACCGAGGAAGTTGTCTGGGACCTTGGCCAGTGGAATGGTCGGCGCGGCCCAGTTGGGCGGCACTGCGGTGAGCAGAACATCCAGCGTGACAGCGGGTGCTCGGATGGAGCGGTTGCCGGCTCGGTCCTCAAGGAAGAAGGTGAAAGCAATCTGGCCATCGCCAATTTCTTCCAGTTTGGCCCGGGGGATGGGCACCGACACTTCCTGGCCTGGCGTATCGTCGAGGATTTCGATCGGGTCGACTTCGACCTCTCCGCCTGCAATATCGATGAGGATGGGATAGAGCTTGTCACCCAGTTTAAGTTCGCGCCAATGCGCCGCGCGGGAGGGCAGGTTGCCGTTGGAGTCGAGCTTGGTGGGGGTGACGCCGTCACTGATGATATCGGGGGTAAAGATCAGATGAGCAATATCCATTCCGCCTGGTGCGGTGCGGTCGACTTCGATCTTCCAGGCGGGGTCGCCGAAGTATTCATCCCCGCCGGGGAAGGTCTTGCCAACATAGGTGAGCGGGTAAACGCCTTCCGTCAGCAACTCGGCTTGGGGCACGATCAATTCGATGTGCGTTTCGGTCAGATCGCTGTCGAGTACCTGGTACTCGGTCCCGTAGTTGGCGCCGTTCCAGAACAGCTGCAGTGTGCCTAAGGCACCGTCTTCGAATACCGGTGAGTTCAGGTCCACAGGAATCCGCACGACCAGGTCGTTATCGGCAACGGTAACAGGCAGGAGACCGTCGTCGAATGCCCCGACCGGAACACATGGAAGCATGGTGTTAAATAGTTTTTCTTCAACTGCCCCATCTACTTTATACGCAACTTTTACCGGCGGAAGGTTTCGTGATGGGCGCAATGCCGGAATATGTTTATGTGCTGTCATTTCGTAACTCCTTTCAGGGCGGGTTAAACTACTAAGTCGTACAACTCCAAGTGTTCGGTAACTTGGAAGTTCGCTCATGCCTGCTCGGCGTTTGAACAGGGCCTGATTAAGTTAGGCGGATTGCGCAAGTGTGTCGCCTCGCAGCATTACTAGGTATTCGCTAGTCCGATAGGGCGCTAGGGCGTGGTGCCATGTGATCCTAGTACTGCGCTGCTGCGCTGTCACCTGACAAAAATGCTAGTTGTAATTGTCTGGAACCACGCTACGTTATGGGCAGTTGCATAAAGATGAATATTCCTACAGACGCCTTCTTTTGTGCTTGTTAGATTGCCGCATTCGAGATTTAAACCCTTCTCAGGAGGCAAGCTTCCATGGGTACCATTCCCTTTGATTACAATAAATTGACATCCAATATTTCCGGTCTTTGCATGGGCTCTTTGGCTCTACTGGTTATTCCATTCGCTCAGGCGGGATCGGTCGGTGAGGGAGAGTCGGCGATCGTTGATTCCCAGACGCCTGTAGAAACCTGGAGCGTTCGTGGCGGACATCTCGACATTGTCGAGGGCGGACGCACGCTGGGCGTTTCATTGCTGAGCGGGACCGGGAACTTCCAGGGCGCCACCATCGCCAACACGACTTCAACCGGCTTGGTCCTGGCGCGTTTCAATAATGGCGACGCCTCAAGCGCAACCGTTGCGAACAGTTCCATCAGTGGCGTGGGCAGGGGCGTCAGCCTCAGCCGTGGAAGCCAGATCGTGCTGTCCAACACCCAGGTGCATGGCGCCGACAACGGTGCGTCAGGGTTTCTTGGCGGTGGCATCGGCCTGGCCTTGTTCGATGGCAATGCAACCGTGAGCAACGGTTCGCGGGTGGTGGGCGACAAGCATGGGGTATTGATCAGTGCCGACTCGAGCAGCGGACCGGGTCAGCAAACGGCGTCCCTGGTGCTTGATGGCTCCCACGTGCAAGGGGTCAACGGTAGCGCCATCATGGTCGGGTCGTTCAGCGATAACCGGCCGGTCACGGCCTCCGTAACCCTGCAGAATGGCGCCACGCTTGAAGGTGGCAACGGCAACATTATCGAAGTGGCGAACAATTCCACCGCGAACGTGACGGTGCTAAGCAGTGCGCTGCAAGGCAATCTTGACGTCAGCGCAGGGTCGACCCTCGACCTGAGCATGTCCAACGCCAGCACCCTCATTGGCGATGTCAATATTGCCCAAGGGGGGAACGGCAAGCTGGCGTTGCGTGACAATTCTATCCTCACTGGCAATCTGAACAATGTCCAGGCGCTGGCCATCGACAGTAACGCGACCTGGAACATGACCCAGAGCACGAGCGTCGGTGACTTGTCGCTGGGTGGCGGCAGGGTGAATATCGGCGGCGAAAACGGTGCTTTCCGTACGCTGACCCTGGGCAGTCTCAGTGGTGCCGGTACCTTTGCCATGGGTACCGATCTGGGCGCGGGACGCGGCGACTTCCTTGATGTGACCGGCACGGCGAGCGGTAATCACCAACTGGCGATCCGTAATACCGGGGTCGATCCCGAGAAAGGCGACGACCCCCTGACCGTGGTACGCATTGGTGACGGCGATGCCGACTTTTCCTTGGTGGGTGAACAGGTCGACTTCGGCACCTTTGCCTATGCCCTGGTGAAGGAAGGCAAAGAGTGGCGTCTGGAGCAAATCCCCGGTGCGGTGACGCCGGGGACTCAGTCGGTGCTTGGTTTGTTCAGCGCCGCGCCGACCGTCTGGTATGGCGAACTCAGCACCTTGCGCAGCCGCATGGGTGAACTGCGACTGGGCAACGACCAGGGCGGTGGCTGGATGCGCAGCTATGGCAACAAATACAACGCTTCGGCAGCTTCGGGGGTGAACTTCAACCAGCGTCAGCACGGTATCAGCTTTGGTGCCGACGCACCGGTGCCTAGCCAGGATGGTCAATGGCTGCTCGGGGTCATGGGCGGTTACAGCAAGTCCGACCTGAGCTTCAAAGGCGGTACCAGCGGTGAAGTCGAGAGCTTCTATGTGGGTGCTTACAGCACTTGGTTGGCCGATAACGGTTACTACATTGATGCCGTCATCAAGGCCAACCGCTTTCAGAACAAGTCGGACGTGCGCATGAGCGACGGTCAGCGCGCCAGTGGCGATTACGACCATTACGGTTTGGGTGGATCCGTCGAGTTTGGCCGGCATATTGCCCTGGGGGATAACTGGTGGGTTGAGCCTTATGTGCAGGCATCAGGACTGTGGGTGCAGGGCCAGGATTATGACCTGAGCAACGGCATGGAGGCGCAAAGCAACAAGGCCGACTCCTTGCAGGCCAAGCTGGGCACGCATCTGGGCAGGAATGTCGAACTGGCTGACGGTACGGTCTTGCAGCCCTATCTGAAAGTTGCCGCTGCCCATGAGTTCATCAACAGTAACAAGGTCAAGGTCAACGATAACCGCTTCACCAACGACCTGTCCGGTACGCGCGGGGAACTGGGGGTGGGGATCGCTGCACAGGTTTCGCAAAGCCTGCAACTGCATGCCGAGGTTGACTACAGCAATGGTTCGAAACTCGAACAGCCTTGGGGCTTGAACCTGGGTCTGGACTACCGTTGGTAGGCTCAGCCAACCTTCAAAACCGCCATACGGCCCCGCCGCCAATCGCATGCAGGGCCGTATTTTCGTAGGTGCCCGAGACCGTCGTGCCTGAGCGCGCCTTGCTCTGGTCGACATCGATATCACCGACCCAGATCAGCGTATACACCAGGTGCAGGTCGAGTCCTTCGTCAACCTGGTAGTTAACCCCGGTGGCGAAGCGCCAGGTGTCTCCGGCCGGGTTGTCGACGGTGCGGTCGCGGTCGTCGACCATCGAGCTGTCAAAGCCGACACCCATGCTCCAGCGCACTTTGGGAGAGGCCTGGTACTGTGCGCCGAATGACGCATGCCAGGTGTCTTTGTATTGGCGATCGGCGGTGATGCTGGTGCCGGCGTTGTTGGCATCGACCTCAACACCGATCTCGCCGAACTTGCTCCATTGCTGCCAACCGAGGCTGGTGAGCAGCTTCCACTGTGCATCCAGGTCATACGAGGCACTGGCCAGTACAGTCTGCGGCACTTGCATATCAAGTTTCAGGTCATCGACGCTCAAGCGGTTCAACGCCAGGTTGAGCAGAGGGTTACTGACATCATCGACATGCGGACGATCCTTGAAGTGCAGGTCGATCTTGCTGGTGTAGGCCAGGCCCAGCATGACCTGCGGATTGAGCCGGTAGAGCAGGCCGACGTTGACCCCGGTGCCGACATCGGTGTCCTTGTACTCCAGCTGGCCGTCAGGCCGGTCGGCTAGACCGAGCAGGTTGTTGTTGATTGCCGCTTCGGTGCGGTAGTAGGCGTACATCAAGCGTGGGCCGATGCCCACCGACAGATCATCGGTGAGCTTGTAGGCGTAGGTCGGTTGCAGGGAGACGCCGATGATCGCCGCTTCCTGGGTGAAGTAGCGTCCGGCCCAGTCATCGTCATAGTCCAGGGCCAGGCCGAAATTGCCGTAGGTGGCAAAGCCGATGCTCGAACGTTCATCCAGTTGGTGGCTGATGAAAAAACTGGTGCCGGGCAGGTACTCCAGGGCATTGCCGCCTTCGTTGCCGTCGAACTGGTTGGCGCTGTCGCGAGAAAAGCGGATATGGCCGAGCATCAACAGGCCGTTGGCATTGATCTGGGTGCCTTGAAGCTGGGAGATCCCGGCCGGGTTGTTCATCATCACGCTGGGGTCGGTGGCCAGCACGGCTGCACCGGCGTTGGCCAGGCCGGAGCCTTCCTGGCCGGCTTCATACATGATGACGCCGCCGGCCCAGCTCGGGCTGTGCACAAGCCACAGGGCACAACACAGGGTCGAAATCGTCAGCGCACGCAGGCGCGGGGTGGCGGTAATCGTCATGGCAGGCCCTTTAAGAGGCAGTGCGCCCCGAAGCAGACTTACTCCAGCCTAGTCGCTCTGATCGTGTGTGCAACGGCCCCTCTGTCGGCAATTTCCGGAGATTTCTTCGACGCAGCTGCAAATCGTTCACTAGACTTTCCCAGAATTCGCTATGCCCCTACCAAAACGCAACACCGCAGGCGCACAGGGACTCTGCAGTATTCGGTACCTTTCGTGTGCGTAGTCGTGGCCAACGCTAATAACGTGAGATGGAGAGCAGGCCAGATGAAGCTCAGCAGACGATGGATAACCACACTAACCCTTGCTGCCAGCATGGCGGCGGTGAGTACCGCGCATGCCGCGGACAAACCCAATATCCTGGTGATTTTCGGCGATGACATTGGCCAGACCAATATCAGTGCCTATGGCGAAGGCGTGGTGGGCTACGAGACGCCGAACATCGACCGGATTGCCAAAGAAGGCATGCGCTTCACCGATTATTACGCCGAGAACAGTTGCACGGCGGGGCGCTCAAGCTTTATCACCGGGCAGTCGCCACTGCGTACCGGCCTGTCCAAAGTCGGCATGCCCGGTGTGCCGGTAGGTCTGCAGGCGCGTGATGTCACCATCGCCCAGGCGCTCAAGGCCCATGGCTATGCCACTGGCCAGTTCGGCAAGAACCACCTCGGCGACCGTGATGAGTACCTGCCGACCAACCACGGGTTTGATGAGTTCTTCGGCAACCTGTATCACCTCAACGCCGAAGAAGAACCGGAACGCCCATACTGGCCCAAGGACGATGCGGAGTTTGTCAAAGCCGCCTCACCCCGTGGCGTGATCAAGTCCAGTGCCGACGGCAAGATCGAAGACACTGGCGCGCTGACCAAAAAGCGCATGGAAACCATCGACGACGAAACCACCCAGGCCGCGATCAATTTCATCGACAAACAGGCCAAGGCCGACAAGCCGTTCTTCGTCTGGATGAACACCACGCGCATGCACGCTTTCACCCACGTTCGTGAGTCGATGCAGGGGCAAAGCGGCATGGTTGGCAATGACTATGCCGACGGCATGCTGGAACACGATGGCGATGTCGGCAAATTGCTCAAGACCCTCGACGACCTGAAGATCGCCGACAACACCATCGTCATCTATACCACCGACAACGGCCCGAACCAGTGGTCCTGGCCGGATGCTGCCACTACACCGTTCCGCAACGAAAAAAACTCCAACTGGGAGGGGGCTTTCCGTGTGCCGGCGATGATCCGCTGGCCAGGCAAGGTCAAGCCTGACTCGATCTCGCGCCAGATGTTCTCCGGGCTGGACTGGTTCCCGACCTTGCTCGCCGCAGCGGGTGACGTGGATATCAAGGACCGTTTGCTCAAAGGTACCGATGTCGGCGGCACCAACTTCAAGGTGCACCTGGACGGTTTCAACCAGCTCGATTACCTCACCGGCAAGGCCGATAAGGGCGCGCGTAGCGAGTTCTACTACTTCAACGACGACGGCGAGCTGGTGTCGATGCGCTTTGGTGACTGGAAACTGGTGTTCTGCGAGCAGCGCGCACCCGGCGGCCTGCAGGTGTGGAGCGAGCCGTTTACCTGCCTGCGGGTACCGAAAATGTTCAACCTGCGCATGGACCCTTACGAGCGGGCAGACGTGGTGTCGGACCAGTATTACGACTGGCTGACCAAGAACGACTACCTGATCTTCCAGGGCACGCGCAAGGCGGCAGCGTTCCTGCAAACCTTTGTTGAATACCCGCCAAGTCAGCGTCCGGCGAGCTTCAGCATCGACCAGATTCGCGAGGAAGTGGACAAGCAGATTGACGCGAAGATGAAAAAGTAAGCCAGTGCCAGCGCCCGTGAGCGACGGGCGCTGGCTTTTTCTTGATCTCAGACAGAGGCAAACAAAGTAGGCAGACTAGACTTCCCGGGCAAGGTTGATCTATCAGCCGTCAGTTACTTACGTGTGTGAGGTTTTGGCATGGCTAAAGACAAAAAAGGTTCCTCCAAGCGTGACCCTGTAACGCCTGGGAAGCTGAAGAACAAAGACTACCTCGAACAACTGCGCCAACTGCATGTCGAGCTGGTCAAGATGCAGGAGTGGGTGAAAGACAAGGGCATCAAGGTCTGCATCATTTTCGAAGGCCGCGACGGCGCCGGTAAGGGCGGCACCATCAAGGCGCTGACCGAGCGGGTGAGCCCGCGGGTGTTCCGTGTGGTGGCGTTGCCGGCACCGACCGACCGGGAAAAGAGCCAGATGTACCTGCAGCGCTACCTGCCGCATCTGCCTGCGGCCGGGGAAGTGGTGATCTTTGACCGCAGCTGGTACAACCGCGCCGGTGTGGAGCGGGTCATGGGCTTTTGCACCCAGGAACAGGTCGACGGTTTCCTCGATGCGGTGCCTGCCGTGGAGCGGGCCATCATCGATTCCGGCGTTATCCTGCTCAAGTACTGGCTGGAAGTCAGCGAGGAGGAGCAGACCCGCCGTCTTGAAGCGCGCATCGAGGACGGGCGCAAGATCTGGAAACTGTCGCCGATGGACCTCAAGTCCTACAGTCGCTGGTACGACTACTCACGGGCACGTGACGATATGTTCAAGGCCACCGACACCGGTCATGCACCGTGGTTTGTCGCCGATTCGAACGACAAGCGCCGGGCTCGCCTGAACATCATTGCTGATGTGCTCAGCCGTATCCCGTACAAGGAAGTGCCCCGTGAGAAGGTGAAACTGCCCAAGCGGCAGAAGCCCGGCAACTATCGGGAGCCGAATTATCAGTTCAAACGCGTTACCGAGAAGTTCTGACCCACCGGTTCCACCGGATTGCTTGCTTACCCCGGCCCAGGCACTTGCCTGGGCTTTTTGTTTTAGCCCGTCGCCATACTCCGCTAACGGTCACACCCCACCCCTAAAGGGAGGTGCTTGCCCGGGATATTTGCTGCATAAGCTGCCAGTGCTGAAGATCATGGATAACCAAGGAGAATAATAATGACAGGTTCATCACGATTGGCGCTGGCCGCAGGCGCGATTGCCGTGTCCTGCCTGGCGTCTGCAGTGCATGCAGCACAGGCCCATGCCGGCGCTGCCCCCGCAGTCGCGGTAACCCAGGCTATCTCGGACCAGGAGGTCAGTGACGCCTACACCTATTTGCTCGGTCGCTTGTTGGTCATGCGCCAGCAGCAGCTGGACTTTCAGGAAGGCCTGCAGTGGAACCAGTTGGTGCACCGCAAGCCAGGGGCGGTGGACTGGCCCAACCCCAACCTCGATGTGGCGTACTCCGAAGCCTGGATTGCCGTGGATGAGGGGAGTTGCACCCAGATCAGCGTGCCGAAGATCGTCGATCGCTACTACACGGTGCAGTTTCTCAATGGCTGGGGCGAGACCCTGGCCAACATCAATGAGCGCAGTCAGCCCGAGCATCCCTATGGGGATTTTGCCGTGTGCCTGAAGGGCGCTGCAGTGACACTGCCTGCCGGGGTCAAACGCATCGACTTGCCGGTGCAGACGGCAAGGGTGCTGTCGCGGGTGGAACTGGGTGCTGACGCCAAGCAGGCCGAACAGTTGCAACGGCAATTCAGCATGCGTCCTACGGGTACACCATCACTGCCGGCAGTGCCCAAGGCACTGATGTTCGAGCTGAGCAAGCTGCCGGGGGTCGAGGCGTTCGATCTGGCCGAGCTTGCCCTGCAGGAGCCCGACCTGAACCCCGGCATGCACACCGTGCAGGCCAAGGTTCGCGCCATTGCTGCGCAGGTCGCCGACCCGGCAGCGCGGGCGCGTATCGATCAGCAGATCAAGACCCGCGCCTATCCCGCTCTGGGCAAGGCCGCAGCCACCATCGGGCCAGGCACCGTGCGTAATGGCTGGGTACGCCCGGCAGTCTCCGGCGCCTACGGCAGCGACTACCTGACCCGCACGTTGGTCGACTATGGCGGCATCTGGGCCAACACCCAGCAGGAGGTTCATTACTATCGTGCCGCCGTGCAGGACACTGGCGAGGTGCTGGATGGGGGCAAAAGCTATTCGCTGACGATTCCCGCTGACCAGTTGCCGCAGCGTTTCGCCCAGTACTTCTGGTCGATCACCGCCACCGATGCGAAGAACTTCCGCGTGTTGCCCAATGCGCAGGAGCGCTACCTGCTCAACAACCAATCCGACCTCAAGTACAACGCCGATGGTTCGCTGACCCTGTACTTCGCGCCACAGCAACCGGCGGGGGCCAACCAGGGCAACTGGTTGCCGACGGCCGCAGGGCAGCCGTTCAGGCTGATTTTGCGCTATTACGGCGCCAAGGGCGTGGTAGCCAACGGCGACTATTTCCCTCCGGCGCTGGTCAGGCTCTGAGGCTCTCCAGGGCCGTGGCTCGCGCGCCACGGCCTTTTCAATCATAAGGACAACAACAATGAATGATTTGAAACTACGGGTGGCGGCAATCGCCTTGTACAGCGCCTACCTGCCGGTCGCGCACAGTGAGGCGTTGCAGACTGCAGTGGTGCCGGTCACCGTTGACAATTTCAGCCGTGCCGAAACCGATCGTTATTTCGACCTGACCGTCAAACGGGGTGGCTTTGCAGCGTTCTCGCACTGGCGCAACCTGATTCCGGTGGATCGTCCGACCGTGATCCGGCCGAACCGCGACACTCTGTACTCGACCGCCGTGTTTGACATGAATGCCGGCCCCGTCACCGTGACCCTGCCTGATGCCGGTGGGCGCTTCATGTCGCTGGTGATGATTGACGAAGACCACCATGTCATCGGCGTGCATTACGGGGCAGGGGAGTACCGGCTGAACAAGGCGGATGTGGCTACGCGCTATGTGATGTTCGGTGTGCGCACCCTGATCAATCCGGCCGACCCGCAAGACCTGACGAAAATCGCCGCCCTGCAGGATGCCATCGTCGCCAGGCAGGACGGTGGTCCGGGGCAGTTCCAGATCCCGAACTGGGATGAAGCCAGCCGGGCCACCATCAGGAAATCGCTGCTTGCCCTGGGATCGACCCTTGCCGATTCGCGGGGGATGTTTGGCAAGCGTGAAGAGGTCGACCCGGTACGTCATCTGATTGGCAGCGCCATGGCATGGGGGGGCAATCCGGAGAAGGATGCCTACTACCAGGTGGTCACGCCGCAGCACAACGATGGCCAAACCCCGTACCGCCTGGATGTTTCCAATGTGCCTGCCGGGGCGTTCTGGTCCATCAGCGTCTATAACGCGCAGGGGCAGTTCCAGAAGAATGCCCAGGAGGCTTACGCACTGAGTAACCTCACGGCGCGTAAAGGTGAGGACGGCAAGGTGTCGGTTCAATTTGGTGACTGCACGGCGGCAGTGGTCAATTGCCTGCCGATCATGCCGGGCTGGAACTACATGGTGCGCTTCTACCAGCCAGCCAAAGCGGTGCTCGACGGGACCTGGAAACTGCCTGAGGCGCAGCCTGCTTCCTGAATCAACACAAACCTGTAGGAGCGGATTTATCCGCGATGGGGCGCGCAGCGGCCCTAAAAATGGGCCTGCTGCGCAGTCCATCGCGGATAAATCCGCTCCTACAGGAAGCAAAAACGGCGTCGTCGCTGTCAGCGAACACCTGCGTTGCGCAGTGCCGCCGGGGTGAAGTCATTCATGCGGGTCGGCTTGCCATAGTAGGTTGCATGTTTGGCCTCGTTGATCATCGCCAGGACGTTGTAGCGCCCGGCAATCAGGTCATAGATGCCCAGCATGGCGTAGGCCGGAGCGCTACGCTCGTAGTCGGTGACCGCATACCCTTCTGCAACACGCCAGAGCTGGCCGCGACCGTCATAGTGGTCGACTTCGGCGAGCTGCCAGGTGTCTTCGTCAAAGTACATGTCACGCTTGGCATAGATGTGCCGCTGACCCGCCTTGAGCGTGGCCTGCACATGCCAGACACGGTGCAGTTCGTAACGGGCCAGGTCCTGGTTGATATGGCCGGGCTTGATGATGTCGGCGTACTTCACGCTCGGCGACCAGAGTTTGTAGTTGTTGTAGGGGATGTAGATCTCTTTTTTACCCACCAGCTTCCAGTCGTAGCGGTCCGGCGCGCCGTTCATCATGTCGGTGTTGTCGGCGGTACGCAGACCGTCGGCGCCCGAGCCCGGGCCGTCATAAGCAATCTGCGGCGCACGGCGGACGCGGCGCTGACCGGCGTTATAGACCCAGGCCAGACGCGGCTCTTTGACCTGGTCGATGGTTTCGTGAATGAGCACTACGCTACCGGCCAGGCGCGACGGTGCGGTGATGCTCTGTTTGTAGAAGTAAAAGATGTTCTCGGCCTGTTTTGCATCGACGCCTTCCATGTATTGCGGGTAGCTCAGCTCGTCGTCGTATTCGACGATCGAGTAGGAGCCGTTGGTCTGCGGCGCCGCCTGGGCCGCCTGGCGCAGCATGTTGCCGCCGCGGTAACGGTTGTTGTGGTTCCAGTACACCTCGACGCCGTTTTTCGGAATCGGGAAGGGGTAGTAACGGGTATCGGCGAAGTTGCGCAAGCCATTGCCGTCGTCGGTCAGTTCGGTCTGCAGCGCGCTCTTCCTGGCGATGGCGTTGATGGCTTCGGGAACCGCAGCCGTACGCTGAGTTTTGTACACCGGGATCTTGTAGCTATCGGGATAGCGCTTGAACAAGGCCATCTGGCCAGGGGTCAGCTTGTCCTGGTACTGCGCGGCGTTGGTTGCGGTGATGACGAACAGCGGCTTCTCGTCGGCAAACGGATTGCCCAGAAAGCCTTTGCCGTCCACCGCGGCGGCACCCGGCTTGAGGCCGCCGGTCCAGGCCGGGATACTGCCATCGGCGTTGCCTTCCTTCTGCGCGCCCAGCGGGGTGAGGGTGGTGCCCAGTTGTTGCGCTTCCTGCGGCGAGACGGCGGCGATCACGCTGGTGGCCAGCAGCGACAGGGCCAGTGCGCCAGTGCGCATCATGGTAAGGGTAGTCATGCTTGTATTCCTCCGGTCTTGCGTCAGAAGTTCAGGCCAAAGCTGAGCGCCACATAGTCGCGGTCGACGTTGGTGTTGAAGTCGCCACCGAAGAAGTCGGTGTAGCTGAGGCTGGTGGTGTAGGTGTTCAGGTAGTCAGCATCCAGGCCGATGCTGATGGCCTTGTTGCCTTCCTCGAAGTTCGGCCCGTAGCCGTCGACATCGTGGGACCAGGCCAGGCTGGGCGAGAGGTTGATACCGGCGATCACGTTGGGGTAGTCGAGCTTGGCGCGCAAGCGGTAACCCCAGGAGTTGCTGGTGTAGAAACCCTTGTCGTTGCATTGCTGGGCCGGGTTGCTGGCCGTAGGCGTGCCCGCGCCAGTGCCAGTGCAGGTGGCAAGGCCGGTCGCGCCCGGGAGGATGCCGGAGCCGTAGGCGGGGCTGCGGCCGAAGCGCAGGTCGCTGCCGTCGCTGTCACCCAGGCCATTGATGCGGTTGTAGCCGACTTCGCCGACCAGGGTCAGGCGGCTGGCGCCCATGACCTGTTCGATGAACTGGGTGGCGGTCAGTTGCGCCTGCACCACCGGCATGCGCTTGTAGCCGTTGATGTCGGTGCCGGCAGTGGCTGCTGAAGGCTGGCCAATGAAGCCGGTGGTGATCAGCGGGGAGGAGGGGCTGTTGAGCGTGCCGGTGAGCAGGTCGGCGGTGTTCAGTTGCAAGGGCATGTTCGGCCGGTAGCTGACTTCGCCGCCCAGCGAGATGCCGCTCAAGGTGGTCTGGAAGCTGAGGCCGTAAAGGCGGATATCCTCTGGGTAGTCGATGAAGTAGCGAGCGTTACGTGGCACGTTCAGCGCGCTGGGCGGCGCACCGGCACCGGTGGTGCGCACGGTGCTCAGGTAGGGGTTGCGGCTGTGGTAGTTCATGGCATACGCGCCGAACTCGGTGTCGTGCAGCTCGGGTACGTACCAGCGCAAAGCGACGCCAAACTGGCCGCTGTCACCCGGTTCGTTGTCTTGCAGGCGCGGAATGTAGACGTTGGTGTCGGCATTCGGCGCGCCGATGTTATTGGAGACACCGGGCGGCAGATCGAGGCCGGCGACCACCAGGCGATCGTCGCAGCCTTTGGGCACGCCATCGTTGCCGAAGAAGGTACCGCAGTTGTCCACCACCGAGTTGCCCCACTCCAGCTGATAGAACGCCTCGGCGGTGAGGCTTTCGGACAGGCCCTGGGACACATAGAGCATGTTCACCGGCACCAGGCCTTCCTTGATCTCGGCGCCCGGACGGCGCAGTGCGGCGACGTCGATGGGGTTGATGCTGTTGATCGAGTTGCCGATAAAAGTGCTCTCGCCCCAACTCACTACCTGCTTGCCCAGGCGGACGTTGCCGGCCAGGTCGCCAAGGCTGTAGTTGTGGTAGACAAAGGCGTCGAGAAACTCGGCGCCCGAGGCCTTGGCCAGGTCGTCGCGGCCGCTGTCGTCGATGTCGTAGAACAGCCGGTGCTCGTCCTTTAGTTCGAAGTCGTACCAGTACTTGCCGCGCACGAACACACCGCTGTCGCCGTATTTCAGCTCCAGGTCATGCACGCCCTTGAAGATCTTCGAAAAGGTTTCGCCTTTCTTGAAGTTCAGACGGTTGTCGTCGACGGTGCGTGACGACGAAGTGCCGCGTTTGCCCATGGCGTTGAAGTTCGAAATCAGCGACGGATCGGCGCCGCGCACTGACCAGCTGGCGCCGATCGACAGTGACGAATCGAACTGGCCTTCGATTTCCCCGAGAGTGAAGTCAACAGCACTCGCCGGGTGGCTTGCGCCGATGGCGACGGCAGCAGCCAGCAGACTTGGCTGAAACACTCCGCGCTTTTTTGTTGTTGTCATGCGGTTCCCCAGATTCGGATGATGTGGCGATGCCATCCTAGGGGGGCAAATCCGGGTGATGTATTGCCTGATCGGATAGTTCTGCGTATTACCCGAAAGCATTAGAGGCCTGTGCTGGTTGAAAATACCTCGATTGACGGATGGGGCATTTGCCCCTCGCGCGCGAATATGACGCCTACCTTCATCGATTTCAGGAGGCGCCGTGTCTCAGCTTCTTTGCGCAATGGACCTGCCCAGGCCACCGTCGGCACACCTGCTGCGCGTACAGCTGGAAGACCGGCTGCTCGCGCGCGCCCAGCGCTTGCGTCTGCTCTGCGCGCCCGCAGGTTATGGCAAGACGGTACTGCTCAACGATTGCATGCGTCGCCGGCCAGCCGATGTGCGCTGCCTGTGGCTGGACCTTGGCGGGCAAGCGCTGACGCTGGCGCACTTGTGTCGACGCCTGGCCGACAGCCTTGGGCTCGACGCGCAGTCGCCCTGCGCCGGCGATACCTTGCTGGCGCAACTCGAAGGCAGCCAGGAGCGCTGGTGGTTCGTCTTCGACGACTTTCCTGCCGATGCCTGCCCGCAACTCAACGCCTGGATCGACCGGCTACTGCGTTCGCAGGCGCCTGTGCAGCTGTGGGTCAGCTGTCGGCAACGGCCAAGCTGGAAGCTGGCGCGTCTGCTGCTGGAAGGGCAACTGATCGAGCTGGGCGCCGGCCACCTGGCGTTTTCCCGCGAGGAGCTGCAATCGTTGGTCGAGCGTCTGGATCCGTTGGCCACCCCATCCACCATCGAGCACTTGTGGCAGCAGACCCAAGGCTGGGGCGCTGGCGTGCGCCTGCTGCTCAGCGCTCCGGATCGCCATGAGCGCGCAGGCAGCACCTGGATGCGTGAGTACCTCGGCGGCGAGTTGTTGGCGCCGTTGTCTGCGGAGCAACGCTGGCTGTTGCTGAGCGTTGCTTATCTGCCACGGGTATCGATCGAGTTCTGCGCGCGGTTGTGGCCGGAACGGGAAGCGGGCCCGCTGCTGCGCGGGCTGTTGCAGTGCGAGTCGTTTTTCCTGCCGGTGGGTACCGACGGCCACTGGCATCGTTTGCTGCCAGCCGTGGCAATGGCGTTGCAAGGTGAGCTCGCCGCAGTCGAGCTCAATCGCTTGCGCCTGGATGCCTGCCGCCTGTTGTGCGAAGACGGCTTCATCGACGAAGCCATTGAACTGGCGTTATGCACCCATCAGCCGGAGATGGCGGCCAGCCTGATGGAGCGCCTGACCCTGGACTGGATGTTCAGCGAGCGGCATCTGCATACCTGGCTCGACTGGTTGGCGCGACTACCGTTGCGCCCGGTGGAAAGCTCGCCGAACCTGATTTACCTGAACGCCAGGGCATTGCTGAGCAGCTGGCGGCTGGACGATGCCCAGACGCACATTGCCCGTCTGGCCTGGGTAACGCCACAGCCCCAGGCGCGCAACAACAGTCGCCTGCTGGCCAACTGGCAGGCGCTGCAGGGCACGCTTTACGGCCATAGCGGGGATGCCGTGCGTGCACGCGAGCATTGTCAGGCGGCTTTGCAGCACCTGGAACTGCGTGACTGGCCTTCATCGTTTCTGTGTTACTCGACGCTGGCGCGTGTATCAATGGCTGCCGGTGAGCCTGAACAGGCGCGCCAACTACTGGATTCGTCGCTGCAACTGGCGCGGCGTCATGGCTGCCTGGCCAGTGAGGTGCTGATCAATGCCGACCGTATCCGCCAGTTGATTCTCAGTGGTGAGATGGAGCTGGCCGAGTCGGTACTGCAGGAGTGCTTCGCGTTGGTCGCCGCCGACGGCGGCAACCACGATCTCTTGCTGTGCCGCCTGCTGTTGCTGCGTGGCGAGCTGTATCTGCTGCACGGGGACCTGCAAGTGGGCGAGAGCGCCTTGCTCGCAGGCCTGGAGCGTGGCATCGCCAGTAGCGACCCCTATGTGCTGCATGCCTTTATCGGCTTGTCGGAGGTGGCCGCCTGCAACGGCAAGTTGGAGCTGGCTCACCTTCACCTGCGCAATGCAGAACGGCACATGCAGCGCTGCCGCGTCAGCGAGGCCTGCTACAAGGATCTCATCGACTATCAACACATGCGCCTGCTGGCCCGTCAGGAACAGTGGGCGGCCATTCTGCCTTTGGCGCGCAAGGCGATTACCGTCGATGTAGCGCGGCTGCCACCCCTGCATGCGCCGTCCTTGCCGCAACGCCTGCAGTTGATGCTCGCCCTGGCTGAGCTGGGCAGTGGCAAGCTCGAGCATGCAGCCAAGCGTCTACAGGCCTTGCTGGCCACCTGTGAACGCTTGCGTTTTGGTGGTTTGATGGCCGAGGCCCAGGTGGCGCTTGCGCGTGTCGACAAGGAACGTGACGGTAGCAGCGAACTGGCGTGTCCGGCGCTGGCGCGTTCGAGCCTGCTGGCCAGTTGGGCCGGTACCAGCAGCACGGCGACGTCGCCGCACGCCGGTGTCCGCAGCGGGCTGACCTCACGGGAGTATTCGGTGCTGCAACTGGTGGCTCATGGCCTTTCCAACCAGGAAATCAGCGAGCAGCTGTTCATCTCCCTGAACACCGTCAAGGCCCACACCGTGAAGATCAACCACAAGCTTGGGGTCAAGCGCCGTACCCAGGCCGTGATGCGCGCCAAGTCCTTGGGGATGCTCGCCTGATCAGTCGAGCAACCCGCGGGCACGGGCGATGGCAATGGCTTCGGTGCGGCCCTGGGCGCCGAGCTTGGCGCTGATGTTGCGCAGGTGCGTCTTGACCGTGTGTTCGGACAAGTGCATCTGCTCGGCGATGGCGCGGTTACGGTTACCGGCGGCGAGCAAACGGATCACCTGCAATTCGCGGGTGGTCAGTTGCAGCTCGGTGTCCTGCGGTTCACGGCCTTCACTCGGCTCTTTGTGGGCGCCGCTGCGTTGCAGCAAGTCAACGAGAAACTCCGGGGCAATCCCCAGGCTGCTGCACGACGCCTGGTAGGTCACCGCCCAGCGCTCCAGAAGCCGGACCAGTGCCGGGCCTTCTTCGAGAAAGGTACGCAGGAAACCTTCCTGGCCGGCGATGCGCAAGGCCGGTGTCAGGGCATCCAGCGCGAGTTTTTGCCGGCCTTTTCCGGTCAGTGCCATGGCCAGCAACAGCCGCAGCTTGAGCGCCCGGCGTCGCTGCTGGCGGCCCTCGGCAACTTCGATGCAGGGGCGCAGCTCACTGGCGGCCAGGGCATAGTCGCCACGGGCAATGCACAGGCGCTGGCGGGCGATGAACGGCGTATCGGTGTCACAGGCGAAGGTCAGCACCTCAGGGCGATCCCACTCACCGGCCAGCTCCGCAGACGCCAGCGCCTGGGCGGCGATGTCCAGGCGGCCTTCCACCGTGGCCACGCGCGCCCGTTCAAGCCAGGCCGCGCAGAGAATCCGCAGCGAGCCGCTGCGTCGTCCCAATTGCTCAAGGTCGGCCAGATGCCGTAACCAGGCATCGCGGTTGCCGTGTTGTAGCGCAATACGTGCCAGGACCACCCGGTGTGCGATCAAGGCGTCGGGGCCACCGAGATCGAGGGCGTGCTGCGGAATCTGGTTGAGCATCGTCCAGGCCTGGGTCAGCACATCGCCTTCGTAGAGCACCAGCGCGTGAAGAATGTCCAAGGTCACCTTGGCGCCTACCCAGCGTCCGTCCAGCACGGCGGCCTGCACGCTGCTGGCCGCCTCAAGCCGGGCGAGGGCCGCCTGGCGATGGCCCAGGGTCAGCTCCAGCGCGCTTTCTATATAGACGGCGATGCCGTCCACCAGCGCCGAACGTTCCTCGGGTGCCTGCCGGGCCATGTCGATCAGCAAGGCGCGGGCATCGTCATAGCGGCCGGTAGAGATCAGGCAGAACGCCAAAGGCGTGGCGACCATGCCGTATTGCAGCCCGTCACTGGGCGTCAGGCGGGCGATCTGCGCTTGCGCCACGCTTATCGCCGCCTCTGTCTGGTCGGTAAAGGCCAGCAGCAGGCAGCGAATGGTGGCGGTTTCGAGGTTGGCGGGGTTGCGCTCGATGACCTGCATCGCGTCCCGGTAGCGACGGTCGAGCACCAACAGCCAGGCATGGGTCAGCGCCAGCCGTGGCCGTGCTTCCAGGACCTGGCTGGGCATTTGCTCCAGCCAGCGCAACATCAGGCGCAGACGACCGGCATCGACCAGCTCGTCGAGGTGGCGCTCCAGGCACTCGGCCGCCTGCTCGATGTCGTTGGCGCTCATCAGGTGGCCGATAGCCGCCGCGGTATGTTTGTGTGCCAGGTACCAGCGCGCGGCTGCGCGATTCAGCGCTTCGGCCTGCCCGGGCAACTGGCGCGCCAGGGCGCTGCGCAGGAACCCGCTGAACAGGCGGTGGTAGCGGAACCACTGGTGCTGAGCGTCGGTGGGCTGAATGAACAGGTTGCTGCGCAACAGTTGCTCGATCAGTTCGGCGCTGTCCTGACGCTGGGTGAGGGCGTCGCACAAGGGTGCACAGAAGCGTTCGAGAATGCTGGTCTGCAGCAGAAACAGGCGCACTTCATTGCTTTGCCTGGCGAGAATGTCTTCGGTCAGGTACTCGGCAAGCTCCTGATTATTGCCGGAGAACGACCCGACCACATCGGCCAGGGCCGTGCGCCCCTTCAACGAGAGGGTGGCGAGGAACAAGCCGGTGATCCAGCCTTCGCTAATTGCCTGCAGCTGCGCGCAGTCTTCGTCAGTGATCGGCAACGGGCAGCGGCCACGCAGGTACACCTGGGTTTGCGCCGGGCTCAGGCGCAGTGCATCGGTATCGATATCCAGCACCTGGCCCTGCATGCGCAAGCGCCCAAGGCCCAGTTCAGGGTTGACCCGTGAAGCAATGGCCAGGCGCGCGCCGGAGGCCAGGGCGGCCAGCAGTTGCTGGATGAAGGCGAGTGCCTGCGGTGTGTCGAGCACTTCGAAATCGTCCAGCACAACGGTGAAACCCGGTTCCAGAGTACCCAGTTGTTGCAGTAATGCCTGGGGGCTGGCGAGCGCGTCGTTGCTGGATGCACCATCGAGTGCCTGGAGTCCGGCGTGCAGGTGAGCGGCCAGGCGCCGGGGGTCGTTATCCGCGCGGTCGAGGGTGAGCCAGAGCACGCGCTGGCCATTGTCCAGGCAACGCTCGCGCAACTGGCGCAACAGGGTGGTCTTGCCGAAGCCGGCGGCGGCGCGTACCAGGATCAGGCGGATGTTGCCGGGTGGATCGATGCCTTGCAGCAGGTTGTCTCGGGGTAGCAGGCCGACCGAGGTGCCCAGCGCAACGAATTTCTCCGCGCGAATAGGATGGCTGGCCGGCGCTGGCAGTTCGTCCGAAGGCGGGATGTCGCTCGGTACAAGGCTCAGGCGGGCGATAAGGTCCTGGCGTTTGGGCATGTGTCTCTCTGGCCATGCGGGCCGCCTGGTCAGCGGCCTCTGATTATTCTGTCAGCAGATAATGCCACGGCTACCGGCGCTGGGGAAAAATCGCAGTATGAACTTCACTCTTTTGAGCGATAGGTAAGCCCGAACTGTCTGGCTAGCCTGTTGCCGGTCGCACGCCTTCGCGCGGGTTGACGTCAATGCCACTAACAATCAGAGAGAAGAACATGGCAGGAGCACTGGCTGGGGTACGGGTAATCGAAATGAATGCGATCGGGCCGGCACCCTTTGCCACCCTGTTGCTCGCCGACATGGGTGCCGAGGTGATCCGCATCGACCGCCAACAGTCAGGGTTCCTCAATGGCGATGACAGCGTTATCGGCCGTGGCCGCCGCAGCCTGGCGATTGACCCGCGCAAACCGGGGGCAACCGAGGTGCTGCTGCAACTGATCGACAGCGCCGACATTCTGGTGGAAGGTTTTCGCCCGGGCGTCATGGAGCGTCTGGGGCTTGGCCCCGATGTGTGCCTGGCACGTAACCCGAAGCTGGTCTACGGGCGCATGACCGGTTGGGGCCAGAGCGGCCCGCTAGCGCAGAGTGCCGGTCACGACCTCAATTACCTGGCCATTACCGGCGCCCTGCACGCCATGGGGCACGCCGACCAGGCGCCGACGCCACCGCTGCACCTGGTGGGTGACATGGGCGGCGGCGCGATGTTTCTGGCTTTCGGTGTGGTGACGGCCTTGTTCGAAGCGCAGCGCTCCGGCAAGGGCCAGGTGGTCGATGCCGCCATCAGCGACGGTGTGGCCCTGCTCAGCACTATGTACTACGAGTTCCAGCAGAACGGCCAATGGGGTGAGCGCGGACAGAACCTGTTCGATGGCGCGGCGCCGTTCTACGGCTGTTACACCTGCGCCGATGGCCGCTTCATTTCCATCGGCGCCATCGAACCGCAGTTCTACCAGTGCTTGCTGGAACGCTGCGAGATCGATGACCCGCTGTTCAAGGCGCAGTGGGACCGCAGCCTGTGGCCAGCGCAGCGGGCAAAGCTGGAAACGCTGTTTCGCAGCCGCAGCCGCGATCAGTGGTGCCAGTTGCTGGAAGGTAGCGACGCCTGCTTTGCCCCGGTGCTCGACTTCAGCGAGGCGCCGGCCTACGCCCACAACCAGGCGCGTGGCACCTTCATGCACAGCGCTGGCGTCACCCACCCGGCACCGGCACCGCGTTTGAGCCGCACCCCGGCGCAGGCCGGTGAGAAAGTGCGCAATGGCCAGCACAGTGTGCAGATCCTCCGCGAGCTGGGGCTGGACGAGGCGCAGATTGCCGCGTTGCGCGAGGCCGGCGCTATTGCCTGAGTAACAGGAGTGGGCTGACCCCACTCCAACCCCACCCCTTTCTACTCCCTGGGGGCGGGGTACAGCTCAAAAGCGTTGCGCAACCATGACGACAAGGCCCCGGAGCGACCGGTGCGCCAACCCCGTCAACTGATCGCGGAGAAACAGATGTCCCAGAAAACCTACGTAGCCGGCGTCGGCATGATTCAGTTCGCCAAGCCCGGTGCCAGTGGTAGTTACATCGAGATGGGTGCCCAGGCCGTGCGTCAGGCGCTGGAGGATGCCGGTATCGGCTATGAGCTGGTGCAACAGGCCTATGCCGGTTACGTGTACGGCGACTCCACCTGCGGCCAGTCGGCCTTGTATGAAGTCGGCATGACCGGCATTCCGGTGATCAACGTCAACAACAACTGCGCCAGTGGCTCGACCGCGTTGTTCATGGCGCGTCAGGCGGTAGAAAGCGGCGCGGTCGATTGCGCGCTGGCCTTCGGCTTCGAGCAGATGCAGCCCGGTGCCCTGAAAAACTTCTGGACCGATCGTCCGCTGACCATGGGCAAGGGTTTTGACAGTGCCGCCACGGTGTTCCCGGAAGGCATCGGCATGCCTGGGGCCTTGATGTTCTTCGGCGGCGCGGGCCGCGAGCACATGGAAAAATACGGCACCAAAATGGAAACCTTCGCGGCGATCCGCGCCAAGGCCAGCCGTCACGCCGCCAACAACCCGCTGGCGGTGTTCAAAAAAGTGGTCAGCACCGAAGAAGTGATGGCCGACCAGGTGGTCTGGGAAGGCGTGATGACCCGCCTGATGGCCTGTCCGCCGACCTGCGGTGGTGCTGCGGCGATCATCGTTTCCGAGCGCTTCGCCAAGCGCCACGGCCTGCGCACTGACGTGTCGATCCTGGCCCAGGCAATGACCACCGATACTCCGGATGCCTTCGAACCGGCCTCGATGATCGAGATCGTCGGCTCGGGCATGACCCGCTCGGCGGCCCGCCAGGTGTACGAAAAGGCTGGCGTCGGCCCTGAAGATATCCGCGTCTGCGAGCTGCATGACTGCTTCGCCCACAACGAGCTGCTGACCTATGAAGGCCTGGGATTCTGCCCGGTGGGCGCTGGCGAGCAGTTCGTGATGGATGGCGACAATACCTATGGCGGTCAGGTCGTGGTCAATCCGTCCGGTGGCCTGCTGTCCAAGGGTCACCCGTTGGGCGCTACCGGCCTTGCCCAATGCTACGAGCTGACCCACCAGCTGCGCGGTACCGCCCAGGCCCGTCAGGTTGAAGGGCTCCGGCATGCGCTGCAGCACAACCTGGGCCTGGGTGGCGCGGGTGTCGTGACCCTCTACGGTCGCGGCTGATCGCCCCGTCATCCTTCCGGAGTCAATTGAAATGGCAGACAAGAGTCTGATCGGCCGTTCGCTCGGCGTCACCACCAGCGAGGTGGAAAAAGGCCGCCTGCGCTTTTTCGCCAAGGCCATTGGCGAGACCGATCCGCTGTACACCGATGAAGAGGCCGCCAAGGCCGCTGGTTTCCCGGCCTTGCCGGTGCCCCCCACGTTCCTGCTGTGCCTGGAAAGCGAAGGGCGTAATCCGCAAGCGATTGTCGAAGACATCATGGGCTTTGACCTGGGGCGCATCCTGCACGCCGAGCAAGAGTTCAGCTACCACCGTATGGCCTTTGCCGGCGACGTGCTGACCTTTGATTCGCGCATCGTCGACGTCTACGAAAAGAAGGGCGGTGCCCTGCAGTTCGTCGTCCAGCAGACCCGTATCACTAACCAGAACGGCGAACACATTGCCGATCTCCGCTCTTCGCTTGTGCAGCGCTGAGGTACCGTCATGACGCATTCACCCACCTACGGCCCGCAGTACAGCGACGTGCAGGTCGGCACCGAGCTGCCGTTGCTCAAGCTGCGCCCGGTCGATCGCACCACGCTGGCGTTGTACGCCGGCGCGTCCGGTGACCATAACCAGATTCACATCGACATCGACTTTGCCCGCAAAGCCCGCGTCCCCGACGTGTTTGCCCACGGCATGCTCTCGGCTGCCTACCTGGGCCGTTTGCTGACGAGCTGGGTGGCGCAGGCGCAGATCCGCTCCTTGTCGATGCGTTTTGTCGGCATCACCCAGATCGGCCACATCCCGCACCTCACCGGACGTATCACCGAGAAGTTCGAGGCCGACGGTGAAAAGCGTGTGCGCCTGCAGATCCAGTGCGCCAACCAGTATGACGAACCCAAGGTAGTGGGCGAGGCCGTCGTGGCCCTGGCCTGACGCATCTTCATCACTGACAAACAGACTTTATTAGAAGGCCATAACAATGAAAAAACTCGAAGGCAAAGTCGCCCTGGTCACCGGCTCCGGTCGTGGTATCGGCCGCAGCGTCGCCCTGAAACTGGCGGGCGATGGTGCCCGTGTGGTGGTCAATGACCTGGACGCCGGCCCTGCTGAAGAAGTGGTCGCCGAGATCCGCGCCGCCGGTGGTGAAGCCGTTGCCTGTGTGGGCAGCGTGACCGCGGTCGACTTCGCCGAGCGTTTCGTCAAGACCGCGGTCGACAGCTTTGGCGGCATCGACATCATCGTCAACAATGCCGGTTACACCTGGGACAATGTGATCCAGAAGACAACCGATGAGCAATTTCAAGCCATGCTCGAAATCCACCTGACCGCGCCGTTCCGCATCCTGCGTGCCGCCCAGCCAATTATCAGCGCCCTGGCCAAACAGGAAGCCGCCGAAGGCCGTGTGGTCAATCGCAAGGTGGTCAATATTTCCTCCATCGCCGCTGGCGGCAACGCCGGTCAAGCCAACTACTCGTCCGCCAAGGCGGGCATCCTCGGCATGACCAAGTCGCTGTCCAAGGAGTGGGGGCGCTACAACGTCAACGTCAACGCCGTTGCCTTCGGTCATATCGACACCCGCATGACCCAGGCCCTGGCCGGTGAGGCGAGCAAGACCGTGAGCATCGAAGGCCGCGAGATCAAGGTCGGCATCCAGCCTGCCGCCATCGCCGCCAGCAACCAGATGTGCCCGCTGGGCCGCCCGGGCACCCCGGACGAAGCCGCAGGCTCGGTCTACCTGTTCTGCATCCCTGAATCCAACTTCGTCTCCGGCCAGGTGCTGGTGTGCGGCGGCGGTTTCGGCAACGTCTGACTGAGGAGAACAGCATGCGTGTAGCGAATTATGTGTCGCCTTGGGAAGATGCCGACCTGGTTGCCTTCCGTGACAGCATCCGCCGTTTCGTCCGCGAGCAACTGTTGCCGCACGAAGACAAATGGCGCGAACAGCACCGCTCCGACCGCAGTGCCTGGCTGGCCTGCGGCGAGATGGGCATGATCCTCCCGGACATGCCCTCCGAGTACGGCGGTGCCGACGGTACGCCTGCCCACTATGCGGTGGCCATGGAAGAACTGACCTATGCCGGGGCGATGAGTATCGCCCTGAGCATCAACCATATCGTTGGCCACTACATCCTCGCCGGCGGTACCGAAGCGCAGAAGCGCCAGTGGTTGCCGAAGATTGCCTCGGGTGAATGCATCTGCTCGATCGCCATGACCGAGCCGGGCACCGGTTCCGACCTGCAAGGCGTGCGTACCCGTGCGGTGAAGCACGGTGACAAGTACCTGATCAGCGGCTCGAAGACTTTCATCAGCAACGGTCAGAACAGCGATATGGTGGTAGTGATCGCCAAGACTGACCTGGAAGCCAAGGGGTCGCGCGGTATTTCGCTGTTTCTCGTCGATACCGCGACTCCGGGTTTCCAGCGCGGCAAGTGCCTGGACAAGATCGGTCTGCCCGGCCAGGACACCTCGGAAATGTTCTTCCAGGACTGTGAAGTACCGGCGGACTGTCTGCTCGGTGGCGTTGAAGGCCAGGGTTTTGCCCAGCTGATGCAGCAGTTGCCTTATGAGCGCGCCGAGATTTCCATCCAGGCGGCGGCGTCTCTTGAGCGTGCGCTGGCGTTGACGGTGGAGTACACCCGCGAACGCAAGGCGTTCGGTAAATCGATCCTCGATTTCCAGAACACCCGTTTCACCCTGGCCGAAGTCAAGGCCACCACCCTGGCTTCGCGGCTGTTCGCCGACCTGATCGTGCAACGCTGGGTGGACGGCACCCTCGACACCACCCTGGCGTCGATGGGCAAGTTCTGGCTGACTGACCGTCAGGGCGAAGTGATCGATGATTGCCTGCAGTTCTTCGGTGGTTTTGGCTACATGAACGAATACCCGATTGCGCGGATGTTCGCCGATGCCCGGGTGGCGCGCATCTATGGTGGCGCCAACGAGATCCAGCGCGAGCTGGTCGGACGCTCTCTGTAACGGGGAGGGCCGGGCGACGCTCATCCACGAGAGAATCGCCCGGCCAGCCAGGGATGGCTCAGACAACAACAATAAAATAGGAGGTCACGATGTACATCACTCAAGGCCTGCATCGCCATCTTCAGCAGCGCCCCGACGCGGTTGCTGTGCGTGAATCGGGCCGCAGCCTGACGTTTGCCCAGCTGGCCCGGCGGGTCGCGCGCCTGGCTGGTGCACTCAAGGGCCTGGGCATGGCCAGCGATGACTGTATTGCCATGCTGGCGCGCAACTCGCAACGCTACATCGAATACAGCCTGGGCGTGCCTTGGGCCGACGGGGTGCTCAATCCGGTCAACACCCGCTGGAGCGTCGTCGAGATCGTCTACTCGCTGAACGACTCGGCCTCGACCGTGCTGATTGTCGACGATGCCTTCAAGGACGTCGCGGATAACATCGCCAGCCAGGCGCAAACCGTCCGCCATGTCATCTATGCCGGCGACGGCGAAACCCCGCCCGGGATGCTCAACTACGAAGCGCTGTTGGCCGCTGCCACGCCGGTAGAAGACGTGCGCCGTGGCGGCAATGCCTTGCTGGGGATTTTCTACACCGGCGGCACCACCGGATTCCCCAAGGGCGTGATGATCAGTCACGCCAACCTGGCATTCGCCGGGCTGGCCGCAATGAGCCGGGGGTTCTTCGGCCCGCAGGCGGTGTTCATGCACGCCATGCCGATGTTCCATCTCGCCGACTTTTCGGCGTTGTACTGCCTGATGGTCAGCGGCGGCACCCACGTCATCCTGCCGGCGTTCACCGGTGAAGCGGCGCTGGCGACCATTCTTGACGAGCAGGTCACCGACCTGATGCTGGCGCCGACCATGATCCAGATGATGCTCGACGCCCGTCAGGCCAATCCGCACACCGCCAACCTCGAACTGGCGAGCATTCGTCATATCGTCTACGGCGCCTCGCCGATTACCCCGGCGCTGCTTGATCGCGCCTGCGAGGTGTTCCCGGCTGCCGGCTTTTTTCAAGGTTACGGCATGACCGAGCTGACCACCGGCGGCACCATGCTCGATGCCGAGTATCACTGCGCCAAGCACCAGGCCAGCGGCAAGATGTATTCGGCCGGCCGTGCGGTGAACTGCGTGGAGGTGAAGATCGTTGATAGCCAGGGCTGCGAAGTGCCGCGGGGCACGGTGGGCGAGATCATCGTCAGTGGTCCCAACGTCATGCTGGGCTACTGGAACCGTCCGCAGGACACGGCGCAAGTGCTTATAGACGGCTGGATGCACACCGGTGATGGCGCCTACATGGACGATGAGGGCTTCGTCTTTATTGTCGACCGCCTGAAAGACATGATTGTCAGCGGCGGCGAGAACATCTATTGCGCCGAGGTGGAGAACGCGCTGAGCAGCCACCCCGCAGTCGCCCAGTGCGCGGTGATCGGTATTCCTTCGGAAAAATGGGGTGAAACCGTGCATGCGGTGGTCGTGCTCAAGCCCGAAGGCAAGGCCGAAGTCGAGCAGATCGTTGCCCATTGCCGTGAGCGCATTGCCGGTTACAAATGTCCGCGCAGCGTCGAGTTCCGCCTGGCCATGCCGCTCTCGGGGGTTGGCAAGATCCTCAAGAACGAGTTGCGTAAATCCTTCTGGGAAAACCGCACGCGTAATGTCGGCTGATCGGAAAAGCTTATGACCAGTGTTCAGTTGATCACCACCAAGTTCGCGCCACCGCGTATCGGTACCCAGGCAGTGGCGCGGGAGCAGTTGCTGGAAAAACTGCAGCACTGGCGTAACAGCCGCCTGTTGCTGGTGACGGGCAGCGCCGGATTTGGCAAAACCACGCTGATTGCCCAGTGGCGGCAGCTGTTGATCAAGGGCGGCGCGCAGGTGGCGTGGCTGTCGTTGTCGGCGGACGATGCCAGCTTTGAAGCCTTCTGTGCCAGCCTGCTGGGAGCACTGCGCCATGCCGAGGTGGCGGTCGACGAAGACCTGTTGCTGCTCGCCGGGGCCGAACGCGCGGCGGTGCAGACGGTATCGGCGTTACTGGTCAATGGCCTGGCGCGATGCGGCGCCAGGCTGTACCTGATGATCGATGACCTTCACCAGGTCAATGACGAGCGCACCTTCACCCTCCTGCAGTTGCTCGCCGAGCATCTGCCTGAGGGCGTGCACCTGGTCCTGGCTTCCCGCGTCGCGCCGTCCTTGCAACTGGGGCGGTTGCGGGCACTGGGCGAGGTGTGTGAGGTGGAATGCGCGCAGTTGTCCTTCGATTTTCGTGAGTCGCTGGCGTTTCTCAGGGCCCAGCTCGATGAGCAAATGGACCTGGACACCGTCCACGCGGCCCATGCCCTTACCGATGGTTGGCCCATCGGCCTGCAACTGTTGGCCATCGCCCTCAAGAGCAACCCGCGCAAACCGGTGCAGGGCACCGCGTTCGCCCGCAGCAGCACGGCGCTGGCGGAATACCTGGCCCAGGACGTGATGGCCGGTCTGCCCAGCGAACTGTTCGTGTTCCTGCAGAAACTGTCGATACTGCGGCGCTTCAACGCCGACGTCGCCGCGCATGTCACCGAGCTGCCCGAGGCCGCCGCGCTGATTGCCTCGATCGAGGAGCGCAATCTGTTTATCCAGCCGGTGGACCTGGCGGGCCAGCAGTGGTACCGCCTGCATCCGCTGTTCGTCGAGTTTCTCGGTCAGCGCCTGCACGGCGGCGATCACGATGTGCGCTGCCTGCATCGGCGGGCGGCGCAGTGGTTCGAACGTGCCGGGCTGGTGCAGGAAGCGTTGCGCCACGGCCTGTTGTGCGAGGATTTCGCCTTTGTCGTCGAAATGCTCGAACGCGTGCAGCCGTCGACGCGCCGGGTCAGCCAACTGAGCCAGTTCATGCGCTGGCTGGAGCAAGTGCCGCGGGCGGTGCTGATTGCGCACCCGAACCTGTGGTTGCTGGGGATCTGGGGCGCGGTGCTGACCGTACTCACCGGCAAGGCGCAGGCCTGGATCGCCGAACTTGAACGCGAGCCGCTGGCCCGGCAATGGGCGGCACAGGTGGTGCTGCTCAAGGCTTCGCTGGCCATGCACCAGGATGACGACACGCGCTGCATGGCCTTGCTGGAGTCGCTGCAGGGCAGGGCACTTGATGCGCCTTTTGAAGAGCAGGTGCGCATCGGCCTGACCATCAACTGCCTGGCGTTGCGCGGCCAGCATGCCCAGGCGCGCAGCCTGTTTCGCCAGCCTGAGGCGCGTTGCCTGCGCAGCGATGACGAGATGGCGCTGATGGGCCAGGTGACCATGGCTTCGGCGAGCCTGCTGGAGGGCAAGGTGCTTGAGGCTGAACGCCAGTGCGCGCCGTTGCTGGAACAGGCCGAAAGCGTCCATGGGCGGCGCTCGGTCAGTGCCTGCAGTGCGGCGGTGGTGATGGCTGAAGCCTGGTACGAGCTGGATCGGCTGGAGCAGGCACGTGAAGCACTGGCCAACCGTCTGGACATCCTGCGCTTCTCCGCGCCGATGTCGATGATCGGCGCCGCGCTCTGCCATGCACGGCTGATGAACCTGGAGGCATCGCCGCGGGTAGCGCTGGAGTACCTGGCCGAGAAACAGGAGCATTTTTGCAACCTCGGGCTGGATCGTGGTGTGGCCAGCATGCTGGCCGAGCAACTGCGCCTGGCGTTGCTGTGTGACGATTGTTTTCACGCCGAAACGCTGCAGGCAAAACTCGATGCGCTGGCCCGCCACCACCGGGGTGCCACGCCATGCGATGCCGAAGTGATGGCGCTGGCGGCGCTGTCCAGAGCCCGCTTATCCCTGGCACGGCGTCAGCCGGAAGCGGCGCTGCAAGTGCTGGACATCGCCCAACGCTATGCCGGCGAGTACGACCGTGGGCGCTGGCGCGTCCAGGTCGAGCTGTTGCGGGCCTTCGCCTTGCGCGCCCTGACCCGTGACACGGAAGCGCAGGAAAAGCTCAAGGCGGCGTTGGCCTGCGGCTACCGCCTGGGCCTGGCGCGTACCTTGCTCGATGAAGGCGAGCTGTTCCAGACGATGCTCGGCGAGTTGGCGCTGGAAGACGCCGCAGTGCTGGCGGGCTACCGCAGCAGCCTGCTCAAGACCCCAGCGTCAACGCTTGCCGCCGCCCCGGCAGTGGTGCCCCGTGCGCCCAGCCAGCAGATCACCCGGCGCGAGCAGGAAATCCTCGAATTGCTGGAACAGTCGATGTCCAACAAACGCATCGCCCTGGCGTTGAACCTGAGCCTGCAGACGGTGAAGTGGAACTTGAAAAACATCTTTTCCAAGCTCGGCGTGTCCAGCCGCTACGACGCCATTCTGGCCATGCGCAGACAGCGTGAGGGGGGAGCGGGCGTGTAGCGGTAATACCTGTGGGAGCTGGCGCTAGCCGGCGATCGACCGCACAGCGGTCGCAAAAAACCGGCTGCAATTTGTTGTTGTCGGTACCGGCCCTTCGCCGGCTTCGCCAGCTCCCACCGGGTCGTGACTGCCTTGTGTTAATTGATGGAGGTGTATGGATGCGAGTACAGTCAGCCGTGATGGAGCAATCGCATCAGGCTGGAGTCAGAGATGGCGCGACATATACCAATAACAAATGCTACCGATCCCTTGCACACCTCGCGGCTGGTCCGCCAGCGGTTGATCAGCGACGGCGCGTTGCCGCAGGGCATGCTGCGTGAAGAAATCGACGCCTCGTGGCGGCGCAGCCTGGGCTATGGCCTGAACTGCCTGGAGAGCGAACAGGTAGAGCTGGGCACACGCCAGCGCCTGCAGGAACTGCTGGACGGCAACCGCCTGCTGATCGACGCCGCTACGCCGGAGATGGAGTACCTGGTCAAGCGCCAGGGCAACAGCGGCATGATCATCCTCGGCGACGCCCAGGCCAATATCCTCGCCATCGGCGGCCAGACCGACGAACTCAACCAGCCCGGCCTGCGCGACTTGCACCCCGGCAGTTGCTGGAGCGAATCGAGCCGCGGCACCAATGCCATTGGCACTGCCGTGGTCGAAGGGCGACCGACCCTGATCAACTGCGGCGAGCACTACCTGGACCGCTTGAGCCCGTTTTCCTGCACCTCGGTGCCACTGCGAGATCCGCTCGGACATGTCATCGGCGTCCTCGACCTGACCCGTGAAGGGGTCATGGCCCAGCCGCAGGACAACCTTTCTACGCTGATTCTGGCGGCCAGCAATATCGAGAGCCGGATGTTCGGCTTGTGCTATCCGGAGCAACTGGTGCTGGCGTTTCACAGCCGTCCGCAATTTCTCGGCAGTGTCTGGCATGGCCTGCTGGCGTTGAGCCTGGATGGCGAAGTGCTGGCGGCCAACGAGCGCGCCTGCGAGTTGCTCCAGCTGGCGCGCCCGGCCTTGATCGGACGACGCTGCAGTGACCTGATGGGCGAGCGCACCTCGGCGTTCCTCACGCGCCTGTGGATGGACCGGGTCAGCAGCGTGCAGACCGCCAAGGGCGAATTCTTCTTCCGCGCCGTGCATTTGCCACGGCGTGCCGGCATGGGCCCGGCGCAGCCGCTGGGCAAGGCACCTGCAGCGCCCAAGCCGGCGCCGCTGGAAAGCCTGGCCGGTCGCGATGCGCGCTTTGCCCGGGCGCTGCGCATGGCCTGCCGGGGGTTGAACAATGACTTGCCGGTGCTGTTGCTCGGCGAGACCGGCACCGGCAAGGAGGTGGTGGCGCGCGCGCTGCACCAGGCCAGCCCGCGTGCCGACAAGCCCTTTGTCGCGGTCAACTGCGCTGCCATTCCGGAAGGGCTGATCGAGTCCGAACTGTTCGGCTATCGCGAAGGCGCTTTCACCGGCTCCCGTCGTGGCGGCATGGTCGGGCGCCTGTCCCAGGCCCACGGCGGCACTTTGTTTCTCGACGAAATCGGCGACATGCCGCTGGCCCTACAAGCGCGCCTGCTGCGGGTATTGCAGGAACGCCGGGTGGCACCGCTGGGCGGTGGTGAAGAGCAGGACATCGACGTCGCGGTGATCTGCGCCACGCACCGCGACCTGAAACGGCTGGTGCTCGACCAGCATTTTCGCGAAGACCTCTACTACCGCATCAACGGCGTGAGCTTGCAGTTGCCGGCCTTGCGCGACCGCGACGACCTGGGCGAGGTGATCGACAGCCTGCTGGGCAAGTTCGGTGCCGAAGGCGTCAGCCTGGACAAGGGCCTGCGCGAGTTGCTGGGCAATTTCGACTGGCCGGGCAACATCCGCCAGCTGGAAATGGTCTTGCGTTCGGCACTGGCCATGCGCGAACCGGGTGAGCAGGTGTTGAGCCAGGAACACCTGACCGACTGCCTGCTCGATGAGCTCAGCGCCAGTGCGCCGCAAACCGGCAGTATCCGTGAGAACGAGGTGGAGTTGATCCGTGGCGCCCTGGCGCGCCATCAGGGCAATGTCTCGGCTGCGGCCGATGCCTTGGGCATCAGTCGCGCCACCCTGTACCGAAAACTCAAGCAATTGCGCGGCTAAGGGGCGGCTGATGGGCGGTATTTTTCTCAGGCTGGTCAACAGTTCCGATCCGGAGCTGATGCGCCGTGCGCTGGCCTGGCTGTACGGTTTCGTGCGCCCGCACTGGCGCGCGGTCGCGGTGTTGCTGGGATTGTCCCTTGCGGCATCGCTGCTGGTGCTGGTGCAACCCTGGCTGGTCAAGACCCTGATCGACCAGGGCCTGCTGGCCAAGGACTTCCAGGTGCTCTGGCAGATCGCGCTGATCATGATTGCCGTCGGTATCGTCGGCATGCTGCTGGCGGGGGTTAACCGCTACCTGCACACGCGCCTGTCCGGGCGCATTCTGTTTGCCCTGCGCGATGACCTGTATCGCCACTTGCAGCAGCTGTCACCGGCGTTCTACGGGCGCAAGCGTATCGGTGACATCCTCTCGCGGCTCGATGGCGATGTCGCCGAGATCCAGCGCTTTGCCGTGGATTCGCTGTTTGCCGCGGTGTCCAGTGTGATCGGCCTGATCGGCGCGGTCACCCTGATGCTGATGTTGTCCTGGCAACTGTCCTTGTTGCTGGCGCTGCTTATTCCTATCGAAGTGCTGTGGTTGCGCTGGATGCGGCGCAAGGTCGAGCGCGAGGTGCGCAGCCTGCGCGAGCGCTCTGCCGACGTGTCGTCGTTTCTGGTCGAGACCTTGCCGGCGATGAAGTTCATCCAGGCCGCCGGCCAGCAGCGCCGTGAGTCCGAGCGCCTGGAACGCCTGGGCCAGGGCTACATGGGCCAGTTGCTGCGGGTGCAGGTCACCGAGTTCTTTACCCAGGCGGTGCCGGGCACATTGACGTCGCTATGCCGCGCCTGTGCCTTCCTGGTTGGCGGTTACTGGGTGATCCAGGGCACCTGGCAGTTGGGGGCGCTGATCGCCTTTTCGACCTATCTGGGCATGGCGGTCGGGCCGGTGCAGAGCCTGCTGGGCCTGTACGTGGCGGTGCAGCGCATGGCGGTCAGTCTTGGCCGGGTGATGGAGCTGCAGCAAGAACCGGTTAGCGTGCGTCAGGCCGCAACACCTGCGCCGGTGCCGCAAGGGCCGGGCGAGCTGCGCCTGGAAGCGGTGCATTTCGCCCACGAGCAGCGGCTCGGGAGGGTTCTCGGCGGTGTCGATATCTGCATTCCGGCAGGGGTGAAGGTGGCGATCAGCGGTGCGTCGGGGGTGGGCAAGTCGACCCTGATCGACCTGCTGCAGCGTTTCTACGACCCTGACCAGGGGCGCATCCTGCTCGATGGCACCGATTTGCGCGACCTCGATCTGCTGGCCCTGCGCAAGTGCATTGCGGTGGTCAGCCAGGACATCGTGCTGTTTCGCGGCACCCTGGCACAGAACCTTGCCTACAGTGTGCCCGAGGCCAGCCGTGAAGACCTTGAACGGGTAGTGCGGCTGACGCGCCTGGAGTCGCTGGTCGAAGCCTTGCCGCTCGGTCTGGACGGTCAGTTGGGCGAGCGCGGCCAGCAGTTGTCCGGCGGCCAGAAACAGCGCATCGCCATCGCCCGCGCCTTGCTCCAGGACCCACGGGTGCTGGTGCTCGACGAAGCGACCTCGGCGGTCGACGAGGCCACCGAACGTGAAGTGATCGCGGCCATCGACCAACTGTTCGCCGGGCGCACGCGGATTCTTATCAGTCATCGCACCAGCACCCTGGCCGACGCCGACTTGCACCTGCACCTTGAAGACGGCCGCTTGCAGGCCGTCTGGCAGGAGTCACTGCGCAATGGCCGATGAACTCTGCGTGGGGGTGATCGACAGTGGTTGTTCGGCGCAGCAGGCCCGCTATCTGACGGGCGGCCGGCGCTTCTGGCTGGAGCAGGGAACGCTGGGCGAAGGCGAGCTGCAGGCCGATGCCCTGGGCCATGGCAGTGCCGTGCTTGAGCGGCTGCTGGCGCAGGCCGATGGCTTGTCGGTGAAGATGGCCCAGGTGTTCGACAGCCGCGGCGCGACCTCGGTGTTGCAAGTCAGTGCAGCGTTGCTGTGGCTGGTGGAGCAAGGCGTGAGCCTGGTCAATCTGAGTCTCGGTCTGACCCAGGATCGCGCGGTTCTGCGCCAGGCCTGTGCCGTGGCGGTGGAGGCTGGTGTGCTGCTGTGTGCGTCCAGCCCGGCGCGTGGCGGGCCGGTGTATCCGGCCAGCTATCCGGGCGTGCTGCGTATCACCGGCGATGCCCGTTGCCGGCCGGGGCAGTGGTCGTGGCTGGACACTGCGCAGGCCGACCTTGGCGCGGCGGTCGGCGAGGGCGCCGGGCCCGCCGGTGCGAGCCTGGCCTGCGCGGCCCTGAGCGGGCAGATTTGCGCTTATCTGCGCGAACACCGGCAAGCGACGCGTGAGCAAGTGCTGGCGTACCTGCGCGACAACGCCGCCTTTACCGGCCCTGAGCGCCGTGGAGGCGAGCATGCCTGAACCGCGCATTCTGATCCTGGGTGCCGGGCCTGCCGGCGCGGCCACGGCCATTGGCCTGCGGCGCCTGGGCCATGCCGTCACGGTGGTCTCCGAGTGGCGACGCTTCGCGGCCGTCGAAGGGGTTTCGCAGCGGGTACTCGAGGGCCTGCGTCATGCCGGTCTCGGTGGCGCCCTGAACCAGGCTGCTACGCCGGCAACCCGGCAAGTGCGCTGGAATGGCCAGCACCTGCAGCTGAATCAGGAGTACCTGCTCGACCGCCAAGCCTTCGACCGGGCCCTGCGCCAGGACCTGCAACAGGCCGGGGTGACGGTGATCGAAGGTCGGGTACGCGAGGTGCTGGGCCAGGACGGTTATCAGGTGCGCCTGGACGACGGGCAGACCCTTGAGGCCGAGTTTCTCGTCGAGGCCCGTGGCCGCCAGGCGCCGCTGACGGTCGACCGCCTGCGCGGCCCGGAGACGGTCAGTTTGCTCAACCTCTGGCAGGGCGCACCGGGCGAGCCGGCTTCGGCGGTGGAGAGCCTGGACGATGGCTGGGCGTGGATGGCCCGGCTCGCCGATGGTCGGTGCTACTGGCAAATCACCTTGAATGCCGAAGGCCTGCCGGGCAAGTCGGCGCTGGCCGAATACTGTACCGAACGCCGCCGTCGCTCGCCGCTGGTGACCGAGTTGTTTGATGCGCAGGCCCTGGTGCCGGCAACCGTACATGCGCGTAGCAGCACCGCCATCCTTGCGGGCGAGTGTGTGGGTGACGATTGGCTGCGGGTGGGCGATGCCGCCATGGCGGTTGATCCGCTGTCGGGGAACGGGATTTTCCAGTCGCTGTCCTCGGCGTTGCAGGCGCCCGCCGTGATCAACACCCTCCTGCGTTGCCCGCAGCGGGCGGCACTGGCGCGGCGTTTTCATCAGCAACGGATCGAGCAGCTGTTTTTACGCTTCGCACGGATCGGCCGCGATTTTTATGCCCAGGAACAGGCGCGGGCAGATGGGGTGTTCTGGGCGCGCAGGCGGCAGTGGCCGGATGCCCAGCCGATACATGGGGCGGCCGATTGGCAGGCGGTGCGCGTCGAGTCGCGACCGGTGCTGCGCGATGGGCTGGTGGATGAGGCTGAGGTGGTGGTGACAGCGGATCAGCCGTTAGGCGTTTGGCACTTGCAGGGGATCGAATTGGCGCCGGTGGTGCGGGGTGTTCAGCGCGGGCTTGAGCTGGCGCAGGTGTTAAACGATAGCTCGGCGGAGCAGCAGCGAATGGTGCGGCGCTGGTTGGCCGAGCAGGGGTATGGCTGAAAACCGGGTGGCCGCCATCGCCGGCTAGCGCCAGCTCCCACAAGGTAGCGTGTCGCACGTGCTACTGTGGGAGCAACTGTCTTTCAGGATTTTTCTAAGAACGATCCTTTCAGACATGGCT
>OEPS010000065.1_pt1 | contig 38616 bp, 43 predicted proteins | sample 1539411 | NCBI WGS metagenome assembly OEPS01 (sample SAMN02671747, study PRJEB22543) | soil metagenome | biome: bacteria | place: China:Hunan Province, Lengshuijiang City | collected 2012-10-15 | depth 0.08m m
CGGAAAGCAAAAACCCCGCAATAGCGGGGTTCTCGTTATGTTCAAATTGTCGCTTTTGTCGCTGCCGAGTGGCGCAGCTCTGCCAAGCATGAATGGATTATCTGATTTTCTGGCCCGTTTTCAATATCAGAAACAAAAAATAGCACCAATTGCTAAAATCCCTTAATTTCACGCTTCACTGAAAGAAACGCCTTCGCCCTGAATATCTCCAGGCACCAGCGCACTCGTTTTCTCGCTTCTCCGTCCGTCAACCAGGGCGCTACAAGCTGGAGTTCGCGAGTTATATCAGTGATGTTTTTTCGTGTGGTGTAATAGCTCAGGCCTACGGTATATACCGGATCCTCTGTTTCAAATGCTGCCAGAACACACTTTTCTATAAATTCCACCTCATCATTATGTATAGCGGCATCAATCGGGCTGGTGGAAGGCTGGGGCCACAAAATAGAACGAGCCCGGTTCAGTGCCTGTTGTCCCTTAAACCCTTCCTGTCTGGCTTGTTCGAGGGCTAGTGTAAAACGCTCCAGGGCTTTATCTGACCAACTCCCCCCCTTGATTCCCTGCCAGCATGAATGACCCGTTGGCTTTCGCGGAGCAGCTTCACCGCGCATATCCTCTCCCCAGACGGTCAAAAGGGATTTAATCCAGGCTGACTGGATGCTGGTTAGCGGAGTAAATCGCCCTAACCAGCTTTTTCGCGGTGCCATAGATATTGTTTCTAAACCTGTGCGATGGATCCGGCGTTGGCGAGGTGTCATTGTCTATTCTCCTTAGGCCAGAACGCCGAGCGCATAAGCCCGGTCCAGCAATCTAATTATCAGTACCGGCTGGGTGCCGTATTCATGTTCAAATGCTTGTGGGTTTTCGTGCAGCTGCCGGTGATGCTTCCGGCAAAGTGGGATCGTGAAAATATCGTGAGCTTTTGTACCTACGCCGCCCTGCCCCCAGCCGATAAGATGATGGGCATCATCAGCTGGCTGTCCGCAGCAGAGGCACGGCTGATTTTTTACCCAGACGAGAAACTGAGGCGAAACCCATCTGATCCGTTTTGGACGAGCAAAAAATGTAGCCGGCGCTTCTGAATCAACGATGACGCCTACAACTGGCTTTGCTGATGCTGGTTGTGCAGCTGGTTCACCTGGTGCTGGTACGTCAACACCTTTCAGACGCTCAGCGAGTATGCTGGTGGGCTGCGCTTGAGGTACAAGCTCACTTTCTCGGTAAACAGACTTAAACTCTTCTTTCTTCATCTTCAGAGAACGCCGGGCCATTTCTTCTGTTATTTCGCTTCCTATGCCCATGCATACAGCCCACCAGCACAATTCAGCCAGGGACAGCATTCGTTCTCTGTTGTAGCCCAGATAAACCAGAGCTGAATGAATAATCCAGTCCGCGACGTTTAATGCCACCAGACGATCAAGGGTTTGTTCTGTTTGATTGCGAAGTTCGTTGTCACAATGCCAGCAAGCTCGTATCGCCCCCGGTTCGTGGCGGAACGTCACCAGCTCAGGGTGATGATAAATTGAGTGTGGCCACTGACAATGTTTAACAGTGCGTTTAAGCCATAGCTCCAGGGCATTTATTCCGCCTGCAGCATTAATAACGCGTTCATTAAGAAAGAATGGCATCAGCTCTGAATCATCGCGCAGTGGCTGCCGGGCATCGGGAAGTCGGCCGCTTGGTATCGAATCCATATGCTCAGGCGGCATTTCCACCAGCACACGACCTTTGCCAAACAGCCTCATCAGCTCGCTTCCTGGCTTCAGCAGTACGACCCCCAGATGCCGGGCTACATCGACATTAAGAAGCGCCCGCATCAGTCCCTCCACATCTTCTGCTGAAATGTTTTATCTACCCTCGGGGGTCTGGACGATTCCGGAAGTTTTACACTGACATCCCACGTCAGGAAGTCACTCGACAGGTTCTTTTCGACCAGATAGTTGCTTTTCCTGTATCGCTCCACCAGCTCCCGCGCCTGACGTTCATCCAGACCCGAATGTACAAACCAGCTTTTCTTCATGGCTGGGCCTCATACAGTCTGACGAACTCTACCGCTCTTTCCCGTGCTCCAGGCTCATCATTCAAAAGCGCGTTCAAAAGCTGGATAGCCAGTAATGGTTCTTTCAGTCTGACGGGAGTTATACCGCGAGCTTTGCCAGGCGCGACTGAAACAAGCCCCTTACGTTTTAGAGCACGGATATGTTCAGCAACAGCATTAGCAGAACTTAACCCCATCAGGTCAGCAAGTTCTCTGTTTGTTGGTGGGTAACCATGTTTATCAGTGAAGGTCAGCAGCAGATCGAAAACTTCCTGTTGCCGCGGGGGGAGTTTTTGAAACGAAAGAAGGCCGGCGTTTTCATTTTCGCCAGCCACTGCAGATTGTGATGTCTTGATATTTTGCGCCATGTTCTCTCCGTGGCGCAGCAGGTGCTGGTTGTTCAGGCCAGCTAACTTAATATACCAGAGGACTCGCAAACGTGGTAACCAGCCTTTTTCAACATCTGCGTGAATAGTGTTGGTGTGCCAACAATCTCATCAGGCTGGAGAGGCATGAATGAAACCATATCCCCCTTGCGATACATCAGCGCCCGACTGCATTCAGGAAAGTTCTCGAAATAGGCAATTACCGCCCTGTCTGCACATCGGACCAACGCAAAACCGGTATCCGGTAATTCATCCATACCCCCTCCTTCTTAATTCTATTTACTAAAGAGCAACATCGCTTAATCGTTTTCAACTACTTCGGGCGCTTCTTCATGAGGGGTTACATCTGTGGGAATTGCGCCATCCACCAGCGCCAGTTCTTTAATTCTATTTTCAATATTGAGCGCAATGTCAGAATTCCCTTCAATCCATTTCGCAGCGTTAGCACGTCCATTACCTATTTTTTCTCCTTCATAGTCATACCATGAGCCAACTTTGTTAATTATTTTTAGCTGAACGCCAAGATCCAGGATTTCATCTGCACGTGATATTCCCTGACCAAACATCAAACGATAATTAGCTCTCTTGAATGGTGGGGCCACTTTATTTTTAACAATCTTCACTGTGGTGTCTTTACCGACAACCTGATCACCTTCTGTAATATTTTTTGCCCTTACATCCAGACGAACTGATGCATAGAACTTTAATGCGTTTCCGCCGGTAGTGGTCTCTGGATTGCCAAACAATGTGCCGATCTTCATTCTCAGTTGGTTAATAAAAATGACGACTGTTTTGGTTTTGCTGATCTCCCCAGCCAGCTTACGCATTGCCTGACCCATCATGCGTGCCTGCAATCCCATGTGCGCGTCACCAATAACCCCTTCCAGCTCGGCTTTAGGTATCAGAGCAGCAACAGAATCGACAACTATCACACCGACGGCACCCGACCGAACCAGAGCATCAGTAATATCGAGGGCTTGTTCTCCGGTATCAGGCTGGGCAAGTAAGAGATTATCAATATCCACTCCCAGCAGTTGGGCATAGCGAGGATCCAGTGCATGCTCTGCATCGATGAAAGCACACTGGCGCCCTTCTTTTTGGGCAGAGGCAATCGCGGCTAAGGCCACCGTGGTTTTACCAGATGATTCAGGACCGTAGATCTCAATTATCCGCCCTACAGGAAGACCACCACCTAAAGCAATATCAAGTCCGAGTGAACCGCTCGGCATCGTCTCTACTATCAGGTTCGCATTCTCACCAAGGCGCATAATCGCTCCTTTACCAAACTGCTTTTCAATCTGTCCCATAGCGGACTGTAAAGCCTTTGCTTTGTCTTCCTGAGTTACTGGTCTCTCATTCAAAACTTTTTTCTTTTCGTTCGCCATGGTTAGATCTCCTGACTGAGTGTAAATACTGTTTAAATACACATACTGTACAGATAAACAGTACACCCAACTTTCGAAATGAGCAACCTCTTAACAGCACGTTTCGTTAATTTTTGTCAGCAATAGGAAAACAAAACCCGCCGTAGCGGGTTGAATTGATGAGTTTTTTTAAGCGGCCATTTCTTTCTGCTGACATAGCTCAGGCAAATTCGCCCTCACCAATGCTTCAGCGAACGGCGGCGGGACAGCGTTACCACAGCGCGCGACCTGCTTGTCCTTTGCGTATTTCACGCCGCGGTAGTCCCGGTCGATGATGTACCACTCTGGGAAGCCCTGCGCCCGGTATAGCTCATGCGGCTGCAGCATGCGCATACCGATATCAACGATACGATAAGTCACTCCGCCTATTTCCACCAGTCCGGTGCTATCTTCCCCGCAGTACTCCTGAAGGAATGCCAACACCTTCTGCGCTCGTTCTTCGTCAAAGTCCCCGACCGCCAGGGTCGTTTTAACCTCCCCAACATGCTGGCCGCCAGCAGTGATAGTCGGCATCGGGTCGTCAGTGCGCTGACCATCGCGGCAAGTACCGCGCAGTTTTACCAGGTGGGAAGCGACCACAGCATGATGATCTACAGTCGTCACTGAATGTGCTGGCTCACTCAGCCCTACCCCCGGCCCGGTATAATTCCCTCCATAGTGTTTCGCCAAGAATGCGGAGACCAACTGCGATTTACCGCCGCCACCAGCTGTGATTGTTGCGCTAGGCTCATCCGCCCGGTGTCCGATGCTGGCTCCAAACTGGCGGGCAATGACTGGCGCCACAATGCAAGCCCTGGACTCTTTCAGGATGGTGTGAGTAGGTTTATCAAGCGGGCGGGGTTTAGCCTGGTACTCACTGCCGCCGTTGCCAGCCAGGAACGGCGCCAGCTCTGCCTCAACAATACCCAGAGCGTGACCATTCCCGCCCGGACGCCTGGACGTACCGGCGGTCACTGTCGGTACCGGTTCGGTAACTGGCTGCCCAGTGGCCCCTGTTCGGAATTTTGTCAGATGAGGTACCGCAATCGCGTATCCGTGGGTTTTCGTAATCGTCTGCAGCGGATCGTCCAGTGCCTGCCCCCGGAAACAGTCGTATTTACCGCGTGTCGTTGTGTGATTGCACTTCACGATGAACGGCGAAGCGCTGTCGATAACAAATCGCTGGATGCCGCGGGCGATACGTTTTAACGTGTTCTCCGCCAGCGGCTTTTTGCGATAGAAGATGCTCGGTGCGGGGATAGACCAGTCTATGCATTCCGCAGCTGTTCGCCATGGTGCCAGCTTGCCAACCTGCACGGCGGCAGACTTCGGATCCCCATGGGTGACTTCCGGCCAGACTATTAGCTTACCGTCACGGCGCATGACCATGAAGAACCGTTTTCTAATCGTCGGTGCTCCATAGTCGCAGGCGCGCAGTTCGCGATACTCAACGATGTATCCCAGACCTTTTACCAACCGTGCTGCATCCTCGCTATCCAGTGAAATATTCAGAAATTCGCAGCATTCGGCCAGCGCCGGATGATCCGCTGAAATGCCTGTGGTCAGCATGCCAATGAATGCCTCAAAAGTTTCGCCAGCACGGGCAGGATCTGGACGCATTTCACCGGCGAGCAGCGGTCCCCAAGTTTTAAACTCTTCCACGTTCTCCAGCATCATTACACGCGGGCCAACATCCAGCGCCCAGCGGATAACGATCCACGCCAGTCCACGAATCGCTTTTTCAACTGGTTTAGCCCCTTTCGCTTTGGAAAAGTGGCGGCAGTCCGGAGAGAACCAAGCCAAACCAACACGGCGGCCGGCGGTCGCAACTTTCGGGCGAACTGAATAAACAGACTCGCAATAGTGAAGCGTGTCCGGGTGATTGGTGGTATGCATCGCAACAGCATTCGGGTCGTGGTTTATCGCAATATCCACGCTTCGCCCAATCGCCAGCTCGATGCCCGTTGAGGCACCGCCGCCACCAGCAAAGTTATCAACGATGATTTCGCTCTCTCTCACGCGTATTTCTCCATGACGCTGGCCAGCGAACGAGCCGCGGCGATTATTGAGGGTACCGGCATTTTTTCCAGCCACATCCGGTTGATGTGGTGCTGCAGGCGGTGCTGGTGGTGCGCTGGGAGTTCTCCGGCATTTTCTACTTCTGACAGGACCATAACCACTTCAGCAGGCCAAACGGTTTCAGGTACTGAAACCAGCAATAGGCTTTCCAGTTCCTGAATGCGTTTGCAGGCATATTCCAGTGAATGACCAATCATTTCGCGCTCGATCATTTGCATACACCCGTATCCTTCCGATGACTGAATCTTTGGAGGTCAAAATCTATGGTCGCCCGCTGGTCGCGGAACAAACCAAGACGCCCGTAGCGAATGACCTTTCCAGTTCTGACTGCAGCCTGGAAATATCGACCTGCGGTATCCCGGCACATACGTAGTTCTGCACAAGCTTCTTTCACCGTCAGGCGACCTTTCTTGCGGGTTAGCTCGATAATCGCCTGGACGCAGGCCTGTTTTTGTTCACGTGATTTGTTAGCCATGGTCAGCACCTCGCAGCATTGCGGAGACAGCGGCTTCGCTGGCGGGCGATGTTCCACAGTTCACTGGCATTACTTGCCATTCCCAGAATTGCGGTGTAAGCCGTAGCCGCCCGGCGGTAAAGCCCCTTTTCTTCAAGCTGTCGGGCCTGAACAATGGCATCTTTCACTTTCTGTGTTTTATCCGGCGTAGTTTTGATAGCCGGTTCTGGCAGTTTCACATCAGGGATTTCAACACCTGCCGGCACCCGGTAAACATACTGAATTCCGTTATGAATTCGACTTAACTTGCCAGCAGCATAGAGGCGGCGTAAGTGATTCCCCGCAGAACTGGACGGTAAATCCAGCACATCGCAGATATCCTGCAGCACACATCCTGGCGTTCTGTGCACGATGACGATTACCATCTGTGCCTGGGTCACTCGTTCTTTGGTTTTTTTGGTCATGGTCAACACTCGATTTTTTTACTTCACAACCCGTAAATGGGTCACATTTTTACGATAACTATTCCAGGTGAAGTTCACCCAGATCCCGCCATCCATGGTCAAACGATCCATTACTCGTTCACCCAATGTTTTCATAAGGTCGTCGTGATCAAGATTTGTCAGCACTCCGACTGGTTTCATTGCTGCCAGACGGCGGTCGATAACCTGATTCAGTAAAACCTGTTCACCCCTTGTTTCTCGTTGCACCCCTACTTCGTCAAGCACGAGCAAATCAACCCTGCAAAGGTCATCCAGTAATTCGGCCTCTGACTTACCGCCGTCATAGCACTCGCGAACACGCAACATCAGGTCCATTACCGTTATGACCAGAACACTGTGGTCCTTACTGAGCAGATAATTTCCGATAGCCGCTGCCAGGTGATTTTTCCCGGTTCCACATCCACCGCTGAAGATGAAACTGGTAAACCCTGCGCCAAAATTGTGCGCATAGCTCTTTGCCATAGTCAGCGCACGCCGCTGGCCGTCGTTGTTCACCTGGTAATTTGCGAAAGTACAGTCCTTATGCAGATTCTGAATGCCAGAACGCCCCAGGATTTTTTCAGTCCTGCTCTTACGATTTTCTCTGCCAACTTCCTCCGCTCGTTTCAGACCTTCGGTACGTTGCCATTCCATCAGCTCAGCTGCTGTACTGAACCGCGGCTTAACTCCCTCAGGCATGATTTTTTGCAGTCTGGTAAACAAGTCACTGGTGGTCTTCATGGTTACCCCCTGAACCCGGATGGGATCGTTGTGCCTGGCTTAGATATTTTCGGCAATGCTGATTTCTTTGCGCCTGTGGCCGGTCTGTTGGCATGGATACGCGAAGTACGTAAACTTTGAGCAAATGTCTGTTCCCATTGCTGCTGGTGTTTAACCTTCCCTTCAGGCGACCAGTAATCACGGAATTGCTGTAATTCCTCTGCGGTATACCCCGGCTCCTGTCCGAGGTTAATTCCCCACAATGCGGCACGGCGACAAAAATCAATGTCAGGCGTCCAGCTCTTAGTCACTGGGAATTTACCCAGAGGGGCAGGAAAAGTTCCCGGAAGATATTCCTCCGGCGAAATTTCATCGCTTGCGCGTATTTCTCTCTCTAGGTTTTCTTTTAGATCTTTATCTATATCTGGATCTGTATTTGTAGTAGACGTAGGAGCACTACCGTAGTTAGATGCGTAGTAGTTCGTAGCATCTACAGTAGTTATTTCACCTGCTACAATCAGTGAAATAAGGGATTTAATGCATTCACTTTCAGTAAACCATTCACCCTCAACCCTATATTTTGACAGAGCGGTATGAATGGACACTTCCGACTTATCTACGGTTTTTATCGTAGCTACTACGGATAAATCACTACCGTAGTTACGACGAAGTTCAGACAGTCGAGCCCAGGGATTTTTTGAATAACCAATTTTAATCAATCCTGATATCGGGTTTTTAATGAAATAGACATAGCCGTTAAATCCTTTCAGAGATTCTCCAGCAGGTAATTTTTTACCTCTCGGCGAACTGGTAACGGTCTCTATATCTCGCTCAATACGAAGGTGAACCCAGTTATCATTATCTTCTTCAAAGAACTCTTTAATTACTGGCTCCAGTTCTTTCCATCGCTCATCAGAAACGCGAGCAATCTTTGCCAGACGACTTTTAGGTATCGCCCTCCCCGTTTGCCAGTAATTGAAAATCAGCAGCAGGTACGCGCCATGCTCCTCTGTTGACAGATGCATGGTGTCCGCCAGGTAATCAGCAATATAAAGTTGCATGTAGGGCAGCGCTGCCATGGTTACTCCTGGTGCCCGAACAACACGGGCGTATAGTCATTGGTAAAAACTCGATTAGAAACACTGTGGCGCTACGGCGCTGATACTCGCCAGTAGTGGTCCCGCCACATCTGCAGGAAGCAGATTAAAAAGCGCTATTGCCGCCTCACGGATTTCACGCTCCAGCTTTTGAAGCGGAGCGCCAAGCAATTTGGCCTGATGAGCTTCGCTACACTCTTTAATCGCGCTGGCCACCAGTTCGGTTTCGGTTAGCCCACGTTTGAGGTCATACTTTCTTGCTATCTCTAACGGCATAGCGTCAGCAATGGCAGAGGACAACTGACTCACATAACTGGTGTACTTCTCTGATCCACCCTCATTTTTCAGGTATCGGTATAGATTCTGTTTATTGACGCTGATCCCTCTCCCGTTCTGCTTTTCCCACTGTTCAGCCACCAGCTGTGCAATTGTTTCCTGAGCGCGACCAGGCAAGGTTGCTTCCCACTCCTGGACCGCTTCATAAATGCTCCGGCACTTAACGCGGTCCCGGCGCCGCGGTGAATACTGATTTTCCGTTTTCAGATGCATACCCATCATCGGGGTATTATTTTCAAAAGAGATGGTTTGCATGGTTAGTCCTTTTCATCTTGAGGTGGGAATACATCATCCAGGCTGCAAGCGACCCCCAAGGCATTTAATGCCGATATGATCGCTCGTGAATCGGCCAAACTTGGGGTTCGTGTGTTTACCTCATAGTTTGCAAGCCGTGACTGGCCCCAACCAATTTGCTGAGCGAGCGCCTGCTGAGACAAGCCCCCTTGTTTCCGAAACATCGAAATTAAGTTCATAAACATCTCCATAATGTGTGACAGCATTATTCACATAATGTGAAGTTGTTGTCAATACAACTCGTGAATAACAGGAAATCACCTTGCGTGATAAAATCACTGTATGAAAACACTTGCAGAAAAGATCGGCGAAAGAGTCCGTAATCTACGGTTAAATAAAGGGATGAGTCAGGCTCAGCTGGCAAAGCTTTGTGGCTGGTCTACTTCTTCTCGCGTCGCTAACTATGAAATAGGCACAAGGAACATTGGTGCAGATGATGCGATCCTGCTGGCTAGACACTTAAATGCATCCCCGAGTTACATAATGTTCGGTGATGAAGAAAACGGCGGGGAACAACTTCCACAGAAACAAAGACTACTTCTTAGCCTTTTCGAGCAATTACCGGAGTCCGAGCAAGAACGTATGATCGATTTGTTTGAAACACGCTTAAAGGAAATTGATGAATACGTTGAAAATTACTTACGCGGAAGATTCAAACCCGCGGATCAATAAAGCCAGCTAAGCCCTAACCCTTCCAGCTCTAGATACCATGTTTATGAACGTGGTTTTTTCTATGCTCGCAATATTCACATTTCGTATTGACACGAAACTCACGCTATGTGAATATCATTCCATCGCAACACGTCATCGAGGCAGGACGCCCACGAAGTAGCTGCCGGCGGCATACGAAACACCGGATGAGATGACACCAGTAGCAATCAATGCGCAGCAGGTTTAAACGTTCCGCTGGCCAGCGTTACAGGCATAAAAAAAGCGCCCATCGGACGCTTAGCTCTTTAACAATCAGTTTGGTGAATCATTCATCCTTGGGCAAATCGCCAGCAAACAATGCAGCGATTTTCTCAAAAAGAGTTAGCTGTATCGCCATCGACTCCTGCGATCGGCCAAGTGCAATCAAAGCTCGTTTGTGTGCAGCATCCCTAAGCAAACCAAGGGTTGGATTATCCCCTTCTTCGGCTCTCAGGTACGCCGCGTGAAGTTCCTCGGCAGAAAAATTGGACGGTTTGTTTATCAATTCCTTCATCTTTTTTGCCTGGACCTCACAGAGCATTGCCGCTTTACCAGGCTGCCATACAAAGCTGATTGCTGAAATACAAGCCACTACGGCGCCAAATAACGGCAGGCTGCCGTAAGCCGCGAAAATTGCAGACCCGAGCATTATCTGGACAAATGACATAAGTCTGTCCAGCCGGCTGTAAAGCGTCGCCTGCATTGTTTCGATGTGAAACGAATATCGAATATTAAAAAGCGTTGATTCCCGGGTCATGAATTACCTCATGGCTTTGATGGTGGTCTCGGCGAAGGCGCTGGGCGATATGGGACTTGCCCATCTGGCATAGGACGATCTGAATCACCAAATTGATTAATAAGCATTTTACCCTCCATGGGCGTTGTTTTTATGGAGTTCTCCACGTGTGAGGTGGAGTTCGTGAGCCGGACACGGGTAAGAATCCGGCAAACGGATGATATCACAACATTAATTAAGACAATTGAGAGGGCCATATGGACGATTTCAAACGTAAGCCCGCAAGACAGCAAGCAGTACGCCTTAACTGGATTACCGCAAGGATCCGCCAGCTCTGCTATTTCCTCGCCCAAAAAGGCGATCCAGAGGTAAATGCATGAGCACTATGTACGTTCTGATTATCAGCGTCTGCGCGCTTACTGGTGAATGCTCTGATGTTCTGACCGGCGTTTATGAATCAGAGCAACAATGCATTGATTCTGCAGCTGAGCAGCACGTCAAAGGGCAGTGTTTACCTTACAAACAGGCTTTCGCCTGGGCCGACGACCAACGGCCAGCAGTACGTTTTTAAATCGAGTTTTTACCAATGGCTTTACCAGCCTAATGCCCGGTGCACAGAGCATTGCGATGGTAATACCGCCATCACAACCAAACAGGAGACGAGGCCTGTTCTGGTTAAATTGGAAAAGTTGACTTTGCCCGTCTTGCGGCGGGCCTTTTTTTCCGGAGGCTTTATGTCAGCTAACGAACTGGCATTGAAATTCAGCACCGCACCTGCTGAGCAACTCATCGGTGTCTTGCCTGTTCTTGAGGCCAAGGAAGCTCTTCATGATGAAGTTGAAGATGAGGTTCTGAATGAAGTTTGGTTGGAACACAAACTTGAAATGGACGCCACAGAGGAAGTTGTTGATGCATTCGCTACGGCAATGAAACTGGCGCTGACACAACCCGCAAAAACAGCAAAAGCGACATTACGAAAGGCGCTTAAGGAATATCCAGGCTACGGGCAGGAGCCACCAGCAGCCCCGTAAAGCACAAAACCCGCGCAAGGCGGGTTGAGTACCCGGTCAGCCGACCAAAGCTTTCCGGAATCGAGTTTTGACCAATAACTACCACCAGGCGGCAATCATCAGCTGCCGGGTATCTTACAACCTGAAGGAGCCCGAACGCAATGAACAACTATGCGTATCTTATTAAAGCCAAAGCAAAGGCCACAGACTCAAGGAATTTATTCTGCTGGTTCACCGCTAAATCTGACTCACGCGCTGAACGCAAAATTCTGGATATCCTGGAAGACGCTGAAATTAATGTTGGCCGCGGTGCCGACCACCAGCTACCGATCCGCACAAACTGGCATATCGTTGACGATCTTCCCGAAGAAAATGTCCTTGATGAAACATGGTGCGACCGCTATGAACTTGGCGGTGAAGACGGTTTGACCTGGCAGAAAATTGCCGCACCGGTAGTTGAGGAAACTATTGAAGCTACCGATACTGAAGATGCAACAAATACTGAAGAAAGTGAACAGGAATATGCCAATGACGAAAACGCTCTGTTTCCTGTATCTACGATGCCTTTCCGCACGCAGCTACTGGCGCAATATATGCAAAGTGACCGTCATGTTTACCATATCAGCATTCCGCATCGGGGCCGCCTTGAAGCGATGGAAATGGATCAGGATAACAGCGCTATCCAGGATCTGATTCTTGCGGCAGAAAATGTCCCCGGCATTAAAAAATTTGATATGCCGGGTATCTGGAAGTTTACTACAGCGTTTAAAACAGTATTCCCGGAGGGAAAACGATACGAAATTGGGAAGCAAATCCAGTTTTCTAAATTATGGTTTCAGACTCCTCACATTGAGCGCGGCATTCTCGTAAAGGAATGGGCAGATAAAAATCAATCAACATCTGTTGATGACGCAACATCAGATGCCAGCCCGGTCGAAGGAAAAACGTCAGATCGTCTCACTCCTTTAACCATTCTGGGTATGGAATATGAGATTGCCCTGGGCCTGCTGGCGCGGGCCAAAGAGTTCGACATTTACAATGTTCCGTTCGAGATCGATATTCAGGCAAACGGCATAATGAATAAGCTCGATAATAAAGAATGGCTGGCGACCCGGGAGCTGTTTATGTCTATCCCCGGAGGCCGCGATTTTTCGCGGGCTTGTAATATTGCTGCTGTGAAAACTACCCCTCAGGATTTATGGAAAGATCCTGTCGCACACCGCGAATATTTAAATAAAGTAATGATAGAAACTGACCATGCTCATCCTGACGAACTAATCGTTGATATTGCATGTGGGCGATCATCCTCACCAATGCCGGCGGCACCAATGTCAGAACCAGTAGAGGACGCAGCTGATTACACTGGCAAACTGCTGGCTGCCGGGCGTGGGGAGTATGTGGAAGGCATTAGCGACCCCAGTGATGAAAAGTGGGTTAAAGAAGATCTCACAAAACCAAGAGCAACCGCGGAGACCGTCAGGCATGTGCAGATGGAAGAAGCTATCAATGATGAAACCGCGCCTGCTGGTGAGATTTCAAAAAGCGAAACGGCAGATGAGACAACTGCAGGCGACGCTGAATCTGGTAATGAGGCAAATACCTTAAATAATGATTCCGGTCATCATATTATTGAAGAGGATACCCCCGCTGAATATCGCCATGTAATGGTTGACATTGAAAGCATGGGGAACAAACCGAATGCACCTGTTGTGTCGATTGGCGCCGTAATATTTGACCCTGCAACAGGCTTTCTCGGAGAAACATTTTACAAAGTTGTCAGCCTTGAATCTTCTGTCTCGTGGGGCGCTGAGATTGACCCATCAACAGTTATATGGTGGATGAAACAATCGTCAGAGGCCCGTTCCGCAATAGCTAATGATGACGCCGTACAGTTGGATGACGCCCTACTTCAGTTCAGCGAATTCGTCATGGAAAATATTCCCGGCGGTAGTAAAACAGCTCAAATATGGGGTAATGGCGCCTCTTTCGACAACATAATTTTGCGCTCTTCTTATGAACGAGCATGCCTTGACTGTCCATGGAGCTACTGGAATGACCGCGACGTCAGAACGATGGTTGAACTTGGCAAAGCTATTGGCTTCGATCCTAAAACCTCTATCCCATTCGAGGGTGAGCGGCATAACGCCCTGGCGGATGCTCAGCATCAGGCCCGATACGTTTCTGCAATCTGGCAGCGATTGATTAAAAACTGATTTTTATTTTTCAGAGATTAACAAGCCGGCCATTTATGATTTTCTGGCCGGTCATCAGAGGGATGACCAATGCATGAATTAACACTGTCACCTCAGGAAATTGCAGAAATTACAGGCTATCAACGCTATACCCACCAGCAGCGCCAGCTGCGGTGTCATGGCATACCGTTCACCACCGATGGGCGGAACCGCCCTATCGTATTGCGTAGAAATATTTATCCGGGAATAACTGAATTACCTAAGGTTGATGATTATGTTGAACTTGAACCAAATTACGACGCAATCAATGGGCAGACCAAGAAAAAATCCAAAAGATAATCAACTACCAAACCGAGTTACCAGAAACAAATACAGTTACGTCTGGAAGCCAAAAGGTTCTAAGAAAACCATAACTCTGGCCCCTCTTGCTGGTACGAGTATGTCAAAGCTTTGGGCTCGTTATGAAGAAGAAAAGGCCAAACTATGCGACGTTATGACTTTTTCAAAACTATGGAATTTATTCACCAGCAGCCCTGCTTTTGCTGACCTGGCTCCGAGAACACAAACTGATTACAGGCAGTATGAAAAAAATCTTATCCCGGTTTTCGGAAAAATGAGGGCTGACTCGATAAAGATAGAAATGGTCAGGATCTACATGGATAAACGAGGCCAGCGCAGCATAAACCAGGCTAATCAGGAGCTGGGCGGAATGTCTCGTGTATATGGCTGGGGCTTCGAACGCGGTTATGTTAAGGGGAATCCATGTAAGGGGGTCAGAAAGTTTACATTGAAACCACGTGAAGTTTACGTCACCGATGAAGAGTATCAGGCTATCTATGATGAAGCAGCGCCGGCGCTGAAGGTAGGGATGGAAATAGCATATCTATGCGCAGCGCGTCTTTCTGATGTTTTGTCACTGAAGTGGGAGCAAATTTGGGAAGACGGGATTTTTATTCAGCAAGGCAAAACCGGGAAAAAACAGATTAAAGCCTGGACAGAAAGATTGTTACATGTGCGTTCACTCGCCAAAACCCTGGGAGGTTCGGTTTATGTCGTATGTAGCAGCAAGGGGGAAAAATATTCGAAAAGTGGTTTCAGTGATTTGTGGGAAAAAGCTCGTACAGCTGCATCCGAGAAATTAGGCAGGAAGATAAAGGGAACGTTTCACGATCTAAAAGCTAAAGGGATTTCTGATTACGAAGGATCCAGTCGGGACAAACAGCTTTTCTCAGGTCATAAAACGGAAAGTCAGGTGCTGGTTTATGATCGTAAATTGACCATTTCCCCAACATTGGACCTTCCGATTCTGGGAAATTCAGAGGATGATGATTGGTGAAAATATACCAACTGAATATACCAACACTATACCAAGTGTGACGGGAGTCGTTGAAAGGAAATTACGTAAGTGCTTGAATAGTGGCGGAGAGAGGGGGATTTGAACCCCCGGTAGAGTTGCCCCTACTCCGGTTTTCGAGACCGGTCCGTTCAGCCGCTCCGGCATCTCTCCGCTGTTGAGGTTGCTATAATGCCAGGATCTTTGGCATTTTAATAGTTCCTGTCTCTTTAATTCGGTTCAAGTGACGACTTTGCGAGCAAAATGATGTTTAAATGGCCCTGGAAAGTAGATGAAGAGTCCGGCAACGCGGAAACCCCATGGGAAGAGGCTCTTGCCATCCCCGTACTGGCTAATCTGTCGGAGCATGAGCAGCACCAGCTGGTGCAAATGGCCTCCCGCTTTTTGCAGCAGAAGCGTCTGGTTGCATTGCAGGGGTTTGAGCTCACTCCGCTTCATAGCGCCCGCATCGCCCTCCTGTTTTGTCTGCCGGTTCTCGAACTTGGTTTTGAGTGGTTAGATGGTTTTCACGAGGTACTTATCTATCCTGCCCCGTTCGTGGTCGACGACGAATGGGAAGACGACATCGGTCTGGTGCATAACCAGCGAATCGTGCAATCAGGGCAAAGCTGGCAGCAAGGACCCATTGTTCTCAACTGGCTGGATATCCAGGACTCCTTCGACGCATCCGGTTTCAATCTGATTGTGCATGAAGTGGCGCATAAGCTGGATACCCGCAACGGCGACCGCGCGAGCGGCGTGCCGTTTATCCCCCTGCGCGAGGTAGCTGGCTGGGAACACGATCTTCATGCCGCAATGAACAATATTCAGGACGAGATTGATCTGGTCGGTGAAAGTGCCGCCAGTATTGACGCTTACGCAGCCACCGATCCTGCTGAATGTTTTGCTGTGCTCTCGGAGTATTTCTTCAGCGCACCTGAGCTATTTGCTCCACGCTTTCCCGCCCTGTGGCAACGTTTTTGCCTTTTTTATCGCCAGGACCCGCTTAAGAGATTACGTAAGGATAGTCCGCAGGATGATAGTGAAAGCTCAGCAGTACACTAAAACAACGACCTGCACTAAATTTAGCCATTTGAATCAGCAAGTTAAATTTAGTGTTGACACAAAAATACGAGACCAGTAGTATTCGCCTCGTTCACACGATTCCTCTGTAGTTCAGTCGGTAGAACGGCGGACTGTTAATCCGTATGTCACTGGTTCGAGTCCAGTCAGAGGAGCCAAATTTAAGAAGCCTGCTTTCAAGCAGGCTTTTTGCTTTTCAGGCAAAAGAACCTTCTTACAGGCAAGAATCTCGGCATCCACTACTATCTGAGCTCCCGCCCCTTCCCGCACGCCTGTTTTTATGACCACTAAATTTAAACGCCAAACCAGACAGCCGCTACCCACCCCATATCAGTCCCTCCGGTGCCAGCGTAGCGCATTGACCACCAGCGAAACCGCCGCCGGCAGATGCTGTCGGCCAGGATAATAGAGATAGTATCCGGGAAAATTCGGGCACCAGTCGGCAAGCAGCGATACCAGTTCTCCTGAAGCGATATATTTCTCAACCAGATCATAGGGAACATAGGCGATCCCAGCCCCGTCCAACGCGGCCTGAATCATCAGAAAAGTATTGTTAAAAACGGTTTGTCCAGCGACACGGACGCTGGTTTTTTGATTATCCTGCTCAAACTCCCAGGCATAAAGCGCCCCATGAGTAGGCAAACGCAGATTAATACAGCTGTGCGCCAGCAGATCTTCAGGATGCGTTATCCCCGTTCTGCCAGAGAGATAGTCAGGCGCGGCAACCACCGCCATCTGCACGTCAGGCGTAATGCGCACTGCAATCATGTCCTTATCCACCTGATCGCCCATCCGCACGCCGGCATCAAAACGCTGGGCGGCAATATCGGTCAGTTCATATCCAACGCTGAATTCGATATTGATATCCGGATACTGATTTAGCAAAGGTCGCAGACGAGGCCAGAGCACGGTGACGATCGCATGGTCATTGGCGGTAATACGTACCGTGCCGGCTGGCTTATCCCTTGAAGCACGCAGCGAGATCAGTTCAGTTTCTATGTCTTTCAACCGCGGAGCAAGCACTGCCAGCAGGCGGCTTCCGGCATCGGTTGGCGAAACGCTACGCGTGGTGCGGATTAATAACCTCACTCCGAGACGCTCTTCCAGCCCCAGCACGGTGTGGCTTAGCGCTGAACGTGACACACCGAGAATCGCCGCCGCTCGGGTAAAGCTTCGCGCCTCTGCGACGACGGCAAAAGCCTGCAAATCGTTGAGTTTTTCTTTAATCATAATTGGTGAATTTAATGCACCAGTGTATTCGTATTTGAATATCTTATCATTTAATCCCCCCTTCTCTACACTTTGTTCGGCAGGTTGTCATGAACTGTGTTTAAGTCTGAAAAAGTAATATGGAGACACCATGAACGAACAATTTGACGGTAACGGTATCTTTCCCATGGGGCAGAAAAACGAGGCCTATGCGCAGTATTTTCAAGGTACCAGCTACCTGAATATGCTCTCTACGGAAGGGGTTAATATCGGTAATGTGGTCTTTGAGCCCGGCTGCCGTAACCACTGGCACATTCATCATAAAGGTGGGCAGATCCTGCTGGTGACCGGTGGACGCGGCTGGTATCAGCAGTGGAACCAGCAAGCGCGCCAGCTTAGCGCAGGCGATGTCGTGAATATTCCGCCGGGCGTCAAACACTGGCACGGCGCGGCCGCCGATAGCTGGTTTGCGCATATTGCCATCGCGGTCCCCGCCGAGGGGGCATCCAATGAATGGCTGGAACCGGTTAGTGACGAAACGTATTGTCAGCTACCTTAACCATCGAAACCGCAGGGTTCAGCAATAACGAACTCTGCCTGCTCCCCGAAAAAGCTTGCCCTGGCGTCTAATGAACTTTCCTGCGTCAGACTTTTTGCACTTAACACTCACAATAAGCCACGGGCTTACTCTCCCCCACATTATCATTCTCAACCGATTATATTTATTGTGTTCTGACATCAGGCTGAATCATTTTATCAGCAAGAGATATATGCGTTTATTTTTTACGCAGTTACGCATAAAAAGGCTTGCGCCCGGAATTAAAAAACCAGAATAACTCAGCCGGGATGGCATTAAGTAGATAGTCTTTCGATCATTAATCTTTTCAAGGAGCGAAACAATACTATCAGATTTTACGCTTAATATGAGTAACGCTCTGTAACCTGCGCCGATAATAGGGATGGTAAATACAAGCCTGCGCACTTTCCATACTTGTCTTTGCTATTTGCAAGTACAGTTGAGACGCCCTACCAGGACAGCGCCCGCGCCCATGATGATTTCATTTCGGTCCTGCAGGGATTATGATGGCGAACATTATTCCTTCTGTCCGCAGTGATTGAGAAATAGATGGACTTCATCAGCATTATTATGTCGGCGGGAAAAACCTCCGTCAATGTGGCGCTTTATACGCTGTTGCCAATTATGGTTGTTATGCTCATCGTGATGAAATATCTCGAAGTACGCGGAGTGCTGGACGTTATTGTTCGCTGGCTCGCCCCGCTGCTTAAGCCGTTTGGCTTAACCGGGATGAGCGCTTTTGCCCTGATTCAGATGAATTTTGTCAGCTTCGCCGCTCCGCTGGCCACCCTCGCGATTATGGATAAACGCGGTGCCTCTGACCGGCAGATGGCCGCTACGCTGGCAATGCTTTTCGCCATGGGACAAGGCAACGTTTTCTATCCGTTAACTCCTTTCGGCCTGCACTGGCTGGCCTCCATCGTTATTTCCATCGTCGGCGGACTCTGCGCCGCTGCGGTAACCTGGCATATCACCGGCCGCAGGCTATCGATGGTTGAAAACGCCCGGGCCGAAGCGCTACCTAACGCCGAGCAAAACAGTCAGGGTATTATCGCCGTTATCAACAGCGCCGGTTCTGACGCCATTCGTCTGGCGCTCGGCGCGGTGCCAATGCTGATCCTGTCGCTGGCTATCGTCGGATTTTTGCAGGAGGCAGGCCTCATTGAGATGCTTCAGCGCCTGCTGCAGCCGCTACTGCTGTGGCTGAATATCCCGGTCAACTTCGTTTTGCCAGCGCTGGTCAAATGCGTAGCTGGCGGTACGGCCTACTTCGGCGTGGTCTCTGAACTCATCCAGCAGGGTAAAGTAACCGTCAGCCAGATTAACGCCTCGGCTGGCCTGTTAGTGCAGACGTTTGACCTTCCCGGCATCGGTATCTTTTTAGGCGTCAGCTCGCGCTTCGTTCGCCTGTTCCGCTTCGCCGCCAGCGGTGCTCTTGCCGGGATCGCCATCCGCACGATTATGCACGTCGCGCTATTCTGACGCCTCCGGGCGAAGACAGGCCGCAACATCGGCCTGCTCGCTACAGGCAATGTGATGATTAATTCTCACCATCATCCACGGGAAAAACGGGTTGGAGGTAACGCGCATCAGCGTATCCAGCCCTACGCTTAGCGTTGAGGTTTCTCCGCGCAAAGAGATTGTCCCAATGCTAATCCCATAACGATTTTTTTGTTCCGGCTCGCGGCCGTAAAGCGAGTCGGTTAGCGGAAACGGTACCGCCACGTGCGATAGAGAATACATATCCTGCGGCCAGGCGATATGCAGCGGCGTCACGGTTTCATTTCTGGTACCGGCAAGCGTTGTGCGTGCCACCGTCTGGTAAGTATCGGGAGCGGCATTGGTTATCACCGTCGTGCCATAACTCCGCGGCGCTGGCGGCAACAGCGTATTAACCGCCGAATAGAGCGACGGTCGAAACAGCGCGCGTAGATTCGCCGCCTGGTTAATATCGAAAATGACCAGTTCGCTACCGTTATTCGGTAAATAGCGATAGAGCGAATCCACTACCGCCCGGGTGCTCACCGTTGAATCCATGACCGATTGAAATGTTAATACCGGCGGCAGTTCAGAAAGACGCTGATTCTGCGCCTCCTGCACGATTTGCTGCTGCAGCGCCTGCGACAGCAGCCATGACTGCCTTGCCGCCTTAACCGGGAACGAATTGTATTTGTAGGGGTTAAATTCCGGGACGATGTTCAGCCATGCCGCTCGCGCGAAGGCCGGAAATATTGAGGGTAAACCGGCCAGACCGGCGAAGCGGGCAAATGCGGTGACGCCAATCATCGGCGACAGCAGGATTATCTGTTGCGGTCGACGCAGCGATGTATCCTCAAGGCTATCGAGCGCGTATTTCAGCGCCAGCGCCCCACCGTTGGAATAGCCCACTACGTGCAGCGGCACGTTGGCTCCCGCCAGCCGCGTCGCTTCGCGTACCGCGAGACGGGTGGTGGCAATCCACTCATCGCGCTCGACCGCGGTCAGCGCGCCGGGCGCGGTGCCGTGTCCGGGCAGCCTCGGCGCGATGGCGACAAATCCCTGTTGTTGATAGCGCTGCGCCAGATAGTGCACGCTGTAGGGAGAGTCCGTCAGGCCATGAAGCAGCACCGCTGCACCGCGCGGTTTCCCCTGCGGCAACAGAATAAAAGAGCGGTTCCAGTCGGGTTGAAACTTATCCGGGTAAACCAGGCTTTGCGCGTAGAAGCGGTTGATGGCCGTTTTGTCCTCATCGCCGAGCGTATCGGTAATTTTGCTTTTCATATCGCGGAAAATCGCCTCTTCCCGCGTCTGGTATTCGGCAAAAGTGGCATGGTCAATTTCGCTGGCGGTCATTTCATTCGCCGTCCAGGTATGCCAACGATGCAGTGCCGGACCGCGCTGCGATTCGTAAATTCGCCCAATAAAAAAGACGATCACCACTACCAGCAAACCAATGACGGCTTTTTTCGCCACAGAGAACATTGTTGAGCCCGATTTATTCAGCAACCGGGTGATGTGCTTCATTGCCATATTTCTGTCCGAATTATCTCTCTGTACGCCAACTGGTGATGATATCTACCGGATAAGATTCGACGATTCCCTTTTTAAACATAGACTAAACCAAGCGGCTATTCTGATTGTCAGAAGAAGCATAAAGATTAATTATCGCCAAAGTTTAACCGGTCAGGGGGGAATCGAATGGAATGGTGGATCAAGAAACTACGCGAGAACCCGACGTCTGGACATACCTGCGTGGTTCTGCAAAGCGGTCAGTTAATGATTATCGCCGAGCTCGCTCCCTGCCCCCGACGTTTACAGGAAGGCGACAAGCTGACGCCGCAGGCGGATGCTCTCTACTGCATCAACGACGACAAAACCGTCACCGTCAAAGTGCTCAACGCAACGCACTTCAGCCCTGAACGCTGGGCCTCCTTTGCTGACATAACCACGTATTAATCGACACACCGCGCTATCAACTGGTTCTAATCTCAGCATTTTCTTTGCCAGGCGACTTAAATTCTCCGACGCATATTTCAGTCTGTGACATACTAAGCAAGACGTCAGCAGAGCAGAAAAAGGAGTAAGTCATGAACCAGAAAGCCGCCAGTCTGACCCCGGAACAGGCGCTAACGCAGCTCGAAGCGCTGTATGAAAAATCGGTTAACGCGCTGCGTAAAGCCATCGGCGAATATATTAACCATAACACTCTCCCCGATAATCGCGCCCGCGCGGAAGGACTGTTCGTCTACCCGGAGCTCTCGGTATCCTGGGACGGTTCGGAACACAAAGCCTTAAAAACCCGGGCCTGGGGTCGTTTCACCCATACCGGTTGCTACACCACTACCATCACCAACCCTAAACTGTTTCGCGCCTATCTGCTGGAACAGCTCACCATGCTGTATCAGGATTACGATGCCTGCATCACCGTCGGCCTTTCACAGCATGAGATTCCCTATCCGTACGTTATTGATGGCTCCGAGCTGACGCTCGACCGTTCAATGAGCGCTGGCCTGACCCGGTTTTTCCCGACCACCGAGCTGTCGCAAATTGGCGATGAGACCGCCGATGGTCTGTTTCATTCGACGGAATACTATCCGCTCTCGCACTTTGACGCCCGCCGCGTAGATTTCTCTCTGGCGCGTCTGCGGCACTATACCGGCACGCCGGTTGACCATTTCCAGCCATATATGCTGTTTACCAACTATACCCGCTACGTCGATGAGTTCGTGCGCTGGGGCTGCAGCCAGATTCTCGATCCCGATAGCCCCTATATTGCTCTCTCCTGCGCGGGCGGGATCTGGATAACGGCAGACACGGAAGCTCCGGAAGAGGCGATTTCCGATCTGGCGTGGAAAAAGCACCAGATGCCGGCCTGGCACCTGATTACCAAAGATGGCCAGGGGATAACGTTGATAAACATTGGCGTGGGTCCGGCGAATGCCAAAAACATCTGCGACCACCTGGCGGTACTGCGCCCGGACGTCTGGCTGATGATAGGCCACTGCGGTGGCCTGCGCGAAAGCCAGAGCATCGGCGACTACGTGCTGGCCCACGCTTATCTGCGTGACGATCATGTGCTGGATGCGGTGCTGCCGCCGGATATCCCTATTCCGAGCATCGCCGAAGTTCAGCGCGCGCTCTACGACGCGACCAAGCAGGTCAGCGGGATGCCCGGTGAAGAGGTGAAGCAGCGGCTGCGTACCGGAACGGTAGTCACTACCGACGATCGTAACTGGGAGCTGCGTTACTCGGCCTCGGCGCTGCGCTTTAACCTTAGCCGCGCGGTCGCTATCGATATGGAAAGCGCGACCATTGCCGCCCAGGGTTATCGTTTCCGCGTCCCTTACGGCACCCTGCTGTGCGTTTCCGATAAACCGCTGCACGGCGAAATTAAACTCCCGGGACAGGCTAACCGATTCTATGAAGGAGCCATCTCCGAACATTTACAGATTGGTATCCGGGCGATTGACCTGCTGCGCGCCGAAGGCGACCACATGCATTCGCGCAAGCTAAGAACCTTCAACGAACCGCCGTTCCGCTAACCTCGCCTCCCCCTGCCCGGCCATGCCGCGCAGGGAAAACGCCCGTCAATGGCACAAACAAAAAACCCGCTTAAGTTTCCTTAAGCGGGCTTCTTAAATATGGCTCCTCTGACTGGACTCGAACCAGTGACATACGGATTAACAGTCCGCCGTTCTACCGACTGAACTACAGAGGAATCGTGTGAACGGGGCGCATATTATCGATGGTGTCCCGCCTTGTCAAAGGCTGTTTGCACATTTCAAATCGTTTGCCGAATAATTCTCCACTTTGGGCAAAAAGTATCGCTTCACTCTTCGTTTCAGGCATCTTCAGCCTGTCCTCTGCTCTCTTCAACTTGCGTTTTTTGCCGCGGATACTTCCACAACCAGCGCCCGCTAACCATTCGACAATAAAACAGAACGCCGCGCACCGCCCAGTCAAGTACCATCCCCAACCAGACGCCGATAACCCCCATCCCCAGCACAATCCCCAGCGTATAGCCCGCCACCACGCGACAGCCCCACATGCCAAGCATTGATACCCACATGGTATAACGTACATCACGAGCCCCTTTAAAAGCGCACGGCAGCGTCCAGGACATCGCCCAGATAGGCATAAAGAAGGCGTTGAGCCACAGCAGTTCTTTCACTACTACCTTGACGTCCTCTTCGCTGGTATAGAACGAAGCGATCAGGCCAGCAAACGGCGCAGTTCCCCAGGCAATCACCGTCAACACGACCGTCGACAGCCAAAAAACGTGCCACGCCTGGCGTTGCGCCTGGCCAATCTGCCCCTTTCCAAGACGCCGACCGGTAATAATCGTCGATGCGGAACCAAGGGCGTTCCCCGGCAGGTTAATCAACGCGGCAACCGAGAAGGCAATAAAGTTGCCGGCAATAACGTTGGTTCCCATCCCGGCAACAAACATCTGCGTCAGCAGCTTACCGCCGTTGAACAACACCGACTCAATGCTGGCGGGAATCCCGATGCCCATCACTTCCCAGATAATGGCGAAGTTAAACGGTTTAAAATAGCTCTTCAGCGAAATGCGCAGCGCCGGGTTAAAACCGATCATTAATACCCAGATGGTTGCCACCGCGCCGATATAGCGGGCAATGGTTAATCCAAGACCCGCGCCGACGAACCCCATGCCGGGCCACGAGAAAATGCCGTAAATCAGGATGCTGCTGATAATGATATTCAGGATATTCATCCCGCCGTTAATCAACAGCGGAATTTTGGTCGTCCCGGCACCGCGCAGCGCGCCGCTGCCAATCAGGGCGATTGCCGCCGCCGGATAGCTCAACACCGTCAGCTCAAGGTAGGTCAGCGCCAGGCCTTTTACCTCAGCGGTTGCATCTCCGGCGACAAAGTTAATGATTTCAGTACCAAAGGCATGAATGACCGCCGCGAGAATTATCGAAAACAGAGTCATTATCGCCAGCGACTGGCGCGCTGCCGCCCTCGCCCGCCGCCGGTCCCGTTTCCCCAGGCTAAATGCCACTACCACGGTGGTCCCGAGATCGATAGCGGCAAAAAAAGACATAATCACCATGTTGAAGCTATCGGCCAGACCAACGCCCGCCATCGCCTCCTTTCCGAGCCAGCTGACCAAAAAAGTACTCAGCACGCCCATGAGCAAAACGCAGGCGTTTTCCAGCAAAATCGGGACCGCAAGAGGGCTGATTTCACGCCAGTAGAGGACGCGATAGCTTTTACGCTTTTTAAACCAGGACGTGCGCTCAACGGACTGGCGTAATGCGGAGGTGACGTTCAAGGGAGACCTTAGTGAGAAAAGTTGAAACTACATTTCAAATGATGATAGAGAAAAGCTAATCCTGCAAAGCATTTTTCCCGATGAATTGTCGGTAATTACGACAAATTGTTGATGGATACGCCAGTTAAGCGACTGACAACGAATTGATGTTTGACAAAATTTTTTTCGCCGTTAAGATACGACTCCACACGATTCCTCTGTAGTTCAGTCGGTAGAACGGCGGACTGTTAATCCGTATGTCACTGGTTCGAGTCCAGTCAGAGGAGCCAGATTTAAAAAAGCCCGCTTTTTAGCGGGCTTTTTGTTTTCCATTACGCAGAGCGGTTCGGGAAAATCAGGCTGAAAACAATTTGAGCCGCGGGCGGCTGCGGCAGGCACTGAGCGCGGGCCTCACCGCCGTGCAGAGTCATAATAGCGCGCACAATTGACAGCCCCAGCCCGCTGGCGTGGCTACTGCGCGCCGCGTCTGCACGATAGAAACGCTCAAACAGTTTTTCCAGATGTGCCTGCGCAATCGGCGGGCCCTGATTAATCACCTGGATGACCTGCCGGGTGTCTTCTGCCGCGGCTCTTAATATGATTTGGCTCGATTCATCGGCATACCGTACCGCGTTGGCGACCAGATTGCTTAATGCCCGCTGGAACAGCATCGCATCGGCCCACAGCTGCCCTTCACCTTCGCAAATCAGCTGAATATCCCGCTCCTCCGCCAGCCCCTCGAAATAATCCGCAACTCGCTGTAGCTCCTGCGCAATATCCAGGATCCGGTAGTTCAGCACCGACTGCGAATGGCTGGCTCGCGCCAGAAACAGAATATTTTCCACCATACGTGAAATGCGCTCCAGCTCCTCCATATTGTTAGAGAGCAGAGTTTCATACTCTTCCACGCTGCGAGACTGATACAACGCCACCTGACACTGGCCCATCAGCGCTCCCACCGGCGTGCGGATCTCGTGCGCCAGATCGGCGGAAAACCGCGTCAGGCGCTGATAGCCTTCGTTAAGTCTGTCGAGCATGGCATTGAACGAAATAATAAGCTGTTGCAGCTCTCGCGGCGCATCCTGCTCGCTCAGGCGGGTCGCCAGGGTACTGGGCGTAATGACCCCCGCCTCTGCGGCCATACGTCTTAGCGGCCTCAGCACGCGGCGCATCACCCAATAGCCCAGCAGCGCAATCGCCAGAAAGGCCGTCACCACTGCCGCGATGACGCGCCATAAATAGCGTGCCAGCATTTTCTGTTCATTTACCATGACATGCGCGACAGAAATTTGCAGCTCCCTGCCATCTTCCAGCGTCACCAGACCGGATGCCACCCGTAACGGCACTCCCTGCGCGGTCACCCCACCCTGTACCTCATCCAGGCGCTGCGGGCGGTCCACCGGCGTGGGCGTCACCGGCGGTAACTGCACCCTGCCGGGATTAACGTTAATTAATGGAGTCTGGCCCGGGATGCGAAAAATTAAAACGTCCTGCTCGTTGCCCAGCATATTTTCGAACATCCCGGTATTCGCCACCAGCCGTTCCAGCGGGAAGCGTTTGCTCAGCACGTTGCGGTAATACTCTATTCGTCCGGTCACCTGCAGATCGCTACGGTGAATCATCTCATGGCGCATAGCGTTATATAAATATCCACCAGCGGCGCTTACCACCAGCGCTGCGACCAGCGCAAACAGGATAGCGCTTCGTAGCGTCAACGATGTCGCCTGCCAGCGCCGGGCCAGCACGTTCATGAACGAACCTCACAGACGTAACCAATCCCACGTACGGTATGAATAAGCTTGATCTCGAACGGCCGGTCGATTTTGGCGCGCAGGCGTTTGATAGCCACGTCGACCACGTTGGTGTCGCTGTCGAAATTCATATCCCAGACCTGCGAGGCGATCATGGTGCGCGAAAGTACCTCTCCTTCCCGCCTGACCAACAGATGCAGCAGCATAAATTCTTTATTGGTCAGCGCAATCACGGTGTCCTGACGGGTAGCTCTGCGCCGCAGCACATCAATATGCAGGTCGGCAATTTCATAACGATCGGATTCCCGTACGGTTCCGCGGCGCAGAAGAGTGCGCAAACGCAGCACCAGCTCGGTAAATGAGAAAGGTTTAACCAGGTAATCATCAGCCCCCAGTTCCAGGCCATGAATACGGTCCTGTACTTCGTCGCGGGCGGTAAGAAACAGTATCGGTACATCGCTTTTCTTGCGTAAAACATCAATAATCTGCCAGCCGTCAAGCCCGGGCAGCATGACGTCAAGGACAATCGCATCGTAACCATACTCCAGCGCCCGAAATAAACCGTCGGTACCATCACGCGCCAGATCAACGCCGTATCCGGCCTCAGTTAACCCCTTCTTCAGGTAATTACCGGTCCCGATATCATCTTCTACAACTAATATGCGCATTCTTACCACCTCATTACGTCTGCAAACAGATTAACAGTTTCTGCGCCGCGGCTTGATGACATTAATGTCATCAAACTGACATGGTGCTGTCCCGATCGCCGGACCATGCTTAACAGGCAAATGATTACAGGAGAATGTTATGCAGACACGCCATCGTAGTATCGCCGGTTTACTGTTATCCACCCTGATGCTATGCAGCGGCATAGCCACCGCCGCACAGACGCCAGGCAAAGCTATCGCGCCGCTGCGCGGTACCGTTGACCAGGTCTCAGATACCAGCCTGCAGGTTAGCGATCGTAAAGGAGAAAAGGTCGTCGTAAAACTCAACGACAAAACCCAGATTTTTAGCGTCGCGAAAGGCTCGGCTGAGGATATCAAGCCGGACAGCTTTATCGGCACTGCAGCGGTGCCCCAGGCCGACGGTAGCCTGAAAGCGCTTGAAGTCCACGTCTTTGCCGCCAGCCTGCGGGGCACGGGTGAAGGGCATTCCCCGTGGGAATCCGCCGACGGTAAAATCAATACGATGACCAACGGCACCATCGGCAAGCTGGTGAATACCAACGGCCGCACGTTAACCGTTAATTATGGCGATCGGCAAAAGAACGTCATCGTGCCTGACAATACGCCGGTGGTAACCATCGATCCCGGCGATCGCAGCCTGCTGAAGCCCGGAACCCATGTCGTGCTGTTCTCCGCCACTGACGATAAAGGCGAACGCGTCGCTACCCGCATTTCTGCCGGCAAAGACGGTACCGTACCGCCGATGTAATTCAGGAGAAGGGCATGAAAACCAACGCGTCGCGGCCGGTGCATCGCTGGCCGGTCAGGCTCACCCATTGGGTGAATCTGGTCGCCATGATCTGCATGTTCATGAGCGGCTGGGAAATCTACAACGCTGCGCCGCTGTTCGACTTCCGCTTTCCGCCCTCCGTTACCCTGGGCGGCTGGCTGGGCGGCGCGATTGGCTGGCACCTGGCGGTAATGTGGCTGCTGGTGGTTAACGCTCTGTGTTATCTGCTGTGGAGTTTATTAAGCGGTCATCTCCGCCGCGATTTGCTGCCGCTGCGTCTGGCCGCGCTACGGCGGGATATCTGGCTAACCCTCACGCTGCGGCTAAACCACCGACCTGGCCACTACAACGCCATTCAAAAGCTGATGTACCTCGGCGTTATGGCCCTCGGCCTGCTGCTGGTGTTTTCCGGGCTGGCTATCTGGAAACCGGTACAGCTCTCCTGGCTGGTGGCCCTGTTCGGCGGTTTTGCTATCGCGCGCTATGTTCACTTTTTCGCTATGGCTGGCATCGGGCTGTTTGTCGTTGTCCATGTGCTGATGGTGATGATCGTCCCTTCCACCCTGTGGGCCATGCTGTCAGGAGGCAAACATGAAGGATAAAACTCCATCCCGCCGCGCGCCCGCGCTGGAGCCGGAGCAGAAAAAACAGCTGGTAAATCTGCAGCGACGATTACTCCTGCGATCGGGTCTGACCCTCGGAGGCGTGGCGATGCTGACCGGATGCAATATGCAAGATGGCGATGAGATAGACAAAGTGCTGTGGGCTATGTCGCGCTGGAACGATCGGGTGCAGTCCTGGCTGTTCAGCGGCCAACGCCTGGCCCAGACTTATCGTCGGGATCAAATTACCGACCCCTTTCCGTTCAATGCTTTTTATCCGCAATACAACGCGCCGGAAGTCGATCTGTTCGACTATCGTCTGGAAGTCTCCGGCAAGGTAGAGAAAAAAGCCCCGTGGACGCTGGAACAGTTACAGCATCTGCCGCAACAAAGCCAAATTACCCGGCTAATCTGCATTGAAGGCTGGAGCGCGATTGGTCAATGGGGTGGCGTACCGCTAAAGCTATTCCTGCAGCATGTCGGCGCCGATCTCAACGCGCGTTATGTCGGCTTTAAGTGCGCGGATCGTTACTACACCAGCATTGATATGGCCACCGCGCTGCATCCGCAAACCATTCTGGCACTGGATTTTGCCGGTAAGTCGCTGCCTGTGGAATATGGCTATCCGCTAAGGTTACGGGTGCCGACCAAGCTGGGGTTCAAAAACGCCAAGCATATCGCCGCTATTTTCGTCAGCGATACCAACCCCGGCGGTTACTGGGAAGATCAGGGCTATAACTGGTTTAGCGGTATTTAGACGCCCTGAACAGGATCGGTGTCAATGCCGCATCGTCATTGACGACATTGTGGGGAATAACCCTACGGGAGCTGCGCAAATGACGCCTTCCAGCAAGCCCGTTTGCCGGCGCCAGGCGGCAAACTCCCCATCAAGCCCTGTATTAATACTCCATGCTTTCCATCAGCAGCGGGCGCGTTATCTCGACAGCAGAAACCGCCCGGTATGATGACAGTTAAAAACCGCTACCTGCGTCGGCAAGCATCGCTGAACTGCCTATTTCCACCGGCATTCCGGAGCGGCGTTCCAGCGCCTGCTCCGCGCGAGTCATATCTACGCCCTCACCTTTCACAAAGGTCTGAATGGCCGGCGTGAGTGGAAGCGGAACCTTTCGGTCCGACTCATACTCCGCCCGGTTACGCGACAATGGCTCGTGGACTTCAACCCAACGACTCCCGTCCGGCTCGGCGGTATATTTCACCGGCTGATCGATAATTTGTACGCGCGTCCCTACCGGAACGCTATCAAACAGGTATTTGATATCGTCATTACGCAGACGGATGCAGCCCTGGCTCACGCGCAGGCCAATACCAAAATTGGCGTTAGTGCCATGAATAGCGTAGAGCCTGCCGATATAAATCGCGTACAGCCCCATCGGGTTATCCGGTCCGGCCGGGACAAACGCGGGCAGACTTTCGCCCCGACTGGCATATTCGCGGCGGGTATTAGCGGTAGGCGTCCATGTCGGCGCCTCCTGCTTCCGCTCGACGGCGGTGACCCAGTTACGTGGGGTTTCACGCCCGGCCTGACCTATCCCAATCGGCAGAACCTCAACCGTCGTGCCATCAGGCGGATAGTAGTAGAGACGCATTTCGGCAACATTGATTACGATTCCCTGGCGTACCGTGGCGGGCAAAATAAGCTGCTGCGGCACCACCAGCGTAGATCCCGATTTTGGCAAAAATACATCTATGCCGGGGTTGGCCTCAAGCATATTGCTCAGGCCCTGACCGTACTGGGCGGCAAAGGACTCCAGAGGCTGGGTATTGTGTTGCGGAACGGTGATGGTCAGCGGGCTGCCGACCAGACGGCTTCCTTCCGGCGGCAACGGGTAGCTCACCGCCAGAGCGCTCTGGCTGGTGAGGATCATAATAAAAGAACAAAGCAATTTCACACGCCGCACAATTTCCCTTCCTCTGTGGCGATAAACGTGAATGAATTATAGCTTCGTTTGCTGTCTTATATCTGATTTATCATTCTGCTAAATTTGATAATCGATCGCCGCCTCTTCCGGCTCCATGGCCTGACGTTTAATTTCTTCAAGCGACAGGCCAGCGTTGCACAGTTCAATAAAGCGCCAGACATAATTTCGCTGCAGCTGCCCGCGCTTCAGGCCCAGCCAGACGGTATTGGCGTCGAACAGATGGCGGGTATCCAGACGCGTAAAGGTATCCGATTCCCGCTCGTCTCCCGATTGTTCCGCGACCAGTCCTACTCCCAGCCCCAGTTCAACGTAAGTTTTGATTACGTCGGAGTCCTGGGCGCTTAATACGATATCAGGCATCAGTCCCTTACGGTTGAATGCTTCATCAATACGCGAACGGCCGGTAATCCCCTGGCGATAGGTGATCAGCGGCCAGCGGGCAATAGCATCGAGAGTCAGTGGTGTCACCTGAGTCAGCGGATGATCTTTAGGAACCAGCAGGCTGTGATGCCAGCGGAACCATGGAAAGGCGACCAGCGTTGGATCGTTGCTCAGCCGCTCGCTGGCGATACCGATATCCGCGCCGCCGTTATGCAACAGCGCTTCAATTTCCTGCGGCGTCCCCTGGACCAGCTCAAGACGCACGTCGGAGAAGAGTTCGCGGAAGGCTTTAATTACCGGCGGCAGGCTATAGCGCGCCTGGGTATGAGTCGTGGCGATGGTTAATACGCCGGATGCATCGTTGGTGAACAGGTCGGCCAGGCGGCGAACGTTGCTGGCTTCGTTAAGAATACGCTCGGCGATCGATAATAATGCTTTGCCCGGCTCGGTCATTCCGAGCAGACGCTTGCCGCGACGGATAAAAATCTCAATCCCCAGCTCTTCTTCCAGTTCACGAATATGACGGCTGACGCCCGATTGCGATGTATAGAGCATATTGGCGACTTCCGTCAGGTTGTAATCCTGACGGGCCGCTTCACGAATAATTTTCAGTTGCTGGAAGTTCACCCTTTCCTCCGGGCTATCAGACATGACATATGCACTATTGTTAAAGTCTGTTGTCCTTGCTAACAAATAATAAAAACCAGCAACTTATTCCATTCAGGAATATACCTTAACTCACTAACAGTAATTCACGGTTTTCCAGCGACGGTCGGCTCACCAGCGACATCAAAATCTCCTTCACCGCCTGCGCCTGCGGCGACAGGCTACCGCGAGCCGACATATTGAGCGACAGCGAAAGGCTCATTGACGGAGTAGTGATACGCGCCATCCAGCCATTCGCCGCGCCGCACAGAGAGCGGGCGGCAGATTCCGGCAGCACGGTGACGCCCATGCCGCTGGCTATGGCCGCCGTCAAGGTGGTAATCGATTCAATTTCCCCGATAATCTTTGCCGACAGGCGACGCAGGGTGAAGGCTTCGGTAACCCTTGCGCGAACGGCGCTATAATCGCGCGGCAGGAACAGACTCATCTCCGCCACTGCCGTCAAATCCACGCTCTGTCCCGGGCAATCCCGGGTACCAACCAGGTAGAGATCTTCTTTCAGCAGCGGCTGGCTGACGATGCCGGCGACCGGAGAACGTTCATAGAGAACGGCCATATCCAGCTGGCCGTCGATAAGCTTATCGTTGAGGATCGTTCCGCTGCTTTCCTGTAAATAAACCATGACTTCCGGCAGTTCGTTACGCACCGTTTGCAGCAGCGGCATGGTAATTGCCGAAGCCGCCGTACCCGGTGCAAGACCGATTGACACCTGGCCGCTCAGCGTCTGACCAACATTATTCACCGCCAGCTGCGCCTGCTCGCACTGGCGCAGAATAGTCCGGGCGTGGGTATAGAGAATCTTCCCGGCTTCAGTCGGCGTAACGCCGCGTTTAGTGCGGATCAACAGCTGCTGGTCCAGCTCGCCTTCCAGGGTCGCAACCTGCTGGCTTAACGCCGGTTGTGCGATGTGCAAGACTTCAGCTGCCTGAGTCAGACTGCCGATATCGACGATTTTCACAAAATACTTCAGTCGTCTTAAGTTCATTTTGCCTCCTGTAAGGAACACCAGTACCAACACTGGCCGTTTAGATACAGGAGGATTTGCAATTTACTTGCCAGCTTTTTTTGCAGAGAAGTAAACACCGCGATAAGCCGCGTAATAAGGGATAGTGATAGCAAACCGCAATTTTATTGTCCGGTCAGCGGATTGCGGTATGCCCTATTAGGGGTATAGCTGCACTATAACGGTGCACCACGGTATGCGGCGCAGGAAAAACAGGCACACTGCTGAAATTGTCAGCAAACGATCGGATCGACTTGATTGAAGCTTTGACAAGGTGGGGGCTCATCGTTAATATGCGCCCCGTTCACACGATTCCTCTGTAGTTCAGTCGGTAGAACGGCGGACTGTTAATCCGTATGTCACTGGTTCGAGTCCAGTCAGAGGAGCCAAATTTTAGTTTCGGGACATCCCAGCGAGTCCGGAGACATTTAAAAAACAAGAACTTATCTTTACCCGGTTGACCTGCGAAGGTCTGCCGGGTTTCTTGACATCCATAGTTTTTGGGGGCTTAATCGGGGGCCTCACGGTTCGTTGAGAAAATGGAGCCCCCACCTATGGCATTAACCGATACCGCTATCCGCAAGATCAAACCCACCGAGAAATCCTTCAAGATTACCGACAGTTCAGGACTCTACCTGCTGATCAAACCCAACGGCTCAAAACTCTGGTATATGAAGTACCGCATTGACGGGAAAGAAAAGAAGCTGGCCTTTGGCCCCTACCCGGATATTTCCCTGTTCAAAGCGCGTCAGCTACGCGATGCCGCACGCGCCAGAGTGCGTGAAGGGGCCGATCCTGCCGCTGATAAGAAGATCGCGCAGCAGAAAAAGAAAAACGGACATACCTTCCGCCAGATCGCCATGAACTGGCACGCCGATCACCGACGCTGGTCTGCGCATTATGCCGCGACTATCCAGCGCAGGCTGGAAATGTATGTTTTCCCGGAGATCGGGGACAGCCTTATTGATCAGATCACCACGGAGACGCTTTTATTCACATTGCGCAAGGTCGAGAGTAAAGGTTTTCTGGAGATCACCGCACGGCTGAAAAACTACGTGACGGAAATCATGCGCTATGCGGTGAAAAAGCAGCTAATCAAGTCAAACCCGGCGCTGGATCTGGACGGCGAGTTCACGCCGCCGGAAACGCAGCATTACCCGGCCCTGCCCCTTGAGAAACTGCCTGAACTGTTATCCCGGACGGATAGCTATTCCGGCAGGCTGCTGACAAAGTATGCGCTTAAGCTGTCGTTGCTGTTCTTTGTGCGCTCCAGCGAACTGCGCTTTGCCCGCTGGAGTGAAATCGACTGGCAGCAGAAGCTATGGATAATTCCGGAAGAACGGAAGCAGATCGAGAACGTGCGCTTCTCTCACCGCGGCACCAAAATGAAAACGCAGCACATCGTTCCGCTGTCCGATCAGGCTATTGCGATTTTAAAGCAAATTGAAGCGCTCTCTGGTCATCTGGCGTTTATCTTCCCCGGCGAATACGATCAGGATAAATGCATGAGCGACAACACCATCAACAAAGCACTGCGCGTGATGGGCTACGATACTAAAAAAGAAATCTGCGGCCACGGCTTCCGGGCGATGGCGTGCAGCGCGCTGAGTGAGTCAGGATTGTGGAGTAAAGACGCTATTGAAAAACAAATGAGCCATCAGGAAAGAAACAGCGTTCGTGCGGCCTATATTCATAAGGCTGAATATCTGGAGGAGCGGATCGCGATGATGCAGTGGTGGGCGGATTATCTTGATGCGAATCTCGACAGGTATATTTCCCCCTACCAGTACGCCGCGCCTCTGAAAAACGTATCGTAATAAAAATACAGCGCTTAATTTTTCCGCTAATTAGCGGGAAGCCTGCCCTTTGCCCCTGTTCAGGGGCAAAGTCATAGATTCAGGATTTACTTACCCATCGGGAATAAAGATCCAGTACCGCTTCGGCAAAATCATCATCGACCGTATAGAAATAGCACTCCGGTACGTTGAGCACTCTGGCAAATTCGCAAACAAGATCAAAAGTCGGCTTATGGGTGCCGTTCTCATAGTGTGAGAGGCGGGAGTAAGCCGTTGCCTCTTCTATTCCGGCCAGTACCCCCAACTTTTCCTGCGTGAGCTTCGCCCGCTGCCGGGCTTCTTTTAAGCGTCTGGGGATCATCGATAATTACCATCAGTTTGAATTTATGAGGGTAATCTTTAGCATTCCTCAAGAATATTTTTCTTTAGAGTTCATAAAGACAAACAAACGCCCGTATCCTTTTTGTATTAAGAGCAATTCCCCGCTTTCATATTCCACTGAACAACCTCACCGTCATACAGCCTTAATAGCGCTTCGGCGAAGCTATCATCCACCGTGTAGAAATAGCATTCAGGAACGTTTAGCACGCGGGCAAAAGCACAAACCATTTTAAACGTGGGTTTGTGCGTTCCACTTTCATACTGGGAGAGTCTTGAATATGCGGTGTCTTCAGTTATGCCTGCGCGGACGCCCAACTGTTCCTGGGTAAGGTTGGCCCGTAACCTTGCGGCTTTCAGTCGTTCAGGGATCATATTACGTGTCTTGTTAATACTTACGTTGACACCATCTTTAGCATTCCTTAAGATTCATTATCTTTAGGATTACTAAAGATGGATAAACAAAGGTCGGAAGCAGATCGGCGCTTTCGTTCAGGATGACAGACAGGGAGAAACCGATGGATAAAGACGACTGGCACCCGGCGGACATCATCGCCGGGTTACGGAAGAAAGGAACGTCTCTGGCTGCGGTATCGCGTAGGGCCGGGCTGGCCTCTTCCACGCTGACCAATGCCCTTAACCGCCACTGGCCTAAAGGTGAAAGGCTGATCGCCGAAGCGTTAGGCGTTGCGCCCGAACAGATCTGGCCGTCCCGCTATCGCAAGCCGGAATACCACCAGAGCTAAACCAGCTCTCCCGATCTTCTGTCAGCTCTGCTGGCGGAAGACCGGGAGAAGACAAGCGAAGCGCGTCAGTTTTCATTCATGAAATGACAAAAAAATCCACAAACAACTCAATTTCCAGAAAAAAGGTTTCCCCTTTTCATTCGCGTAAAACGGTTGTAATCTCCCTCTTGCCCTATGCTGTCGTTGACAGCGCCCAATGCTTCACGACCTGAAAGAAGCGCCTGACTTGTCAGGAGATGGTTGATCCGTTTTACCGGCAGGGCCTCTGCAAAAATGCCGGGCCGCAGATACTGCGGCAGAGGTTGAGAGTTATACACGCAACATCCTTTCACTGTGCCAGTTCACTGGCTATGTTTCCATCCGACCAGAAGTCTCACGATTTCCCGGTTCGTCTGTGCCTGCTGATTATCAGCGCTTTTTATCTGCGCCAGATCTCTGATCAATGCTGTACTGTGCCGGAAACGATCCGGTAACCCCTGCACCTACTGCTACATCAGCGCCTTTTACTTTACGGGCTGCGGCCTGCATTGCCGCAAGGCTTTGCTGCCGCGTGACCGTAAAACTGCACCAGAATCTGCGATCTTTCGCGCACTGCACCCGACCAGTGCGTCACTTTCGTCGCGCAGAGCGACAAAGTGACGCACAACCACCACACCGCGCCATGCCCCTGTTTTCAGGGTTACGGCGTCCATTCCCGAATCTGACACGCCTTTTTGGGGCCACTGTCAGCAAGAAAGAGGAGAAAAAGATCGATACCGAGGGGGGCATGACGCCCCGGAGAATCCCCTGCTCACGCAGGCAGCCTGTACCGCGTACAGTCTGAAACTCCCTATACCTCAACAAACTGCCACTCCGGCGTGAAGGTATCGTTCTGGCGCAGCCAAAAAGCATACGCCGGAGACTGTTTGTATTTTCAGATTATGGGAGAAGTGTATGGGCAAGTTAGGCGGTGAAATGAAGGCGCTGGCAAAGCACTGTGGCGGTAGTCATAAAACGGTGAATGATCGTATCCACATTGTGCAGCGTTTCGACCACCACTTACGGGCGTTGAACGTCCAGATCCAGAGGGTGGCGCAGATTAAAGTGCGCCACATTGAAAGCTACATTCATGAAAGGCTGGCGCAGGGGATCGGCAAGCGCACGCTACAGAATGAAATGGCTTCGCTGCGTGCCGTACTACAACAGGCCGGGCGTAAGCAGGTGGCAGAGCATGAACGGCTGACTAATAAATCGCTGGGTTTATCCGGCGCATCGCGCAATGGTACGCGGCAGGCGATCACGCCAGATCATTATCGGCATGTGCTGGAAACTGCCCGGATGAAAGATCCGGGGCTGGCGGCGGCGCTGGAACTGGCGCGGCTGATGGGCTTACGTTCGCAGGAAGCGGTACAAAGCGTGCAGTCGCTGAAAACGTGGAAACAGGTCATTGAATGTGGCGACACACGCCTAACCGTGGTTTTCGGCACCAAAGGCGGACGGCCCCGCGAAACGGTGATTCTGGATACTGGCGCAGTCAAAAAAGCGCTGGATAATGCACTGGCTATTGCAGAAAGCCGTAATGACCGGCTGATCGACAAGCCGGATCTGAAAAGCGCGATGGACTACTGGCACAACCAGACGGCGTGTATTGGTCTGACTGGCGCATATTCTCCGCATTCCCTCCGTTATGCGTGGGCGCAGGATGCCATTCGTCACTATCTGGCGCAGGGGTTCAGCAGGAAAGAAGCACTGGCGATGGTGGCTATGGATTTGGGGCATGGTGATGGGCGTGGAAGGTATGTGGCGCAGGTGTATGGGCAAACTCTGACTGTAAGTTAAAAACTACAAATGATATGGACACTCACCGTAGATGGACTCTTTTAAACCATCTTATATGACTCTGAGACGTCTGTTAAACTTATAGCGATTCGGTCTGCCCTGGTTGCATGGCATCAATATATGGATGGAAGCCAAGATGAATGAAAATCTAAAAAAACAGAGCAATCCATTTTCAACAGGTGGTGGTGGCGTTAATTTCGAAACTCGTGTGCAAGCAGCGTTTGCATTATCGATTCTTACAGGTTCAAGCGTACCTTGTCTCTCTCAGAGCATGAGAGCAAAACAGATAAGGTTTCAGAACAAATATGATGGCTCAAATACAGATGATTTTGTGATCGTTGCTGAAGACAACGATGGTCAGGAAGGTAAGTTATTTGCTCAAATTAAACATGAAATAACACTGAGTGAATCCCCAGATTCGGTTTTTGCTGAAGTTATCGCCAGTGCTTGGCAGGACTTCAAAAGCGACAATTTCAAAATGGATCACGATGTTATTGTGTTGATTACTGGTCCACTCCAGAAAACAGATATCCATAATACACTTCCAATATTGGAATGGGCGAAATTTGCCTTATCTGCGGAAGATTTTATGAAGAAGGTACAAACAAAAGGGTTCTCAAGCGAAGCAAAGTTGAAGAAAATAGAAAATTTCAGATTGCATTTAAGACACGCAAGCAATATAAGTGAAATTGATGATACTTTTCTATGGTCATTTTTGAAGTCGTTTCATTTGATTTCTTATGACTTAGATTCTAGTTTTTCTGTTGTAGCTAGTTTACTATGCTCACAAATCCAAAATAACTCAGATGAGGCTCCCCCCCTAGTATTATCAAAAATCATCACAACAATTCAAAATTTTAATCAGAATGCGGGAATACTATCTGAAGAAAATATCCCGCATGATTTAAAAACATTATTTAATAAAGTACATAAAAAGAACATTAAGGATGACATCAGGAAGCTTCAAGAACGTGGCACTTATATTTATACAGGCATATCTAATAGAATTTGTGGCATACATATTAACCGGAACGAACAACTTGCTGAAATTGAAAAAAAATGTCAGGAAAGTCGTTTTGTCTTTGTCACTGGTATTCGAGGTGTTGGAAAATCAGGTATTGTAAAAGATTTTATTTCAACCAAATATAAGGACGTCCCTTTTTTCTACTTGAGAACTGAAGATTTAGACAAAAGCCATCTCAAT
>OEPS010000066.1_pt1 | contig 37675 bp, 30 predicted proteins | sample 1539411 | NCBI WGS metagenome assembly OEPS01 (sample SAMN02671747, study PRJEB22543) | soil metagenome | biome: bacteria | place: China:Hunan Province, Lengshuijiang City | collected 2012-10-15 | depth 0.08m m
CCATGTTTTTCCAGCGCAAATTTAAACAAACCATCCAAATCATTGTGCTCTGGCCTGACAAATGAAAAAAATACCTTGACGCCAAAATCAATTTTTTCACCCGTAAATTTGGAAGCCCGTAACGCATACCGCGACATGACAGAAGAGATAGTCAAACAATAGCCACTCCTCTCACCCCAGACATAGAGATCGCCAAACGCACTTCGCGCTATAACATAATACTTATCTTGCCCCTCAATCCCAGTAGCATCCAACCATTGGGCGAGCAGGGATTCGTACTCTTGTGGATTGACAGTCCAAAATATTCCATCCGCATACCCGCACCAACCGTGGTCTTTCCAATATAAAAGGAGCTGCCCGGGTAGTTTACTCTCATAACGAGCAATACTGGAACCAGGTACTTCCCGGCGATCAAAAGCAGGAGAAAAACTCTTTAGGAAAAAATTAAAATGCTCATCCATAGCCAACCTCTACTTACGCCTTTCAAGTTTAGCACCGATTTTTAATGACTTCTGGTACGTCTCTAGCCGCAGCATCTAGGCCACCTATGCGGCTTGGTAACTTAATGTTTGAGCGGCTTGCCACTGCGCTCGATTGAATGCAGTTCTGACACTTTCGACGCGGCGAATATTAAGGCCGATGCTGGGGACGAGTTCATTGAGGTGAGTGCGAAATCGACCTCCACCTTGATAGCCCATATCCTGGGTTACCCGGTTTTCTATCTCGAACCACGAGGGCACGCTGTTCCATAGAAACATTCACTGTCTCCCTGACACTTCCTTGGTGCTGAGGAGAGCAAACGGTAGAGAGGTAAATAGGGGGTGTCAAAAACGCGGTGTTTAATCAAGTAGGAGGTGTCTGAGGACGATGTGACATTCCGCAGATGGCACCGAAAGCCGTGCGTTAGTTTGTGCGAGCGGCAGCGCGACGGCTCGGTTGGCCCCGCGATGCGATTTGCCAGGCATATCGCATCGCGGGACAAGCCCGCTCCTACTGGCGGTTATTTGCTGTTGCCGGCAGCCAGAAAATGCGCAACCAACGCATTGGCATGCCCATGCCCCAAACCGTGTTCAGCTTTCAGCCAGGCCACCATCTCCAAGTGCTTCTTGCCGCTGACGGTTTTCAGCAGTTCCAGCCAATGACTGATTGGCTGCCCGTACTTTTTTTCAATCGAAGGAAAGTACGAGGCGGGGCCTTTGACCTTGGTCTCTTCGCTCACGGTGCACACTCCTGTTTTATCGGTATCAGCGATATTCCGCATACGGCTTGAGCGGATTCACCGGCAACGGCAGGTTGCCCTGCCACGGGTCGAAACTGTAACGCAGGTAGAGCAATGCCCGATTCGGTGAGTAATCTTCGCTGCGTTGCAGGGTGAATCCGCCACCCACCACCCAATGATCGTCCAGACGTCGCTCGACCAAAGCCTGGGCCAGGTAACCCAGGCCTTTGTTGTCATCGCCGCTGCGCACTTCATTGATGTTGCTGCTCAGCAACGGGCCATACTGGTTGACGATGTCGTCGTTCACCGATGACAGCGGGAACGTCCGTTCATCATCGCTACGCGCCCAGGAATACCCCACCGAGCCTTCCAGGTACACCGACCAGTCGGGATTACGCCAGGCGTAGCTGACCGGTACACCGAACGACAGGTAGCGCTGCGGGCTGTAATAGCCACCCTGCCCCAGGGTGTAGCCACTGAGGTTGCGGTCGTAGTGCCAGGTCATGGCCGTGGCACCGATGCGTAGCTCTTCGTCGACGCGGTTGATCAGCCGGTAGTAGTAACCACCCAGAACCCGCCAGCGTTTGTTGTCTTCGACGTTCTTGCCTTGCAGCCAGTGGTAACCCAGGCTCGCCCACACCCCATCATCCAGCCCGCGGTCATGGCTCAGACCGAGGGTCAGCCCGGTGGCCGTCACCCCGCCCCAGCTGATGTCGGTGCGCGGATCCTTGGCGCCAGCGTACGACAGCAACGAGTTGTTCATCGGCCGCCGCGAACCAGTCAGCGACCAGCCGATGCCGTGACTCTTGCCATCAAAGGTGACGCCGCCCAACAGGTTCTGCACTTCAAAGCCCATGGGTGAGGTGCCGATGTCGGCGCTGATACCCTCGCCCTGCCAGCCTGCAGCCAGGGTGACGCCATCAGCGGTTTCCGTGCCTCCGGGACAGCCGCTGGGAATCGCACCGCCCGCATTGCGCCCACGGAACGAGCAACTGCCGAAGGCTTCGTGGTGCTGGTCGTTGGCGTCGGTATCGAAGCTGGCCGCACGCAGCGACACCTGCTCGACACGGGCAAAGCCCAGGCCATCACCAACCGGCATCTGCGCGTGGACCATGGTGGTCGAGGTAGTCAGGTCGGAAATACCCTTGGCACCGTCATTGTCGCGCCAGCCGTAGTCCTGCTGCACGGTCACGGTCGGGCTCTGCCACTGGTAGAGCTTGTCGACGTCGCTGCGCAGGCTTTGTCGCAGCCAGTCATCCTCGTCCTTGGCGCGGCTGGCCCGGGTCAGGGCAATATCGTCACGCGGGCTGACCTGTTCGGCACTCAGCAACTCGGCATCGCGCATGGCCATGGCGTAATAATCCAGCGCCTGGTCGGCCTGTTCGCGCGGCACCATACGCGCCAGATCGCGGTACAGCAATGCGTCCGGTGTGGTCTTGCGCCGGGCCACGTCGGCCAGCAATACCCGCGCTTTATCACGCTCACCCACGGCCGCCCAGGCATTACCCAGGCGTCGACGATCATCGATGCGTTCTTCAGGGATCTGCAGGTCATTCTGCTGCAACGACTGGCGCGCGGCCGTCAGCTCGCCACGCTCGATCATCACTTCGATATGCCCCAGGCGCGCCTGGATGTCGTCTGGCTGCAACGCCAGCATCCGCGTGTAGTAACCGTCAGCGGCATTCAGGTTGCCGGACTGTCGCGCCCAGCCGGCCAGTTGCTGCAAGTCGCCCAGCTGTTGCGCGACGGGCTGATTGCCCGCCAGTTGGCCTTCGAGCACGGTCATGGCGCCGGCGATGTCACCGCTGTCGGCCAATGCGCGGGAGCGATCCAGAACCACTTGACGCTGCAAACGCTGGTGCAAGGCCTGCATGCCGTCGTTCCAGCGCGTGGCGGGGATCTGTTCCAGAGTGTCCAGCCCGGCCTGGCTGCGTCCGTCGCTCTCCAGGTACAGGCCATGGGCGAAACGTGCCGTCGGCTCCTGGCCCTGGCGTGCGAGCAGATCGGCGAACACCGCATCGGCCTGGGTGCCCTTGCCCTGCATGCGCAAGGCACGGGCCAGATCAGCTGCCAGCCAGGGATCATTGGCCGCGAGCTGGCGTGCCGCGGTCAACTGACGCTCGGCAGTGGCCCAGTCTTCACGCTCCAGCGACTGCCGGGCTTGCCCGCGCAACAACTCCAGCTGTGACCCCGTGCCCGACTGCCCTGCGCCAGACGTAGCAGCCCATTGCCGCTGCTTGGCCGGCAGGCTGGCAACGTAGCGTGAATGACGCGCCGGGGATTGCGCCTGGTAGAGCCGCGACAAGGCCCGCACGGTGTTTTCGTTACCCGGCTGCAGGCGCGAGGCCTGCAGGAAGTACTGCTCGGCACGCGGCAACTGATTGCGTGCCATCGCCACATTGCCCAGGCCGAGCAATGCCAGCGGCTCCTTGGGATCGCGCCGGGCCGCCTCTTCGTAGGCCTGTTGGGCAACGTTGTAGTTGCGCGCGTTCAGTGCCTGACGACCGCGCTGCATCAGCAGCCAGTATTCGGTGGAAGCCAGCAGTTCGTGCCATTTGCTCAGGATGTAGGTGTCCTGCTCTTCGGCGACAGCCTGCTTGAGCCAGTCGACGGCCTCCTGACGACGGCCTTGGCGCGCCAGGGCCAGGCCCAGATAGCCCTTGAGGGTGGCGTCCTTCGGATACGCGGCCAGGGCTTTGCGCAGGTTGCGCTCGGCGACCGCCGGGGTGCGTTTCTCGACCAGCATGCGGATGCCCAGCTGGCCGGCACGCCAGGCCGGATCACCGGTGAGTTGTTGTTGGCGGCCCAGCAGCTCCTGTACTTGTGCCTCGTGAGAATCCCCCGGGTAACGTTGCAAGAACGTCTCCCAGGCCTTCACGCTGGCATCGCTGATCGGCTGCTTGCTCAGGTAGGCGAACTCCAGGCCGGCCGCGAGGTTGCGTGACTGGCTTTCGCCGGCCATGCGCTTGACCACCACCAGGGCCTCGTCGTTGCGCTTGGCGCGGAACAACTGTTCGGCAAGAAACTGCTGCAGCTCGGGGCTGCCCTGGTATTGCTTGTCCAGGGCATAGAGGTGATCGATGGTGGTCGGCAACTGATCGGGCAAGCGACTGCGAATGCGCCAGTACTCCAGCGCCAGCTCCAGACTCGGCGGTTCGCCCTTGCCAAAGGCCGCTTCATAACGCGACAACGCTTCGTCGAAACGCCCGGCCGTGGCCAGCAGGCGGATCTGCTGCAGGGTCTGCTCGCCCTCGCCCGTGTTCATTTCCAGCAGGCGGGCCATCTGCCGGTCCTGCGGGCTGTCCGGCGCCAGGCGATGCAGGTCGCTGTACAGTTGCCGGGCACGGTCGAGTTCATGGGTACGCACGGCTTGGCGGATCGATGCCGCCAGCGCGTCGAGGTTATTCGGCTCCAGCAGGCGCAGGCGCGCCAGGGAGTCCTCCACCAGGCTCTCGCGGTGCGTCGCTTCGCCCAGGCGGATCTGCTGCATCAGCCATTCGCGTTGCTCGCCACGGTCGGCTGGCTGGGCCAGCAGCGTCAGCGGCACCGCGCTCAAACACAGCAAAGTGGTCAGTTTTCGCATTGCGCTTTTTCCCAGCCTGGAACCAGTCTTCCTTTAGCGTCGAATCGATATCGACGTTCATCCCATCCCTGGCCGAACAGGCTCAGCACCCGGTTGTAGTAACCACTGGCCGGCGACTGCTGCAAGCGCTGGCGCTGCTGTTGCAGAGCGCCCTGCTCCTTCAAAGCCGCGAGCATCGGCAGCAAGGCGGCGGAAAAGCCCACCGGCCCCTGGCCACTGCCCGCACCGTTGTCGACGTTGACGGTTTCCGGCGGCACACCCCCTTTCACGGTCAAGGCCACCATCGGCCGGTAGCGTTCGAGCAGCGCCTGACGGCCGCTGGCGGCCGGATCGAGCATGCCCAGCCACAGGTAGACGCGGATGGCATCGTAGCTGCCCTTGGCACCATTGACCGGATCGCTGGCCAAGGTGCCGTTATCGCGCACGGCCAGCCAGTCGGGCGCCAGGCCCTTGGGGGCGCTTTCGAGCAGCAGTTTGCGGCTGTTACGTGCCAACTCTTCCCACAGCGGCGCCAGTTCGGCAAAGCGGTCGAGCACCTGCGGCGGCAGGTAGCTGGTGTTCAGCCGTGTGCCCTGGGCGGTGACAAAGCCGCGGTCGCCCGGCAGCAGCATGACCCCGACGCCCGGCAGCGGGCGAAGGGTCTGCGCAGCAACGCGCCAGAGTACGTGGATGGCCAGTTCGCGGTACTCGGCCACCGCCCACAAGCGCCCGGCTTCCAGCAGGCTGTAGGCCAGCCACAGGTCGGCATCGCTGGCGTTGTTGCTGTCGAGCACGCGCCAGCTGCCTTTTTCGTCCTGCCCCCACTTCCACGCCGGCAGTTGCTTGCTCAGGTTGCCACCGGCGAGGTTGTTCTCGGTCCAGTTGAGCAGCTGTTTGAAGCGCTCGTGATCGTTCGCCACCAGGGCGAAGAACAGCCCATACGTTTGCCCTTCGGAGGTGGTGATGCGCCCTTGGGCCGGGTCTATCACCCGCCCGTCAGGGCTGACCAGCTCGCTCTTGAACTGCTCCCAGGCCGGCCAGCAACTGGCCGCTGCGACCGACGCGCACAACCACAGCGCGCCGCCGAGCAGCCACTTCGACGCAATCATTGCTTGCCCTCAAGCAGACGGCGACGCGCTACCCAGGCCAGCAAGCGCCAGGCCACAACACCCAGAAGGATAATGCTCAGCACCGCGCCCAGGGCCAACAGCACCGGATGGTAGGAGAGCTTGACCCAAAGCATCATCCACCACGGCAGACGACCGACGAAGTAGGTCTCGCCGACATAGTGGCTGCTCACACCGCTGCTGCGGATCAAGCTGACCGAACCGCCGATGTGGTCGTTGAGCTTGCCGGGATCGGTCAGTGCCTGGCGCAACAGGCGGTAGTCGCCCTCGTCGCTGGCCAGCAGGGCAACAATGCTGCGTTGCGAGTGAAACGGCGACTGCATGCCGGTGATCGCCGCAATCGGTGCCCGTGCCACCACATCCACCTGGCTTGCCGGCGTGTTGCGCACGTCTTCGCGCAGGCGCTGCACGCTGCTGGCATCCAGCGGCCAGGGCGAACGCGCCTGGCGCAGCCAGTCACGCGAACGGTCGAGCAACAGGTTCAGGTCGCGACCGTTGCCGCCGCGCAGGTCATCGGGCAGCGGGCCGAGCACCAGCAGGTCGGCGTCGGCCTTGGCCGCCGCTTTCCAGTCATCCGCCAGCTGCAGCCCGAGCGCCGGGTAGCCGATGCGCGAGGCCATGCCCGCGACCAGGTCAAGCATGGTGCCCAGTTGCAGTTCGTTCGGTTTTCCAGGCATCAGCAGCAAGGTCTGCGACAGGTCCGCCATGCGGCTGAACGGGAAAGCGCTGCGCGAGAACGCGCGCAGGTCCGGCATGGCGATGTAGTGGTAGTAGCCCGACAGATCGATGGTCGAGTTCTCATCGATAGCCGCCTGCACATCCGCGGGCAGGAAGGTCTGGCACTGGCCGTTCTGGGCATTGCCGACCTTGCTGGCGAAGCTGAAGTCGTAGCGCAGTTTGTTTCGGTCTTCGATCTTCGCGGCTGGCACCAGGGTCTTGTCGGTCAAAGTCGAGCTATCGGCAGAGAACACCCGGGTACGCAGCTCCTGCAAGGCGGCGCCCATGCCATCGGAACCGGGCAATGGAACACTGCCGACGAAATGATCGTTGAGACGGATGGTCAAGCGTGATTCATCGGTGACCACCGGTGGCGTGTAGCGATACAGGGTTTGCACGGCCACCCCCTGATTGCGCCAGACGAACAGGTCAGGCGGCAGGTTCAGCGACAGCTCGATCGGTTGCGGGCGCAGACCGTTGACCTGCAGTTGCCCCGGGTAGTCGAGCAGCTCGGCGAAACGCACCGGACGGTCGGTACGCACCCAGTTCGGCGCATCGTAGGGTACGCGCGGCTTGAGCTCCTGCACCGCCTCCACCGCCACCCGCGAACCACGGAACAGGTCGGTGCCCACGGCCAGCGCCGAAGCTGCCTTGACCAGGTCATCCTCGTTGCGCCCGAGCACCAGCAGCACCTTGCTGTAGCGGTTGTCCGGGTGGGTGATCTGCTGGATCACCGGCCCGTCGACCGGCGGAAACTGCTCAGGGTCGGCGAGAAACGCCGGGCGCCGGTCGTTGGTGGCGAAGACGATACTCGGCACTGGCTGTTTGCCGGTCTGCGCCGGCAATTGGTTGTAGAGCACCGGGAAGGTCGCCATGCGCCACTTCGCCTTGCTACCGAAGTACGAGGCCAGAATCGCCGCGGCCTTCTGCTCGCCAAGCCCCGGACTGCCGGCAAAAACCATCGGAATGCTCAGTTGGTCGGTGTCGCGCGCGTCAAAGTACGGCAGCGGGAAGTACGCCAGGTCGTTGTCGGTAACCAGTGCCTGTTCATCGACACGGATCACGCTTTTGCGGCTGACGTTCAGCCACAGCGAGCTGTGCGCCGGGTCTTCGCAGATATCGGTGTAGTGGCCGACGAACTCCACGCGCACGCGGTTGAAGTCCTGCACCAGCTTCGGATCCAGGGCCATGCGCTGCTGACGCGGCTGGCCGATATCGTCGGCGCTGATCGGCACCACGCCCATCAATTCGTCGTTGAGGTACACCCGCAGGTGCGACAGACGCGGCACCAGCGCCGGTGACGGGGTGAAGTTGAGCTCCAGCTCGACGCTGCTGGCGAGGCGGTCGCGGCGCAGGCTGAACTCGATCTGGTCGCTGTTACGCACGCCCATCAGCAGGCTGTCGCTACCGCGCCCGAGGTTTTCGAAGGTTTGTGCACGCAACCAGTGAGGCACTTCAGGTGCGGCTTGAGTGACCGCTGGCTGCTCTTCGGCGGCCAGCGAAAACGGCAGGCCCACAGCAGCCATCAGCAAGGCCAGGGTCAAGGGAGACAGGAACGAACGCTTCATGTCGTACTCTTCATTGAGTCAGTGGGAATAGGACGCGGCATGCGCGGGAAGAAGCTCAGCAACCAGCGCGCGAGGCCAATGATCGGCAGGGCCGGCAGGCGTACCCAGGCCGGGGCATACTCGATGACCCGGTAGTAGCCCATGGCACCCAGTGCCAGCACATCGAAAAAGCTGCGCAGGGGGCGGTCCGGTACATGGCTGTCACCCCAACCGAGCCAGTTGTCGGCGCGGGCAAAGGTGCACTGCACGTAGTCGATGCGTTGTTGGACGGTCAGCTCCGCCAGGCTGATGCCGACCTGGCGATCGATGCTGCGCATGACCCGGCCGGGGAAGACGAACTCGCGCCCTGCCCGCTCCAGCAGCAACTGCACCGGGGTGTCTGGCGCCAGCTCGCGGGCGCTTTCCAGTTCGATCCCGGCACCGCCGTCGGAGTAGTCGTACAGCAGCCCCGGATAGAGGTGGCCGTCGGGCAAGCGCAAGGCCGCAGGCAACTTCACCGGCACACGCTGGAAGCGCCGCACCTGACGCACCTCTGCGGCAACGGCGAGGGCCGCGCCGATCAACAGCAGGTTGTAGATCACCCACAGCGAACTGACGATCACCGTGCCGTATTCGTTGCTCGGCCCGTAAAAGAAGCGCCACACCGCGAAGGCCAGGCCGACGACGTTGAGTCCGGCCAGCACCAGGTAAGGCCGGGCGATGCGCCAGTCGAGGCGGTCGCTTTCATTCATGCCGCCTTTGACCGTCACGTCGAAGTTGCCGCGCTTGGGCGAGAACAGCGCCACCAGGGTCGGGCGCATGATGTACCAGGCCAGCACCGACTCGTAGACCTCACCCCAGAACGTCTGCCGGTACGGCCCCTGGACACGTGAGTTGACCAGACTGGCATGCAGCATGTGCGGCAATACATACAGCAACAGCAGCACCGCCGGTGCATAGATCACATAAGCGTGCAGCAACAGGAACGCCAGTGGCGCGGTGAGAAACACCAGCCGCGGCAAGCCGGAGAGGAAGTGCAGCATGGCGTTGGCGTAGCACAGACGCTGGAACAGGCTCAGGCCCTTGCCCAGCAACGGGTTGTCCAGGCGAAAGATCTGCACCATGCCCCGCGCCCAGCGAATACGCTGACGGACGTGCGCCGCCAGGCTGTCGGTGGCCAGGCCGGCAGCCAGCGGAATACGCATGTACGCCGAGTTCCAGCCGGCGCGGTGCAGGCGCAAGGCGGTGTGGGCATCCTCGGTGACGGTCTGGGTGGCGAAGCCGCCGATATCGTCCAGCGCCGCGCGGCGCAACACCGCACATGAGCCGCAGAAGAAGGTCGCGTTCCACAGGTCGTTACCGTCCTGGATCAGGCCGTAGAACAGCTCGCCTTCGTTGGGCTTGCGGCGGAACGAGCCCAGGTTGTGCTCGAACGGGTCGGCGGAGAAGAAGTGGTGCGGTGTCTGCACCAGGGCCATTTTCGGGTCCTGGAGAAACCAGCCGACGGTCAACTGCAGGAACGCCCGCACAGGGATGTGGTCGCAGTCGAACACCGCCACCAGATCGCCGGTCAGACGTTCCAGCGCGTGGTTGAGGTTACCTGCCTTGGCGCCACGGTTGTCGTGACGGTCGATGTAGCCCACCCCGACCTCTTTGGCGAAGGCGCGAAACGAGGCGCGGGCGCCGTCATCAAGGATGTACACCTTGAGTTTGTCGCGCGGCCAGTCCAGGCCAAGGGCGGCCATGACCGTGGTGCGCACCACCGCGATGTCTTCGTTGTAGGTCGGGATCACCAGGTCGACACTCGGCCACAGGCGGCGGTCTTCCGGCAGCGCCAACACGGGCCGGCGCAATGGCCAGACGCTTTGTACAAAACTCAGGATCAGCACCAGCCAGGAATAGGTCTCGGCCAGCAACAGGATCATGCCCAGCGCCAGGTCGAGGTCGTTGGCCCAGTGCAGCGTCGAGGTGTAGCGCCACCACAGGTAACGGCAGGAGATGGTGATCGACAGGATGATCATCATCAGCGTCGGAAAACGCCCGGGCATGTAGCGCATGAGCATCGCCATGGCACCCAGGGTGAGGACGAACACCAGTTGTGCGTAGAGGTTGAACGGCGAGGTGATGCACAGCAGGGCGATGACCATCCCGACCACCGCCAACACCCAGTAGAACACCCGTTCGCCGAGTGAGCCGCTGGCCTTGATGCGCCGCTGGGTCTGCGCCAGGGCATCGCTGCGGCCAATGAGCCGCGGTAGCTTGCGCATCAACCCCACCAGCGGCAGGCGCACCCGTTGCACGCCGGCATACAGCCCTTTGCCCAGACGTTGCGCCCAGGTCACTCCACGGCCACGCTTGAGATCGACACCCCGTGCCGGTCGTGCAGGTCGCAGCAGCAGTAACCAGAGCGTCTGCACCAGGCCGCGCAAGGGGTCGCCCAGGCTCGGTCGTTTCTCGGCCAGCTGCGGGTAGAACTGCCGCCAGTTACGCAGCAGGCGTTGCCACTGTGGCGAGTCCAGACGCAGAAACACCCAGGCCAGGGTGACACCCAGGCTGAGCACCACGGCCGTGAGCGGACGGGCGCCGCGTTGGCGGTAGACGCGATAACGGCTCATGGGCGAGGCTCTCCCCGGGCCAGTAACCAGGTCGCCAGGCTGCCTACATCATGGGCGGCCAGCGAATCTGGCGCGTAGTAGCCGACCGGGGCTTTCCAGGCCAGGGCACTGGCCATGGCCTCGTCGCGGTGGATCACCTGCGGAATCAATTGCGCATGGCGTTCGCCCCAGAGCAGCAACAGGTCGCGTTGCAACTGGCTGATCGGATCAAAGCGGTTGACCAGCAACAGCTCGTCGCCCGCCCCTTCGATGCTCAGCAAGGCATGGCAGGCGGCATCGGTCTCCACTACCCGGATATGCAGTGTCGACTCCGGCAACGGCGGTAAAACCGGCTGCCCGCCCGCTGACGTGGCGGGCATGTCCAGCAGTATCCAGTCGAAGTGCAGCTGCAGGGTTTGCAGGCGTTGCGACCACTCCTGTGGCTGAGTTCGTTGCCGCTGTTCCAGCGCGCTGAGTGCATCGCCGTGCAGTTGCCCGAACGGCAGCAGGCACAAGCCCTGCTCCACTTGCAGCAAGGCTTCGCTCCAGGCGCCTTCGACATCCTGGTCGGCAGCGGCCCAGCCCTGGGTCGAATCCAGCGCCAGGTTGTAATGCAAGCGCAGCAGATTGCGCGGGTGCAGATCCACCACCAGCACGCGCTGCTGCAACCTGTGCAATGCAAAGCCCAGTGCCGCCACCAATGAGGTGGTGCCGACACCGCCACGCATGCCCGTGAGTGCAACCACCGTCATAGGTTCGGCGCCTTGTGATTGGCTTGTGCCTGGGCTGGATCGGTCGACCAGCCCTCGCTCTCCGCCAGCAACGGCCAGCGCCGGCAGGCGGCCAGCAGCTCGGCCTCACGGCTGATGTCCTGGTACGGCATGCTTTCATCGCCCAGACGCTGTTTGAGCTGGGCAATGTCATCGCTACGCTGCTTGCGATCGTCCTGAGTCATATCGCCTTCTCTCATCCTCACTCGGGGTACAGCATCCATTGGGTCTGCCCCTTGATGCGCACATAGGGCCTGCCCTGGAACTCGACCACCGCAGAATCGGAGTTCTCGGAAACGGCCGGTGTGGTCGGCAAATCGTGAATCAGCGCCGCCAGGTCGAGTGCACCGCCCTGCTGCGCATACAGCCGGGCAATCAGCTCGGAGACTGCCAGGTAGCTGGCCGGCGTGGTCACGTGCAGCGGCCCCTGCTGGTCGTTCTCGCCCATGTTGATCAGCTTGATCGCCGCCGGTACGTGGGTGATCGAGCGCGAAGGAATCTCGCGCATCCCGGAGATCTGCATGCGGTCACCGTGCACGGCTGCGCCATGCTCCGGCACCAGCACCAGGACCACCCGCCGCCCGCTTTGCTGCACCATGTCGATGAACTGGTCGATATCGTCGAGGAAGTTCTTCGCCCGCTCCTGGAAGGACGCGCGCCGGGTGCTGCCATCGGCATTGGTGATACGGTTGCCGTCATGCAGGGTGATGGTGTTGTAGAACAGCGACACCGCCGGTTTCTCTTCCTTGATCCGGTGCGTCCACCAGGCCTGCAACACGTCATGGTCACGGGCAATGTTGGCGCCGTCGTAGGACTTCAGCGCCGTAGGGAACTCGTCGCTGCTCATCAGCGGTGCAGGCAGGTGCTGACCGGCGAGGAAGGTCATGTATTTACGGGTAATCGGCCCATTGTGGTTGAGCATCAACTCAGGGCTGTAACCAAGCTTGGCGAGGTTGTCGAACAGCATGCACTGCTCGTTCGCCGGCTCGTAGAGTTTGATGTGATGCGGCTGGCCACAACTGGCACGGAGCATGCGAATGGCGGCCGGGCCGCTGTACGAGGTGGCCGAGTTGAAGCGATCGAACACCACGTTCATGCGCCGGAACAAGGCGTTGTCGCGCATGCCGGCATCTTCCAGGTCGTCCCAGGCCAGCGAGCAGACGTTGAGCACCAACAGATCGAATGGCTCGGCCGTAGGGTTGCGCTCGGGGAAACGGGTCATCTTGCCCGCCTGCTCACGGTAGAACTGGTCCAGCCAGGCATCGATGGCCTTGCTTTCGGCCAGCGGGCTGCTGGCGCCCTGGGTGGTGCCCGCCTCCTGGGCGACCGACTGCACCGGTGCGCTGATCGCAGGCAGTGCGCCGGCGAGGTACACCCACAGCAGCAACGCGACGCTGACCAGTGTCAGGCGCACCCACGGGGCGATGAACAAGTAGGCCAGACCGATGGCCAGAAGCACGCCGAGCACGTCCCAGTTGACGAAGCGCCCGAGCAGATCGATGACATAGTCGACGGAGAACGCCAGCACCTCGGACTGTTCGAACAGCCGGCGGATCGGCGGGTACCAGGTGTCCTTGTAGAGCAACGCGGCCCCCAGCGGCACCGCCACGACGTTGCGCAAGCGCGGCAACCATGGCCCCGGCAAGGGCAACAGCAGGCCGGCGGCGAGCAGCAGATTCAGCAAAGCGTGGAAGTCCAGCAGGCCCATCCATAGCAAGACAAACTTGGCGAGGAAATACAGGTTCCAAAGCCCCAGCTCCGGCCATTTCAGTACCGGCGCTGTGGCGACCGCGTCAGTCATGGACGCCCTCCTTTTCGGCATCATGATTAATTCGTACGCCCCGCGCGATGAGGTGGCGCGGTGGCAAGCGGCGGTTGAACCAGGTCAGCAGACGTTCGCCCAACAGGTACAGGGCAATGGCCAGCGGTACGGTCAGCAAGACCGTCAGGCCGATGACCCACAGCAGTTCGTTATAGGTCATTGGCGTGACTCCAGCGCTTGCAGTGAAATGCGTTGTGGTTGCAGTGGCCGGAAGGCCTCGGCGTCGGGCGGCGCATCAACCGGGTCGAGCAGCGTGGCGTCAACCTCGGCCACGGCATCGGACTGGAACTGCGCCATGGCCAGCACCTGCGACGGCACCACACTTTCAAATCCGCCGAGCACGGTCTGCCAGGGCAGGCGGAACACGTTGCGCAACGCCGCCTCCACCAGTGACGGGCTGCAAGCGAACAGGAACAGGTACGGCACCTCACCGGCAATGCAGGCAATATCGCCATAACGGCGCAGTTGCAGCTGCTGCAGTACCACGGTCGGACTCAGCGTCGGCAAAGGCTGCAAGCGCAGCAACTGGTGACGCACCTCGGTGCCGACGGTGTTGTCGGTCATCTTTTTCACCGCTGCGGCAAAGGCCCGTGGCGACAGGCTGCCACGCACCTGCAGCGGCTGCAGACGTGCCAGCAAGGTCGAAGGTTCGGCGGCCAGCGGCCGCTGCCAGCGGTGTCCCTGGATGGAGCGCACCAGGGTCAGGAAGCGCAAGAACGGCGTACCGTGCGGCACCACCAGGTTCGCGCCGCTGGCCAGCAGCAACTGCTCTTCATGCTGACGCAGGCCCTGCAACATCTCGCGCACCACCAGCTTTACCGCGCGCCCGCAATGGCTGCGCAACTGGTACAGGCGGGTGGCGAGCGCGTTGACATCGTCGCTGCCGCTCAAGGCAAAAATCATCGTGGCCGCCTGTGCATCCATCCCCCGCTCCAGCAACGCGTCGGGGTCGTCGAACAGCTGCCATTGCGCCGTGGGTGGCGCCTCGCCGGCGAGTACTGCGGTTTGTGCCAGTACCTGACGCTGGTCGTTGGCGATCGGCGCGGCGCTGTCATCATCGGGGCGCGGCGATACGCGAAAACCGCTGCCTTCGTCGAGCAGGTGAAAATCATGCAACCCGGTCACACCCGATTCGTTACTCCAGAAGTGCACCAGCAGATGCCGTGCCCCCTGCGCCACATACACCTGAGCCAGGCCGGAAAGGTTGTCGTTGTGGCGAATCAGAATGTCGACCAGCGCCGGCGGTGGCGTGTCGCCGACCACCAGCAGCGTGCTGCCCACCGAGCGCAGCCAGTCCTGGGCCCGCGAGCACCACAGCGCTAGCGATTGCGCCACCAGCTCGTCCCAGCCCTTGTGCGGTACCCGGATCAACCACAGTGCCTGTTCGCCGCCACGCACCCGCGGTACATCCTGGCGCAGGGCCTGGATCATACGGTTGGGAGACAGGGTCGGCAGGTCAAACAGGGTCAGGTGCCCCGGGCCGCATTCAGCGGGAATCGCCTTGACCAGATCGCGTGAAGCGCCGGCGGCATTCACCAGCAATGCCCGCGCCGAGGTCGGCAGGCTGGTCAGTAGTTGCGTGCACAACCTGTCGGCAGTATCCGGGGACTCGCAAGCCAGCCAGTACAGTCCACCGGTGCGCATTTCGGCTTGTCTGTCGGGAAGACCGGGTAGTACCGGTGTCGACGCATGCAATGGCCACCTCCATGAGGGCATGGTAACTAGAGTCCAATCAATCGGGCGCGCGTTTTACAGAAAAATACGTGCCGCACACGCCTCGATCCTGTCGAGGGTGCTGGGGTTAAATAATGAACGGGCCTGCAGCAAAGACTTTAGACCCATTTCTACAGGTCGTAGGACGTTTGCCCGGCAGCAGGAAAAAAATCCTGAAGCGGCTGCACACCCTGCAACAACAGGGTGTGCAAAAAATGGCTATGTTCTCTTGCTCGCCTTCCAACGGCGCACCACCAGTTTCTCGAGTTCGACTGCGAAGAAAACCAGTACGCCAATACCCAATGCCAGCATCCAGTTACTGAATGACAGTGGCACGGTATGGAACGCCGTCTGCATGAAGGGCGCGTAGGATATCAGGCACTGCAGCAAGATCAAGCCAAGTGTGACCGTGAGCAACGCACCGTTGCGCAGTAACGCCATGTTCAGCGAGAACTGATCCTGCAGACGGCAGTTGAACAGATAGGCCCACTGCGCGGTGACCAGGGTATGCAGAATCATCGTGCGGATATGGTCGGTGTCCTGGCCGTCGGCGACCATCCACGCCTCCAGCAGGAAAGCCGCCGCCGTCAGCAGGCAGCCCACGAACAGCACTCGCCACACGGCATAGGCGTTGAGAATCGACTCGCCGGCTTTCCTCGGTGAGCGGTGCATCATCCCCGGCTCGCCAGGCTCAAAGGCCAGGGCGAAAGACAAGGTGGTGGAGGTAGCCATGTTCATCCACAGGATCTGCAAGGGTGACAGCGGCACCACCGCGCCAACCAGCAACGCCATGACGATCAACAGCCCCTGGGCCATGTTGGTCGGCAGGATGAACAGCACGGTTTTTTTCAGGTTGTCGTAGACCCGGCGCCCTTCGCGCACGGCATTGGCGATGGTCGAAAAGTTGTCGTCGGTGAGCACCATGTCGGCCGCTTCCTTGGTCACCTCGGTGCCCTTGATGCCCATGGCGATGCCGACATCGGCCTGCTTCAGCGCCGGGGCGTCGTTGACACCGTCGCCGGTCATGCCCACCACCTGGCCGTTGGCCTGCAGCGCACGCACCAGGCGCAACTTGTGCTCCGGGCTGGTACGGGCGAACACCGAATACTGCATGGCCAGCGCCTTCAGCGCGGTGTCGTCGGTTTGCTCCAGTGCTTTGCCGGTCATGGCCCGCAAGTCGTTGCCCATGCCCAGCATGCGGGCGATGGCGACAGCCGTGTCCGGGTGGTCGCCGGTGATCATCTTGACCTGGATACCCGCCTGCTTGCACATGGCGATGGCCTCGATCGCTTCGGGCCGTGGTGGGTCCATCAGCCCGGCCACGCCCAGGAATACCATGCCCTGACTCAGGTCTGCGTGCGCGATCTCGCCACTCGTACCGCTTGCAGGCCGGTAAGCGGCTGCGAGCATGCGCAAACCATGCTCGGCGATATGGCTCATCTCGCGCTCCCAGTAGGCGCGATCAAGAGGCTCCGGACCGTCCGCGCCCAGTTGCTGCTCACACATGCTCAGCAATACATCAGGGGCGCCTTTTAGGTAGATCAGGCTTTCGCCCTCCACATCGCAGCGTCGCGCCATGTACTTATAAGCCGAATCGAACGGAATCTTGCCCAGGCGCCGTACCTCCACTGGCGCCAGGTCGGCCTTGCGCGCGAGCACCTTGAGCGCACCTTCGGTAGGTCCGCCGACCACCGTCCAGCGCCCTGCTTCATCACGTTGCAAGCTGCTGTCATTACAAATATCGACGGCGCGGATGAAAGCGGCCAGATTCGGGTGCGCGGCCCAGTCCAGCGCTTCGGTCGCCCCGGCCAGGGTGATGCGCCCGCGAGGTTCGTAGCTCTCCCCGCCCACACCATAGAACCTGTTGGCGGTCAGCACGTGCTTCACCGTCATCTCGTTCATGGTCAGGGTGCCGGTTTTGTCCGAGCAGATCACGTTCATTGCGCCCAGGGTTTCTACCGTCGGCAACTTGCGGATAATCGCCTTGTTGCGCGCCATGCGCTGCACACCGAGCGAGAGAATGATCGACACAATCGCCGGTAGCCCCTCCGGCACCGCCGCCACCGCCAGGCTGATCAGGGAGAGTGACAATTCGCCCAGCGGATAGTCGTGCCAGAAGAAGCCGATGATGAACAACAAGACCATCATGCCGATAATCAGCTGGAAGATACGTTTGCCCAGGTGCGCGATCTGCCTTAGTAAAGGTGTCTCGGTCTCGTCCACCGAGGCGATCATGTGGTTGATCTTGCCCAGTTCAGTGGCAGTGCCGGTCTCGATCACCACGCCCTTGGCATTGCCGGCGCTGACGCTGGTACCGGAAAAGGCCAGATTGGTCCGGTCCGCCAGTTGCGCCTCGTGGTCCAGTGCGTCGGTCTGCTTGGCAACGGTCAGTGACTCACCGGTGAGCATCGACTCTTCCACCTGCAGCTGGTGCACTTCGAACAGGCGCACATCGGCGGGAATCTTGTCGCCGGGGCGCAACACCACAATGTCGCCCGGCACCAGCTCGCTGGCATCGATCTCCAGCTTCTGGCCATTGCGCACCACGCGCGCGCTGCTGCTGAGCATCCCGCGCAAAGCAGCCAGGGACTTCTCGGCCTTGTTCTCCTGAAAGAACCCAATGGCGGCATTGATCAGCGCCACCGTGATGATCACCAGGGTATCGGTCCAGTGCCCCATCAACGCCGTGGCCAGGGCAGCCGCCAATAGAATGTAGATGAGCACATCGTTGAAGTGCCGGGCAAACCGCAACCAGATCGGCTCGACGGCTTTGGCGGGTAGCGCATTGGGCCCCAGACGCTGCAGTCGCGCCCTGGCCTCTTCAGGGGCCAGACCGGTCACGCTGCTTTGCAGGTCGGCCATGGTTTGTGCTGCGCTTTTGCGGTACCAAGGCTGTTCGGTGCTGCTGGTGGTGCTGCGCGTTTGCGGTTGCAATGACCCCATAGCGTCCTCCCGGCGTTGTTCCTGAGGTGGAGGCCAATTCTGCGCGCTGAGCGCCAGGGCTCCTTGATGCAGATCAGCAGTGCCGGACTCTGCCCACGGACAGCTCAGGACAGCGCCGGAAAAAGGCCGGCGATGTACTTGTTCAAAGGCTCGGGGTAGGATCGTTTTCGTCCTGCATAGCCTGAGCAGTACCGTGAAAACCCAGAGCCATTTCGAAGCCCCGCACGATACCCCGACCGAGCACCTCAAGCCCGACCTGCGGGTTGCCTTCGTGCTCATCGATCAGTTCACCCTGACGCCGGTGGCCGGTTTCGTCGACTCCTTGCGCTTTGCTGCGGACCGCTCGTTCGACAGCCGCCAGATCCTCTGCCAATGGGACTGGCTGAGTGTCAGCGGCGAGCCGGTCAGCGCCAGCTGTGGCCTGCCCATCGCCCCGACCAAACGCCTGGACCCGGATGCCCACTACGACTATGTGGTGCTCGCCGGTGGGCTGTTATCCGGGGTCATGAACCCTGCCCCCGCACTGCTCGACTACATCCATCGACTGCACCAGCGCAAGGTACCGATCATCGCGCTGTGTGCGTCCTATTTCACCCTGGGCCTGGCGGGTGTGCTCAAAGGCCGGCGCTGCGCGGTGCACTTCACGGTGCGGGATGAGTTTGCGGCGCTGTTCCCCGAGACCCAGATCGTCGTCGACAAGGCCTACGTGGAAGACAACGGCATCTTCACCTGTCCGGGCGGTACGGCGTTCGAACTGGCGGCAGAGATCATCAGCCGTCACTGCGGTAAACGCCGGGCACAGAAAGGCCTGGAGTACTTGCTGGTGGATGACGAGGAAGTCCAGCGCAGCACTAGCTCCGAAGTCGCCCATGTCTACCAGGACCCGCTGGTGCAGCGCGCCATCGACTACATGCGCAAGCATCTGGACAGCCACTGCACGCTCAAAGAGCTGGCTATCAGCCTGGATTGCAGTGAACGCCAGTTGCATCGCGCATTTCTGCTCAACACCGACCAGCCACCCGCCCAGTACTGGCGCAAACTGCGCTTGCAGCAGGCGCGCAAGCTGCTCAGCGACACCAGCCTGCACGTGACGCAGATTGCCTACGCCACGGGTTTTTCCGACGCTTCGCACTTCATCCAGCAATTTCGCAAGTTCTATGGCGAGACGCCGCACCTGTTTCGCAAGATCCGCCATCAAGCCGAACGGCTGGTAAAGCCGTAAGTCAGCGTACGTAGCGCGGGTTGGTTTCCGGTGCCCAGAGCAGACAGACCACCGCACCGATGACCAAAGCGGCCACGCAGGTACCAATGGCCACCGATGTACCGAAACGTTCCATCACCACCGGCAACAGGAAGGTGCAGGACGCTGCGCCGATGCGGCTGGCCGCCACCGACAGGCCAACACCGGATGCACGCAACTCGGTGGGGAACAACTCGGATGTGTAGGCAAACTCCAGCACCCCGGAGCCGGCCATGACAAAAGCGAACACGGCGAACACCCCGACCACATAGACCGCCGGCATTCCGCTCCAGGTTGCCAGCACGAACAGCGCGATGGCGTTGATGGTAAAGGTGCCGATCAGGAACGCCCGGCGCGTCAGCAGGTTGATCAGCATCAGCCCGACAACCGAACCGGCCAGCAGGAAGATGTTGTAGACCAGGCCGCCGGTGTAACTGTCTTCGACCTTCAGCGCTGAAAATATGCGCGGGATGAAGGTGCTCATGGCGAAGTAAGGGATCACCTGGCAGGTGTAGAACACCGCACCGACCAGGGTGTTGCGCCGATGCTCGCGGCTGAACAACTGGCTCCAGGAGGCTTTCGCCACGCCCTTCTCGACCGTCGGCAACTCACCACCGCCGAGGCGCTCGATCACCTCGCGCGCTTCCCGCTCGCGGCCTTTTTTCATCAACCACAACGGTGACTCCGGCGTGCCTTGACGCACCAGCAGCACCAACAGCGAAGGCACCGCGCTGCTGAACAGGATCCAGCGCCAGGCATCGTCGCCCATGGATTGCATGACGTAGCCGATGATGTAGGACACGGTGAAGCCGAGGGTCCAGGCCACGGCCATCAGCGCCAGCAACGGCCCGCGGAAACGCCGCGGCACCAATTCTGCGACCAGCGATACGCCGACAACGAAATCCGAACCCAGGGCAAACCCGAGCAGCAGGCGTAGCACCAGAAGTTGTTCGGCGTTCTGGGCGAAGAACTGCGCCACGGAGACAACGCAAAACAGCGCCATGTTCCAACGGTAGATGTGCTTGCGGCCAAAGCGGTCGGCGATCGGCCCGGTCAGCAGGCTGCCGAGGAACAGGCCGATCAGCGCGGCGCCGCCGAGCAGGCCCAGCGACAGTGCATCCAGGCCCAGCGGCGTGGTCGCCAGACTGATGGCGATACCGATGATGCCGAGCACGTAGCCGTCACAGAACTGGCCACCGACACCACCGATGGCCGCCTTGATGTGCAGGGGCCGAACGGGAGATTCATCGAACGAACGGGTACTGGCTATGTCGACGTTTTGCATGACCTACCTCTTGTTGTTTTTATTGGGGGGATCGGTGATCAGGATGCGTGCGAAACAAATGCGCTAACGTTGTCCAACGCTGTATCCATCAGCCCTTGGGTGGCCTCGGCACTGCTCCAGGCGATGTGTGGATTGAGAATCAGGTTGTGGCTGGCGGCCAGCTGCAGCAACGGTTCGTCGAGGGTGATCGGCTCGTTGCTCAGCACATCAAGCGCCGCGCCACCAATCTGCCCGGTTTCCAGGGCATGGATCAGATCGGGCTCGTTGATCACGGCGCCGCGTGCGGTGTTGATCAGCACCGCGTCATGCTTCATCCAGCTGAACTGCTCACGGCCGATCATGTGACGGGTTTGTGCAGTCAGCGGGCAATTGATCGAGACCACGTCGCTACGGCGCAGCAACTGCTCCAGCGACAGGTAGCGCTCACCCTGGTAGTGGCCATCACGATCGAAGAAATAGACGTCCATCTCCAGGCGCGCAGCCAGTTCTGCCAAACGCTGAGCGATGGGACCATGACCGATGATGCCGAGCACCTTGCCGCGAATGTCGCGGATCGGGTAGTCGAAATAGGTGCTGTTCAGCGCACGTCTTCCCGCACGAACGTCCATCAGCAACTGGTGATAACGGCCGACGTTGCGCAACAACTCGAAAATCATCGCCAGCGCATGTTCGGCCACCGCGTGGGTGCCGTAACCAGGCACGTTGCTGACCTGAATACCGCGTTGCCGGCAGTAATCGAGATCGACCACATCGGTGCCGGTCATGGCCAGGGAAATCATCTGCAACGCCGGTAACTGTTCCAGTTGCTGCACCGTGATCGGCACGCCGCTGGTGATGGCGATGGTCGCGCCCGTCAGCCGTTCGACCATCTGTTCGGGTGCGGTGTAGTCATAAGCAGTCCAGCGGTGGGGAAAAGGCAGTTCCTTGATCAGCACACTTTCGGCAAAGCCGTCACGGTCGAGGAAAACGACGTCATGCAGCATGGACACCTCCTGAGGGCATCTATTGTTGTTGTTTTTTGCTTCAGCTGACGGCGCACGCCTGGATTTCCAGGCGGTATCGGCTGTCGGCCAGCGCCGCGCCGACGCAGGCACGCGCCGGCGGGTTGGCGCGATCGACCCAGGCGTCGTAGACCTCGTTCATGGCGTCGAAGTCGGCCATGTCGGCGAGCCAGATCTGCACACGGGTAAGGTGGGATTTGTCGACCTGGGCCATGGCCAGAATGGCTTCCAGTTGCTGCAGCACGTCGTGGGTCTGGGCAGTAATGCCCTGGTGCCCATCACGGGCGACGATGCCGGCGGTTTCGATCCTGTCGGCGCTGATGACGCATTGGCTATAGCGGGCGTTACCGCCCAATCGTTGTAGGTTCACGCCAACCTCTCTTGTCATTGTTATGGGGGCTGTACGGTTGCGGACGGACATCGGCGAAAAGTCTGTGGCCAGTCACGGGCAGGTGGCTAGGAAGAAAATGACGATAAACAGGAGAAATCTGCAAAATTAAGAAATCTTGAGAATATTTTCTCTCAGTAAAAATTACTGTTGTTTTTTTACAATTCTGGCGATAGCTTCGACGGCATAAAAACAAATGCCCTGGAGATCACCATGACCTCGATGACTGTGGGCCAGACCGTGCAACGCACGAGCACCCCGATGAAATTCCCCGCCGTAGCGCCGTTGAAGCGCAGCTTCTGGATGCAGTGCGCCGAGCCTTCATTGCAGCCCTCGCCTTCTCTGCAAGGCATCCATTCGGCGGATATCGTCATTGTCGGCGGCGGCTTCGTCGGCTTGTGGACGGCGTTGACCATCAAGGAGCACGAGCCCGATTGCAGGGTCATGGTGCTGGAGCAGGACGTGTGCGGTGGCGGCGCCTCGGGGCGCAATGGCGGTTTCGTGATGTCGTGGTGGCCGAAAATCCAGTCGCTCAGCGCATTTTGCCCTCCCGAGCAGGCGCTGTTTCTGGCCAGGAGTGCTGAGCGGGCCATCAGCGAGCTGGGCGAGTTTTGCCAACAACACAAGATTGACGCGGCCTTCACCCAAAAGGGCTGGCTATGGACCGCCACCTGCGAAGCGCATATCGACGCCTGGAACGGTACCCTGGCAGCCTGCAAGCGCGTCGGTGCCGAGCCTTTCGAACGTCTGTCACGTCAGGAAGTGGCTCGTCGCACCGGCTCCAATGTGCACCTGGCCGGTGTGTTCGAGCGCAGCAATGCCACCGTGCAACCGGCAGCGCTGGTGCGCGGCATGCGCAAGGTGGCGATCAACGCCGGCGTCGAGATTCATGAAAATACCGCGGTCAGCGAAATTCGCCCGGGGCGCCCGGTGCAGATCGTGACCGCCAAAGGCCAGGTCGCTGCTGGCAATGTAGTACTGGCCACCAACGCCTGGTCGGCCGCCATCCCGGAACTGGCGAAGCTGTTCGTTCCGGTCGGCAGCTCCATCGTCGTCACCCAACCTCTTGGCGAACGCCTGCATAGCATGGGCTGGAGCGGTGCCGAAGCCATCACTGACTCCCAATTGCTGGTCGACTACTACCGCACCACCGCCGATGGCCGGATTGCTTTTGGCAAGGGTACCGGCGCGCTGTCCTACGGTTCGCGCATGGGCAAGGTGTTCAGTGAAGACGCCGAGGGCATCGGCCTGACCACCGCCGACCTGCGGCGCACCTACCCCATGCTCGCCGATGTCGAGGTCACTCATTCTTGGTCTGGCCCGATCGATCGCACCTACGACAGCCTGCCTGTGTTCAACCACATCACCGGCTGCGACAACATTCATTACGGTATTGGCTGGAGCGGCAACGGCGTCGGCCCGAGCCGCCTTGGCGGGCGCATTCTGGCCAGCCTCGCACTGGGCAGAAAAGATCAATGGAGCAGCTGCGCGCTGGTCGGCCGCCGCTGCAAAGCCTTCCCACCGGAGCCGGTGCGCTACCTGGGTGGCGCCATGGTCCGAAGTTCAGTCCTGCGTAAGGAACGCGCGGAACTGAGCAATAACAAGGCAAACCGGCTCGACGTACTGATGGCCGGTTTTGCCCCTGCTGGTCTTGAAGACAAATCCTGAGGAAACGCCATGTCCCCTGTTCTGATCCGTCTTGAAAACGAAGCCCAATTCTCCGCACCGGAGCCTGCGGGCTTGCCCGTCGGCGAACCGGTGCCGATGACGCGCACCGCGGTGCACCATGACATCGCCGGGCAAAACGTCTCCAGCGGCTTCTGGGAATGCTCGCCGGGTCGCTTGCGCCGCGGGGTGATGCAAGCCGAGTTCAGCTACATCATCGAAGGCACAGGCAGTTTCACCCCGGAAGGCGGCGAAACCGTGCATTTCAAGGCAGGCGACTCGCTGTACTTTGCCGCCAACACCCATGGTGAGTGGGAGATCATCGAGAAAGTGCGCAAGACCTACTTCATTCTCGGCTGACCCTGACTGGCTGACCCTTCAAGGTTGGCCCCAATTCTTGTGGGAGCTGACGCAGCCGGCGACGGGCTGCGCAGCAGCCGCAAATCCAATACTCATTTTTTGCCAAGGAACGGTCACCATGCCTTAGCGTATGGGAGACTGGTTTTAAGCTGGTATCATTGAAGCATTAACCACCCGAGCAAAAAATGAATCGTCAAAAGAAGATCAAGCAGTTGCTGAAGGCGCACGCGAAAAAGGCCAGCGCCAAACTGGCACCGAAAAACAAGCCTAAATACATCAGCAAAGCAGACCGCTTGAAACTGGAAGCTGAATCCAGCCCCGACGCCAACACACCTGCTGAGTGAGCAGCCAGGCTCAGGTGCGGAGCACTGCGCCCGATCACCATCGATGACCACCCATCAGCCAGATCCCGCGCCCCGAGCTGGCCACTAGACTTCACAGGGGGGATCAATCAACGCACCTCTTATCAGGAGATCTGTGATGAACAGAGCATCTTGTCTGGCGTTGGTAGTGGCGGTAGGGGCAATTTCGGCGTGCGCGAGCAGAACCGAAATTGTCGATGTCCCCCTCGATGCTACCCCGCAAAACGCAACGCATATCGCTCGAGCCACCCTCAGCCCGGTGGGCGATCACACCGGCATCGTGCTCACCGTCGGTGGCGTTCCCCACGACCTGGCAGTTCCCAGCCGCCTGGAAAGCGCCATTTACGCGGGTTCCTGCCAGCACCTGGGCGCACAACCGGCGTACCAAACCCGTCAGGCCAACAGCGTCGATTATCCCTCGATGGCGCCACGTACCAAGCTCTGGGCCCAAGCGCCGGTGGCACTGAGCGAACTGACCAAGGGTGACTACGCCCTGCTCGTTCGCAGCAGCCCGGCCGACGGCAGCCGCGCACTGTTCTGCGGCAACATCAGCGCTGGCTGAGGGTCAATCACGCAGGTTGTTCGGAACCGTGGCCCGTACAGTTTTCCCAGGCCACGGTGACGCCTGCAGCAGGTTGTGATCGCCGTGGGTTAAACCGAAAATTTCGATACCAGACCGTTGAGCGACACCGCCAGGCGCGACAGCTCCTGGCTGGCCGCAGTGGTTTGTGTCGCACCGGCAGCGGTCTGCGCAGCCAGATCACGGATAGTGGTGAGGTTGCCATCCACTTCCCGGGCGACTTGCGCCTGCTGCTCGGCAGCGCTGGCAATTACCAGGTTGCGTTCATTGATCTGGGTGAACGAGGAGGCAATCTGGTCAAGGGCCTGCCCCGCCGCATGGGCCACTTCCAGCGTGTCGCGCGCGCGGGTGTTACTGCCTTTCATCGCATTGACGGCCAGCACCGTGCCGCCTTCGATGGCCGTGACCAGTTGCTCGATTTCCTGGGTCGAGCTCTGGGTGCGGTGCGCCAGGCTGCGAACTTCATCGGCAACCACGGCAAAACCACGACCCGCTTCACCCGCCCTGGCGGCTTCAATCGCCGCGTTGAGTGCCAGTAGATTGGTTTGCTCGGCCACCGAGCGAATGACATCGACCACCTGGCTGATGTCACGTACCCGCTCGGCCAGATTTTCCACCTCACCGGCGGTTGCCGTTACGCCGCTGGCAAGCTCGGCAATCGCCTCGACAGTGCGCAAGACTTGCTGCCGGCCTTGCTGTGCAGTCAGGTCGGAGGAACGTGTGGCATCGGCTGTGGAAGTGGCGTTGCGGGCAACATCTTCCGCAGCACTGGTCATTTCATTGACCGCAGTGGCCGCCTGCTCGATCTCGCCATTTTGCTGATGAAGCCCACGGCAGGCATCTTCGGTAACGGCACTCAACTCTTCGGCTGCCGACGCCAGTTGATTGGACGATTCGGCGATAGACATGATGGTGTCGCGCAGGTTGCTCTGCATGGTGGCCAATGCGCCCATCAATCGCGCGGGCTCATCGTTGCCAGTCACCACAATGCGTGTGGTGAGATTGCCGGTTGCCACGGTCTCGGCCACCTGCACCGATTGACGCAGCGGCAGGACGATACTGCGGATCAAGCCGATTGCCACAACGCAGGAGGCCAGGGCGACGATCACTAACGCCCCGATAACACCACTACGCGCACTTTGGAACACTTCAACGCTGTTGGCGGCAGCGCCATTGGCGCCACGGTTGTTTAGTTCAATCAAGTCGGCGAGTGCCTTGCTCAGCGCATCGGCACGCGGATTCATCTCACCGTTGATAATGTCCCTGGCTTCGTCGAGTTTATCTTTACGCGATAAATCGATCACTTTCGTCTGAAGTGACATATAGGCCGCTTCGGCGGCCTGGAAGCGCTGAAACATCGCCCGGTCTTCATCGACGAGGATGGTTTTTTCGTACTGCTCCATCGCGTCGCGAGTTTCGGCCTTGAGCGCGTCGATCTTGCGGTAGTTCTGCTCAAGGCTCATCGGGTCACGGCTGATCATGATGCGCAGGGTCAAGGCACGGATACGCTGAACGTTTTGCGCGCCGTGACTCAAGATCATGACGCCGGGTAACCAATCGTCACTTATTTGCCGGGTACTCTCACGCATACCTTCTAACTTGTTAAGCGCAAACACGCCTAACAGTGTGGTTAATGCCACCACCAGGCTGAAACCAATGGACGCACGCGAGGCAATACTAATATTTCTGAGCATACTTTTCTTCTTATAAGTTTTAAGCAGTTGGCAGCAGCCATCAGCGTTCCGTCCTGTGAAGCCAATAGCTGGTAAGTGATCGAACTATTACTTAAAGCGAGGGTGAATACCCCCCCCTTAGTGGGTTGAACGGGTGTAGTTAGCGACTGGTTTTCTACGTGTTTTTTATGTGTCCGGCTTTTCATCCCACGACAGGTGCTTCTCATTTCATGACGAACAGCATATTGGCGATGGATGGCAGGGGCCGGTAGTTATCGATCCCCGTTCGCTGCAGTTTCCTTTAGCCAGCAATACGACTAAGATTCAAACTCATTCATATCTGCAACGCTTTTCAGGATCACTTGGGTGTACAAAACTCCACCTGCGTCTTCATCGCACGCTATGCATTGCCTGTATCGCGACCACAGCGGTTGGCTACGAGGGTGGCTGAAGCGGCGGCTGCATGATCACGAGCGCGCTGCGGATATCACCCACGATACGTTCGTGCGCCTGCTTGCCAGCACCGTCGCCCATCCGTTGCGCGAGCCTCGCAGTTTCCTCGCGACCGTGGCCAAACGGGTGATGGTCGATCATCTGCGCAGACGCAGCCTGGAGCAGGCTTACCTGCAGGCACTCACACAGGAGCCGGAACTGTCGGAGGCATCACCGGAAGAGCGCCTGCTCCTGCTGGAAACCCTGCTACAGCTCGATGCCATGCTCGACGGCCTCAACTACAAAGTCCGTCAGGCCCTGTTCCTCGCTCATCTCGAGGGCTTGAGCTATGCCGAAATCGCCAGGCGCCTGGACGTTTCGGTGAGCTCGGTAACCAAGTACGTGGCCAAGGCGACTGAACGCTGCCTGCTGTTCGCGCTGGACGCCGATGCATGACCGCGGTCAGACAGCGCCAGGCGCTGCGTGACGCGGCGCAGTGGTACGCGCGCCTTGGTGCCGATCCAGACTGCCAAACAACTCGCCAGCAATGGCAGTCATGGCATCAGCACGACGCCGTCAATCAATGGGCCTGGCAACGCCTGGAGGCCTTCCATGCCGAACTCAGTGGCGTACCTGCTGCGCTGGCGCAGCGAACCTTGGCGACAGCACCACTGGTGCCTGGCCGGCGCACTGTGCTCAAAGGCATGTTGCTGGGCCTCGGTTTGTCCGGGCTTGCCTGGACGGGCTATCGACAAACCCCGCTGTGGCTGGCCGATGTCCGCACCGCCACGGGCGAGCGACGTGATCTGCTGCTGCAAGACGGCACGCGACTGACGCTCAACACCGCTACCGCCGTGGACATCCGTTATGAAGCGAATCAACGCCTGATCATCCTGCGTGCCGGGGAAATCATGCTTGAAACGGGCAAGGATCCGCGCCCGCTCAGCGTACGCAGCAAGCACGGAGACATGCGTGCACTGGGCACTCGCTTCAGCGTGCGGCAGCTGGACGAGCTGACGCAACTTGACGTCATCGAACAGGCTGTCGCCGTGCGCAATCAGGCGCATGCAGCGCCACTGCGGGTTGAGGCCGGCATGAGCTTGCGCTTCGGTTCTGGTCCGCTGCCGACACCTCAGACACTCGATCCCAATCGGGCCGAATGGGTCAATGGCAGCCTGGTGATCGACAATTGGCCGCTGAAACGGGTACTGAACGAACTGCAACGCTATCGCCCGGGCTTCATCGAGTGCGCAGACGACATTGCCCACCTGCGTCTTTCAGGTGCCTACCCGCTGGACGACACCACCCGCGCACTGGCAGCGATTGCCCAGGTGCTGCCGGTACGCATCGAGACGCGCACCCGCTATTGGGTCAGGGTTCGGGGTCTTGGCTAACCAATCAATTAAAAAAAATTCTCATTAGCATTGTCGGTTTTCCGGTTTCGCTCGACCCCTCCTGCAAACCGCCTCAAGGCATTTGAAGGAGTCATCCATGCCACGCCGCGCCCCTCGTCCCGCTTACCCCGCAAAACCACTCGCAGTCGCCCTGTTCAGCGCTGCATTGATCGTGCAGGCAGGACTTGTCCACCCGCTCCTGAGCCAGCAGGGCTATGCCAAAGCCGAAGAAGCGCCACGCACCTACTCGATCGCTGCCGGTCCACTCGGCGCGGTGCTCAGCCGGTTTGCCAGCGAGGCCGGGGTGGTGCTGTCGTTCGGCGCCGAACTCACACAGGGCAGGCACAGCGCCGGCCTGCAGGGCACCTACAGCATCGAGCAAGGTTTCGCGCAGTTGCTCGGCAGTAGCGACCTCAAGGTAGTCCGCAGCAGTAGCGGCGACTACGTGCTGTTGCCACAGCCCCAGGACACGGTGCTGGAGTTGGGCGCAACCAGCATCAATGCCACGGGGCTCGGCGCCATGACCGAGAACAGCGGCTCCTACACCACCGGCGCCATCAGCGTCGGCAGCAAGATCGCCCAGTCGATCAAGGAAGTCCCCCACTCGGTGTCGGTGGTCACCCGCCAACGCATCGAGGATCAGCACCTCACCACCCTGACCGATGCACTGGACAAGACCACCGGCGTCACCCTGCAGAAAAACGGCGCCTCCGGCTCGTCGCTGGGCAACGACACCAACTTCTACTCCCGTGGCTTCGCAGTCTCGAACATTCAGTTCGATGGTGGCGCGCCGATGGACACCTCGATCTCCGGCTACGGCTCGATCAGTCAGCTGGACCTGGCCCAATACGACCATGTCGAGTTCCTCCGTGGGATCGACGGTCTCTACTCCGGCGGCGGTAACCCGGGCGGCACCATCAACCTGGTGCGCAAACGGGCCCTGGACCATAACCAACTCAAGTTCTCCGCGTCTGCCGGCAGTTGGGACACTTATCGCAGCGAACTCGACGTCACCGGCCCGCTCACCCAGACCGGCAACATCCGTGGCCGCCTGGGCATGGCCTACCAGAACAACCAGTTTTTCTATGACGTGGCCAACATGGAAAAGCACCTGTTCTACGGCTCGCTGGAGTTCGACCTGAGCCCGGATACCTTGCTTACTGTCGGTGGCAGCTACCAGGAAGGCGAAGGCATCTCCAACTTCGGCGGCCTGCCCCGCTACAAGAACGGCGAAGACATCGGCCTGTCGCGCGACACCGCGTTTGTCACCACCTGGGACACCGTGCACGAGAAAACCAAGCAGGCCTACCTCAAGCTCGACCACACCTTAAACGAAGACTGGACCTGGACCACCGACCTGACCTACATGGACATGGATCGCGACGCCAATTCCCTGTTCGCCAACGGCGCGGTCGACCCCATCACCCTGCAAGGCCCGAGGTGGCTGCACTACCCGGCCAAGACCGGCCTGGAGCGCAAGGGCATCAACAGCTACGTAAAGGGCGGCTTCGAGCTCTTCGACCTGCGCCACGACGTGCTGCTGGGCGCCGATTACTCCCATGCCGAAGGCTATACCGTGCAGCGCTGGGGCAACGACAACTTCATCCCGATCAACATCTTCGACCTCGAACGTCCGGCCGACCTGGGCAGCCTGCCGAACAAGACCGATGACAACACCACCGAGAAGTACGGCTACTACGGCATGACCCGCCTGTCCCTGAGCGACAGCACCAGGCTGATTCTCGGCGCCCGCGTGGCCACCTACAAATACCGTGACGTGGAAGTCTTCTTTGACGACTTCGGCAACGTGCTCGACGACCCTGCACCCTACCACCGTCGGTTCAAGGAACAAGGCGTGACCACCCCTTATGCCGGGCTGACCTTCGACCTGACACCGCAATGGACCACTTACCTCAGCTACGCCGAGACCTACAAGCCGCAGTTCCTGCAGCAGGCCTACCCGAACCAGGCGCTGAGCGCCGCCACCTCGAAGAGCTATGAGATTGGCCTCAAGGGCCTGATCTTCGATGACAAGGTCAACAGCAGCTTCGCGATCTACCGTATCGAGCAGCAAGACGCCGCCATCCAGGACCCGCGCTTCCCGCAGAGTTACGGCGCATACAACTGCTGCTACCTGAACCAGGGTGAAGTGGTCAGCGAGGGCTTCGACGCCGAGATCAGCGGTGAAGTACTGACCGGGCTCGAGCTGTTCGCCGGCTACACCTACAACCACACCGTCGACAAGGCCAACGATGAAACCCGCGCCATCTATTCGGCGGTCACACCCAAGCACCTGTTCAAACTGTGGAGCACCTACCGCCTGCCGGGCGAGCTGGAAAAGTGGAAGCTCGGCATGGGTGTCACCGCGCAGAGCAGCAACGCCCGCAGCGGCACGGTGAACGCCTTCAACCCGGCCAGCGGTCAGTACGACGGCGCCGCCGAGGCATTCACGTTTGTCCAGGCCGGCTACGCCATCTGGAATTCGAGCCTGGAGTACCAGATCGACAAGCACTGGTCGGCCATCGTCAATGCCAACAATATCTTCGACAAGAAGTACTACCAGACCGTCGGCACCTCCGCCAACGGCAACTTCTACGGTGACCCGCGCAACTTTACCCTCACTGTACGTGCGACTTACTGACCGGCCATTGCCATATCGCTGCTCAGTGGCCCACGGCATCGTCGTGCACGCCAGTGGGCAGCTCTGCTTGCTCAGCCTCGACAGGGGCTGAATCGACTTTCCGTTTCTGCCATTTCACGCTTCATTGATTTGAGTCGGAACAGCCTAGGGCCGAATCCTGATAATGTTTTTTTCAGATTTGAAGGTAGGCCTTGATGACCTCCCAGCTCTTCCCCGTTCACGGCCTTGTGAGCTTTACCCTCGCCATTCTCCTGCTGTTCCTCGGCAAAACCCTTGTCCAGCACACTGCGATGCTGCGCCAGTACTGCATTCCCGAGTCGGTAGTCGGCGGTTTTGTCTGTGCGGCGGTGACCAGCCTTCTGTACTTCGGTCTGAACATCCAGATCGAGTTCGACCTGCAGGTTCGCGACACCCTGCTGCTGTACTTCTTTGCCGGCATCGGTCTGAAATCGGACATACGCCAACTGCTCAAGGGTGGGCGTCCGCTCCTGATTTTGTTGTTGCTGGCCAGTGTGTTCATCGTCCTGCAAAACACCCTGGGCATGGGCTTGGCCGAAGCATTCGGACTCGACCCCAAGGCCGGTTTGATGGTCGGTTCCATTTCTCTGACCGGTGGGGTTGGCACGACCCTGGCCTGGGCACCGCTCTTTGTCGAAAAACTGGGTATCAGTAACGCCCATGAGCTGGGCATCGCCAGCAACACCGTCGGCCTGATTGCCGCGTGCGTGATCGGCGGCCCGATCGCCAACCAGCTGATACGCCGCTATCAACTGACGCCGTCCAGGGATGCAGCGCTTGAAATCGGCATTCTCGAACATCAACCGGTCAACGCCGTGAACTACTACGACGTGCTCTGGGCCTGGATGTGGCTCAACTTGACGCTGATGCTCGGCTACGGACTCAACCTGCTGCTGGTGGATGCCGGCATCACCCTGCCGAAATTCGTCAGCTGCCTGTTTGCTGGCATCGTCATCCATCACGTCGTACTCGCCGTGGTGGGTGAAAAACGCCTGAAAACCTGGAGCGGCGCCAGCCTGGGCCTGGCGCTGATCTCGGACATCTGTCTGGGCATGTTCCTGACCATGGCGCTGATGGGCCTGCAGTTATGGCAGCTCAGCGGCGCATTGATGTTCATTCTGAGCGCCTTGACCCTGCAGGTGCTGCTGACTGTTGCCTATACGTATTTTGTGGTGTTCCGCTGCATGGGCCGCAATTACGAAGCCAGCGTGATTGCGTCCGGATTCGGCGGGATCACCCTGGGCTCCACGGCGACGGCGATCGTCAACATGACCACCGTGACGCAAAAGTACGGTGCAGCCCACCAGGCCTTTTTGATCGTGCCGCTGGTGTGCGGCTTTTTCATTGACCTGGTCAATGCGCTGATTATCGGCATGTTCAGTGGTCTTTAGGCGCAAGGAAAAACGTAGAAAAGCGCAGTTGCCCCACAAGCCGCTCGGCCGTCAGTTCAAACAACTCGGCCAGGCACGGCAAATTGAAGTGTGCGGTCATCCGCTCGGTTGAATCCCAGTACCCGGCGACCACCCACGGGTCGCCGGGATTGCTCCCGCACGTCAGGCTGTACGCGGTACAGCCCGACATGCGATTCAATTTCACCAGCAGCCCTTCCACTCTCACCCGCAGGGCTGCTGCCGAACCATTGGCCGGATGGATCTCGACAGTGTTGATGGCAACGATACCCATGGACGTTTGCCGCTCACTGCGCCATCAGCTGGCGCGCCAACGCCAGGCCGTCTGCTTTGCTGTCGACCACCAACAACGGGTAACCCCAGAAATACTCGAACTTGACCGCAAACAGTTTGGCCGCCTGCTGTTTGGTGACATCCGGTTCGATGTGGATCTGCGCTTTGACGAACGAGCGCAACGCGGTTTTGTGGCGTTTCATCCAGAGCGATAACTGCTTTTGCTCTTCATGGCTGTGCTCCTGCTGTTCCTCGTTCGCTCGTTCCTCGTCCAGCAGCACGAAGGGTTCTGCACGTGCCAGCAAGGCCTCGAACGCCCTGAATCCCTCATCGTCGGTGTGGATGCCAGAAGTACCAATGTTCATCCAGACCATTGGGAAGCGTGTGGAATCTATAACCATTTGATCCGCCCTCTGTAATGACTAGTAAGCGGCACCGGCTGAAAACAAGGGTGCCCGAAATGCACCTGCACGATACCCAGCCGGGCGGGTTTACGTCATTGCGAAATCTGGTCACACTATTTTTCATTTCGGCCAACTGATTTTCTAAGCCACAGAGGCGGCGTGCGTGGAACCTATTACCTCTGACGACCCGTCGCTTTCGTGGGACGTCGACAGCATTGCGCGCCAGGTCACGGCGTTGAACGCATCCCGGGTGGGCAAAGACTGGGAGCATGCGCCTCACCGCCATCGCAAAGCGCAGTTGATCTATTCGGTGCGCGGGATCCTTAACTGCGAGGTGGAAACAGGCGTGTGGATTGTTCCGCCGCAATGTGCGGTGTGGATTCCGGGCGACATGCTGCATTCGACTCGCGGCTCAGGGGAAACCGAGTGCTATTGCCTGTTCGTTGACCCGGACGCGATAGAAGGCCTGCCTACCGTATGCTGCACGCTTGCCATAGCGCCGCTGCTGCGCGAGTTGCTGCTCAAAGCGACAGGCTTTGAACAGTTGTACGCCGAGCACGGTGCAGAGGCGCGGTTGATCAGCGTGTTGCTGGACGAGTTGCGCCAGGCACCGGTGGAGTTCCTGCACTTGCCGATGCCGCAAGACCGGCGCCTGCGCCAATTGGCGCAAGCGCTGCTTGCTGACCCCTCGAGCAAAACGCCGATGGTCGATTGGGCCAGGCACATCGGGATGAGTGAACGCAGCATGAGCCGTCTGCTGATGCAGGAAGTCGGCATGAGTTTCGGGCGCTGGCGCCGACAACTGCACATTGTGCTTTCCCTGCAACGCCTGACCAAGGGAGAGAGCGTACAAACGGTGGCATTGGCGCTGGGTTACGAAAGCGCCAGCGGTTTCGTCACCATGTTCCGCAAAGCGATGGGCAAGCCACCGGCACGCTACTTGTCCGAGCGCGAAGCCACTGCGGGCAGTGCCAGTGACACCGCTACCGGCGGCAGCATCGTGCTTGCCCCTTGATGTCCAAGCGGCGCCAGGTCATTGCGCCCCCTGTTCCTTGATCCGCCCCCACTGCTCTGCAACCTCCTCCACGCTGGCGCACTTGATCCGAGCCAGATCGGTCGGGTAATCGACACCGGGGTTCTCGCAGAAACGCGTGGCCGTGAACTGGCCGTTGCTGGCTCGCAGGATCAACCCGGTGTCTTGGCACAACGGACTGGCCAGGTACAGCACGCCTGGCGTGACCCATTCCGGCTTGAGGTTTTCGGGAGGCTGGGAGATGCCCCACATGCGCGTCTTGGCCACGGGAGACACCGCGTTGACCAGAATGCCGTGCGCCAGGCCTTCCATGCTCAGCGCGTTCATGATGCCGATCTGCGCCATCTTGCCTGCGGCGTAGGCCGTCAGCCCGACCTGGGCGTATTGCTGGTACATGGCGCGATCGGAAGTGGTCAGCACCACCCGCGCGGCGGCGGAGCGCTTGAGCGGTTTCCAGGCATGCTTGCACAACCAGATCGGCGCCTGCACGTTAATGCCCAGCGAGCGCTGCAGAAACGCCTGGTCCTGCTCTTCGATCGGCTGGTAGCCCACCCAGCCGGCATTGTGGATCAGGATGTCCAACGCACCGAAGTGTTCAAGGGCCAGCTCTACCAGTTCCTTGCACCCGGCTTCATCGTCCAGACGCCCCGCATGCGCCACTACCTGGCGACCTTCGGCCTGCAGCGCACGCACGGCAGCGCTGGCGACGCCCTGATCACTCCCCTCGCCTGCGCGGTCGGTGCCCAGGTCGCTGATGACAACACGCGCACCGCCTTCGAGCAACGCCTTGGCGTAGGCGAGCCCCAGTCCCTGGGCTGCACCTGTGACGATGGCGACTTTGCCGTTGAAATGCATGCTCCACTCCTTTGGTTGCTTGATCCTTGAATGCGCAAGAACGCTGTGATTCCTTTCCTGCCCGCAAGCTTTTAGCTGGACAACGCCGCCACCGTGGCCCGCGCCTTGTGCAGCTTCTTGTAGCTGTCGATCAGCCGCAGATGGCGATCGAGCCCTTCCAGTTTCATGCTGGTCGGCGTCAAGCCGTAGAAGCGCACACTGCCTTGCACCGAGCCGATCACCGCGTCCATCCGCTCGTTGCCGAACATCCGGCGGAAGTTGGCTTCGTAGTCATCCAGCTCCAGCTCGTCGTCCAGCGCCACTTCCAGCACCACATTCAGGGCTTGGTAGAACAGTCCACGCTCAACGGTGTTGTCGTTGAACTGCAGGAAGGTTTCCACCAGCTCCTTGGCTTCTTCAAACTGCTGCAAGGCCACATGGATCAGCAGCTTCAGTTCGAGAATGGTCAACTGTCCCCAGACCGTGTTGTCATCGAACTCGATGCCGATCAAGGTCTTGATGTCGGTGTAGTCGTCCAGCTCGCTCTCTTCCAGACGCTCGACCAGCGCGCGCAGTTCGTCCTCTTCCAGGCGATGCAGGTTGAGGATGTCTTCGCGGAAGAACAGCGCTTTGTTGGTGTTGTCCCAGATCAGATCATCGACCGGGTAAATTTCCGAGTAGCCCGGCACCAGGATACGGCAGGCCGTTGCGCCGAGGTGCTCGTACACCGCCATGTAGACTTCTTTGTCCATGCTTTCGAGAATGCCGAACAAGGTCGCGGCTTCTTCGGCATTGGAGTTTTCGCCCTGGCCAGAGAAATCCCACTCAACGAACGGGAAATCGGCCTTGGCACTGAAGAAGCGCCACGACACTACACCGCTGGAGTCGATGAAGTGTTCGACAAAGTTGTTCGGCTCGGTCAGCGCATGGCTTTCAAAGGTCGGCTGCGGCAAGTCGTTCAAGCCTTCGAAACTGCGGCCCTGGAGCAATTCCGTGAGGCTGCGTTCCAGCGCCACTTCGAAGCTTGGGTGGGCGCCGAACGAGGCGAAGACACCGCCGGTACGCGGGTTCATCAAGGTCACGCACATGACCGGGAAATCGCCGCCCAGCGATGCATCCTTGACCAGCACCGGAAAGCCCTGCTCTTCCAGACCCTGAATGCCGGCGAGAATCGCCGGGTACTTCGCCAGCACCTCGTGCGGCACATCAGGCAGGCACATTTCACCTTCGAGAATCTCGCGTTTCACCGCCCGCTCGAAGATCTCCGACAGGCACTGCACCTGTGCTTCGGCCAAGGTATTGCCGGCACTCATGCCATTGCTGAGGTAGAGGTTTTCAATCAGGTTGGAGGGGAAGTACACCACCTCGCCATCCGACTGACGCACGAACGGCAGCGAGCAGATGCCGCGCTCGATATTGCCCGAGTTGGTGTCGTACAGGTGCGAGCCACGCAGTTCGCCCTCGGGGTTGTAGATCTCCAGGCAATAGCCGTCGAGCAGTTCCGCCGGCAGCGCATCTTTGCGGCCAGGCTTGAACCAGCGCTCGTCCGGGTAGTGCACAAACGCCGCGTTGGCGATGTCTTCGCCCCAGAACTGATCGTTGTAGAAGAAGTTGCAGTTCAGGCGCTCGATGAACTCGCCCAGCGCCGAGGCCAGGGCACTTTCCTTGGTCGAACCTTTGCCGTTGGTGAAGCACAGTGGAGACTGCGCATCGCGGATATGCAGGGACCAGACATTCGGCACAATGTTGCGCCACGAAGCGATCTCGATCTTCATGCCCAGGCCGGCGAGAATGGCCGACATGTTGGCGATGGTCTGCTCCAGCGGCAGGTCCTTGCCGGCAATGAAGGTACTGGCATCGGAAGCCGGATCGAGCATCAGCAATGCCTGGGCATTGGCATCGAGGTTGTCGACTTCTTCAATGACAAACTCGGGGCCGGTCTGCACGACCTTTTTCACCGTGCAACGCTCGATGGAGCGCAAAATGCCCTGGCGGTCCTTGGCCGAGATATCGGCCGGCAACTCGACCTGGATCTTGAAAATCTGCTTGTAGCGGTCTTCCGGGTCAACAATGTTGTTCTGCGACAGGCGAATATTCTCGGTGGGAATATTGCGTGTCTGGCAGTACAACTTTACAAAGTAAGCCGCGCACAGCGCCGACGAAGCCAGAAAGTAATCGAACGGACCGGGTGCCGAACCATCGCCCTTGTAGCGGATAGGTTGATCGGCGACCACCGTGAAGTCATCGAACTTGGCTTCAAGTCGAAGGTTGTCGAGAAAGTTAACCTTGATTTCCATGCGGGATTACCATCATAAGCAGCAAAACGATTTGGCCGCCATTATCCGGTTTTTCGCCCCGAAGTCTTGTGCTTTCGGCAATGGCCGCTGACTGGCACCTTCTTAATGAACGGTCATGCGGGCTTTGAGCTTATCCATTTGCGGTGGTGATGCTGCTGGCCCCTTCCGCCCTTACAGCGGTCTACTTTTTTCTTGGAAAAAGTAGGCAAGACCGCTCGCTCCTGCATACGGCCCTACGCTCCGGCACCTGCTGGGTACGCGTAACTGATCTTTGGATTGTGGCGGTGAGCTTATCCATTTGCTGTGGTGATGCTGCCGGCCCCTTCCGCCCTTACGGCGGCCTACTTTTTTCTTGGAAAAAGTAGGCAAAAC
>OEPS010000067.1_pt1 | contig 37655 bp, 31 predicted proteins | sample 1539411 | NCBI WGS metagenome assembly OEPS01 (sample SAMN02671747, study PRJEB22543) | soil metagenome | biome: bacteria | place: China:Hunan Province, Lengshuijiang City | collected 2012-10-15 | depth 0.08m m
TAACCCCTTTGGCTTGTCTTGCCAGTGGGATGCGCTACCATGGCCCTCCCTTTTTTTGTTGCCTGCCACCATGCACTGTCCCTTCTGCGGTGCCAACGACACCAAGGTCATCGACTCGCGACTGGTTGCCGAGGGCGAGCAAGTGCGCCGTCGGCGCGAATGCGTTGCCTGCGGCGAGCGTTTCACCACCTTCGAAACCGCCGAGCTGGTATTGCCGCGCCTGATCAAACAGGACGGCAGCCGCCAACCCTTCGACGAAGAAAAACTGCGCGCCGGTATGCAGCGTGCCCTGGAAAAACGTCCGGTCAGCGTCGAGCGCCTGGAAGCGGCGCTGGCGCACATCAAGCACAAGCTGCGGGCGACCGGCGAACGCGAAGTCAAATCGCTGGTGGTCGGTGAGCTGGTGATGAACGAGCTGCAGAAGCTCGATGAAGTCGCCTATATCCGTTTCGCTTCGGTCTACCGGCGCTTCCAGGACCTCAACGAGTTTCGTGAAGAAATCGACCGCCTGGCCCGTGAGCCGGCTAAAGAGTGAGCATGTCCAACGAACGCGCGGTACTCGACGCCCATTACATGGCCCAGGCTCTGGAACTGGCCCGCAAGGGCTGGTATTCGACCCATCCGAATCCGCGCGTTGGTTGTGTGATTGTTCGCGACGGCCAGATTGTCGGCGAAGGCTGGCATGTCCGTGCTGGCGAGCCGCATGCCGAAGTGCACGCGCTGCGTCAGGCCGGCGAGCTGGCCCGCGGCGCTTGCGCCTACGTCACCCTTGAGCCCTGCAGCCATCACGGACGTACGCCGCCGTGTGCCGACGCGCTGGTCAAGGCAGGCGTGGCCCGTGTGGTTGCGGCCATGCAGGACCCCAATCCGCAAGTGGCGGGGCAGGGTCTCAAGCGCCTGGCCGACGTCGGCATTGAGGTTGCCAGCGGGGTGCTCGAAGCCGAGGCGCGCGCGCTCAATCCGGGCTTCCTCAAGCGTATGGAGTCCGGTCTGCCGTTCGTAACGGCCAAGCTGGCGATGAGCCTGGATGGTCGCACGGCCATGGCCAATGGCGAGAGCCAGTGGATCACCGGGCCGGCAGCGCGTGCTGCGGTGCAGCGTTTGCGGGCGCGCTCCAGCGTGGTCCTGACCAGTGCCGAAAGCGTGCTGGCTGACAACGCGCGGATGACGGTGCGTGGTGACGAGCTGGGCCTCGATCCGCAGACCACGGCCCTCGCCCTCGCGCGCCCGCCGTTGCGCGTGGTAATCGACGGTCGTTTGCGCCTGCCACTGGATGCGCCGTTCTTCAAGGCTGGTCCCGCCCTGGTGGTGACGGCCGCGGCGATGGATGCACGTTATGCCGACGCTGGCCATGAACTGCTGAGCCTGCCGGGTGAGGGCGGTCGTGTCGACCTGCCAGCCTTGCTGCGTGAGCTGGCAGTCCGTGGGGCCAGCGAAGTGTTGCTTGAGGCGGGTGCCAGCCTGGTTGGTGCTTTTGCCCAGCATGGCCTGATCGACCAATACCAGATCTTTGTTGCCAGCAAGTTCCTGGGTTCAAGTGCCCGGCCGTTGCTGGACTGGCCGCTGAACCACATGAGTGAAGCGGCGCAGCTGAAAATCACTGAAATGCGCGCAGTAGGCGATGACTGGCGAGTCACTGCGATACCCGTGCCGGTACCCGGCGTATAATTCCAGGCTAGCCACGCGCAGCCCTGTTCTCGAGGAGGACTCATGTTCACCGGCATCATCGAATCCATAGGCAGCATCCGCTCCCTGACCCCCAAAGGTGGCGACGTGCGGGTGTATGTCGAAACCGGCAAGCTCGACCTGGGCGACGTCAAACTCGGCGACAGCATCGCCGTCAACGGTGTGTGCCTGACCGCGGTCGAGCTGCCTGGCGATGGCTTCTGGGCCGACGTCAGCCGCGAAACCCTTGACTGCACGGCGTTCAACGACCTCAAGAGCGGCAGCCGGGTCAACCTGGAAAAAGCCCTGACCCCGACCACCCGCCTGGGCGGCCACTTGGTCAGCGGTCACGTCGACGGTGTCGGCGAAGTGGTGTCGCGCAGCGATAACGCCCGTGCCATCCAGTTCCGCATTCGTGCACCCAAGGAACTGGCCAAGTACATTGCCCACAAAGGCTCGATCACTGTCGATGGCACCAGCCTGACCGTGAACGTTGTCGATGGCGCCGAGTTCGAGCTGACCATCGTCCCGCATACCCTGGCCGAAACCATCATGGCCGACTACCGTCCCGGTCGTCGGGTCAACCTTGAGGTCGACCTGCTGGCCCGTTACCTGGAGCGTCTGCTGCTGGGTGACAAAGCCGCCGAGCCGAGCAACGGCAGCGGCATTACCGAAAGTTTCCTGGCCGCCAACGGCTACCTGAAATCCTGATTTGAAAGGGGGTGCCGCGTGGCGCTCAACAGCATCGAAGAACTGGTAGAAGACATCCGCCAGGGCAAAATGGTCATCCTCATGGATGACGAAGACCGCGAGAACGAAGGCGACCTGATCATGGCCGCCGAGTGCTGCAAGGCCGAACACATCAACTTCATGGCCAAGCACGCCCGTGGCCTGATCTGCATGCCAATGTCGCGCGAGCGCTGCGAAACGCTCAAGCTGCCGCTGATGGCACCGCGTAACGGCTCGGGTTTCGGCACCAAGTTCACCGTTTCGATCGAAGCCGCCGAAGGCGTGACCACCGGCATCTCTGCCGCTGACCGCGCGCGCACTGTGCAGGCTGCTGCAGCCCGTGATGCCAAGGCCGAAGATATCGTCAGCCCTGGCCACATCTTCCCGCTGATGGCCCAGCCTGGCGGTACCCTGGCCCGTGCTGGCCACACCGAAGCGGCGTGCGACCTGGCGCGCATGGCCGGTTTCGAGCCGAGCGGGGTGATCTGCGAAGTGATGAATGACGACGGCACCATGTCGCGTCGTCCGGAGCTGGAAACCTTTGCGGCCGAACACAATATCAAGATCGGCACCATCGCCGACCTGATCCACTACCGGATGATCCACGAACGTACCGTTCAGCGGATTTCCGAGCAGCCATTGGACAGCGAGCTGGGCAGTTTCAACCTGGTGACCTACCGTGACGCGGTCGAAGGCGACGTGCACATGGCCCTGACCCTGGGCAACATCTGCGCTGAAGAGCCGACGCTGGTGCGGGTACACAACATGGACCCGCTGCGCGACCTGCTGATGGTCAAGCAACCGGGCCGCTGGAGCCTGCGCGCCGCCATGAGCGCGGTTGCCGAGGCCGGTAGCGGCGTGGTGCTGCTGCTCGGTCACCCGCTGGATGGCGACGTGCTGCTGGCGCATATCCGTGAAAGCGCCGAGGCCTCCCAGGCGAAAACCCCGACCACCTACAGCACCGTCGGTGCCGGTTCGCAGATTCTGCGCGACCTGGGCGTACGCAAAATGCGCCTGATGAGTTCGCCAATGAAGTTCAATGCGATATCCGGATTCGATCTGGAAGTTGTAGAATACGTGCCCTCCGAATAAAGCAGGGGCTTTTTCCCCGCTAATGATCCGGAACAAAACTCCTACAGGCCGCACCGTTGCGGCCTGGCTCTTTAAGATGAGAACCCCGCAATGTCCCTGAAGACCATCGAAGGTACCTTCATTGCCCCCAAAGGTCGCTATGCTTTGGTGGTTGGCCGCTTTAACAGCTTCGTCGTCGAAAGCCTGGTAAGCGGTGCCGTTGATGCCCTGGTTCGCCACGGCGTGAGCGAAAGCGACATCACCATCATCCGTGCCCCGGGTGCGTTCGAGATCCCGCTGGTGGCACAGAAAGTCGCCCAGCAAAGCGAATATGCCGCGATCATCGCCCTGGGCGCCGTGATCCGTGGCGGTACTCCGCACTTCGAATACGTGGCGGGCGAGTGCACCAAGGGCCTGGCCCAGGTGTCCATGGAGTTCGGCGTACCGGTTGCTTTCGGTGTCCTGACCGTCGACTCGATCGAACAGGCCATTGAGCGTTCCGGTACCAAGGCCGGCAACAAGGGCGCTGAAGCTGCCCTGTCCGCTCTGGAAATGGTCAGCCTGCTGGCGCAGTTGGAGGCCAAGTGATTAGCGACGAAAGCGATCGTTTCAACCCGCGCGATCCAAAACCTGCGGATGCTGGCAAGCCATCGAAAAGCGCCAAGCGTCGCGAAGCCCGTCAGCTCGCGACTCAGGCCCTGTACCAGTGGCACATGGCCAAGCACTCGCTGAACGAGATCGAAGCGCAGTTCCGGGTCGATAACGATTTCACCGATGTCGACGGTGCCTATTTCCGCGAAATCCTCCACGGGGTTCCGGCCATGGTGCAAGAGATCGACAAGGCGCTGGTCCCTTGCCTGGACCTGGCCCTTGAAGAACTCGATCCGGTTGAACTGGCGGTTCTGCGCCTGTCCACCTGGGAGTTCATCAAGCGCGTCGACGTGCCGTACCGTGTAGTGATCAACGAAGGCGTCGAGCTGGCCAAGGTTTACGGCGCTACCGATGGTCACAAGTTCGTCAACGGTGTGCTCGACAAGCTGGCTCCACGGCTGCGTGAAGCCGAAGTCAAGGCGTTCAAGCGCTGATTGCGGCGCTGATTGCCAATGGGTGAGTTCGAGCTGATTCGCCATTACTTCGCCGCTGCGCCCTGCGCGCAAGGCGGCGAAGCGGTGGCGCTGGGCATTGGCGATGATTGTGCCTTGCTCAGCCTGCCGCCTGGTGAACAACTGGCGATCTCCACCGACACGCTGGTGGCCGGGGTGCATTTCCCGGCTGTCTGCGACCCTTTTCTGCTCGGTCAGCGTTCGCTGGCCGTTGCTGCCAGTGACCTGGCTGCCATGGGTGCCACACCCATCGGCTTTACCCTTGCCCTGACCCTCCCAGAGGTGCGTGCCGACTGGCTGCAGGCCTATGCCCATGGTCTCAACCAGATGGCCCAGGCGTGCCAGTTGAGCCTCATCGGTGGCGATACCACCCGCGGCCCCCTGAGCCTGACCATGACCGTGTTCGGCCGTGTGCCGGGCGGCCAGGCCCTGACCCGCAGTGGTGCCCGTGCGGGTGACCTGCTGTGTGTGGGGGGGGATCTGGGCAATGCCGCCGGTGCCTTGCCGCTGGTACTTGAAGAACGCCAGGCCGACCCGGCCGTAGCCGGACCCTTGCTGGCCCATTACTGGTCGCCGCAGCCGCAATTTGCCCTGGGGCAGGCATTAAGGGGCAAGGCGACAGCGGCGTTGGACATTTCCGATGGCCTGCTGGCCGATTGTGGGCATATTGCCAAAGCCTCGCAGGTGTCGCTGCAGGTGGAGCGCGATCGGCTGCCGTTGTCCGCGGCGCTGCAAACCTTCTTCGGCGAAGAAGGTGCCCGGCATGCTGCACTGACTGGCGGTGACGACTATGTACTGGCCTTCACCTTGCCCGAAGCCGAACTGGCGCCACTGCTGGCAGCCGGTTGGCCGATCCATGTGGTCGGACGTGCAGGCACAGGCGCAGGCGTCACGCTGGTAGATGGCCAGGGGCAGGACATCACCCCGGAAACCCGGGGTTATCAACATTTTAGGGAGCAACCGTGACCGACCACCCCAATCAGGTGCCTGCGGAGAACGTTCCGCCTTCGGTCTGGCGCAATCCGTGGCACTTTCTCGCGTTCGGCTTCGGCTCCGGAACCTTGCCCAAGGCGCCGGGAACCTGGGGCTCGCTGGTAGCTCTACCGTTCATCCCGCTGTGGCAGATGTTGCCCGACTGGGGCTACTGGCTGATGCTTGGCCTGACCATGCTGTTCGGCTTCTGGCTGTGCGGCAAGGTCGCCGATGACTTGCGTGTGCACGACCATGAAGGCATTGTCTGGGACGAAATGGTCGGTATGTGGATCACCCTGTGGCTGGTCCCGGAAGGCTGGCAATGGCTGTTGGCGGGCTTTTTGATGTTCCGCTTTTTCGACATCCTCAAGCCCTGGCCGATTCGCTGGGTTGACCGCCATGTGCACGGCGGCGTAGGTATTATGCTTGACGATGTGCTGGCGGGCGTCTTCGCTTGGTTGGGCATGCAGGTGCTTGTATGGAGTGTCACTTAAGGGAGTGGTGCAATGCGTGGATGGCGAGTAGTCCTGTTGATCCTGGCGCTGGTCGCCAGCAGTGTTCACGCCAGCGAGAGCATCGAAGTGCCCAAACAGGTGCGCCTGGCCAGCGAGATTTGGGAGGACTACACCAACGCCGACGGTAGCGGCATTGCCTGGGATATCCTGCGCAAGGTATTCGAACCTGCGGGGGTCGAGGTAAAAAGGATCAGCGTGCCGTACAGCCGTGCAATCGGCCTGGTCAAACGCGGCGAAGCCGATGCCTGGGTCGGTTCCTATCACGAAGAAAGCACCGACAATATCTACCCGCGGTGGAACTTCGACACCGATCATATCTACGCCCTGAGCCTCAACAGCAAACCGGTGCCGACCCCGGAGAACCTTAAGCAGTTCAAGCTTTCCTGGGTGCGCGGCTACGACTATCAGGACTACCTGCCCAATGTCGGGGAGTACCGTGAGGTGCAGCGGCGCGAAGGGATCTTGCCGATGCTCGAGCGCGGGCGTGTGGATTTCTACATCGATGCGCAGACTGAAGTGGAATACGTGCTGAACCAGGCCGCTGCAGGTGAGCGCCGCAGGTTTCGCAGCACGCACATTGCCGAACTGCCGCTGTACCTGGCCTTTGGCAAGACCTCTCAAGCCCGTGCACTCCAAGAACTGTTTGACCAGCGCATGGACAAACTGGTCGCCAGTGGCGAGCTGCGTGCGATCTTCAGCCACTGGAAACAGCCCTATCCGTTCGATGAAAAGGGACGCCAGGAGCAGGTAAAATCGCACTGATCGATAGGAATGAACAAACATTCGACCTGAGCAGCTCCTCCACATACTGATACAATCGGCTCACTTTATTCTTCAAGCTTTCAAATCAGGAGCACAAAGTGCCCGTCGTCTTTGTTGCCGCTTCCAAGCTGCCTACCCCGTTTGCGACTTTCACCATGCATGGTTTTCTCGATGAAGCCACGGGCCGCGAGCACGTTGTGCTCAGCCTGGGTGATGTCGCCGATGGGCAACCGGTGCTGGGGCGCCTGCATTCCGAATGCCTGACCGGCGATGCCTTGTTCAGCCAGCGTTGCGATTGCGGCTCCCAGCTTGAGGCTGCCCTGCAGGCCATCGCCCGTGAAGGCCGTGGCGTGCTGCTGTACCTGCGTCAGGAAGGTCGTGGCATTGGCCTGCTGAACAAGATCCGCGCCTATGAGCTGCAGGATGGCGGCGCCGACACCGTCGAAGCCAACGAGCGCCTGGGCTTTGCCGCCGACCAGCGTGACTACGGCATGTGCCAGCCGATGCTCGAGCACCTGGGGGTCACGTCGTTGCGGCTGATGACCAACAACCCGCGCAAGGTCAAGGCGCTGACCGGCATGGGCATCCCGGTTGCCGAGCGGGTGCCGCTGCACACCGGTCATAATCCGCACAACAAACACTACCTGGCCACCAAGGCCGGCAAGCTCGGCCACATGATGGGCAACGAGCATCAGGGCGAGGCCGGTCGGGCGTGACCCGCGGCCAGGTTCGTCGCCGTCTGACGGTGTCCTGGTGGCAGTACCTGGCGGTGGCCTTGGCGCCTTTGCTGGTGCTGGGCTGGGCCTTTGCCGAGAACCAGGACCTGATCCCGGTCCTGGCCATGCCCATGTTCATTGCTGGCGTGGCCACGATGTTCCTCAGTCTGCCGCGCTTTCATGCCTACAAGCACGCCCTGATTGCCACAGAGAAAGCCCTGAACAGTGACGCCGAGCCTGCCGCCTGGATCGAGCTGGCCGCTGTGCGGCGCCGGGGCATGCTGTTTGCCTGCCTACCGGCGTGGGTATCGGCCTTGTCGGTGTTTGTCGGCCTGGAAACGGTGCCGCAGATCCTCCTGGTCATCTCCAGCCTGGTGCTGCTCTACCTCTACCGTATTCCGCGTCAGCTGGGCTGATGCGCGGCGCTTTGCTGCTGGTATTGCTGATACTGGCCGCGCCGCTCGCGGCGGCCACGCGGGTGGTCAGCCTGGCGCCTTCATTGTCGGAAATTGTCGTTGAGCTGCAGGCTGCCGATCTTCTGGTCGGCATGCTCGACGGCGGTGAGCGTCCGCCTGAACTGACCGCAGTACCCTCGGTGGGGCGTTATGGCCAGATCGATATGGAGCGGTTGCTCAGTCTCAAGCCTGACCTTCTGCTGCTCTGGCCGGGCAGTGTGCCCGCCGCCCAGCGGGATCAGCTCAAAAACCTGGGCATCGACACCTATACCGCCGAACCCCAGGGGATCGAGGAGTTGATCGACCAGATCGAAGCTATCGGCGTGCAGATTGGGCGAGCGGCGCAAGGCAGAGCGCGGGCGCAGCAATTGCGCGAGCGCTTGCAGGCGCTGCGTGCACGCTATCATCGAGAGCAGCCGTTACGGGTCTTTTATCAGGTCTGGGACAAGCCCCTGTATACGGTCGGTGGTGGGCAGATCGTCAGCGATGCCCTGGCGGTGTGCGGTGCGCGCAATGTCTTCGCCGAACTCAAGCTGCCAGCGCCGCAGGTAAACCTCGAATCGGTGCTGTTGCGTGATCCCCAGGTGATCCTCGCCAGCGACCAGGCCCAGCTCGATGCCTGGAAGACCTGGCCGCAGGTTGATGCCGTACGCAACGGACGCTTGTTGCTAGTGCCGGACAAGGGCCTGGAGCGGCCCAGCGGGCAGATGATAGAAGCGACTGCGCGTTTGTGTCAGGTGCTTGAGGCTACAGCGCCGGTGTCCAGGTGATGCCCAGAAGCCAGGTGCGGCCTTCTTCGCGGTAGTCAGCCAAACCGCCAGCAAAACTGTATTGGGCACGGCTGTAGGCTTTATCCAGCAGGTTCTCGGCTTTCAATTCCAGACGGATCTCGCTACTGAGGTTCCAGCTGCTGCGCAAACCGAGCAGGCCGTAACCGCTGAGTGTGCTTGTGTTCTCTGCATCGGCGAAGCTGCTGCTAACGGCCTGCCAGCTGGCGCCCAGTCCCAAACGCCCAAACTGGCGGTCCAGATCCAGGCTCAGCGTGCGGCGCGCTCGGCGTTCAAGGGTATATCCGGATTCGCGGTCGCGCGGATCGATCAGCGCCAGGCCAAGTGTGCTTTGCCAGCCGAACCATTGTTGATGCAGGCTGGCTTCGAAGCCATTGATTCTGGCCGAACCGGTGTTGTGCGGAATGAAACTGGTGCCGTAGACAATCGCGTTTTGAAGGTCGGTACGGTACAGCGATGCCTCCAGGCGCGTGCTCTCACTCAGTTGGCTGCGCCACTGCAGCTCGTAGCTTTTCGAACGCTCGGGCTTGAGGTCCGGGTTGCTGAAGTCCGGGTAGTAGAGGTCGTTGAAGGTGGGGGCGCGGAAACCTTCGCTGTAGGACAGCAGCAGGTCGTTGTCAGGATTGACCGGCAGGCTAAGGCTCGCGCTCCAGCTGTTCTGGCTGCCGAACTGCTGGTTCTGGTCGCGGCGCACGCCGATCTCGGTGGAAAAGCTGTCGCCCTTGTAGCGATGTTGCACGAAGGCTGCGCGGTTCCAGCGACTGTCTTCGTTCAGGGGGCTACTGGTGTGCAGGCGATCCTGATACCAGTCGCCACCGAGCAACAGGTTATGGCGGTCATCCAGGCTGAAATCGTTCTGCCAATTGATCGCGTCGCGGTAAGTGTTGAACTCGCTGCCGCCAGGCTGCAGTGAGTCACGCTTGGTGTCGCGGTTCTCGCTATGGCCCAGTTCCAGGCGTGAATGCCAGGCTTCTGTGAGTTGCGCGTCGGCATAGGTGCCAATGCTGCTGACATTGAAGTCGGTATAGGGCTGGCTGCCGTCGCCAAACAGGTTGTCGTATTCGCTGCGACCCCAGCTGTCGAGCAGGTTCAAGCCCAGCTCCAGGGAATCGCTGGCGACGTGGCTGAGGTTCAGGCTCAGGCTCTTGTTGCGCAAGGCATCATGATCAGCGTTGGCCGGGTAGGACTCGCGGGTTGCATTTATACCAGCGCTTTCCTCCAGGCCGGCGGCGAGGTTGAAACGGGTGCGCTCATCACCGCCTGAGAGACCGACATCGCGTTGCCAGGTCTGGTTGCTGCCCGCGCCCAGGTGCAGGCGGGGTTGCAGGCCGGGTTTATCGGCGCGGCGGGTGAAGATCTGAATGACCCCACCAATCGCATCGCTGCCGTAGATTGCCGAACGTGAGCCGCGAAGCACCTCGACACGCTCGATCTGATCAATATTCAGAAACTGCAGGCCGCTGTCGCCGGAGGAGGTGTTGGCGATGCGCACACCATCGACCAGCACCAGGCTCTGGGCCGATTTGGTGCCGCGAATGAAGATGCCTGGCAGGCTGCCGCGGCCACCGGTGCGCGATACCTGAACCCCCGGCACCCGCGTTAACAGGTCGGTGACGCTGGAGGGCTGCAGGCGATCGATGTCGTCACGGGTGAATACCGTGTTGGCGGCACTGGTTTGCGTGCGGTCTTCAACCTGGCGGTTGGCGCTGATCAGGGTGTTGGGCAGCTTCAGGGCGCTGTCGCGGTCGATGGGGTCGGCCAGCAGAGAGGTGGGCAGGCAGAGCAGCAGCGGGGTAAGGCGATAGAGCTTCATGGGAGTTCCATTGCTATCGCGGGGCAAGCCCGCTCCCACCGGTGGGAGCGGGCTTGCCCCGCGATGAGGCCTCAAAGACCGAGCAGTTGCATCCGCTGACGCACCGACGCTTCGATACCGGCAACATCCAGGCCGCACTCGGCCAGCATCTGTGCAGGCTTGGCATGCTCGACATAGACATCCGGCAAGCCCAGGTGCAGCACTGGCTTGAGCACGGCTTCGCGGGCGAGGAACTCGCTGACGGCAGCGCCAGCGCCACCCATGATGGCGTTTTCTTCGATGGTCACCAGCAGCTCATGGCTGGCTGCCATTTCGCGTACCAGGGCTTCATCCAGGGGTTTGACGAAGCGCATGTCGACGACGGTGGCATCGAGGCTTTCAGCAACCTTGAGGGCCTCGGCAAGCTGTACGCCGAACACCAGCAGGGCAACCTTGCTGCCCTGGCGGCGAACGATACCTTTACCGATTTCCAGCGGTTCGAGGTTGCTCTCGATGGTCGCGTTCGGGCCGCTGCCACGCGGATAGCGCACGGCCGCAGGGCCGTTATACAGGTGGCCGGTGCTGAGCATCTTGCGCAGCTCGTTCTCGTCGCTCGGGGTCATCACCAGCATGCCGGGGATGCAGCGCAGGAACGACAGGTCGAAACTACCGGCGTGCGTCGGGCCGTCTTCGCCGACCAGGCCTGCACGGTCGATGGCGAACAGCACGTCGAGGTTCTGCACGGCGACGTCATGGATCAGCTGATCGTAGGCGCGCTGCAGGAACGTCGAGTAGATCGCCACCACCGGTTTGGCGCCTTCGCAGGCCATGCCGGCCGCCAGGGTCACCGCGTGTTGCTCAGCGATGGCGACGTCGAAGTAGCGCTCGGGATAGCGTTCGCTGAACGCCACCAGATCAGAGCCTTCTTTCATCGCCGGGGTGATGCCGACCAGGCGCTGATCCGCAGCAGCCATGTCACACAGCCACTGGCCGAACACCGCCGAGTACTTCGGACCGCCGGCCTTCTTCGGTGCGGCAGCCGGTGCATCGACAGGCTCAAGCTTGGTGATGGCGTGATAGCCAATCGGATCGACTTCGGCCGGGGCGAAACCTTTGCCCTTTTTCGTCACCACGTGCAGGAACTGCGGCCCTTTGAGGTCGCGCATGTTGCGCAGGGTGGTGATCAGGGTCGGCAGGTCGTGGCCGTCGATCGGGCCGATGTAATTCCAGCCCAGTTCTTCGAACAGGGTGCCAGGCACCAGCATGCCCTTGGCATACTCCTCGGTGCGGCGAGCGATTTCCCAGGCCCCTGGCAGGCGCGAGAGCACCTTTTTGCTGCCTTCGCGCATGCTCGAATAGGTGCGGCTGGAGAGGATTTTGGCCAGGTAGTTGGACAAACCACCGACATTGCGCGAGATCGACATGTCGTTGTCGTTGAGGATCACCAGCATGTCGGCGTCGACTTCCTGGGCGTGGTTCAACGCCTCGAAGGCCATGCCGGCAGTCAGCGCGCCATCACCGATCACGGCGATGGACTTGCGCGGATCGTTCTGCAGGCGGGCGGCAATGGCCATGCCCAGCGCTGCGCTGATCGACGTGCTGGAGTGACCGACGCCAAAGGTGTCGTACTCGCTCTCGGCGCGACGCGGGAAGGCGGCCAGGCCGTCCTTCTGGCGCAGGGTATTCATGCGCTGGCGGCGACCGGTGAGGATCTTGTGCGGATACGCCTGGTGACCCACGTCCCACACCAGCCGGTCGTCCGGGGTGTCGAAAACGTAGTGCAGGGCAATCGTCAGCTCGATGACGCCCAGGCCGGCACCGAAATGCCCGCCGGTTTGACCAACGGTATAGAGCAACTCCTGGCGCAGTTCGTCAGCCAGGTTCTCCAGGTCGGCTTCAGCCAGCCGGCGCAGGCCGGCGGGCGTATCGGCACGGTCGAGCAGCGGCGTGACCGGGCGTTCGCGGGGGATCTCTTGAAACGTCGTGGGCATCAGGCGAATCGTTATAGATATGAAGTGGCGGCAGTTTACCTTATTGCGGTATTGGCTGCCCATTTGCGCTAATCGCGGGGCAAGCCCGCTCCCACCGGAATGCTGTGGGAGCGGGCTTGTCCCGCGATGCGATCAGCGTTTAGTTACGGCGCTCAACGATATAACGCGCCAACTCGCGCAACGGCTCGGCCGCTGCGTCGAAAGGCCGCAGGGCTTCCAGCGCCTGGTCACACAGCTCCAGGGCATAGGCCTTGGCGTTGTCCAGCCCGAGCAGGGCCGGGTAGGTCGGTTTGTCGCGGGCGATATCGGCGCCCTGGCGTTTGCCCAGGGTTTCGGTGTCGCTTTCAACATCAAGAATATCGTCCTGCACCTGAAAGGCCAGGCCGATGGCCCGGGCGTAGGTCTGCAGGGCGTTGAGCTGGGTCTGGTCGGCGCGAGCGCTGGCCAGGGCACCGAGCCTGACGCTGGCTTCGATCAGTGCGCCGGTCTTGTGCCGGTGCATGAACTCAAGGGCCGCTTGATCAAGCTTGAGGCCCACCGAGCCGAGGTCGATGGCCTGACCGCCGACCATGCCGGCCGGACCTGCGGCCAGGGCCAGGGTCTGGACCATGGCCAGGCGGACGCTGTCAGCCTGCGGGCTCAATTGCGGATCGAGCAGGGCGTTGAACGCCAGACTCTGCAAGCCGTCGCCGGCGAGAATCGCGCAGGCTTCGTCAAAGGCCTTGTGGGTAGTCGGCTGGCCACGGCGCAGGTCGTCATCGTCCATGGCCGGCAGGTCGTCGTGCACCAGCGAGTAGGCATGGATCAGCTCGACGGCGCAGGCGGCGCCGTTGGCTTGCTCAGGGGCAACGCCAAGGGCTTCGCAGGCCGCGTAGGCGAGCAGCGGACGCACACGCTTGCCACCGTTCATCACGCTGTAGCGCATGGCGGCGTAGAGGCGGGTCAGCTCTACCGAAGGCGGGACGAACAACTGTTCGAGGGCGGCATCGACGCGTGCCTGGCAGTTGGCCTGATAGTGGGCAATCATTCTGCCTGTTCCGCGTCGAAAGGTTCGGCCTTCAGTTCGCCGTCGCGCTCCAGCAATACCTGGACTTTCTGCTCGGCCTGGACCAGGGCGCTCTGGCAATCGCGGGTCAGGCTGATGCCTTGTTCGAACGCGGTCAGCGAGTCTTCCAGCGACAGCTCACCGTTCTCCAGGCGCTCGACCAGGGCTTGCAGATCGGCGAGGGATTGCTCGAAATCAATAGAGGCTTTTTTTCGGGCCATGGCGGCTGTCTCGGTGGCGGTATAAACGGCGCGACACTAGCAGAGCGGGGCGGGGGGAGCAAATCGATAGGGCGGATCTTTCGTCGCATTCTGTTGCATAAAGACCAGCGGCTAAGTCTTGATTTTCCTGCAAGGCTCGCATTGTGGGGGCTTGCAGCTCTCTGCCATAATCGCGACCGCTTTATCTCGCGGGATTCACGCCGGTGGGGCCGCTTTTATCTGACGTTACGTAATGGACTACGTTGTGAGCTTCCTTTCGATCGAGTTTGGCCTCAGCTTCACCCTGTTTTTTGTCATTTACTGGAGCTTGTGCTGGAACCTGCGCCTGCAGAACGTTCTGCTGCTGGCCGCCAGTTACGGCCTGGTGGCCAGTTTCAGCCTCACTTCCCTGTATGTGCTGCTTGGCTACAGTGCACTGGTGTACCTGCTGGGCTTGCTCGGTGAACGTTATCCGGGGCGGCGCTTCAGCTATCTGCTGGTAGGGCTGTTGGTGCTGGGCAGCTTCTACCTGTTCAAGTACCAGGAGTTCTTTGTCGGTGGCGTGCAGGGCGCGTTGCTCAGCGCCGGCATTGATGTGTCGCTGCCGGTGCTGCAAGTGCTGGTGCCGATCGGCCTGTCGTTCTACGCCTTTCACTCGGTCAGCTACCTGGTATCGATCAATCGCCGCGAGATGCCTAGCGCGAGTCTGCCGGATCTGGCCCTGTACCTGGCATTCTTCCCCAGCCTGATCGCCGGGCCGGTCAACCGCGCCGCCCATATGCTGCCGCAGATCCGCCCACAGGCCATGCGCCAGGTACTGGAGCCGCAGCGGGCGCTGGGGCTGATTGCCCTGGCGGTGGTCAAACTGTTTTTCTGCAGTGCCTGGTTGGCCAGCCAATGGGTCGACCCGGTGTTCGAAACGCCTGGCAGCTACTCCCCGGAACAGATCTTGCTGAGCGTCTATGGCTACAGTTTTCTGATCTATTTCAACTTCAGTGGCTACACCAACCTGGTGACCGGCATTGCCCTGCTGCTCGGCTTCCGTCTGCCGGAGAACTTCAACGCGCCTTACGCCGCACACAACCTCAAGGAATTCTGGGCGCGTTGGCACATCAGCCTGTCACTGTTCATTCGCGACTACGTGTACATCCCGCTGGGTGGCAATCGCCGGGGCGTATGGCGCGGCAATCTGAACATGCTGCTGGCCATGCTGATTTCCGGCCTGTGGCATGGGGCGAGCCTCAATTTCATCATCTGGGGTGCGCTGCACGGTATCGGTCTGGCCTTGTACAAGGTGTCTACTTACCTCTTGCCACAACCGATGCGCTGGCCCGGGGCGGGACTGGCAGCGCGTCTGCTGACGTTCCATTACGTGGCCTTTGCCTGGATCTTCTTCCGTAGCGCGAGTCTGGACGAAGCCATGGACATGCTCGCCGGTCTGGGCGGCTTGAGTCTGAATGGACTGTTCTCGTCGACCGGATGGCTGTTGCTGCCCAGTGTGCTGTATGTGGCGGTGTACCCGCAGTTGCTCGCCTTGTTGCGCCAGTTCTTTACTGCGACGACCCGTTTGCCCTGGCAGTTCTATCCGATTCCGCTCGGGGTGTTCGTGTCGCTGGTTATCTTTGCTTCGCAGTCGGGCGTGCCGGGGTTCATCTATGCAAGTTTTTAACGCCGGCCAACTGTTGCGCGTGCAACTGAATGCGGCCAAAGCCTTCTACGTAATCGTGCTGACCACTGTTCTGCTGTTGTGGCTGAACCAGGATTCGATCAGCCTCTATTGCCAACAGAAATACCACCAGAGCTGCGAATTGCCCGTGCTCGGGCAAAGCCCGGCGTGGCGCCTGGGTGGCGAGCTGACCCAGGCCCTGGGCGCAGCCCGCGACAGCTTTGTCGCCAGCCTGGAGCAAAGTCGTACGGCCGTGGCGCAGGTCGAAACGGTCGAGCTGCCAGCGTCGATGCCGGTGGTTTCAGTGAATCTGGACGCACCTCGTACCGCACCACCCGTCGTGGCGAACAAGCCGGTCGCGGTCAAGGTAGCTGCGCCGACGCTAGCCGCAGCACCGGCCACGCCCGCCGCGGCCACTGCCGCAAGCCCGTTGCCGACTGCCACCGTGGTCTCCCTGGCGGCGGGTGACGAAGTATTTCTGGTGGGTGACTCCTTGATGCAAGGCGTTGCGCCTCATCTGGCCAACAGCCTGCGCAAGCGCTACCAGATCAAGAGCGTCAACCTCAGCCGGCAGAGCACCGGGCTGGCGTATCCGGGGTTCTTCAACTGGCCGCGAACGGTGGCGCAAACCCTGGACAGCTCACCGAACATTCGCCTGATGGTGATTTTTCTCGGGCCTAATGACCCCTGGGATATGCCCCAGGGCAAGGGCAAGCCGTTCCTGCGCTTCAAGTCGCCGGACTGGGAAGCGGCTTATCGCGAGCGTATCGATGCGATTCTGGAACAGGCGCGTGAGCACCAGGTCCAGGTGATCTGGGTCGGGCCGCCGAACATGCAGAAGCCGCGACTTTCCACGGCCATGGCCTACCTCAGTGGTCTGTACCAGGAGCAGGCCGGGCTGTACCAGCAACATTACCTTTCGGCCAACCCGGTGCTGGGTTACAAGGACGACGAGTTCTCCTATACCTTGCAGAACAGCCAAGGCAAACGGGTCAAGACCCGGGTCGACGACGGTATTCATTTCACAATCACCGGACAGAAGCTGATCGCCGAACAGATCTTGTCGATGATCGCCTTTCCGGGCCTTACGGTAACGGGACACTGATGCGCCGACTGCACAACATTCTGGGCTTGATCCTGCTGATCTGCGCGCTGCCGGGCTGCAGTCCGGTGGCGGCAGTCAACACCGCGGCCCAGCCGGTCAATGCGCCCGCCAAAAAAGCCTTGAGCCAAAGCAACGGCAACCTCAGCGTACTGGCCAACAAGTTCAAGGGCGCCAGTCGTGCGCCGGTCACGGTTGTGCAGTTTGGCGATTCGCACACCGCCGCCGACCTCTTCAGCGGCGAGATGCGCCGCTTGCTGCAGGCGCAGTATGGCGATGGGGGCATTGGCCTGGTGTCTGCCACGCCTGTGCCCGGCACGCGTTATGACCAGGTCATCCTCAAGACTGCCCAGCGCCAATGGCAGCTGGTGTCGGCGCGTAACCAGCAGAGCACGCAGTTTCCCCTCGGCGGCTATCTGTCGGTGCCCTTGGTGGCCAGGCCCAGTGTGCGTATCGAGGCGCGTCAGCCCAGTGCCCGGCGTTACCGGGTTTCAGCCTTGTACCAGGCACAGGAGAGCACCAGCCTGCTGCTGCGCGACCCCCGTGGGCAGAACCGTCGGCTGCTGGCTGCAACCGCTGGTCAGTGGCGCTTCGGCCCGGTGGTGAACAATCTCGGCCTGCCACTGGACCTGACCCTCGACAGCCGCCCAGGTACCGTACTCGGCGGCTGGTACCTGCAGGGGCAGAAGAACGCGGGTGTGATCTACTCGGCCCTGGGCATCAATGGCGCCCGGCTCGAGGTGCAGGACAAATGGCAGCCCGGCTGGCAAGACAGCCTCAAGGCGCTGCGCCCGGATCTGGTGATCCTCGCCTACGGCACCAACGAAGCGTTCGACGATACCCTTGACCTGAATCTTTACCAGGCCCAGCTCAAGCAGACCCTGGAACGCCTGCGCCGCGACCTGCCACGGGCAGTGGTGTTGATCGTCGGTCCTCCGGACTCGATCAAGCAGCGCAAGGCGCGCAGCTGTGCGGCGCGTCAGCCCCGGCAACTGGCAGCGGTCATTGGTATCCAGCGAGAGGCCGCCAGGCAAGCCAATGCCCTGTTCTGGGACTGGCAAGCGTTCATGGGCGGGCAGTGTTCAATTGTCGCCTGGCAGGCGCAAGGCCTGGCCCGCGGCGATCTGGTGCACTTGACTGCCGACGGCTACCGCAAGAGCGCGGCCGCACTGCATGACTATCTGCGTGCGCAGTTGAAGTTGAAGTAAGGGCGGGAAAAGGAGAGGCGGGGACAACTCCGGGTTGGCTTGCGGCGCCCCATGGAGTTGTCTCCCCGGCCCTCGAAAGAAGAGGCCAATCCAGATACCCGAAGGCACCTGCTCAGCATGTGCCGACCGGCTCCCAGCCAGTCGCGATTCGGTCCTCTGAATACACCTTAGTAGCTGTCTGGTGTACTGTAAATTTTTCTGCACGCATTGTGTTTCTGGTTGTAAATACATCTGCGTCAACACCAGAGGTGTGACATGAACCTGCTCGAAGTGGCCGGTGGCAAACCGATCAAACTCTGGACCGAGGGCGTGCCGGTGGAAGACGAGGCCCGCCGGCAACTGATCAACACGGCGAAGATGCCGTTCATCTTCAAGCACCTCGCAGTCATGCCCGATGTGCACCTGGGCAAGGGCTCGACCATCGGCAGCGTCATCCCCACCCTCGGCGCGATTATCCCCGCGGCTGTCGGTGTGGATATCGGCTGCGGCATGATCGCCGCGCGCACTTCGCTGGTTGCCTCGGACCTGCCTGACAACCTGCACCGGCTGCGCAGCGCCATCGAAAAGGCCGTGCCCCATGGCAAAACCTTCGGTCGCCATGACCAGGGCGCCTGGGACACTGTTCCCGCGCAAGCCGACCACGCCTGGAAGGACCTGGCGGCGCGTTTCAGGTCGATCACCGGCAAATACCCACGACTGGAAAAAACCAACAACCGTCAGCACCTGGGCACCCTCGGCGGCGGTAACCACTTCATCGAAGTTTGTCTGGATGAAGCCGACCGCGTCTGGTTCATGCTGCACAGTGGTTCGCGCGGCGTCGGCAATGCCATTGGCAACCTGTTCATCGAACTGGCCCAGGCCGACATGCGCCAGCACATCGCCAACCTGCCGGATAAAGACCTGGCGTACTTCGAAGAAGGCAGTCGCCACTTTGCCGATGTCGAAGCGGTGGAATGGGCCCAGGACTTTGCCCGGCAGAACCGCGCATTGATGATGCACGCGGTGATTGCAGCGGCCCGTCAGGTACTCGGGCGACCCTTCGACGCCAGCCTTGAGGGAGTCAACTGCCATCACAATTATGTGCAGCGCGAGCGCCACTTCGGCCAGGACATCCTGGTCACCCGCAAGGGCGCGGTATCCGCACAGAAAGGTCAATTGGGCATCATCCCCGGCTCCATGGGCGCGAAGAGTTTTATCGTCCGTGGCCTGGGCAATGAAGATTCCTTCTGTTCCTGCAGCCACGGCGCCGGGCGGACCATGAGCCGCACCCAGGCGAAAAAACAGTTCACCCTGCAGGATCAGGTGCGCGCCACTGCGCATGTCGAATGTCGCAAGGACAAGGACGTGATCGATGAGATTCCCATGGCCTACAAGGACATCGACGCGGTGATGCTGGCGCAAAAAGAACTGGTGGAGGTGGTACACACCTTGCGCCAAGTGGTGTGCGTCAAAGGCTGACAGCGGCCGATCCGCGCTGCAGGTCCTGAGTGGTGTCGATAATGAAACTGCGCAGCCAGCGGTTGTGCGGGTCGTCGTTGTGCTCCACATCCCAGACCATGAACACGCGAAAGGCCGGGACGAAGATCGGCACCGGGCTGACGGTCAAGCGCGCAATCCGCGCATAGGACAGTGCCGCAAAAGTGGGCAGGGTAGCGATCACGTCGCTGTGCACCAGGGTCGCCAGGGCGCCACTGAAATGCGTGAAGGATGCCGACACGCGCCGGGCGACGCCTTCACTTTCCAGCAGGTCGTCAACGAAGCCCCGGCGCCCGTCGAAGGAAATCCGCACATGCTCGTGCATGAGGTATTCATCGCGGGTGAGCGGGCTTTTCAGGTTCAGCCGGGGCCCGTCGTACAGGCATGAGTAGGACGAAGAAAACAGCACCTGTGAGCTGTAGTGCGAGGTCAGTTCCTTGGGTTCGGAGCACAGGACCAGGTCGATGTCCGGGTCGGCCAGCGAGGTTTTCCACAGCGAGCTGTTGCTCTGGTGAAAGGCAAATTTGACCGAAAGCCCACGCGTTTTTGCTTCATTGACCAGGCGTGGCGACACGTAGCTTTCGATGTCGTCCGACAGCGCAATGTTGAACACCCGAGTCGACGACTCGGCGGAAAACTGCGGGCGCTTGTCGACGATGGAGGCCACAGCGCTGAGCGCCTCAGTGACTTTCGGGGCGATCTCCAGCGCCCGTCGGGTCGGCACCATGCCGGTGCTGGTGCGGATGAACAGCTCGTCGTGAAACTGTTCGCGCAGACGCTTGAGCGAAGAACTGACCGCGCCTTGCGTGACATGCAGCACCGCGGCCGCACGGGTCACGCTGCGCTCGTTCATCAGGCACTGAAAAACGATGAGCAGGTTGAGGTCGATCCTGCTGATATTAGCAACACTAATCATGGTCATCTCTTGTATTCGTTTGATTAATTTGCCTCGACATTCTTAATCTCGACCCTGTGCTAACACAACAATAATCGGGTGGCCGGGGATGCAAGATTCAATAGTGCAATCGCAACAGGGTGAGCACACCGCCTCATCAAACGACGCAGCAGAGCTGCGCAAACGGGCCATTGCCGTCGGCATTGGCAACTTCATGGAATGGTTCGACTTTGCCATCTACGGCTACTTCGCCGCGGTGATCGGGCAACTGTTCTTTCCGTCCACCGCACCGGGCGTTTCACTGCTGTCGTCGTTGGCGGTGTTTGCCGTGGGCTTCCTGTCACGGCCCTTGGGCGCCGTGGTACTGGGCCCGATCGGCGACAAGCTGGGGCGCCGTGCCGTGCTGATCATCACCGTGTTCGGCATGGGCCTGGCCACCACCCTGATCGGTCTGTTGCCCGGCTACGCCGCCATCGGCATCGCCGCGCCGATCCTGTTGGTCGCGCTGCGCTTTCTGCAGGGCATGATGGTTGGCGGAGAGTGGTCGAGTGCCGGTATCTACATTGTCGAAAGCGCCCCCGCCAACCGCCGGGCAACTGCCGCCAGCGTGATCACCGGTACTGCGGGTGCGGCATTCTTGTGTGGTACGGCCATCGCCGCGATCATCACCGCGACCCTGTCGGACGCGGACCTCATGGCCTGGGGCTGGCGCGTACCGTTTGTGGCCTCGATCATCATGGCCGGTGTTGCCATGTACATCCGCCGCAAACTGGGTGACACCCCGGTCTATGAGGCGCTGCAACACAAGCGTGCCACCGGTGGCCTGGAGCAGGTGTCGCGTGGGGCCAAGCAGCGGGCCTTCGTGGTCTCGTTCGCCTTCTCCGCGCTATTCGGTGTGTCGCTGTACTACTTCATCACCTACGCCAACACCCACCTGACCCAGACCGTAGGCCTGAGCAAATCGACCGCGTTGGTCCTGTGCAGCCTGGCCCTGGTGCTTTACACCCTGTTCAACCCGTTGGTCGGTCGCCTGAGCGATCGCTTTGGCCGTCGCCCGTTTGTACTGACTGCCGCCGCCGGTCTGACCCTGTTGGCGTACCCGGTGTTCCTGCTGATGAACACCGGCAGCTTCGCCGCGATCCTGCTGGGGCTGGTGATCATGGCGGCACTGGTGGCGATCACCGCAGTGATGGATGTGGTGCTGCTGGTTGAAGTGTTCCCGGCCTCGATCCGTTCGACCGGTGCCGCTGTTGGCCACAACGTTGCCCTGGCGCTGCTGGCAGGCCCCGGACCGTTCATCGCCGTGGCACTGATCCAGGCCACCCACAACCCGAACATTCCTGCGGCCTACCTGGCAGCGGTGTCGCTGATCTGCTTCATCGTGCTCTGGTTCCTGCTGCCGGAAACCAAAGACCGGGACATCACCCGCGGTTGATGCCGATCCACACATTCATCAAGGGAAGACTCATGATCAAGGTTGCTGTTGTTCAAGCTTCATCCATTCCGTTCGAGCCGCAGCTGAGTGCCGAGAAAGCCGCCGGGCTGATTCGCGACGCCGCAGCGCGCGGCAGTGAACTCGCCGTATTCCCGGAGGCATTTCTTGGTGGCTACCCCAAAGGCGCGGCCTTTGGCACCGTCGTCGGCAGCCGTAGTGATGTCGGCCGCGCGCAGTACCTGCGCTACGTGCAAGGCGCGGTCAGCCTCGACGGCCCGGAGCTGGCCAAGCTTGGTGAAGTGGTCAATGAAACCGGCGTCCATGTGGTCATGGGCATTATCGAACGCCTGGGCCGGACCCTGTATTGCACTGCCGTAACCCTGGCACCGGGCAAGGGTGTGGCGGGCTTTCATCGCAAGCTCATGCCGACCGGCCAGGAACGCATCATCTGGGGCTTCGGCGACGGCTCGAGCATCGCCCCGGTAGACACCCCGTTCGGCAAGCTCGGCACGGTCATCTGCTGGGAAAACTACATGCCGGCACTGCGTCAGGCGATGTATGCGCAGGGCACGGAAATCTACTGCGCGCCGACCGCCGACGACCGTCCGACCTGGGCCGCGTCCATGGTCCACATCGCACTGGAAGGGCGCGTACCGGTGCTCTCCGCGTGCCAGGCGATCACCCTCGGCGAGTACCCGGCCGCCTACCGGGAGGACTTTGGCCTGGAGGCTGCAGAAGGGGACTACATCATGCACGGCGGCAGCATGATCGTCAGTGCTACCGGGCAGGTGCTGGCCGGGCCGGTGTTTGATCAGGAAACCATTCTGTATGCCGAGATCGACTTGACCGTGGGGCAGGCCAGCAACCTCGACTTCGACGTGTGCGGACATTACGCGCGGCCGGATGTGTTTACCCTGAAGGTCAATACGGCGGCGCTGAAACCGGTGGTGTTTGACGCGGATTGAGCGCGCCAAATCGCGCTTGCACCCAGCGTTAAACGCCTCGTCTGCCACAATAGATTGAATTCCAGCGCCAGAGGGCGCTGGACAGGTCTATTGTCGAGCAGCCGATGAGTACAGCCGTACGCACACGGAATAGTCATAGCCCTCTGTGGGCGACCAAATGCCTGTTGGTCGCCGCCGTTTTGCTGCAAGTGCCGTTTCAGGCCAGCCACAGCGCGCAGGGCAGTAGCCTGCCTGCACACCTTGTGGTGGCGGTGGTCGAAGACGCCGAGCCGCTGGAAGGTGTGGAGGAGGGGCGTCTGGCCGGCTTCAGTGGCGAGCTGCTGAGCAAGTTGCTGGCAAAATCCGGGGTGGCGCTCGAAGCGCGGCCCCAGCCTCGGCGTGATGTCGCCATGCGTGCAGCGTGCAACGGCGAGGTGGATCTGGTGATGGGCGCGGTACCCTTTCCAGAGTATGCGCACTGTCTGGTCTACTCGGCCGGTTACCTCGAACGCAATGCGCTGGTTGTTGCACGCATGGGCGATGAACGGGCGTTGGCGCCAGGGTTCCTTGACCATGCAACTGTCATTACCGAAAGCGGGGCGCCGTGGGGCCGGGAGCTAAAGGCGCAGTTCCCGGACATTCAACTGATCGAAGTGGATTCTGTGCGCCAGGCAATGGCAACCCTCGCGGCGGGCAACGGCGACGTATTCATTGGTGCGGCAGCCCGGCTCAACCGGGTGTTGCGTGAGCCGGGCAATGAGCGTTTACACAGCCTGCGCCGGCTTGATCTGGGGCACACCGCGTATCGCTTCGCCGCTCCGGTTAACCGCAGCGAGACGATCCGCGAGCTGGATCGCCGGCTGGCATTGTTGCCGGAAGTGGAGCTTGAGCGGCTGCGGGACGACTGGTTACTGGATGACCCGGATGCCAGTGCCAGCAGCCTGGCGTTGTCAGCCAAAGAGCATGAGGTACTGAGTGCGCAGAAGACCATTCACTACACGGTGACTTCGGTCAGCCAGCCACCCTTCGCCACGGAAGATTCGCGAGGTGTGCCGAGCGGGCTGACCATCGACTACCTGACTTATCTGGGACGGTTGCTCGACATCGATTTAATCTATGTGCCGACCGTTAGCCTGGAGCAAGCGCTGACGCGGGTACAACAGGGCAAGATCGATCTGATTGCCGGCTCGCTCGGCAAGCGCGATCTGCTCGCCACGCCGCTGTTGACCGGTGGTACCTATGCCACGGCGCCGCTGGTCATCGTCACCGCAACCAGCGCACCTTATATCAGCACACTGGACGGAGTTCGGGGTAAGCGGGTGGCGGTGGTCGACAGTGATCCGTTAACACCCGCGATACGCATCAGTTTGCCGGTGACGCATCTGGTGACGGTCGACGACATGCATCAGGGGCTCGACTTGGTCAGGGCCAACGGCGCGGACGCGATGATTGGCAATTTGACCACCATGGATGCCCTGGTACGCGGACAGTATGGCGGCGATCTGAGAATTGGCGGGGCGATCGGCTTCGACGAGAAGTTCGGCCTGTGGGGGCCTGCCAGGCTGGCGCCGTTGCTCGCCATCCTCGAACGTGCACTGGCGGCAATACCTGAGCTTGAGCGCAACCGCATCGAGCGTCGCTGGACGCTGGTCGGCTACCAGTTCGACACGCCATGGACAGTGCTGCTGGCACGCTACTGGTCGTTGATACTGCTGGGCAGCCTGGCGCTGCTGGCGCTGGTTGTCAGCCATCTGCGCTTGCGCCAGCACGTGCGTCATCGCCGCGAGAGTGAGGCCCGCCTTGAACATGAGCTGGCCTTGAAAGAGGCGCTGCTGGCGTGTCTGCCGGAGCCGATCGCGGCCAAGGACGCCGAGCTGCGCTACGTCGCCCTCAATCCTGCGTTTGAGAAGTTCTTTGGTGTGCGCAAGGAGGACTATCTCGGTTCGACACTGCGCCCCAGACCACTTCCCAGTGATTCAATCGAAGCCCTGGTCACGCTGCAGGACGAGGCGCTGGGCGCCATGGAGGCGCGTCATCTGCTGCTGCCCCTGGAAAATGCGGCGGGGCAGTTGCGCACTGTGATTGCCTGGGCCGTACCGTTCAGAAACAGGGATGGCAGCGGCGGGGGCGTGGTGACGATGTATCTCGATGTCACCGATATTCACGAAGCCCGCCAGCGCGCACGGTTAGTCGAGCTGCGACTGCGGGACGTCACCGAAAGTCTTCCGGCGGTGGTTCTGCAGATCCGCTGTGCGCCGGGCCAACCCTGGGAACTTACCTATCTTGCCGGTAATGCCGAGGAGACGTTCGGCTCAAAGGCGCCCCCCCTGATGCAAGACCTGAACATCGCCAGTCGCCTGTTGGAGCGGGATGACTTTCTGCGCATACGCGAGGCACTGGCTCAGGCCGGCGATGTACCGGTGCCGATCGAGCTGGAGTTGAAGCTGTCCAAGGACCTGGGCGAGCGCTGGGCGCAGTTCCGTGCCATGCCCAGGCGTGAAGGGGACTTCACGGTATGGAGCGGAGTGTTTTCCGATGTGACCGGCAAGCACCAGCAAGCGGAAGCGCTGCTGGTGGCGAAGGAAGGCGCCGAAGCGGCGCTGCGCACCAAGGAAGGCTTTCTGGCGATGATGAGTCACGAGATTCGTACGCCGATGAATGGCGTGCTGGGCCTGGTCGAACTGCTGCAGAACACCGACCTCTCGGTGGAGCAGCACCGCATGCTGGCGCTTGCCCAGGAGTCGGGGCTGGCGCTGGCGCAGATTCTTGACGATATCCTCGACTACGCCAAAATCGAGGCCGGACGTCTGAGCATCATGCGCGCGCCGCTGGATCTGCGCGAACTGCTCGACAGCGTGATGAGCCTGCTGCTGCCCCAGGCTCACGATAAAGGCTTGCAACTGCGCCAGACCGTCGGCGCCGATGTGCCTGCGATGATCCTCGCCGATGGCATCCGGGTCCGGCAGATCCTGCTCAACCTGTTCGGTAATGCGATCAAATTCACCGAACAGGGTAGCGTGACACTGCACGCCAGCGTTGAATCGAACGGTGACGATTCTGCCGTGCTGGTGGTGACGGTCGCGGATACCGGTATCGGTATTCCCAAGGACGACATTCAGCGGCTCTTTGCTCCCTTCGTGCAGAGCGAGCGCAGTTCAACACGGCGCTTCGGCGGCACCGGTCTGGGGCTGTCGATCTCGCGGCGACTGGCACAGATGATGGACGGCCAGTTGACCCTGGAGAGCGAGGAGGGCGTTGGCACCACTGCCTTTTTACGGGTGCCCTGCTCGGTGCTGAATACCGACTATGAATTGCCGTTACTCAAGGGGCGTCCGGTCATCATCCGCGTGCGCAGCGCGCTGGCCCGTGAAGCCCTGGCCGCCCACGCCAGAGTTGCCGGAATGCAGGTGCTGGATGGCGACAGTAGCCCGCCGACCGACGCCATTCATTTCGTCGACATGGACCATCCCGAGGATGCCGGCGACGCCCGGCATGTCATTCTGGTCAGCGCGGTGCCCAAGCAACTGGGCTTTCGTGCCCACGCCGGAACGGTCCGCCTGAGTACCAATCCACTGCGCTGGACGGCTTTTCTCGGTGCCCTTGAGGCGTTGTTGGAAGAACAGTCGAAAGCGCCGGAAAAGGTCACATCAAGTGTGCCGGAACCACCATCGGCTGATGCCGTGGCGCGACGAAAAGTACTGGTAGCCGAAGACCATCCCATCAACCGCGAGGTGATCCAGCAGCAGCTGCAGTTGCTTGGTTATGCCGCAACCGTGGTCGTGAATGGCGAGCAGGCGCTACGTGCGCTGGAAACCGAGACGTTCGACATGGTCATCACCGACTGCCATATGCCGGTGCTGGATGGTTTCGACCTGACGCGGGCGATTCGCGCCAGCCCGCGTGCCGAGCTGAGCAGCATCCCGGTGGTCGGTGTCACGGCGACCACGGTCCGCGAGGAGCTCCTGCGTTGCTTCGAAGTCGGCATGAATACCTACGTGCTCAAACCGACTACGCTGGCGTCGTTGCAGAAAGCGCTTTCGGAGGTTGCCGAAGAACTGGCGGACGCCAGCGAAGAGGTCGAAGCGACTGTCTCTGTGACCGATCTGGCCGGTGCCTGCGAATCCTTCGACCCCGCACAAATAGATGCTGGAGCAATACAGGCATTCCTGAGTAGCTTGCTGGCGAACGTAAAAATGCGCCAGGACTACTGGAAATCCCTGCGTGATGACCGCCAAGCCTTGTGTGCCTGCCTGGAGAACGGCTCCAATGATGATTTGCGCGCCTGGTGTCATCGCTCCAAAGGTGCGCTGTCGCTGTTCGGCCAGCCCTGTATCGACCAATTGATGGACCAGTTCCACCGTCTCGTGGCCCAGGCGCCAGCCCCCGCTACCGTCAAGGCCGCCGCCAGCGGCATTTTGCGCATGTACGATCAGCTCTTTTCTATACTTGATAGCTAAGCTCAGGTATGTCCAAACCCTCCAGATTGACAGTTCACGCTCTGGTCATTCATTGCATGAGGCAGAAGAGATGACAATTCGGGTAATTCTGGCCGACGATCACCCCGCCATCCTTCTTGGTGTGCGGCATACGTTAAATGCGGCCGGGGGGATATCCGTGGTGGCAGAGGCATCGGACCCGAAAGTCCTGATGGAGAAGCTGAAAACGGTTCCGTGCGATGTGCTGGTGACGGATTTCTCCATGCCATGCGAAGAAAAGCCCGATGGCCTGGTGATGCTCAACAGTATTCACAGCAAGTTCCCGACGGTGCGTGTGGTGGTGCTGACCATGCTTGAAAACCAGGGGCTGCTGAACAGCATGGCGCATGCTGGCGCACTGGCGATTCTCAACAAACGCTATGAGTTGAGCGTACTGCCCGAAGCCATTGTTGCCGCCTTCCAGGGGCGCCATTACCGCGTCGCGGCGGCGCAGTTGAACCCCAGCCACCCCGGAGCCGAAGCGCCTGACCGGATACTCGATCACGCACTGAGCTCGCGCGAGCTGGAAGTGGTGCGTTTGTATGTCGGTGGCATGACCTTGACCGAGGTCGCCTTGCACCTGCATCGCAGCATCAAGACCATCAGCACCCAGAAGCAAAGCGCCATGCGCAAGCTCGGGCTGACGAATGATGCGGAGCTCTATGACTATGCACAGAAGCAGGGATTGCGTGCCTGACCGAGCAGGGATGAGGTCGGGGGAGGTTGACAGTGCGTTCCGTCGATAAAGGGCTGTTTTGCACGTCGAGTAGCCGCTTAATCAGAAGATTCCTATATTTGTTTTTTCTGGTTGTTATATAGGGGGTGATTGCTCGTTGTATGCTATGAATCAGAAGATTCCTATATAAATTTCTATGTAAACAGGTCTATAAAAACGCTCCTCACTTATATTCTCTTAATCAGAGGATTCTTATATAAGCCCCCGTGCTCCCTCTCTATAGTTGCATCATCCGGTTTGGGATGGATTTAATACAGCGTAGGCCCCTCCAAGGTGCAGCCCCTATAGTCTTGACTTCTGCTGCACTGAAGTTCGACACCATGATCTGTATGGCTGTGGCACATTTGGCTCCCGTGTTTGAAGGCGCTGCCTTTGAAGTTTGACATGCACTTATAAAGTGGCTTTGTTCAAATGTTGGGCAGTAAGTTTGTAGCGAAAACACGCGCCAAGTTTGACGAAGTACCAAGTCTTCAGCACTGCTGGCCACCACATCCCGTTAACCGCTCTGATAACTGATGGCCCCTCGTCGAGGTGCAACGGAGCAACTTATGAACAAGTGTTATCGTTTGGTGTGGAATTCGACCCTTCAGGCTTGGACAGTTGCGTGTGAGTTCGCCAAGGCAAAGGGCAAGGCTGGTAGAGGACTTGCGCTTAAGGCTCTGGTCAGCACTGGTGTGTTGTTCGGAGCGCTGGCGGGCGTCGAGCCGGCCAATGCCTGGGTTGCGGAAACCGGCACCAGCAGTCCGGCACTGGATGGCGGCATTGCCAGCAACACCTCAATCAATGGTGGCATTGCTATTGCCACGATGAATGCGATCGCAATGGGGCCCAATGCAACAGCGAGCGGCATCAACGCATTCGCGGCGGGTATCGGCTCACTGGCCAGCGGCCGCAGTTCCTATGCCATGGGCGAGGGCGCGCAATCCACAAACACTGACACCATTGCTCTGGGGCACAACGCAGTCGCCAAGAGCGCCAACTCGGCGCACAGTGACATGATCGCCATCGGCCTGAATGCCAACGCGTCGAGCGACCATGCAATAGCCATTGGTACCGCTGCTATCGCGAAGAATTCCAACTCGCTGGCGGTGGGTGCGAACGCCACGGCGAGTGGCGATGCCTCTTCTGCATTCGGCCATAACGCCACCGCCAGCGGCTCCTCCAGCACTGCGCTGGGTCTGGGTTCCACTGCCTCCAAAGGCAGCTCGGTGGCTATCGGTTACCAGTCCAATTCCGCCGCCGACAACTCGTCAGCGATCGGCTATCAGGCCGTTACCTCGGCAACCAGCTCGATTGCCTTCGGTACCAGTGCGAAGGCCCAGGCCGGCGCCACCAACGCCATTGCCATCGGCAACGCCGCTGTGGCATCGACCGGCGCTATCAACGCCATCGCCATGGGTAATGGCGCGACGAGCTCGGCAACTGGCGCAATGGCCATGGGCAGCCTGTCGCAGGCGAGCGCCGCCAATGCCCTGGCCTTAGGCGCAGGCGCTTCGGCTACCGGCTTGCAAAGTGCGGCCTTCGGTTTCCAGGCCAGCGCAACGGCCCAGGGCGCCTATGCCCAAGGCACTACTGCCAAGGCCCAAGGGATGTTCAGTACAGCACTGGGCACCTTAGCCTCGGCCAGTGAAAACGATAGCGTTGCCATCGGCCACGCAGCCAAGGCCAACTTTGCCGGCGACGTTGCGTTGGGCGCAGGTTCGGTGACTGATGTCGCTGTCGGCACTACCGGGGTAGGTTTTGGCGGCCCTTACTACGGCCAGTACTATGGCTTTGCTGGCAGCAACCCTAGCAGTACCGTCAGCGTGGGTTCGATAGGCAATGAGCGGACCATCACCAACGTCGCAGCTGGGCGTATCGCACCAGACAGCACCGATGCAATCAACGGCTCCGAGCTGTTTGCAACCAACAGTGCGCTGAATGATCTCAGCTACAACGTAAGCAACTTCGCTGGCGACACTTCCTACAGTTACACCTACACCAATGGTATCGGCATCCGCTATGCCCGCACTAACGAAGCCGGTCTGTCGCAAAGCGACTCTTCAGCCCAGGGTATGGGCAGCACCGCAGTGGGCTATGAAGCCACTTCGCTGGGTGACAGCAGCCTGGCGCTGGGCCGTGACGCCCGTGCCAACAACGCCAACGATGTAGCGCTGGGTGCGGATTCGGTAACGGACGCAGCAGTAGGTACCAGCGGTGTGACCATCGCCGGCAATAGCTACAACTTCGCGGGGACGGCACCGGGCAGCACCGTGAGCGTCGGTTCGGCAGGTAACGAGCGGACCATCACCAACGTCGCCGCCGGTCGCGTCAGCGGCAGCAGCACCGATGCCATCAACGGCTCGCAACTGTTCGCCACCAACAGTGCCGTCGACACCCTGAACATCGACATCGATAACCTCGACAAGGGTTCAGTGAAGTACGACGTCAATGGCGACGGTAGCATCAACTACAACAGCGTGACCCTGAACCAGGGCGGCAGCTCTACCACCATCACCAACGTGGCGGCGGGCGATGTGTCGGCGACCAGCACTGATGCGGTGAACGGTTCGCAGCTGAACGAAACCAACGTGAACGTCACCAACCTTGGCAATACTGTCACCACAATCGGCGACACCATTACCACTATCGCTGGCGATACCAACAGCTACTACACCGACGTTCACGGTGTGGGTATCCGTTATGCCCGTACCAACGAAGCCGGTCTGGCGATGAGTGATTCCTCGGCCGAAGGTCAGGGCAGCACCGCAGTGGGCTACAACGCCACTTCGCTGGGTGACAGCAGCCTGGCGCTGGGCCGTGAGGCGAAGGCAAACAATGCCGATGATGTGGCGCTGGGCGCAGGCTCGGTAACCGATGCTGCGGTAGGCACTGCTGGGGTCAGCATCAAAGGCGAGTACTACGGTTTTGCCGGCAGCACGCCAAGCAGCACGGTCAGTGTCGGTTCGGCAGGCCATGAGCGGACCATCACCAACCTGGCGGCCGGCCGCATCAGCGCCAGCAGCACCGATGCCATCAACGGCTCGCAACTGTTTGCGACCAACAGCGCGATCGACAACCTGAACGTCGACGTCGATAACCTCGACAAGGGCTCAGTGAAGTACGACGTCAATGGCGACGGTAGCATCAACTACAACAGCGTGACCCTGAACCCGGGTGGCAGCTCCACCACTGTCACTAACGTGGCGGCCGGTGAACTGTCGGCGACCAGCACTGATGCGGTGAACGGTTCTCAGCTGAACGACACCAACCAGAACGTCACCCAGCTGGGCGACACCATCACCAACATTGCTGGCGATACCACTACCTACAACATCGACAACCACGGTACCGGCATCCGTTACGCTCGGACCAACGAAGCCGGTCTGGTGAAAAGCGATGCTTCGGCCGAAGGCCAGGGCAGCACCGCGGTAGGCTACAACGCCACTTCGCTGGGTGACAGCAGCCTGGCCCTGGGCCGTGAGGCCAGCGCCACCCATGCCAATGACGTGGCACTGGGCGCAGGTTCGGTTACCGCTGCTGCAGTAGGCACTGCCGGTGTGACCATCCGTGGCGATTACTACGGCTTTGCCGGCACCGCGCCGGTCAGTACGGTGAGTGTGGGCTCGGTAGGCCACGAGCGGACCATCACCAATCTGGCGGCGGGTCGTATCGCAGCCAGTAGCACGGATGCAATCAACGGTTCGCAGCTGTTCGCGACCAACAAGGCGATCGACAACCTGAACCTCAACGTTGATGTCGTCGACAAGAGCGCGGTGAAGTACGTCACCAATACCGACGGCAGCATCAACTACAACAGCGTGGTCATGGCTGGCGATACTTACAACAGCGTGACCAAAACCGGCGGTACCCGTATCAACAACGTCGCCTACGGTATCGACCCAAGCGATGCGGTAAACGTGCAACAACTGAACGAGGCCACCACCAACATCTACACCAACGGCGTTAAGTACTTCCACGCCAACTCGTCGAAAGTCGATTCGATTGCCTCTGGCAGCGATTCGATCGCGGTCGGACCTGCTGCGGTGGCCTCTGGTACCAGCGCGATTGCTGTCGGTGATGGCGCTCTGGCGCAAGGTAAAGGTTCCACCGCGGTAGGCCAGGGCGCAGTCGCCAGTGCCGACGGCAGTGTGGCAATCGGTAAAGGCGCGAGCGACAACGGACGTGGTGCGGAAACCTACACCGGCAAATACTCCGGTGCGCAGAACGCCACTGCCGGTACGGTGTCGGTAGGCAACGCAGCTACCGGTGAAACCCGCACCATCAGCAACGTCGCCGATGCCAAGCAGGCAACCGACGCAGTGAACTTGCGCCAGCTCGACGGTGCTGTCGCCCAATCCAACCAGTACACCGACAACTCGATCAGCAAGGTGAACAACAGCATTGTCAACGTTGATAAGAAAATTACCAATGTCGACAACCGCGTAACCAAGGTGGAAGGCGACGTAAGCAACATCCAGAACGGCACTGATGGCATGTTCCAGACCAACAACACCAGCAAGCTGCCCAAGCCTAAACCTACAGGTCGTGATGCTGTAGCCGGCGGTGCCGGTGCGGTGGCCTCCGCTGCCAACAGCGTGGCAATCGGTACCAGCGCCAAGGCAACTGCAGTCAACTCGGTTGCGTTGGGCAACAACTCGGTCGCCGATCGCACCAACAGCGTATCGGTGGGCAGTGCCGGTGCTGAACGCCAGATCACCAACGTGGCGGCGGGTACGGCCGGTACCGATGCGGTGAACGTGGCACAGCTCAACAAGAGCGTGGGCGACATCACCACTGTGGCCAATAACTACACCGACAAGCGTTACAACGAGCTGAAGAACGACCTGGATGAACAGGACGATACCCTCAGCGCCGGTATCGCCGGTGCCATGGCCATGGCCAGCCTGCCGCAGCCTTATGCGCCGGGTGCAAGCATGGCGTCTGCGGGCGCGAGCACCTTCCGCGGGCAGGGCGCAGTGGCCGTGGGCGTATCGCGCATCTCCGACAACGGCAAGTGGGTGACCAAGATGCAAGGCAGCACCACGACTCAGGGCGATCTGGGCGTGTCGGTCGGTGTCGGCTACCAGTGGTAACGCTTCACGCCTGAGTACGGGCCCGGCGCAAGCCGGGCCTTTACAGCCAAATTCGCAACGCTGGAGACAATCATGTTCAAGCCTGGCAACGCTTTTACTCGCAGCCTGTTCGCCGGCTGCACCCTGGTCATGCTGGCCGCCTGTGGCACTACTGTGAGCAAAGTGGACAACAACGGCAAGACCGACGCACCGATCTTCAAAACGGTCGAACAAGCCAACCGTCCCGACGGTAGCTACGTGAACCTGGAAAGCCTGAGCAAGATTCGCGAAGGCATGGACAAGAAGCAGCTGTTCGAACTGATCGGCCCACCGCACTACGCCGAAGGCCTGTTCAATGTCCGTGAATGGGACTACGTACTGAAAATCCGCCAGGCCGAAGGCCTGCCGGACAAAGTCTGCCAGTACAAGATCCTCTTCGATGAGCAGATGGCTGCGCGCTCGTTCTACTTCAAACCGGCGGATTGCATTGATCATGTCGCCGCTGCTGCCGAGCGGCACCAACTCAAACGCCTTTCCCAATACGATCAAACCGCGCACAGAGACTAAGCTCAGCCAGTGGCCACGGTTCGTACGGGTTGCCATTGAACAGCCTTGAAGGGACTTGCAGATGAACGCCAGACCGCTAGTGACAGTACTTCTGCTGGGGCTTTTCAGCCTCGGCGGATGTGACCAGGGCCAGCAAACACGCAGCGCTAGCGTCCAGCGCAATTGGCTGGACATCCCGGCCCTGCCGATCATCCAGGAAGCGGTGTTTTCCCTTGCGCCCAGCTTCAATGGCCAGCGCAACCCGAAGATCATGGAGCAGGTGTGTGGCCTGGCGAGTGGTGAACTGAGGCAGGAGCAGGTGAATGCTTTCCTGGCAAAACAGCAGGTCGACCCTCTGCAGATACCGACGCAAGGCAGCCCGCTTTCGTTGCTGGTAAATGGCGACAAAGCCTCCCAGACCACCGCCTGCGCCGCCCATCTGGCGACCACGGTGCTTTCTCCGCTCGACGTCGCAGACATCATGACCTCTGCCCAGCAGATCGACAGCGCCCGATTGAACGAAGTGCTGCCGGTCAAAGTGGCCGAGGCACGGGCAAACGCTGATGTCTTCGCCCTGATCGCGGCAGAGCTGGAGCGTCGCCCGGGCTTGACGGTGTCTGACTACCGCCAGCAGGCAGCAGCGATATTCGTACGTCTGGCGCCCACCTATCTGGAGCGGGTCAAGCAGCAATTGCCTTCGGCCAATGTGACCTACAAAGTCATGCAGCTCGATACCGAGCGCTTTTCGTTCAACAGCTCGACCGGGGCTTACTATGAGTATTCCGGGGAAGGGCTGGTGCTGCGCCAGAACGGGATTGTCTGGTACGGACAGGGAAGGTTGCTGGGGCGGGAGTATCCGTTGCGGGTGGCTTACTTCCCAGAGTCGGTGAACTCGTTGCTGGCGCCTGAGGCGAAGTAAAGAAATCTGTGGGGGCTAGCACCGTCTGCGATGGGCTGCATAGCAGCCCCAATTACAGGTGCTCAGTCATACAACCACGGCTTGAGCTCCGCCAGGTTCTTCACCACAATCTGCTGCGCCTCAGGTTTCGGGTCCATGTTCTTGTGGTCGATTTGATAACGCTGCAGCACATACTTGACCAACGCCCGACGACTGGGAATCTCCAGCTGCCCATCGACCATGCCGAAGTCAGTCTGAATGATCGCCTTCTGTGCGGCATCCAGGCGAGGGTCGGGCTGGATGATCACTGACACTTCAGTGTTCCACACCTCATCAAGCGCAATACCTTGCTCGGTCTTGCCGAGCAGATCCGGCTCACCGCGAAAGCGGCTGAGGACGAAATCGCGATACTCGCGGTTCTTCTCGCAGTAAGCGCGTACGTGCCAGCGCATCCCGGTGTTGACCAGCGTATGCGGGGCGATCAGGCGAATCTCCGGCTCAGGGTTTTTCAGCGAAACATACTCGGTTTCCAGCCTCAGCCCTTCGCGGCACGCCTTGAGCAGCGGGCGCAACACCTGCGGGCGAATGGAGCGGTCCGGTACTTCCAGCACCTGCGTATGGGCATACGCCAGCTTCAGCCCCTCGACATGCTCGGCGCGCTCATTGTTCTGAAACAGCAAGTGCAGGTAAGCGCTGGCGCTATCGTCGATAAAGCGCGGCTTGAAGGCTTTCGCCGGGACGTAACCCTTGAGCTGCTTGTCATATGTCAAGTTTCGGGGCGCATGCTCGGTGATGTAGGTGTTGATGTCTTTTGACGCCTGCTGGCGGCTGATGCCGAAGCTCTGCATCAAGTGCCCCGTGGTCAGGCGGCCCTCCCACCAGGCTACGGTTTCAATCAAACGATAGCGAAGTGCCAGATCCCAGCGAACCTGGGCGATGGATTGTGTGCGCTTCATGACCCCTCCATGTGAGCCATAACTTTACCTGTATAAGTCAACAATCTAGACCTGTAATTAAACACTACATATCGTGTTGCTGGCATCAGGGCAAAATTGACCCTGCGAGGAGCAACAGGAAATGAGCATGAACGAATGGATTGCAGCAGGAGCGTTGGGGCTTATCGGACTGATTCTGCTGGTGCTGCTGTTGCAGTACATGCGCCTGAGGGAAATCTGGCAACGGCTCAGCGGTTGCCGTGAGACGTTGCGTTGGGCGCGGATCTGGGAGAGTGAGAATCGGGAGTTGAAGCGCAGTTTGCGGGCGGAGCGCGCACAGCTTGAGGAGTTGAAACGTCAGTTGGTTTGTCTGCAGGATTCTTGAGGCTGGAACGGCGTTGGAATTTCAGGCATTAAAAAGCCGGCTTGTGGCCGGCTCCTAGGGGACGGTCTTGGCTAATTTATGGTAAGCCGCAACCGCCTTAAAATCGTTGCTCCGGCGCTGGGGCCGGGAGGTGGCGGACAGGCAGTGTGTGCCGCGCCAGGCCCGCTGGCATGCTGAGCAGCCGGGGCGAAATGTGCGGCGTAGCATACTGGCTCTTACGTCAGATGCCCAGCAAAAATTCACCCTCAGCCGCTCAAACCGGGCGGCTGTCGCGTAAATGCCCCCACCAGAACACCCAACCGAGCACGCTCAGCTTCTGGCTCTTGAGCTGCGCCGGGCTGTAGGTTTCAGTGGGGTGTTCGTCGCTGTCGTGGCTATGCAGGCGCAAGGAGCCGTTGGCGCGCTGGCTGAGGCTGTGGATGCGTAAGCGGCCATTGTGCAGCAGGGCGTAGAGTTCGCCTTCGACGATCTGGGTCAGGCTGCAGTCGACGGCCAGGGTGGTGCCACGTGGCAGCAAGGGGCTCATATTGTTGGACGGCATGCTCAGGCACAGGGCCCGCTCAGGATCGACGCCGACAGCGTCGAGGGCGCGCAGGGGTAGGTGCAGATAGCGGTCGGCAATGGGCCTGAGTTGCCGCGACTGCATGCTGTGGAAGGGCAGCGGGATGTCATCGGGGGCATTGGCGGCAAGCAGGCTGGGTTCTGGCAGTTCGGTGCCGGGTTTGCGCGGCGCGGCGTTCAGGCGCGGCAAGGGGTTGGGGTGTTTGGGGCCTTCGCCGGTTCGCAGCCATTTGCTGCACACGCACAGCAGCTCGGCGATTTCATCGAGACGGGCCAGGGGCACGCCGCGCTTGAACCAGTTATTGACGTGCTGCGGCGTGACTTTGCGCTGCGCAGCAAAATCGGAAGGCGAGAGGCTGCACTCGTGCAGCAGGGTTTTGAGACGATCACCGGACGTATTCATGAGGTCCGAGTCTAGTGGCCTGTTGCACACAGGGAAATAAACGCGAGGTTCATTTTTAGGGCAGGAAAATGCCAGGTTTTACAGGCATTGCCTAGGATCGCGTAGGAGGTTTCAGTCCAAAAAAATTCTACTCGAATACCTTTCGGAACTATCCTACGCACGCTGCCGCCTTTTCGCTGTTGTTGAGAAGATGCATCGGGGCTAATTTCCTAGGGTCGTCATTTTGGCGACCGGGCGTGAGAAACCCGATGACATTAGAGCAGTCACGTTATGGCGGCTGTGCGCGGGCAGACTTCGGTCTGGCCGAGTTTCCTATGTCCTCGGTTTCTCACCCCGCGTACGGCTGCCACCCTAATCTCGTGAGAAGGATTGAGGTGGAGGCTCCTGAATCGACTGGGAGTTAAACCATGAAAAAGATTGTTCCCGACCCTCCGCTTTCTCTTACACCTACGCCCCTCGTAACAACACCTTACTTCTCCATCCACAGCGACCTGATCCCCCCAGATTCCCTGGCCTTCGCCAGCGAACTCCTGCGCGGTATCCACGAAACCACCGACGAATTCTGCCGTGCCCATTTCAATGAGCCGGGGCAGGGCATGCTGGTCAATGTGCTGCATTCGGCCGAGATGGCCAGGGCGCTGGTCGAGCATGCGCTATCAAGGCTGCAAGCCGAGCGAGTTGATGACGTGGGGTTGGGACTGAAAACGACCTGAGCGTTGTAGGAACCACTGTGGGAGCGGATATATTGGCTCCCACGACTTCAAGTAGTTGCCAGGTGTCATGGAATCTCCTACAAGTTCAGCATTCCACTGCCAGGCCCGGATGCCATGCCCCACATACTCATTGTCGAAGACGAAGCGGCCATTGCCGACACCCTGATTTTTGCCTTGCAGGGTGATGGTCACAGTACCGAGTGGGTGACCCTGGGTAGCGCTGCGCTCGATCAGCAGCGTCAGCGGCCGGCCGACCTGATCATTCTCGACATCGGCCTGCCGGATATCAGCGGCTTTGAAACCTGCCGCCAACTGCGGCGTTTCAGCGATGTGCCGGTGATGTTCCTGAGTGCCCGTGACGGTGAGATCGACCGCGTGGTGGGCCTGGAAATCGGTGCTGACGACTACGTGGTCAAACC
>OEPS010000068.1_pt1 | contig 37628 bp, 52 predicted proteins | sample 1539411 | NCBI WGS metagenome assembly OEPS01 (sample SAMN02671747, study PRJEB22543) | soil metagenome | biome: bacteria | place: China:Hunan Province, Lengshuijiang City | collected 2012-10-15 | depth 0.08m m
AGCCCCGGCTGGCAGCCCGTGCGCAGGCGCCGTTCACTGCGGCAATGAGTTGTGTTTCGCCGGCGTTGGTCTGCGGAATGCTCGGACTGCTGATGAGCAGATTCGCCACGCTGTACTGAATGTCGGAGGCCAGCATGTCGAGATTCAGAATTTCGTCCAGGAACTGGCCGCTAGTAACGTTGCCCTGTTCGAGCCAGTTGTAAGTATTCGCATAATTGAGATACAGGTTGCCTTCGGCCGCTTCGATCGAGTTCACCTGCGTCTGGGTCAGCGGCTCGGCCACAACTCCGGTCAGCGTTTTGAATTTCATCGTGAAGTAGCTGTTGGCGAGGCCTGTGTTGAGTCCCATTGCGACGCCCATTGCGGCGGCGGCCGCATAGGCGTTGTTGGGTGCAGCGCCAGACTGCGTGGTCGAATACAGGCCGAACGTGCGCGAATAGTCGGCAGCCTGCAGGGTCAGGAGAACGTTGCCGGCGGTCCCGTTGAGCACGGCCGTATCGCTGGTGGTGAAGAAGTAGCAGCCCTGCGGCGTGGCCGCCTGGATCCAGGCGGCGATCGCCTCGTGATCGGCAGTGACGGCGTCCGTCACCATGCAGGCCCACCAGTTCGGACATGCGGTTCGGCACGCCGTGAGCGCCTGCAGCGCCGTTTCGCCGTTGCCTTGGACGCCGACCCAGAGATACTGCGGTGCGGGGGTTTGCCCGAAGTAAAGCTCGGCTGCCAGGTACTCAGGCGAGGTGAGGCTGAAGCCATCGGTCGCCATGCCGGCGAGGCCTGTATAAAGTCGAATCCGGGAGTTGGCCCCCGTGGTTGGGATGACAGTGCTGTTTCCGACGATCAGCCCTTGGTTGAACGTCGGAGTGGCAGCGGCAACGGGGCTGACGGAGACAGCAACGTTGCAGACCACGCTGAGTGGCAGGGTGTTGATTGACATTTCTTTTTTTTCTTTCCTTTGTAAGTGGGTTCGGTCAAGCCGCTATAGAGCGAAAGAGCGGCTCCTTCAATTCGCTGGCGCAGGCGCCTGGATGTTCTCGACTTCGCCGTTGTCGGTATAGACCAGCACCTGGGCGGTCGAGATCGAGTTGAGCGTCAGGCTCTCGGTGATGAGCTCGTTCAGCCGGATATCCAGATCGCTCCGGTCCCACCACTGGTTCTGGAACTTCTCGGGCGCGCGCCGGGTCGCCGGAACGTCGCTCACGAGATACATGCTGTTGGCGGCCAGAGTGTCATGCGCAAAATCGGCAGCGAACAAGGCGCTCTTTATCAGGCGAGCGTTATCGAAGCTGTTGGGGCCATACAGGCTCCAGGCGATCCGCCAGACGCGGGTATAGGTGTCGGTTGATCCGAAGCTTCCCGATTGGGTTCCGAAGGTGCGGTCTCGAACCCGGTTGTACGGGTCGTCTTCCTCGGTGACCTTCAGAAAGCAAACGTCGTCGTTGATGCCCCAGGACGGCTGCCCGGCTTCGGGCCAGCCGAGCCGGACCTTAGAGTATGCCAGCGGATCGGAGCTGGGATCGATCCCCAGCATCTGACAGGTCAGGGTTTGAAGGAGGCTCGAAAGCGCCTGTGGAGTGATGGCCATGCTAGTGAGTACCTGTCCGTTGGGAAAAATCGTGATGCGAAGTCTCGCATTGCTGCGGAACGTGAGAATGCCGAACGCTTCGGCACTCGGAAGGCCGGCCAGAGCCAGCACGATAGGAGGGTAGGCCAGGGCTGGGACGCCGAAGGCCTCGGCAGACGGGATGCCGAATATCGGCAGCGCCACCGTGCCGCCCACGGTGAGCGTCCCGAAGGACTCCGCGGTCGGAAGGCCAGACAGTGCCGCCAAGGCCGTTGTGGCGCCGCTGACCGCCAACAAACCGAAGGTCTCGGCGCTGAGGATGCCGGCCAGGGAGAGCACCGCAGTCCCGCTGCCTGAAACCGCCGCCGAGCCGAATGCTTCCGCACTCGAGATCCCGGATTGCGTCAGCGCGGCGGCTGCCGACCATTGCGTCGTCCCGAAGGCCTCGGCGCTTCCGATCCCAGTGAGGGAGAGTGGAGCGGTGCCGGTGGTCCAGGTCAGAGACCCGAATGCTTCTCCGCTTGGAATGCCCGCCAGCGTCAGTCCGGCTGCTCCACCCGTGGAGATGGTAGCCGACCCGAAGGCCTCGCCGGACGAGATCCCGGTCTGTGACAGGGAGGCCGCCGCCGACCAGGTTACCGTTCCGAAGGCCTCCGCTGAAGCAATTCCGGTTTGCCCCAGCGAGATCGTAGCGGCCCAGGTCGCCGTTCCAAACGCCTCGCCGGAAGCAACACCGGTGAGCGCCAGCGTCGCTGCGGCTGACCAGGTGAGCGATCCGAACGCCTCTGACGACGGAATGCCCGTAAGCGAGAAATTGCCGCTGCCGCCCTGCTGCGCTTGGTTGAAGAGTAGAGTGAGCATCCATTACGATCCGCAGCCAAGCAGCATTAGACGTCGCACGACCGTCAAGACGGGCGCTCCCGAAGCCGGAATCGCGATCAGGATCAAACCCGCCAGCCCGCCGTCCTCGTAGGTGTACACAACGGTCGGCTGGATGGCCGCCGCTGTGTTGGTGGTCACTGGCCCGACGAAGGTCTGCACGCCGTGATAGCTCGTGCTGGGTACAACGGAAGGCCCGGAGACCCAGCCGCTTGCAATAGATGTCGGAGTATTCGCAGCATAGTATTGATCGCAGAACAGAACCGGCAGCGTCGAAAGAACGCTCGGCGTGAGCGCTGGCGGCGTCCAGTTGTACGTCGTGAGTCCCACATCGGCAACAGCGGCGGCGTTCACCGGTGTTGCCTGCTGTCCGCCGATCTCGAACAGCACCCCCGAGAATGCGGCGGCTGTCCCTGCGTCGGTTAACGTAAATGTGAACGAGGCGCCATCGCCGGACTGCACCACGCGAGTGAGAATTGCCAGCGTATCGGCGGTCGAGCCGTTCACGGTCCCGGTATGATTTGCCTGAATCGTCCAATTCGAATCGGGAGCCTGGATCGCTTTTGCGCCCTTATCCTGCTGATACGAGAAGCCTGCGAGGAGGAAATGGCCGACAGTGGGCGCGTTCGCAAGCGTCAACGTGAGCGAGTCGTTGGCCGTTCCGTAGTTGCTCGTGGATTGTACAAGTTGCCAGCCGGGCGATACACTGCCTGCCGGCGCAACCAGAGCAAAGAGACAGGCACCCGAGGCCGAACCGCTGTTCGCGGCCAGGCTCGGCTGAATCGGAGTCACTCCATCCGCACTGACAGGGCCGTAGCAGTCGCACGTGGCGTGATACGCCGGCGTGGCGCTTGCTCCCGCCGTCCAGCCTGAAGGCTGCGTCAGCGAGACGCTGCCATTGTCATTCGTGATGGCGGCGATCGGCAGACTGCCTGCCGCCCAAGGATAGAGCGGTGGCGGAAGAAATGCGGAGCTGTTCGTAAAGGCAATCGCCCCGGTCCCGCTGATCGGGTTCGATGTGTTCACGCCGCTCAATTCGCGCAGGATGCCGGACTGCCACTCGGCGCTTCCTGAGATCGGAAACGTGTAGCTCGTGCCATCTCCGGCCTGCACCACGTGCGTGAACAAGGCCAGGGAGTCGTTGCCGCCTTGGGTATTCGCCTGCAGCGTCCACGTGCCATCGGGAGGGGAGATCGTCCGCGCGGCGTTGTACTGCGAATACGAGCACCAGGCGAACAGCACGTTGCCCGGTGTGGGCGCACTGCTCAACGCGAACACGATGGACGTGCCGGTGGAGCCAGGAGCGTAAGTGGTCGCCTGAACGGGAGAAACAGACATCTACTTGTACTGGAGGTTGATCACAACTTCGGAGGCGGCGATCGCCGTCGCATCGGTATCGGCGATGCCGCCGGTGATCGCAAACGCAATGCCCGTCGAGCAGGCGAGGCCGTTCGAAATCTCGCAGACGACGCCCGAGTAATTCGGCGGGATGAGATAGACCGCAATCGGCGTATCCGTTCCGACCGTGGGCGCGGACGCCTTGTTGTAGATCTTCAAGTAACGCGGACTGCTGGTGTTCACGTTGAAGCCCTGGATGTTAAAGACCTGCCCGGCGCTGGTCTTGACGGAGGTTGCGTTCGTAGTGGCCGCTGAAACCAGATGCGTTCCGGTGAGCCCGCCCGAGGTCGCCGGGATGTTTGACGTGAGCCAGGGCGTGGTGTTGGCGGTATTACCCGGCTGCACGGTCCACGTGCCGGATTGCGAGGCTTGCACGCTCCAGGTACCCGACTGCGCGACCTGCGCTCCGATCACCAGCGGTGCGACGGGCATCGTCAGAAATTCAATCGTGCCCTGCGTTGTACCCGCCGAGATGCCGGTGACGTTCAGCCGGAAGTAGCGGGAAAACAGCGGCCCGTGAAATATGCCGGTGGTTGTCGCGCTCGAAACCGGAATGCCGTTCGCCGTGTTCGAGTTCGAGAGTTCGAGGGTGTACCAGTTCAAGTTGTCGTTCGAACATTGGAAATTGACGGTGCTCGATGTGCCCTGCCCTTGGATCTGGACCGAGACCCATGCGTAATTGGTGCAATCGGTCGCGGCCACGCCCTGCGCTGTCGTTGTCGAGAAGGCGACCTCGTGCCGGGTGCGGGCAATCATCAGTGCGTTCTCGCCCGTGTCGCCTGCCGTCACGTTCGCCGTGTTCGTGCCGTCCGTGAGCTTAAAGATTTGTGTGACGGCCGAACCGTCCACTTGCAACGCTCCTGCGCTGGTCACGTTGGCCAAGTATTCAGCGTTGACCGAATCGGCGATGTTGATGCGCTGCCGCTCGACGGTCTGCCCGTTCACCGTGAGTTCGGTGGTGTCTACTTTGAGCCCGGTCGAGTTGGGCTGAACTTGTATGTACTGGTCTGCCATTGCCTGCTTCCTATTCGCCGCTCATGCGGACGCCGATGCTTTTCCAATAGCCGTAATCGACGTAGGGCTTTACGTCCACAATCCGGTACTGCTGGCCGCGCCACGTAATCACGTCGCTGATCTGCGACGTGCCTTGCATGCCGCCCTGGACAGCGGTCTCAAATAGCTCCTGGAGGGTGTAGAACGCCATTGCTCCGGTGATGCGGTCGCCTTCCGTGACCGTCTCCAGATCCTGGTCCTTTGCGACAGTGACGGCGCCGGGCATGCTCATCGATGTCGGTGTGGTCTGATATCCGCCGAGCACGAAGGAGCCTGTGTTGCGCTGCACTGCGATCTGCTGGACGAAGTCCGGATCGGTGATCAGTTCGCTAACGGAGATCATTTGTCCTCCACGCTGTACGTGATCGAACGCCGCATTTGCGCGGTGTCGATGAGCGGGCGATCGCTGCCCTTTTCTTCCGCGGTGCGCGGGCTGTTCGGTGCCCAGCCGTTTCTTGGATCGGTAAACCAGCGGATGGCTGCGTTGCGGCCAAGCATGCCAGCGGCGCCGAGGGACTGGTTGGCCTCGCCCTTCTTGCCCGCCAGCGCCAGCCGGGCCGCATCGCCGAGTTGATTGGCGATCATCAGCTTGTTGTCGGGCGCCTGAATGGCCGGCTCGATCACCGGACGCGCGGGAATGTGCTGCAGCGCGGAGCCGTGTGTGTGGATGTACATGAGGCCAGCGTTTGTCATTTCCCCGGAACGGCGATCGGTCTTGTCTTCCGGTATGCCCACCAGGACTTTCTTCCGGACGAGACTCGAGAGAGTGCTCTTCAACGTGGCGACGGAGTCCCGGCCGCTGCTGACGCTAACGGTCGGTTTCATAGCTGGATGCCGCCTGCGCCGAACATGCGCGCCATCGTGTAGTAACGCTGGCCATAGCTGGTCAGGTTCCAGAACCCGGCGCCTTCGTAAGTGGTGCGCGCGTAATCGTAACTGGTGCTGATGTCGCCCACCGACTTTGCGGTCTGCAGGCCGCCCGGTGTGCCGGGCGTCGCTCCGAGTGCCGCGACCGCTTGGTCGCGCGCCTGCAGCACAAGATAGTGCGCAGCAACCAGCTCTTGGCCCATCAGGAGCAGTGCGCCCCAGCGGCAGCCGTTGCTCAGGAAGGTGGCCGCGAAGGTCAGCCAGGTGAGCACCTGTGTGTCTGGATACTGCGTGGTGCTTGCGAATTCTGGGAAGTCGGAGCGGAACTGCAGCACGTTGGAGTCGGTGACGTCGGGTGAGCCGAACGCCTCGCCCGAAGCAACACCCGCGAGTGGAAGAGTAGCCATCGTTTTGTCCTTACGACCAGTGGCCCAAATCGAAGCCAGCGATCAACGAATTGTTTTGATCGAAGCCGAAGATCGGCAGCGTGCTGAAGGTGTAGTTATAGAGCACGCCTTCCGGACGCGGCACAATGTAGCCGTTCATAATCAAGTCCTGAATGATGCTCGTGAAGGCGCCGGATAGAATGATGTTCACGGTCATATTCTGCGAGTCGCTGATCGTGATCTTTCCGCCCGGAAAAAGGTTCATCCAGACGGCCTGCAGGCCGTCGATGGTGCCATCCCAGTTGTTTTGCGCAATCCGCGCGTTCAGCAGCAGGCGATAGGTCGTATCGTCCAGCGTCGGCGAGACGTCATTGCTTGGCTGGAATCCGACCGTACGGGACTGGCCCACGATCTGTCCGAGGATGTCCAGCTGCGGGCCGGCGGCCGAAGCTAAATCGAATGCGGCGCTGAACGTCGCCGCGCAAGCGGTCAGGTCTGCCAGCGGGTCCAATGTCTCAGCCAGCCAATCAAGAATGTTGTTCGAAAGCTGGTATTCGCTGGTTAGCAGCGAAAGGTAGTAATTGCGCGCCGTCGCCGGACTCGAGATGACGGCGGTGCCGAACGCTTCCCCGCTCGGGATGCCCGTCATCTCAAAGAGGGCGAGCCCGAGGCTCAGGGAGACAACGCCAAAGGCTTCTCCCGAAGGGATTCCATACGCTGCCAGGAAGGTCGGCGGCGCGGCGCTGAGGATGGGCGTTCCGAACGCTTCCGCGCTGGCCATTCCCGTCAGGGAGAAAACGGGCGCTGCGCTCGTGCTGAGGACGGGACTGCCGAACTGTTCGCCGCTCGGGATGCCGGAGAGCGGCAGCGTGCTCGACGTGATGCCGATGCTTACGACGCCGAAGGCCTCGCCGCTTGGAATGCCGGAGAGCGAGATGAACGACGGCGCGCCGTTGAAGTTCGTGACGCCGAACGCTTCGGCGGACGGAATGCCCTGGCCGGCGAGCTGGATGATCGGCTGCATTCCCAGGATGCCGATGTTCTGACCGTCGCTGCCGGCGTTATACAGAACCGACGCGGTCGGCGGGATGAGCTGGCTCGTGATCCACGTCCGCAGCGTGGTGATCACATCCGCGTTGGTGATACCCAGGGTCGGGTCGGTGAAGGTTCGTCCAGCCGCGATGGCCTGCCGAATGTCGTACAGGGACGCTGGCTCCCAATACTGCCGCCACATGTCGAAGCCGACGACGCCCGGCTGATAGTTGCTGGACGAGGAATCGACATAGAGCGGCTTGATGAGCCGGAAATTGATCGTCAGGCCCCAGTATGAGAATCCCCAGTTGTAGGAACAAAGCGTCCCGACCGGAAGCGTCGATCCCACTGTGAACGAGCTCCAGGCCGGAGCAACCGGGTTGCCGAGGTACTGCGTATCGAACGCCGAGACGCCATTTACGAGGATGTTGCTGACAAACTGGCTCGCTGGCTGATTGTTGGACTGATAGTCGAGGTCGTGCGCGCCCGGCGTGGCGCTGAAGGCTGCCTGGTAGCATCGCCCCTGATTGGTCAGGTAGGAGATGCCGTTCGAAGGCTGAAGCTGAAAGGTGCAGTTATAGTCCGCATTCGCGGGAGCGACCACGTCGGTTTGCAGTCCGCTGGACGAGTCGAGGCCGCCGATATCGCGCAGCAGGTAACCGCGCTCCTGCCCCTGTGGAGGGGGATTGCCCGGATTCATCTGCGGGTAATCGTAGGCAAAATTGTTCTTGAAGGCGGTGATGGTGCCGGGTGTGTTGGCGCCGTTTTCGCTGAACGTCGCGCCCTGCGAACCCGCATAGAACGTGTTGTGCTCCGCTTCGATCGTGTTGCCGTTGAAAGGCCCGGTGAGGCTGAAGAGCGTGCAGGAGTCGTCTTGCGCGGCGTTCGGCATCACGATGTTATTGCGCATCACATAGTGCAGGCCTCCTCCTCCATTGATGAAGGAGATGCTGTCGCCATCGCCGTCCGCGCCGCTGTACTCGAAGATATTGCCTTCGTAGACCTGCGCAAAGTTGGTGTTGTTGATTAAATAGTGCGGGTTGCCGGTCTCTGGCGTGTTCGGATCCGTGGTGTAGGGCGGTTCCTTCATCCAGATCGTGTTGCGCACGTTGGCCGACATCGTGGTGAGTGTTTCGCTCACCGCATGGACGAAGTTGTTATCCCAGAACACCGCCTGCGACGTATCGGCATTCGATGTCGCTCCCGCACCGAAGTAGCAGCCGGTGAAGCTTGAGCCTCCCCAGCCGCTCGGTCCCCAGGTCAGATCGAATACGCAGTCCGTCCACCAGCCGCCAGCGATGGTGGTGTTCGAACTGGAACCGAGCGAGTTCTGCCAGACACAGCCCGTGATGGTTGCCGTTGGCGTGAGAGTGCCGAGCTGTTCAAGTTGCGCGAAGAGGCCGCACGTGTCGAAGGTGCAATTGGTGAGGACGCACGTGACGAAGTTCTGATACGGATAGAACTCGAACGCGTTTGCGGTCGCGGATCCCAGGTATTTGAAGGTGGTGTACGAGCAAGCGAACGAGTTGCCATTCGCTGCCCCGTTCATGACGATCTGGCCGTAAGCGCCAGCCGGGTTGCTGGTGACCGTGCAGGGCTGCCCGGCGGTACCGAGGCACTGAATGCCCGACATGTAAATGTCGTTCCCCGAATTGGTGTTCGGGTTCGGCATCACGCGATAGGGTGTTGTCAGCGGGTTCGGCGAGGTCGAGCTATCAAATTTGAGCGTTGCGCCCGCGTTCAGCGTCAGACCGAAGCCCGGAAGTCCAACCGTGTTGCCAAAGACCAAATCACCGAATAACGTCAGCTCGCAGCCTGAGCCAACCGTGAGGGAGCCGGAGCCGTCGATGTAGACCGCGGCATTGATGCCGCCGCTTTGGTTGTACTGACCGTTCGCTTTCCCGATGCCAACATTGATATCGAGGACAATCTCGTTATAGATTGCGACGACGTCGCCGGGACCGGGCACGACGCCGCCCTGCCAGGAGGACGGCGCGGACCAGTTTCCGTTCGCGGCTGAGAAGATTGCCATGATGGGTAAGCGAGTAAGCGGTCGGGAAAGCTGACGCGCGAGAGGTGCGCGTCAGTGGAATCTACAGCATGAAGATTTTGTTGGGGCCGGTATCCCACGTAATCGAGACCGTGCCGCCGTTGGTAGGCGTCGATGTGACGTCTTCGCGGGCGATCAATTGGCTGGTCCCGGGCGTGCCGGTGTTCTTGAAGATCACGATTTGCGTGATGGTCGAGCCTGTGGAGAGGTTTCCGCTGGTGACGTTGGCTGCGCTGCAAACGCCTGCGGACGCCGCGGTGGAGGTGAGCTGGATCGGCGAACCGATCACGTACGACTGGACGGACGAATACCACTGGTCGGTCGACATATTGGCGACGTAACCTGCGCCGACAAATGCGACGTAAATGGGATCGGAGGTCCAGTTGACGCCGGCGGTTGCAAACGCATTCCGTCCGGTCGCATATAAGCCTGCTGACATGGACTAAGTTCCTTTCTGACGATTTACTTGTTCGGGGTTCCCGGCACCCAGGTCGGCGTGATGGACGCTGGTGCGAGGGTTTGCGGCGGCGGTTGGTTCTTCTTCCGGCGCCGGTTTGGCTGCACGCCCACCACGACGGGGGCGGCAGGGCCGGGCTGTGTGACAGCCTTTCCCTGCGCGACCTCATCGCGGTTCAGTGTTCCGATTTGGTTAGCGGGCCTCATTTGGCCTCGGGCGCGGCAGGAGCCGCTGGCGCAGCCGGAGCTGCTGGAGCCGAGGGTGCGGCGGCTGGTGCTGGCCCGGCCGCCTTCCCCTTCGCTGCAGGCTTGGCTTCTTGAGCCGGAGCCGCCGTGTGCGCCTTCACGTACCAGTGATTGGCGACGTCCTCGCTCACCTCATGCACGCCGGCGTGGAACACGCGCATCGTGCGGTCGGGGAGCTGCAGTGCAAACTTCTTGACGATTTGGATTAGCGGCATGGCTGGCTAGATTCCGTCCGCGTATCCCATCGTTTCGGGATAAACCACTTCGACAACGCCGAGACGGCCGAAGTAGGTGGTGAGCTGGTAGATGGAGCGGAACTCCAGCGGTGTGCGCTGCAGCGGAACCAGCGGATAGCGTACGCGCTCTTTGTCCTTCGTGTACGCGATCATGCGGGCCGAGCTGCCTGCGCCGGCAGTGGTCAGCCATTTGAGGGGCTGGATGTTGAGCGGGCGGCCATTCACCGCGTTCGACAGCGAATTGATCCGGAGGAACTCCAGGATGCTCATGTTGCCGGCGGTGCTCACCTTGTTGGCAACCAGCAGCGAGTATTGCGTCGGAGGAAGGCGCAGTTCGCTCGGACAGACAGCCCAGCCGGAGTTCGCCCACACGGTGTTGAGCAGCGTGTTGACGTCGGCCAGGATCTCGTTCGGCCCCACCGTTCCGGTTGTATCGTCGGAGAGCTTCTGTGCCCAGGTGGTATGGCTGTTGCTGTCAGCAGCCACGTTGCTGGCGCTCACGGCGGCGCAGTTGACCAGGCCGGTGACGCCGAGGATCGTGTCGCCCGTATAGACCATCTCGTCGATGTCCATGTTGTGCTTCAGCTTGATGGCGGCAAACTTCTGCGAGTCGACCGGGCGGCCAAGCTTCTGCGCGGACTCCAGCTCGGGAATCGAGTAAGACAGCGTCATGCCCCACAGATAGAGGGACTGAGCGGTCTTGCCGATGTCGAGCGCAACGCCGCTGATCGAGTTTGAATCCTTGCCGATGAAGTTCTTTCCGTTGGGCGTCAGGCCGCCAGAGGCTGCAAAGCTGCTGTTGGTGAAGCTGGACGTTTCGTCGGCGATGGTGACGTCCTCACGGAGGTCGATGTCACGAGACCAGGTCACGCTGACCAGCGGCTCGTGCATGGTTTGATCGAGGCGTTCCAGCTCACCGATCAGGAATGCGCCCGTCGAATCGACGGTGCGGGCATCGAATGTGGCGAGGCCGTCGCGGAAGCTGGCTCGCTTGATGAGATTACTCATTGTCGTGGTTCCCTTTCTGTTCTTTCTCTTCAGGCGGGCCGCTTAGATGTTGAAGGCAATTTCGACATTGCCGTTGGCATCCGCTGGTCCCATGAAATACGTGTTGCTCGCGATGGCGAACGTGTTGGTCGAGTCTGCGGCAGCTTCGATGCCGCCGATGATCGATCCGGTCCCGACCGCGGTGCGCACGTAAACTGTGCCGTTCTTCGCGGCCGCCGTTGCGCCGTTCAGCTTGACGGTGATGTAACCGCGCTTCAGCACGTTGCAGATGCCGGCGGTCGGCGGCGTGGACGTGCCGAGGCCATCGGTCGCGGTGCCGCCGGTCGGATACGGTCGCACATAGAAGCCGTACACGTTGGCGGTCGTGTCGCCGGCCCCGATGCTGCGGAACTTCGTGCTAGTCGCATCGATTGCTCCGGGCACGCCGTAAGCGGTCGGATACTTGACTGGGTCGAGCGCTTGCGCTTCGACAGTGGCCTGTTCGGCCCGTGAGATGTCGCCGGGAATGCCGGCGTTCATGCGAAATTGAAATGCGTTGGACATTGGTTGCTCCTTAAATTGCGAATTGCGAGTTACGAATTGCGCTTCCAGAAGTCGGAGTTGCGCTTGTTGATTTCACTGATCGAGTGGGCCACCGTGGCAGCCTGCTTGCCGCCGTCGAACGAGGGCACCGCTTGCACGTTGTTTTCACGCCGCACAATTTCGCTCGCTCCGATGAATGCGGTGTTAAGCGCATCGCAGGAGAGCTTGTCGAGCGTGACGCCGGCGACCAGTGGAGCCACGGCATCTCGCGTTTTTGGATTGGCAAAGGCCGCTGCCAGGGCCTGCCGCTTGATTGCGCACAAGCCGTCGCGCACCTTCTTCGCATCGGCGTTGGAGTCGTGCGTGGGAAACACCAGACCAGGCGAGAGGATTTCCGCACGGGCGCGGACGCCCTGCACTTCAGCAAGCAGCGCTGCGCTGTCGGAGGTCTTTTCTTTCTTCTCCTCGGCTTCCTTCTCCTCGCGGGCTTTCTTTTCCTCGGGAGTCTCCTCGCCTTCGTCCTTGGCCCTCTTGTCTTCGAGCTTGGCAACGCGGGCCGTCAGATTCGCCAGTGCATCAGCGGTCTTGCGGTCCTCGGCCTTCTTGGCCTCTTCCGCTTCGCGCTTCTTTTTGTCTTCCTCGGTTTCCTCGGCCTCAGCGTCCTTGACGCCCTCTTCGAGGGCCTTCTTCATTTCGGACTCGTCGCGTGCTGTGAACGCAGCGAGAGCCCGGTCAAACCAAGATGGTTTTTTCATTGCTTCGTCTCCTATCGCGCAGCGTTCACCGCAGCGCCCTTGATCGACCAGGGCCACGTGGTTGCCGATGATGTTCATCTGGCGGCCGCGCCCTGGTGAAACTTGTATGTAATTGGCGTCGTACCCACACGAGACCTCGCGCAGATCCTTGTTCCGCACCGCTTTGATGGCGTCGAAATCTGTCAACAGAAGGTCCGCGACCAGGTAGTCGGCATCCAGGCTTTCGCCGCGCCGGACATTGGTGACGATCCCTTTCGCGAGGCTCGACCAGTTTTCGGGTGTCACGTCGCTGCTTGGGTGCTGCAGCGTCACAGGCTTGGCCTGAAAGCTGTCGATGGTCTCCTGTGCGAACACATCCTCCGGCAGGCGCTCGATCACCACCACGCCCTCCGGGGATCCGGAGACCAGCGGTTTCCCGTCTTTCCCGATGAGTTCCGCTTCGAGGTAAAGCTGCGTCCCGGTTCGCGCAATCCGAACGTCTCGGCAGAGCAGAAAGCCTTCCGGGGTGAGCTCTTGATGCGCGGACAGGCTTTCCTTCGTGAAAAAACGCATGATCAACTCCAGGGGGAATGCAGCGCTGGCCGGCAGGTGCGGGGCGGATTGTCGAAATTAGTGCCGATAGGAACCTAGTCGGCAGCAGCCGCTAAACGGCGAATTTTTGAAACGGATCTTTGAGACACTAGCTGAGTCGAGGGACGGACCCCTTGCATACGGGTCCTTTCTCTCTTTGGCACACCTTGAGATGCCGAAGCCGCCTCAGTAAGCCGTTCCTGCAAGATTTGGAACGGCCGAAGGCCAAGTGGGGCGGCGCTCCAAGCCCATGAACGACGCATTGCTGAACGCCGTCAAAGACGTGCTCGCGCAGTATGAGAATTCGACCGCCGCGCTCGAAGACGACTTCGTGGACGCCTTACTGCTGCTGCAGACCGTCTATCTGCGGGAGACCGGGCAGCCGGATTTCAGTTCCGACCCAGCCACGCCGTCGAGCTCCGGACGAAGCGGCCCTTCTCCTGGGTGAACCAGAAGGTCGCCGCGACGTAATGAGAGAGCACGGAATTTGCCAAGCACTCGGGCTTTCCGCAGCCGCAGCGGTGCCGCAGATTGAGGTCGACAAGGCGAAGCTCAAAGAGCAACGCCGGCGTATCTTCTAGGCTGCGCTCGGTACTCGGATCCATTTTTCAAATTGGGCACGACTCACAAACTCAATCTTGCCGTGCGAATAAACCTTTTTCGGCCAGCGGACCTCGTTGAGGTCGATCAGCGGCAGGGCGATGCATCGGCAGTAAGGGCACTCGCCGGGCGCATAGTGTCCGAACGGATTTCCCTCGCCGTCCAGCAGCTCGGGCGACGGCGGATCGGCCCAGGCTACCAGGACTTTATCCATGATCCGGTGCGAGGGCCGGACGCGCCCGTCTTCGCTGGTCGCCCACTCATACCAGCTCAGGCCGATCTGTTCCGACCTGGCCCGGGTGAGGGCGGTCTCGGCCGCCCCGACGCTCGTGCGGGCAATCATGCGTGCCTGGCTCCTGGCCAGCTCCGGCATGCGCCTCTGCAGGGTCGCCGCGATGGCGGCCGCCCGAGTGCCCTTCCGTTGTTCGGCAGCAATGAACCGCGAAGCACGGAGGGCAAGACTGTCCGGCAACGCCAGGATGCGTTTGGCGTTGGCGTCGATTAATTCGTTCACACGGACGCCCACGCGCCCGCGCATTTCTTTCTGAAGGGCAGCATAGACCTCCTTACCGCGGAGCGAACGTTGCGCGGCTGCGCGCCAAGAATGGGCGTTGGTGACAGCCACTCCGGTGACCATTCGTTTGGCGATATCCTCGGCGGCCGCCCGGATCAGTTCGTCCTCGGCAGCGCGGCGTTCGATCAGAAGCTCCGGGTTGAATGCCCCGGCAACCTCCCAAGGCAGGAACTTTTCCACAAACCGGTCTAGGTCTCGCAGATACTGCGCGATGTTGCGGTTGATCGATTTCCAGTGGTCTGCGTTCATAATGCTGCTATGGGCCAGCCGGAGCCGGAAAGGCCGGATCCACGGAGAGAACTCGAAGAGGCGATCGCGGACGCGATCCACGAATTCGAAAAGAAGGTGCCGCTCGTCGTCATCGGCATCAGCCTCCAGCGATACAGTGACGCCAGTCTCGGTTTTGTCGAGGCGCTCACCGTAGCGAGCCCGCCGCCGCCGCGCCGGCGCGTCAAACAGGCCGCCTAACGAATGTACTGGTAGCCGACTGCGTTCAGCCGCTCGGTGTAGACCGGGAGACCGACCCAATATCTGCCGTCGTCGCCTTTGAGGATCATCATGATCTTGTCGCCCTGGGCAGCCATTTCTCGCGCCATCTGCAGGCTGCTGTAGCGTTCCATCTGCCGCTTCGCCTGCTCGATGCTGGCCGGGTCGGTGCGCGCGTCCCAGAACGCATTGTTGCGTCGATTCATCTCACGAATCGTGTCGGCTGTTTTGTGAACTGTCGTCGTCATGCTGCCTTCCTGCCCTTGTCGTTTTTGTCGAGATTGTCGTCTTCATCGTCGGTTTCGGGACCGCCCATCTCGCCCATTGGATTGGTCTCGTCGGTCGCGGCGTTGATCGTCTCGTCGCTGATGTTGGTGAACACGCCGCTGGCCCGGCTGGCCTGCCGCAATTCCTTAAGCGCCGTCTGTTGGCCGATGATGCCAGAAGAAAATGCGTTTGTCACGGCCGTGGTGGTGTTTTGCGCAACCGTCGCCCGCTCGGTTTCGTCCATCTGCCAGAGCGGCTCGAAGTTGAAATCCGTGCCCTCGGGCAGTGGAGCGCCAAACAGAGACCGATGAGTAACTTCGAGAAGCGTCCCTATGCCGGGCCGCAGTTGGCTCTCCTGCTCCTGGTTGATCGAATCATAGTAATTCCGGATATCGCTCTCACCCGTTGCATTGAGGCCAGCCGGCGACTGGCCGAACAGTTTGGTCAGCGGAATGCCCAGCGCGCCAGAAAGCTGCTGTGAGAACTGCAGCAGCACGGTATCCAGGCCGGAGAAGGTGTATTGATGCGCCTCGAACTCGTCCTTGGTGTCCATCAGAGTCAGGCCTTCGTTGGTCTGTGTGCGCCTGATGAAATCGATCTGCTTGATCAAGCCCTCCAGCATCGGGCCGCCCAGCGCAATGATGTCGCGCAGCCCGTCCACTTTGTAGGTGCGCAAGTGAGCCTTGTACACCAGCTGCGCCGCGCCCTGCGTCGTGCTGTCGAACGCGAGCAGGCGATCCCACAGCCGCTCCAGCACGGACTGGCCCCACAGCATCTCGGCGATCCGCTGCCAGTACGGCAGCTCCTGCCCTTCGATGCGGATCACCCGGCTGTAGTGGATGCGGCGCTTGGCCAGTGCAACGCCGTCCGCGAGCACATCGTAATACTTCGGTTTCCCCAGCTCCGGGCCGAGCTCGGTGACCAGGTTGGTTAGGCTCGGCGTCATGCACCAGCGGTCGAGCACCATGAGGCCCTTGAACTGATCTTTCGTGATAGTGTCGATTCGCAGTGGCGTCTCGAGGGCTTGGCCGTCGATTAGCATCACAGCAATGCAGCCGCCGTACAGCCGCGCCCATTTGATCGTTTCGCAGAGCTTTTTCCAAATCCGAAGCTTCTTCCAATACGCGGTCAGCAGCTCGTCCTGGCCCGGCGCCATCCCCTCGGAGTTGATCTCGATTCCGGCTTTGGTCATATCCTCCGCGACCAGGTCGATGGCCTTTCCGCAGATCCATGAAGATCGGTACTGCGCTTCGAGGCGGAACCGATTACGGCTTAGGTAATCGATGGAATAGTCGGACTGCGAGGTCAGGTTGCAGGTACCGTAGCCGAGCCGCGCCTCGAAGTTCTGGAACGAGTCGCCGGTGCGCACCGCGGCGTTCTTGAGCAACGCTTTCTTGGTCGAGCGGGTTGAATTTTTCATCTGAACTTTCTTCGGGCAATGTTGCGGTCAGCATACACTTGTATGTACACTGTACTTAGTGGCTTACGAATGGGATTCCGAAAAGGCGAACCGCAATGAGCGCAAGCACGGCATCCGCTTTGCCGACGCGATTCCCGCTCTCGAAGACGAAAATGCCTCGACGGTTCGCGATGACGAATCCGACCCGAACGAAGAACGGTTTGTCACGCTCGGAATGGATGCATTGGGCCGCGTCCTCGTGGTGGTTTTCGCATACCGCGGCGTGAACCTCCGCATCATCTCAGCACGTCGCGCCGAGCCACTGGAATGCGAGCAATACGAGGGTTAACACTATGGCGATCAAAACTTACGACTTCAGCAAAGGAAAGCGCGGCGCTGTGGTTGCAGCGCCCGCAGGAAAAGAGCGCATCACCATCAGGCTCGATCACGATGTTGTCGACTGGTTCCGTGATGCCGTCGATAATGCTGGCGGTGGCAACTATCAGACGCTGATGAACGATGCTCTCCGCGCCTACATCGAAGGCAAGACGCCCAGCTTTGAGCAGACGCTCCGGCGTGTGGTGCGCGAAGAATTGGCCGCAAAGGGTGCATAGCTTTCTAGAAGTGTGCTATTCCCATCTCGTAATTACTCAGCTCGCCAGCCGCGCCCACACGCTGTTGCTGCCGCGCCGCTGAATGTAGCCGTCGAGGCTGTAGCGAACGCTGTCCCAGCCGTGATTGTGTTTGTCCACGATGACGGGCAGCACCTCGCCCGTCTTCGGATCAACTTTGTAGCGGTACAGCCTCCGCTCGTCCTGCATGTGCTTGCAGCGTTCGTGGATGACGATCCGCCTGAAGCCCTTGAGGTGAACGATTCCGTCTTCGACGCATCCGTCCCACTTATCCGCCGGCCCGATGTTGAAGCCCTGCCGCCGCATGTAGCTGATGGTCTCTGGCCGGGCCGGGTCAGCTTTGATCGGCCACAGCCGCGCGCCCGGTATGCGGTCGAACAGCGCAGGCGTCTCATCGATTTCAGTTTTGTAGCCGAAGGCCTCGTGGTCGATGAAGAGGCATTCGTCCTTGATAAAGCTCCGGACCAGCGCGGTCGGATCGTTCGCAAATCCCCAGTCTGCGCCGAAGAAGAAGCGCACGTCGACGGGCGTTTCGAAAGCCTCGATCGAGGTTCGCTTGCCGAAGATAACAGCGTCGGTGATTGCCTTGCAGTGGCCGCCCCAGACGTGTTCGTAAGCCTCAAGATCGATTGAGCGCAAGTACCGCCTCTCTTCGTCCAACGTCTTCGGGAACCACGGATTGTCGTTCCAGTTGACCTTCTGCACCAGCGCATTCGGCGGCGGCTTGACGACGAATTGTTGATAGGTCGGATCGCTCTCTTCGCCGGGGTTGAACGAGATCCAGATCTCGCTGCCCTCTTTGCGGATGGTCGGGATGAGCACTTCCCACGATTCCGCGGATACGCTCTGAGCTTCTTCCACCCAGCAAATGTCGATGCCTTCGGTCGACTTGATTTCCTGAATCGACTTGCGGAGGCCTTTGAAAATGAACTCCGCGCCGGCAGTGCTGCGGATCGATTTTTCGGTGATTACGTAGTACGACTGCAGGCCGAGTGCATAGATCTGATCGACAAGGAGCCGGTGGACCGAGTCCGCGATACTGCTCTGAAACTCACGTGCGCACAGGATCCGGAGCGGCCGCGAGGAAGCCATCAGCACGAGTGCTCTCGCAATGGTTGTGGACTTGGCGCCGCCTCGGCCGCCATAGAGCACCTTGTAGCGGGCCTGCTTGAAGAGCAGCCCGAACTTGCGCGGAAAATGAACGGCGCGCGCATCACGCTTCTTCTTCGTTTGTCGCGTCAACAAACGTGACCTCGATGATCGGCGGCGGCCCGGTCGTTGCGACCTTGGAGTCGGTTTCGATCTTGTCCTTCTGGCCGAGGCGCTGTTTGCCGAGCCAGATCAGCATCGTGCGGTCGCCGTTGAGTGCCATGTTCAGTTGCTTCCGGCGCAGGCTTACGTTGGCGCGGGCCTCGCCGCGCGCCAGGGCCTCTCGCAGTTCCGGCTCCTGCAGCCGCTTCTCGATCGTGCGTTCGGAGACGCCTAGGAAGGCGGCGATCTCGCGATTGACGCAGGCCAGTTCGCCCAGGGCTTCCAGGTCGGAAACTGTGATTTCGATCCGCGGTCTGCCGCGACCGCGCTTGGATTGCCCTTCAGTCATGTCCAGGGTTATTACTTCCGTTACTTCGGGCGCTTGGATTCAGGAGCGCTTCGAGTGATGAATAGGTCACGGCCAAAGACAAGCGAAACCAGGCCGCCAAGGAGAACGACAATGAAAGCTTTCACACTGACGCCTGACCTGAACGTCACGGCATACGCTTCGAGAAAAGCAGCGATCGCCAGCGGGCACGCAAGCTTCGGATCGGTTGATGAACTCGACACGCTACTCACCTCGCTGAACATCAAGCCGGTCGATCTTTGGAACAGCATGCCTGGCCTCATACCTGTAAAGAAGTTCATGAATCGCAAGGCCGGCCTGGCGCGGATCTGGAAACAACTGGACGGCCTCGCAGTCGCACCGGAAGTGATCGAGTCGGAGCCGGACGAGAAGCCTGCCAAGAAGGCACGCAAGGTCAAAGCCGAACAGACCGCCTCGGTTGCCACAGAAACGGCGCACACGCCGCGCGAGGGCAGCAAGGGCGCGGAGGTAGCCGACATGCTCCGGCGCGCCAACGGCGCAACGCTGGACGAGATCATGCAAGCCACCGGCTGGCAGAAGCACACGGTGCGCGGCTTCATCGCCGGCGCGGCCAAGAAAAAGCTTGGGCTGAACATCGAGAGCTTCAAGAACCAAAACGGCGATCGCAGCTACAAGGTGGTCGCGTAAGCGACTGCCTTCCCTCCCACGGAGAAAGGAACCGACAATGCTTTATTTGAAACTCACCCTCGCGATCACCGGTTACATGACTATCTTTTTTGCGGTCTGCAAAGGAGGTCTCTAAGTGAAACGGCAGAAACGCAAGCGCGGCGACGGAATCAACCGCTGGAAACGCAGGCTGCTTGAGGAAGTCCGCGAAGATGCGCGGAAGCGCGACTCCAGATTCAAAGAGCACGGTAGCGATTGTTAAAGTCGGCACACCGACTTGCCTTGCGCCGCCCGCCGAGTGATCAATAGTGTAATACGATATGTACAACGACGGCAGATTCGAATGGGACGAAGCCAAGAACCGGTTCAACATTCGTTGGCACAAAATCAGCTTTGAGACCGCCAAGTTGGTCTTCGACGACCTCGACCGGATCGTCGAAAAGGATCTCATTGACCCGGAGACGGGCGAACAGCGCTGGACCGCGCTTGGTTTAGCTGGCGGATTCGTTCTGTTGATTGTTGCCCACGTCTACAGAAAGGACGCGAACAGTGAAAACGAAATTACCCGTATCATCTCAGCCAGAAAAGCAAGCCCAGGCGAATGCGAAGACTACTATGACTAACGAACTGACCAAGCAACAGCGCATCGAACTTGAGGCGTTGGCCGCTATGCCGGACTCCGAGATCGACTTCTCGGATATACCAGAGATCACCGACGAGCAGTGGTCCCGTTTCCGTCCGGCCCGCGACTTCGAAGAGGTCCGGCGCTGGGAGGACCAGCACCATTCGCCTGAGCAAATTGCGGCGTCTGAGGAGTTTCGTAAACGATGGCACGCCAAGCACGATCCAAAGAGCTAACAATTCCACTGCTGACCGACGAACAGTTGGCTGAACTGCGGCCAGCGGCGAAGCAGCTTGTCACGATTCGTCTGGATTCGGATGTCGCGGAATGGCTGCGCAGCTTCGGGCCGGGTTACACCTCGCGAATCAACTTGATCTTGCGTGCGGTGATGGAAGCGCAGAGCAGTTAGTGCCTCACCGTTATGCTGCCACGAGCTGGTCGATGACGTCGCTGGCCTGGCAGCCGCACCATTGGCACACGTTCGCAACGTAGCGGGCCACGTCGTTCTCATTCGACGGAGCATACTTCGCTATAGCCTGCGCGACCGTGAGGCCCTTGTAGACCGGCCCTGCGAAGAGTGCGCGCATCGCCCCGAAGCCAGCGGTCTCGTCAGGGAACACCGCAAAGCGCGGATCTCCGTGCGTTGCGCCGTGAGCCTGCGCAAAGCGACCAAACTCTATGTCGCCGGGATTGTTGTTGCGGCGCGGCCGGCTGCCCGGTTCGAGCCAGCCTTCCTCGCGGGCGACCGCTTCCAGGAAATTCAGTTGAGGCATAAACGTGTCGAAGGGAACGAGGCGAAGGCGCACAATTGGTTGGAGATGCCTGATGATCTAGCGTTCGACGCCGAGCAGATTCAAAAGCTGGCCGATGCCGCCACTGCCGAAATCAACCGTTTGCGCTCCGAATTACGCGGCGCAGAGGCACGCATCACAGGCCTGCAGGCCACCATCCGAGAACTGCGAAGAGGCGATGCGGAAAGGGCGTGGCTGTCGATACCCGAGCAGAATACCGGCGCGCTGGCCGACTTCATCGTTGCGCTGGAGCCGAGGCTGAAGGCGCAACTGCTGGCGCGTATCGCTTACCAGCTTGAGGCGACTTAGACGGGCCGGCCTCTTTCTCCTGCGTCTCGCCGCTGCAGAACGCGCAGCTGACGCCGCCGTCGCACTTGCCGGTATAGCGCGGGTTCTCGAACGCGGCCGGGATCGGCTGTTTGTGGTTTCGTGTGTAATTGCTCATCGAATAAAGTTTCAGGCGGCCTGCAAGGCCTTGCGATCGTCGAACAGCGACCCGTCCTCGTGGACCGCTTTCTTGCCGGTGAACTGCTGCCAGCGCTTCACGATTACATCGACGTACTTCGGATCCAACTCCATCAGCCGGGCGCGGCGCGCTGTGGACTCGCACGCAACCAGCGTGCTGCCGCTGCCGCCAAACAGGTCGAGCACGATGTGACCTTCCTCGCTGCTGTTAGTGATCGGATATTTGATCAGGTCGATAGGCTTCATCGTTGGGTGTTCGGCATTCCGGCTCGGCCGGTCGAAGTTCCAGACCGTGGTCTGCTTGCGATCCGTACACCAGCGGTGCGGCCCGGTTGGCTTCCAGCCGTACAGGATCGGTTCGTGCTGCCAGTGATAATCCTGGCGGCCCATCACCATCGTTTGCTTCACCCAGATGCAGCACTGCGCCAGCTTCCAGCCCGCGTCCGTCATGGCCGCGCGGAAGTTCCTTCCTTCGGAGTCGGCGTGGAAAACGTATATGCCGGCGCCGTCCGCGGTCACCGCAAACAGGTTGGTGTACACGTCGAAAAGGAACTGATAGAAGCTCTCGCCGCTCATGCTGTCGTTTTCGATCTTGAGTGCGTCCTTCGTCTTGCCGGTGTAAGCGACGTTGTAGGGCGGATCGGTTACGACCAAATCGGCGAGCTCGTCGCCCATCAGCCGCTGCACGTCATCGATGAGCGTAGAGTCGCCGCAGAGCAGGCGGTGGTTTCCGAGCAGCCACAGGTCGCCCGGCACAGAGACCGGGAACGTGGGCACAGAAGGGGCCTCGTCTGCGTCGACCAGGCCAGCCAGGGTAGAACAGGCCAGGGCGTCCAGGCCCTTCAACTCGTTCGAACTCATGGCTGTCAGCGAGAGGTCGAAGCCAGCGCTTTTCAGTTCGCCGATTTCGAGAGACAGCAGGCTCTTGTCCCACTCGACGTCCTCGTGGACACGGTTGTCGGCGATGCGCAGGCCCTTGATCTGCTCTGGCGAGAGATCGCTTGCGACAACGACGGGGCCTTCCGTCCAGCCAAGCTTGAGCGCGGCCTGCCGGCGGCGGTGCCCGATGATGAGCACGCCTTCCGGATCCACAACCATCGGCTGCTTCCAGCCGTACTCCTTGAGGATGTCGGCGAGCTTATCGACGTGCGGATCGTTCTTGCGCGGGTTCCGATGGTACGGATAGATTTCCGCCAGCGGTCGTATTTCGATGTTCATGCGGCTGCGGCGATCCGTTTCTGTGCGAGCTTGATGTACTGCGGATTGAGGTCGATCCCGACGAAGCGGCGTTGGTTGCGCACGGCGACCGCGCCGACTGTCCCGCTGCCGGCAAATGGGTCGAGGATGAGGTCGCCTGGCCTGGAGCCCGCCAGCAGACAGGGTTCGACCAAGGCTTCGGGCATCACGGCGAAGTGCGCTTCTCTGTAGGGCTTTGGCGTGATCGTCCAGACTGAGCGGCGATTACGCTTGCGCGGGTCGCCTGCGAATTTGCGTGTGCTCCCGAACGTGCGGCGGCCGCCGCAGTGCCCGTCCAGCCCGTTATCGAACTTCGCTTCGGCAGAATGAGACGTTGGCTCTTTGATGGCCTCCGAATCGTAGAGGTACTTCGGCGTCTTGGAGAGAAGGAACAGGTACTCGTGCGCCTTGGTGCAGCGGTCGCGCACACTCTCCGGCATCGGGTTCGGTTTGGCCCAGATGATGTCCTGGCGCAGATACCACCCGTCGGCTTGTAGCGCAAAAGCTACACGCCACGGTATGCCGATCAGGTCTTTCGGCTTTAGTCCTGTGCTTCGCCTGCCGTAGGAGTCTCCCAGATTCAGCCAAAGCGTGCCATCGTCGCGCAGCACTCGCCGCACCTCGCGGAACACCTCGACCATTGCATCGACGTATTCTTCAGGTGAAGGCTCCATGCCGATCTGCTGGTCCTTGCGCCGAGCCCCGCACTTCGCGCAAATGGATTTGTAAGCAGGCTGCTGGCAGGCGTCCACATAACCCACACTGTGCAAGCCGCTCTTCGGCCGCGCGCGCCGCGGCGCAACACATGGCTTGTGATCGCAGTCGGCGTGACCGCTAAGCCACTTCGCCGTTCCGTAATCGCGAAGCCCGAAGTAGGGAGGCGAAGTCACCACCGTCGAGACACTACCGCTCTCGATCTTTGGCAGGCCTGACCGCACATCGCTGCGGATCAGCCTGACTTGCTGATTTTGTACGTTCATTGAAAACTTGGAGGAGGAAGGTACGCTTTAGCGCCCAGCTTCGTCTTTGTGCGGATCGATGGCCCAGGCGATCGCTTCCGGCCACGTGCCAAAACTCTTCATGAAGTGCGACAGCGGTTTGCCCGGATGCACCCGGCGCAGAGCCCACCAGACCCGATTGCCTTTCCAGACGACTGGTTTGTGTTTCGCGAGGGTGTTGAGTACGACGGTCATGGTTTTCTGCGCCCCGTTGCCTTTTGTCCGCTCTTGCCGAAAGAAATCAGCAGCGGCGACAATAGCCGGATGAAGGTTCTCCGCAAGGTCTGCCCGCACTGCGGCTTCGTTGCGCTGTTCAGCGTCCATGTTCTCTGCCAACCCGGCACCGCACCCGAGATCGGAAAGGAGTGTCCTTTTTGCGGCGCGGCGCTTTCGCCTTCGGCCCTCGCAACCGAACTCGATATCGAGGAGGTCGGCCCGGAGCCGGACGTGGTTGCGATTCAGAGTGCCATTGATCGCTACGTTTAGGCAGCGTCGTCCCTGACCAGGCCTGTCCGAAATAGCATCGTTCGGACGCTGTTGGCGTACCAAAGGCCGCCGCTCGGAGTCTTGAGACCGAGCTCGTTCAGCCGTGCCGCCATCGCCCGAAGGGTAAGACCGTCTCGCTGGTAGCTTTCGAGAAGCGCCCGGATCTCGAGTGCCGCCGGCGCTTTCCGCCGGGCCGCCGTCGCTCGGCCGATACTCTCCCGCCAGCGGGGATTGCCCAGCCTCTCAAATCGGCGGCCGCTGGTCTTGCTCACCCGGAAGCCCTTTTCAGCCAACTCGCGGTTTACCGCTGCGAGGCCATCCCTGGTCCGGGTCGAAATCTGTTCTCGTTCGTGCTCGGCCATCGACGCCATGATGTGCAGCGTGAGGCGGTTGGCGTGAGGCATGTCGCAGGCGACGAAGTCCGCAGCGCTCTCCATCAGCCCGGAGATGAAATGGACGTTTCTGGCTAAACGGTCGAGCTTTCCGATGACCAACGTCGCCTGAGCTTTCTTGGCGTGCGCCACTGCCTTGGCCAGTTCCGGCCGGTTGGTGTGGCGCTTGCCGGATTCGATTTCGGTGTATTCGCCGACAACCTCGCCCGGGTGATTCAGACTGGCGCGGTACCGGTCCACGGCTTCACGCTGGGCGGCCAGGCCCAGGCCGCTTTCGCCTTGCCGGGGCGTCGACACCCGGTAGTACGCCACGAATTGTGGCGCGTTTGCCGGGCCCTTCGGCCTGTTCTTGCTTGTCCTGGGCATCCCTAAAATCGAAACGTTCGTTTCGGTCGAGTACAGGCCTTCCGCCGTCCGGCTGGCAGGTTTCGAGCGGCCAGTACTCCTCCACCTCGACCTTTTCCGTCGCCACAAGCTCCAGAGTGACCTCCGGCAGCTCCTCCTTCGCCGGCCTCTCTGGGACCAGCTCGGGGAGAAACCCTATCGAGCGGCGCAACGTCCGGCCGCGCGCGTCCAGCAACATGAGAGCCCGGCCTACTTGAAAAGGAACCGTGAGACGACTTCGAAGACCAGGCAGCCGCCCGCGAACATGGCCAGTTTGCGGTCATGGGCATCCAGCCGCCGGTCCTGCAGATCGCTGCGCTCTTCCAGCCGGTCGACCCGGCTGATGTCCGCTTTCGAATTCACGGTCGCCTTCAGTTCCTGGAACGAGAGCGACAGCGCATCCAGCTTGGTGTCCAGTCGGACGAGTAAGTCGTGATCATCCATTCCCTGCGGCATCGTTTCCGGTACTACCCTTTCGTTCGAATAGCCGGCGCGCTATGCCCACGGCTCTGACTTTGATTTGCGACGCACGGCTGTCAGTGATCGAGTGCCGGCGCGCAAAGCGGCCTAGACCTCCGCTCCCTGAGACGTAAGCCCGAACCACTTCCCGTTCGCGTTCTGGAAGGCGCCGCAGAACCTGCTCAAGAAGAAGGCGCCGCTCGATCGCCGCGGCGTCGGACGGAATCGCTGGCTCAGGTCTCTGCTCGTCCAGGCCGAACACCTGAGTACTCCCAGGAGGAACGGCAGCCACCAACGCATCGAGCATGGCGCCTCGAATCCTGAACCGTGCGTACACGCCAAATGGCACGCCGCGCTCCACATCGAACTTGTCCATCGCGTCGAGCATTCCGATGGCGCCGGCCTGCAGCAGATCGTCGTAATCCACGACAGTCAGTCTCCAGGTGCGGAGCAGCCTTTTCGCCTGTGCGCGAACCGTCGTCATGTTGGCCTCCAGGAGAGCCAAGCGTTCTGTTGCAGTAAAGCTCATGGGGAGGCACCGCGGGGGGCGCGGACCATTCTTCCTACTGAATTGTTTTGGCGAGAGCTCCGGCCTCGATCTCAACCGCCACACCGCGACGCAGGATCTCGACCGTCACAATGAGCCGTGTGCCCTTCGAGTGGCGTTGTACGATCCCAGCGCAGCCGCGCAACGGGCCGGTCTCGATGGCCACGGTCTCGCCCGTGCTGAATGCCGAGGGCGGCAGGATGACAGGTTCGACCGGGAGCAGCGACTGCACCAGCAGCTGCACAGATTGAATTTCATGCGCCGGGATGACGGCGGGACTCAAATTTCCGCCCAGTACACCGACGACACCGTTGACCCGGAGCACCGATGTCACGTCAAAGAAGCGCGCGAAAATGTAGCCGGGGAAGAGTGGCCGTTCTGTGATTTTTGTGCGATCCGACCACTGCTTCACCAGTTTCTGAGTGGGCAGAAACTCTTCGATACCGCGCTCCTGCAGATTGGTCTGCACAGTGCGTTCGTGGTTGCTTCGGACGCGCAGAGCGTACCAGGGAACCCCAAAGGAAATGAGGCTGGACACACCTTCGGCGCCGTCAGTCACAGGTAGTGAGGAGAAACCATCCAATCCGTCCTATTAGTCGGCAGCACACCCACTTTCGGCGAGGGCTTAAGGATCTCTCCAGCGTTAAGTGCGTAACTTTCCGAGGGCCGAAGCGCGTCTCAACTGGATAGATGGAGTCAGAGGCGGCGCTCACAGGACTTTGTGCCGTGGCCACGCTGCTGATCGAGGCGCGGGAGAGATTGGAGTCGCTGACACTCAGCAGAGAACTGGGCAGCGATGAACTCTGGAGCGACATCTCACGCGCGCATGGTCTTTGCAGCGAATTGCAACGGCGGGCGGCTATGCAGGAGCAGATGATGGCGAAATCTTCGGGCAGTGGCTGAGTCCCCGCTTGACCCGCAGCTGCCGACTAGGGAGGCATGAACGCTTTTCTAAGTTTCTTTGGCAAGATCGGTTCCGCCTTCTCCAGCCCGAAACTGGCCGCTGATGCGCAAGTCGCCGGCACAGTTCTGTCGGCTTTCAATCCGGGTCTCGGCTCCGTGGTCGAGAGCATCGCAAATGTCGTGTACACAGTGGAATCTTCAGTGGGTTCCGCCAGCGGCGCGACCAAAAAGGCCACCGCGCAAAGCATCCTCGACACGGCCGCCCCGAGCATTCTGCAGGTGCTTTCGGCGGTCACTGGAAAGACCGTCGATGCCACCGCCGCGTCCTCGGCAATTTCTCATCTCATCGACGACGTTGTGACCGTCCTGAACGATCTCAATGTCTTCACGCACAAAAGTGCTCCGGCCCCGGCGCCAGCCGCCGCCGCACCAACTCCGGCCAGCTAAAACTCGCCCGCGTCTGCCATGATCAAACACATGGCAGAAGTCAAAAAGACCACTCCGGGCAGCACGACTAAACGCGTGCGCAATCGTAGCCGCTCGGGTGCCACCAACAGCGCGGCCCGCCCGGCCAACGACGCGGCCGCGCAACAAGAGCGTCGTCTCTTGGGAATGCTGAGGAATCACTGGGCGAGAATTACCGCTCTGGCCACCGCGGAGTCGGCGCGGCTCGGCGCCATCAACGATTACCAGGGCATGCAGGAGTACCTGCAGGTTGCCGGCGTGTGCAACCAAATGTGGAACTTCAGTTCGCAGCGCGGCGGCGCGCGCATCACGATCGAAGAAATTACCGGCGGAGAAACGATGACACCTCCGGCTCCCAAATCGATGTCAGCGACGGCCGCCACTTAGGCGGCCGCTTCAGTCGAAGAGTCGCCGGAGTGTGCAGTACGCCAGCGCAGCAGAAAGCGGGCACACTCCGTCTTTCAGTCAATACCTAATCGGCTCCTTCAGGAAACGCCAGTCGCTCTTCGCCATGCGCCAACCCGCAAACCGTGCGATTGCTGTCGCATTCCCAGCCGGGCGGCGGCTCCAAGACAGCTGACGCAACCGAAACCAACTGGAAGCTTGAGGCGCGGCGGCCGCACACCGCGCACGTCCAGAGCGAACGAATGCCCACCACGCTGGGCGGCGTGTCATTTTCCACGAGGGACCACCGTCAGCTGCCGCGATCCTGTTTGCGACACCGACATGCACGCGCTGAGAATCTCGGCCGGTACGGCCGCCGTGGCCGCCTTGATGCTGATCGTGGCCAGCTCCAGGAACTTGCGGACTCCGATGGCCTTGAACAGCGCGCGGACAGAAATCTCAGACGCGTTTCCGCACGGGCCGAGCACGGCTTGCCAGCGCAGGCCATCGAGGGTGAATGTTTTGCTGGAATCTTCTTCGCGGTATTTGTCGCGCAGCGCTTTACGGATCGCTTCCACGCGCGCAATCTTCGGCTTGAAGGGCGCGAGTTCTTTCTCTAAATCGCCCAGTTCGTCGACCATCGAGAGCGCCGGTTTGCAGGCGGCGGCCGCCTTCGCGTTTATCACGCCCTACTAGTCGGCATGCGCGGCGAAATGGCGAGTTTTGTGGCGTCCTCGGCCAGAAACCCGTACCGTGTAGGAATGGGAAAATCACCATCCACAACATCGAAGCGCACCGTAACAACCACCAAGAAGACCACCGCGAAGTCGGCTGGCGCGAAGAAGACAGCTACGAAGCGTCCCGCTGTAAAGGGATCTGCAGGCGCGCGAAAAAAGAAGGCCTGATCAACAGGGCCGCGCCCGCGCGCTGACGACGAACGCGGCCCTCCCGATCACAGCACGCCCTTCAGCGGGTTGGTCCGAAGTGCTCGGACCGGACGGATATAGCGGCGAAGCGTCTCGGAGCACGTGTGCCCTGTGCGCTGCATGATTGCTGTCTCTGTTGCGCCTGCTTCAAAAGCAGCGGTGATCATTCCTGCACGCAGGCTGTGCGCCGCATACATTTCAGAATCTTCTCGGACCAGCTCCAGACTGCGCTTCACGACCGTGCGCACGGCGCTCGGCCGGAGCCGCCGCGAGCTGAGTCTGCCAGATCCGTAACAGCTGACAAAGAGCGGGCCGGGTCGGGAACCGCGAACGTCCAGCCACTGTTGCAGAGCGCGAATCGGACAGGTGATCATTCGGACGCCATGATTCACGCCGACCCACCGCCCGCGTCCTTCCTGATCAGTTTTCGACTTACCGAGCCAGAGCACAATTCCTTCGCGGATCCAGTGGACATCCTGAACATCGAGCGACACCAACTCGGCGCGCCGCCATCCACACGCGAAACAAAGCAGCAATATCGCCCGATCCCTTACATGCATCGGCGATCTGAGTTGCAGGAGCTTCCGCGAGATCCTTCGCAACTGCTCCGGCTGCAGCGCCCGCATGCCCTGCGGCCTTTCGCATAGGCTCCGTTTTGCATTTCGGAGAAAGGCTCGCGCCTCCGGGTTCACCGCGGGCTCGGGAAGCTCAGCACGGCGATGGTAGAAGTTCACCGCTTTCATCCGGTGGTGGATCGTCTCCAGCCGAAACCCCTCGGCCAGGCACCAGCACATGTGATCAATGCAATCTCGAGTGTCGGCGGGCAAACTGACTCGCCCGGCATCCCGGCACCACTTCTGAAATTGCGACCAGGAGGATTGATAAGCCCGAATCGTGTTTTCGGCGTATCCGGAATTCATCACGCGCCTTCGGACCTCTTCGGCGGCGCTCATGTCGATCTTACAAACGACAGCGTGGGTAGAACATGCGTTAACAAGCATGTACAACAACTTATGGCCAGTCGCTATACTTTTGGTTGAGTTACTAGGGCCAGGGAGGGTCTTGACTAAGATGCCGATCTGAAGTGGATACTATATTTCCCCAGTATAGAAGCTAGGGAAGTGAAAGCTCGGTAAGTGAACGCACCCTGGCCGGTGCGCTTATGTTTCCGGGCTAATTTATCGAGGCCGCAGAGGTTTTTTCACGAAAATCTGCAGCCCCCGATTCGTTGTAATCGCGCCGGAGAACGTCTCGATCGCTGTCACACGAAAGAGGCGAACACTATTATTGTGCCTTGTCTCCGGCCAGACCGCAAGGAGCGATTTCCTGCGGAAGATCTGGAGTTACTTTTGCGAGACACAGTACTTATAGACTTCGGTACCAGTCACCAGACTGTTACTTACTCGAATTTGACTTTGCAGTCGGCGGGCGTGCGGAAATGAGACGCGCCCAACGCATGACCTATGCCCTCTCGCAGATCTGTTCCGGCCGCGAGAGCCACGCCGATCTGGTGTGGGTGAAAGCCGCACTGCTGCCGCACGGCTGCACCATCGTCACCTGGCACGATGACTTCACCGCTGAAAGCGGGGAGTTGGGGGTGCTTCGACCGTCTGAGCTTGAGGCCTGCATTCGAAAGCTGTTTCCACGGATGAGGCTCTGGCGCAGCCGCTGCGAACAACGATCCTATTCGGCGTACGCGAGGGCCACCGCATGAGCGCCGCCGCAACCGGGCTTTCGCCCAAACGTGTCAAGAAGCCGTATGACAAAGCGGCATTTCATGAGCTCCACGAGAGCGTCGGAAAGGTGGATTACTTGCCCGATTTCAATCCAGCAGTGGAAGCGCTGATCCGGGACACCGACTCGCGCTTCAGGTACCGGGTGCTGGCTCTGATCAAGCTGCAGAGCTGGGCCAACCAGAAGCGTTTCGCCGTGCATGACGAGTGGCGGAACAAACCCTTTCTGGAAGCGGATGTGGCGAGGTATTTTGGTGTTTCGCGCGAGCTCGTGAACCGGGCCGTGCGAGTGTTGAAGGCGAAGTGCCTGCTGACTGTCGAAGAGGGACGCCTGATCCCGATAGCGGACCCGGTAGCCGAGATGGAACGCTGGTTAGCCCAAGCGTCAACTCCCGCTATAGACGTATCTTCGCCTCATATTCGCCCTGAAGAGAGGGACCGTTGGTTTGCGGAGCACCCAAAAGAACTCAGGCTTCGTAAGCGCATCTTTAAGGTTTTAGAGCAGCAGAAACGCCGCATGCGGCAGGATATCCTCACTGCGCGGAAGTCAACCCCGTCCGCACAAGAGCTCGAAGCCCGGAGTGGACAGCCCGTCAACACCGAACGCGACAAAAACGCGAGGCCGGGTGTGACAGAAGAGGCCTCCATCCTTATGGAGATCTCTAATAAACCCTTAAAGCCGTCGTCGTCAGCTTTTTCAGAGTCGGAACAGCCGGCCAAAAAGCCGACGACGAAGGCCCTGCCGCCCGCCAGCCCAAAGCCGAACCAAACGCAGTACGCGGTCCCGTCCCCGGAGCGCGAACGGCTGGCGGTGATCGAAGCCGCGGTGAGCGGATACGTTTCGGACGCGCGCGACGTGGCGCGCCAGATCGATGCCAGGGTGCGGAGGGAAGACCCCGAGGCCGGCCCGGAAGAGATCGCCGGCGTCGTGAGGGAGAAGGGCGAGCTGCTGCGCTCCGGCCGCTACAGCGCCGCCAATCCAGCCGGGTTCCTGATCGAGGCAGTGGGCCGGGCGTTTCCGCGTGCGAAGAAGCAGTCTGAAGTGCCTGACCACCTGTTGCCGACCAGCGTCAAACGGCTGCGCGGCCTAGTTGCCGAAGCGGAACAGCAATGCCGGGACCATCCGGGTGACGAGCAGCTCGCCAGCGAACTGGTTCAGATTCGGGAGATGCTGGTGCGAGAAGAGGAGGAGTACGGAGTCCGGGCACGCCCGGCGGCGGGAGGACGAACAGCATGACACCGAAGGGCATGAAGCACAAACCGGAAACGATCGCTAAAATCTCGGCATCGCAGAAGGCGCGCTGGGCCAAGCTGGAGGGCGACGCCCGCAAGCATTCGCCAACGCACGTGGCGGCGATGTCGGCCGCCATGAAGGGCCGCAAAGCATGGAATGCCCGCAGCAGCACCGCTCAGGCGCAGAAAGCAGGGCAGCGATGAGCGACGATTTCAGAGACTGCGCCGAATATCTTTCCGGCGCCCACGAATGCAAGCCGGACCGCTCATGCCAGCGAAACCTGATGTGTGCCCGGTGCGGCTTCTGCTGGCGCGTGCTGGTGGTCGAGGGACGGGAAGGGCCGCGTAAGCCGCCGCAACGCGCGGAGCAGCCGGAGAAAGGAGCGGAGCGATGATTCTGCGCAGTGAAGATGAGATCCAGGCTGCTCACGACCGACTGGTAGCGATCATGCTGGGCGAAATCCCGTACCCATATCAGAATCGTTATGCGCTGACGAAACTGGAGGCGGCGGCTTCCGTCCTGTGCTGGATACTCGGCCATGAACATAACACCTCGTTCGGCGAGAACCTGGAGCGGATCGACCGATTCATGCGAGCGGAAGGTTACGAATTGACGGAGCTCTCATGACCGGTGAAATGGAAACCTACAGGGCTGGCGTACTTCAGCCGATTCGCCGATCCGACCTGATTTTGGTCGGACTTCAGGTGGGGCTTTAGCCCATGACGGCCGCCCGCGAAGCTTCCGTCGAATGGGTGAAGAGGTCCTTGCTGGAGGAGCGGCGTGAGACGGCCGCCTCGGCAGCCATGCGCGCGGAAGGGTTCGTTGCGATCGCCGAGCAACACGCGGTGAAGATCGAAACGCTGATCAACTGGATCTACACTCCGGCGCCGAAGAAGCAATGGTCGCTGCAGGAGTTCCGGCGCTTCTGCGAAGTTCTTAGCGAGAAGCGTTCGCCGCCGCCAAACGCGCCCGGTTTAGTCGAATAGCGGAGGCTGGTACTTGGGGGCCTCCGCAGGGGCGCCGGGCGCACACAGCGCGAGTTTGCGCTGAACAGGCCGTCTCCGGTTGACCTCACGCCACAGCGTAAACAGCAGTGGGGTCGAAACCATGAACCCGAAGGTCGGGCGCTTGTGGTGGACCTTGGCGTGGCACGCCCGGCAGATGGTGATCTTCCAACTCATCAGCTGCGAACCAGGCCGGCGATGATGAACGACTATCTGGTCGGCCGCGGTTTCGCCGCAGCCCTGACACTGCCGCCCATCCCGCACCAGCACGGCCTCGCGCTGCCCGTCAAAGCACTCCCGCGACAACCTTTGCCGGCGGGCGCAGCGCGGGCACAGACCGCTGTTGGAGAACTCGAGAGAGCCGCAGCCGCACAGCAACGCCGTTTGCGCAGTCACAGAATCCAGAGTACCGAAACTCGACAGTCTCGACAACGGATTCGGCGCGGTCGATATTGTCTACATGGACTTGAATCATTGGCCCACCGAGGCCCAGGCGGCCGCGCAATTGGGCGTGACGGTGCGGAGTATCGGACGGTACGCCGAAAAGGGAAGAATCGAAATCCGGAAGCGTCAGCGGGAAGGGAAAAAGGCTGAGAACGTGTGCAACCCGCGCGATATCGAGAAGCTGCTGCCGGCGGCGCACGTGATGCCGGAAGAATCTGTCCTGGATCCGCCAGCAACCAAAGGAACTGCAATTGCGCAGCTGCGGCCGTCTCTCAGCGGGCCGCCGAACCTAGCCAGCGAATTCATCGCGCTGATTCACGCCCTTGCGGCAGCACTGCAGGCAGACCACGCAGCGGCAAAACCACGACTCGCTTTGTGGCTTTCGCTGGAAGAAGCCGCTTCCTTTTCGGGCTTGAGCGTGAGCTATATCCGCGATTCTTTAGTGGCTTCTCACCAATACCAGGAAGGGCAGAACCTGATCGGCATCCGCGGAGGTCCACGCGGCGCCTGGAGGATTAATCGCGGCAGTCTGGAAGCCTTCGCCGGGTGAGCGGACAATTTTGTCCGCTGCCCGATTAGGTCTGCAGAGTGCAAATCTCTTCAGGCATGGCGGCATGCTCCTCGGCCCGGCTGCTGGTCGCAGCGGCTCCGGCGGCCTCGGCCCGAAGCATAGCAACCACGCTCTCGTGCTGTTTCTCTGCTTCTTCCCAGGTGCCGCAACGGCGTTGTGAGGTCACCCGGCCACGACAGAAAGCCGACGTCTGAAACAGATACGATGGCGCTCGCGGATTGAGGGTGCGGCCGTTATTCAGCTCCGATCCCCAAAACTTCGTCTCGACCGTGATTGAACCCTCGGGGTGATTGACGAGGTCCGTGTTGACCATTCCGGCGTCGGGGTTCTCGCGGTGCCAGCGAGCCCAGATGCCGATGTCTTCCGCCAGGACTGGCGTCCGACCATCTGCGGCGAGGATGAAGAGATCGCTCATGCTGTAAGCATAAGCGCGGCGCGTTGAATCAGTTCATTGCGAGGCGCTCTCTCAGTTGACGGATGGAACGAACGTGAAGCTGAGAGGCACGCGACTTACCGACGTCCCCCAGGCGCTCGGCCACTTGCGGCAGCCGCATGTCGTCCTCGTATTTCCAGCGCAGCACGTTCTGCTGCCGATCCGGAAGCGCAGCGACCGCCGTGCGGAGGTGATTGACCTTCCGCGCGTTATCAAGCCGTGCAACCAGATCGTCGTGGACGGAAGGTTCCGGCATTTCGCTGAGACCAGGCCGGGTGTTCTCGGCGTACTTGCCGCGACGCACGCTGTCTATGATGGCGCCTCGTACAACGGGCCTTGCGTAAGCGCTAAAAGGCGTGTTGCCGTGCTCCTTCGGTCGGTACGAAGTGGCCGCTTTGATCAGGCCGAGATATCCCACTGAGACCAGGTCATCCAGGTCATAGCAGGGAGGCAGTCCGGTTGCGACTCCACGCGCGATGCTCTCGGCCAAGTCGAGATGATCCTCAACGAGCTTATTGCGCCGCGCCAGAAAGTCGGCGCGGTGGTTACCAGTGTTAATCGAGGCGACTTTGGCGGTCTTCATCGTTTGCGATGGCATGGTGGATTGCACTTTGTAAGTGCGCCCGGCAACCATACTGTTCTCACGACTGCGCTAACCAGAAAGATCCTGGCATCCCAAAAAAAGCCGCCGGGAGGAAATCCGGCGGCTGTATGAGACCGCCGAGTTCCCCGGCGGCGAACCATGCAAACCATGAAAGGAGGATTAAGCGGAACTCATTCTCGCCTCGTCAGCAGGCTCGCCCCGTAACAGCAGGCGGCGAACGTCAGAAGAACAAGGCAGGGTGCGAATGGATGAACAAGCAACCAATCGGTGACCGGATACAGGAACCAATGCTTCGCCACGTAGCTCATAGTCGGCATCCCATCTGCTTTCGGCGAATGCGCTAACTCCGCTTCAGCGTCTGGCCTTGAACCAGTCGCGCGCCCGGCACCTTTTGCTGGCGTGTCAGCGCACTCTTGATGGCGACCTTGTCTGGCTGTTTGGCCGGGGTCTTGGGCTGGCGCCAGTATTCGGGCGGCAGCTTGTCGGCGTCGAACACATCCACCGAGGGCGGCGACATCGTCAATTGCAGCGAGGTCTTGAAGCCGTGGGCGGTAGTAAGACCCCAGGCCTCCATCTCCTCCACCATGCGCGTCTCAATGCGGCACAGCCGGGCGGCCGCGCACGCCTTGGCTCGTTGCAGGGCGGCGATCCGTTCGTCGAGAGATACGATCCGAAGCTCCAAGCGATCTATCAGGGCGTTGCCCCGGTCAATGTTCTGCTTCTGCTTGATCTCGACAAGCTTTTCGCGCTTCACCTCGGCGATGGGTCGCTTCTTTGGTTTGGGCGCTTCGCCTCCTACGTTGCGTGAGACGACTGCGTAAAGGTGTGGTCCGAAGGACATCTATCTGCCCTCCCGCGCTTTGTTGATCATCAGGGTAATGCCCAAGGCGCGCACGTCTTCCCAGGTCATTTCGCCGAGTTCGATGTCGCGCTTGGCAGCGTATTGGCGCGCCTCGCAGAGCGCATCAATCGAGATCCGGAGGGCTGCCGAGACCAGCCGTGTCGTCTTGACACCTGCCTCGGGCGGCGCTTGCTCCGGAGTCTGCTGCTGTGCCGCCTCGGTCGCACGACGGCTTGGCGGCGCGACTAACGCGGCGCCGTAACTGCCGTTGTCCTGAATCCAGATCTCGACCATGTCGCCGGCACGTGCGCCAGTGCGGATCAGAGCGTCGCGGCCCTCCTTGGGAATCCACATGATCCCGGCGTTGTTGTTGACGACGTACTGATACTGAACGCCGCCCTTGTTGTCGACCTGGAGGCATTCATCGGCGTTCTTGTCGAGTCGAATTTTGACGCCGTCTGAATCGGGCCGGATGACTTCCCGCTTCGGCTTTGCGGAAGCTGCTGAGGTGCGGTATGCCATTAGGAGGCACCTCCGGTAGACTGAGTGCGGGAAGGACATCCGCAGATCTGCTTGTGAATAGGCACAGGGTGATCCTTTCTGTTTGCGGCCCGCTGCTCTAACAGCGGGCTTTTTTACGTTGTGAATGTTGTGCAGCCGTGATACGCACGACCGCGAAAAAAGCTCGTCACTCCTCGGTATCGATGAGCGATTCCCAATCGGGATCGAAATCATCGTCCGGCTCTTCCTCAAAGACCGGCTCGTTCATCACGCGGCCCTCCTTTCTTCTAACTGCAACGGCTGCTGCGGACGCCGCGCCGCGCGAATCGCATCAACGATCCAGGGAAGGAGAAGTTGCTGAGGGCGCTGAATCCCGCCGAAGGCGAGTACGACATACTCGCGTGGCGAGTGGGCCTGGTTTGTGGTTTGGGAGCTCATAGGGCGTCGTAAGGCATCACCATAGTGCGTTCTAGCGGTAGGAGTATGCAAGTCATCCTCAGCGGTTTAAGGAGGTAATTTGCGAGCTATTTCGATTGATGCGTTCGACCGCACAGAGTAAGAAGGTAAACTGGCGTGCGTGGCGAAACGAAAAAACCCTGCTGCCGTCGCGCTTGGCAAACGACGCTGGAAGGGAACTACGAAAGAGCAGCGGGCCGAAGCGGCACGCAACATGAACAAGACTAGGTGGAGCGCGATGTCGGAGGTGCAGCGCAGCAACGCGGCCAGCGATTTAGCGAACGCGCGCTGGGACAAGACCAAGAAGAAGACTGAGTGACTGTCGCGAGGGACCCGTCCTATCCGTTGCAGTACACCTTAGCCCTTTGCTTGATGGCGTTCCAACGCTCGACAATTGTGAGCGGAGAGGGGTACTCAAGATGCTGGAATTGATAATGGCCTTCGCTGCCGGTGCAGTCCTTACTGTGTTTATAGTTTCAAAGATCAATGTCGATGTGAAAAGCGCCAAAGCCAGCAAACAAGCGACTGCGGCCAGACATGCGGTCTCACAGCCTCGCTCAATCCAACACCGGGTGGAGTCTGCTGGGGAGATGCGCCGAAAGCCAACCAATTCGACCTTGGGCGGTGCGCCGGACTTGCAGGTGTTGCAAGCCTGCTCCGACTATTCCTATGAGCAGATTTCCTTTCGGCCAACACCTAAGGCCCTCGCTGACAGAGCCGTGATCATAATCGCTTATCTTGCGGTAATGCGTAGAACAGAACCTGACGTCAAGATTCCGCCGCCAAACAGCGACGAAGAAACATCTGACATTTCGATGTTCTGCAATGCGAAGTGGCAAATGAATGCTGCACAACGAGATTCGGAAACCAACGTGCTGTATGGGACATACTGACCGCGACGGACCGTGGTGAGAATGATAAACGGCGCGGCGAGGGACATCCCCGGCCGCGCCGTTCCTACAGTCTCGATTTTGTGAGTGAATGATGGTGCTGGCCCGTAGTGTATCTCAGTATCCGATTGCGATCCAGGAGATGTTGGTGGAGGCGGCAGCGCCGGTCTGATCGTAAACCCAAACCTTGAAGGAGCTGTTCCCGTTGCCTTGCACGCCAATCGTGCGGCACGTCATCGTGCCGATGGAGCCGCCAAGGTTCGTGGCAGTCACCTGATAGAACCCGTTCGGAAAGGGAATGGGCAGGTTGACGACGGTTGCAGTGCCGACGCCCGCTTCTCCGCACTGCAAGATCAGGCCGCTCGGCAGCTTGTAATAGGCCGCTGTGCCGCCCGGGTTCGCCAGCACGAAATCGGAGAGCGGCGTGAAGAGCGAGTTCGCCCAATTGCGCATGGCGACTTCGCCCTGGTCCGTAGCATCGACCTGAATGCGCGGCGCGGTTCCGTCCCAGCCCAAGTACATCTTGTTTGTGCCCTGATACGCGCCGCCGCCCTGCTGCACCGGTTGGAAACCGATCAAAGGCTGATACGTCGCGGCGGCGTTGGCGTTCGTCAGATACGGCGCCATATCGACAGCG